>FWWM01000367.1_pt1 | contig 152071 bp, 134 predicted proteins | sample 2228351 | NCBI WGS metagenome assembly FWWM01 (sample SAMEA103939774, study PRJEB20133) | metagenome
GTCCCCCTCCCCGTGCCGGGGAGGAGTTTTTAGAACGCCTTCGACACGCCGACGAAGAAGCCGCGACGCGGGCCATATTGCGGGGCGCCGACACCCACGCCGGTCCCGTCGCGGATTTCGTATTTGTGGTCGAGCACATTGATGACGTCGAACCGGATGTCGAGGTTCGGCCCGGCCAGATGTTGGCTCGCCGTCAGGTTCACTTGCGCATAGGGTGACAGCTTGGCGCCGTTGGGGATGCTGTTCACATCGTCGTCGCGACGAAGCCCCGAGCCATAGATCATGCTGCCGCCCAGCTTGGTACCTTGGTCGAAAGCATAGGACAGGCCCGCCGATCCGGTGAAACTCTGGTCGTGATCCAGATAGATGTAATGCCGCGAAATATAGTCGAGATCGTCCTGGCCGAAGCTGAACTGGCTGGACACGATATCGCGCCCCTTGGCCTTGGCGGCGGCGAAATTGGCATAGGCGAGCAGGCCACCGCGCTGATAGCTCATATTCGCCTCGATCCCGCCGATGCGCCCCTGCCTGTAGTTGAACGGGGTCAGGATGATCGGCGCGCCGAACTGTCCTTCGTCGATCAGGTTCTTCGAGATGCGGTAATAGGCGTCGATGCCATAGGTGAAGTAGCGGCTGAGCTTGGCCTGGAAGCCGACGTCGAAATAATCCTGCCGCTCGGCAAAGGGCACGTCGTTGACGGTGACGGACGGATAGGCGCTGGTGCCGACGAACTTGGCGATGCTGGTATTGCCGACCAGCTCGAAGGGCGGCGGCACGAAATAGCGCGAATAGCCCGCGTGCAGCGTATAGATGCTGCCCGGCTGCCAGACCAGGTTGACGCGCGGCGACAACTGCCCCTCGCGCCGATAGCCGTTATACAGGTCGTAGCGCGCGCCATAGTTGAGCGTCAGCCGGGGCAGCAGCTTCCATTCGTCCTGCAGATAGGCGCTGAAGCTGGTCGCGGTCTTGCCGCTATTGTCGACGATCGCGATCGGCTCGCCCGCCTGGGCACCGCTGGCGTCGACGGGGAAGACATTGGTCGTGGTCGCGCTGGTCGAACGGTCGCGCGTTACCAGCAAGCCGCCGCGCAGCGTGTGGGCGGTGCCGACATGATAGACCGCATCGACCTGCCCGCCGATCGCGAAGTCCTGCTTATACGCCTGCTGCGCCTGCCCGTTGTAGAGCAACTCGCCCAGCACATCGGGGCGATAGCGCAGCGACGAATAGCGCGCGAACAGCGAGGCCTGCACGGTCAGCGGCTCGGCATCGTGGAGGAAGGCGAGCTGGCCGAAGCCGGTCTTTTCCAGCTGCGTCTCGTTCAGCTTCTCGCTGGGGAAGGCGGTCTGGCCGCCGACGCTCCACCCGGCGCTCGGCTGCTGGCCGACGGGGTTGGGGATCTGGAACCACTGGTTCGAATAGCCGCCGACGAAGGACACGCGGTTCTGGTCGTCCAGGATATGGTCGATATAGGCAAAGCCCTGATACTGGTCGGTATCGTCATGCACCGGGTTGGAGCGGCCATCGACGCTCTCGATGCCCAGGCCGCTATGCCGATAGTCGCCCGAGACGAAGTAATTGGTGCTGCCGGTGGAGCCGCCATAGGTCAGGCTGGGCTGGATGGTGTTGTGGCTGCCGCCGTAAATCGACGCGGTGCCGCCATTGTCGAACAGGCCGCTCTTGGTCGTGATGTCGATCACGCCCGCCGTGCGCAGGCCATATTGCGCGGGCAGCGCGCCGGTCAGGATGTTGACCTTGTCGACCAGGCGCGGCGACAGGGTCTGGCCGAACACCGCCAACCCCTCAGGAAGAATGGTGCCGTTGATGCGATATTGCAGGCCGTTATGGTCGTCGCGGACATGGAACTGGCCGAAACCGTCCTGCACGACGCCGGGGGCCTGGAGCAGGATCTGGTTGAACTGCTGGTTCTCGCCGCCGGGCAGCGCCTTGATCGTCTCGCTGGTGATTTCGTAATTGGAGGCGCCCAGGCTCGGTTGGATATGCGCGCGCGCGGTGTCGAGCCGCTTGGCGGTCACGACGATGTCGGACGGCGTGCTGCTGCTGGTATCGGCGGTCGTCTGGTCGGCATCGGGTGTCGGTACCCCTCTGACTTGCGCAACGGCCGGTACGGCCAGCGCGGACGACGCCACGCAGCACAAAAGGGCATAGACACGCATAAGCAGACTCCTATGATACATAGTCTCTTGATGCGCGGGGAATTGCCGCCCGCCGGGGGAATGGCAAGTCACGACAGTGTTCGTGACGCATTTGTAAGAAGAGCCTCATCTGCCCTCCATCGTGTTGCCGGCGCGGGAAGATGATGGTCAGGGGCGGCCCAAGCAGCTAAGATACGGAAATGGCCGAACGCTTCGAAAGACACCGCCAGCCTTGGCGCCCCGACGAGATCCAAAAGCTGCACACGCTCGCCAAGAAGGGCATGGCGCTGAAGGCCATCGCCAAGGCGCTGACCCGCAGCGAGGAGTCGGTCAAGGCGCGGGCGAAGGAAGACGGGCTGGCAATCGCCAAGCTGCACTGAGGCTCGGGATGGGCGGGAACGCCCGCGTGATCAGCGCAGGATGAGGGCGGCACCGTGCTTGTGTGCCCGGATTTCCTCCTCGCTCAGGCCGTTGATCTCGTGCGGGAAGATCAGCCAGTCATTCGTCTCGTGGACGAAGAAGTCGGGCTTGAGGTCGGTCACGTTGCGCGATGGCTTGTAATAGACGGTCGCGACCTTCACCTCGTTCGGGATGTTGTTGCGGCACCGTTGCTTCAGTTCCTTCAGCAAGGCGCGGATCGAACGCCCCGAATCGAAGACATCGTCGATCAGCAGCAGGCGATCCTCGGGGTTGAGCACGTCGACCAGATGGCCGAGGCCATAAATGCGCACCTGCGGCTCCTGCTGGTCGATGCCCGTGTAAGAGGCGGTGCGGATCGCGATGTGATCGCTCTGCACCCCGCGATATTCGAGCAGTTCCTGAACCGCGATGCCGACGGGCGCACCCCCGCGCCAGATGCCGACGATATGGGTCGGACGAAAGCCGGAGTCGAAGACCAGATTGGCGAGGCGGAAGGAATCCTCCAGCAGGCGATCGGCGGACAGGTAGATTTTGGTGGTCACGACATCGTCCATCATCGTTGCGGAGCGGGGCACGAAGCTATGCGCCCGGACAGGCCGGCTATTTGGCGTTCTCCGGCCGACAGGGCAACCGCGTCATGCGATGATCCGCCCGATCCGCACCAGCACGCCCGTCGGATCGCTGACCGCGAATTCATAGGTGCCCCAGGGCTTGGCGTTAGGCGCGCCGCGCTCGATGATGCGATCGCGCACCCGGTCGGCGACCGCGTCGACATCCTCGACATAGAGGTAGAGGCCGAACGGATTGTCTTCCGTACGCTTCGGCCAGCCGGGCATGTGATTGAGGTGGAGGTGCCAGCCGCGTTCGTCCGCCAGGATGCGATAGCTGCCGAAATCGGCGGCGACCTCGAAACCGAGCAGTCGGTAGAAGGCGGTGCTGGCATCCAGATCATCGGCGGGGACGATGGCGACGCAGTGATGGTTCATGAATATTCCTCCTTGTCCCCGACAGGATGCCCCGCAATGGTGGAGCGAGGGAAGTCCTGTTCGACGTGACAGTGAAAAGTTCCGCCACCATATCATGAAGTTAACGTCATGTCGGGTCGGGCTTCGTTTCAAGCAAAGCCGACTTTATCCTTTTGCGGCAAGGGGATAACCTTCCGGTCCGCTGTCTACCAAGCATAAATCATAAAATAGACGGATATTTCAAACTATTGCCGGGTTTGGCCCCGCATCTCGCGGAGACCTCGTCATGGCCACAGCGGCATTGCCCGATTCCCGATCACCCAGCGCATCCGATGGCGACCGCCGCCGCGCGACGCGCTGGTTGCAGGCACTCAATTTCTTCATGGCGGACATGCAGGCGGGGATCGGGCCGTTCCTGGGCGTCTTCCTGCAACAGCGCGGGTGGCAGACCGGGCCGATCGGATCGGTCATGACGCTGGGCGGCGTGGCGGGCATGGTGATGACCGTGCCGGCGGGCGCCTTTATCGACCATACCGACAAGAAGCGCTGGGTAGTGGTCATCACCGGCATCTGCACGGTGCTGGCGTCCTTTTTGATCCTCTGGTCGCAAGCGGGCGTCGTCGTCGGGGTCAGCCAGGTGGCGACCGCGATCGCCGGCGCGGCGATCGGCCCCGCCGTGACCGGCATGACTTTGGGCGTCGTCGTCGGGGTCAGCCAGGTGGCGACCGCGATCGCCGGCGCGGCGATCGGCCCCGCCGTGACCGGCATGACTTTGGGCGTCGTCCGGCAAAAGGGCTTCAACGCACAGAATGGCCGCAACCAGGCGTGGAACCATGCGGGCAATATGGTCGGCGCGGGGTTGTCGGGCTTTCTCGGCTGGAAGTTCGGGATGGCCGCCATCTTCTTCCTGGCGGCGGCGTTCGGCGTGCTGGCGATCATCTCGGTCCTGTCGATCCCCGAACGCGCGATCGACCACCGCGCCGCGCGCGGGCTGGAGGATGACAGGGGCGAGGATCAGGAAAGCGGTCAGGCCGAGGGTTTCAAGGCGCTGCTGTCCAACAAGCCGATGCTGATCCTGGCGGCGGCATTGGCCTGTTTCCATCTCGGCAACGGTGCGATGCTGCCGCTCTATGGCATGGCGGTGGTGGGCGCGGGCAAGGGCGATGCGGCGATGTTCACCGCGACGACCGTGATGGTCGCGCAGGCGGTGATGATTATCGCCAGCCTGGTCGCGATGAAGGTCGCCGCCGGGCGCGGTTACTGGCTGGTGCTGCTGATCTCCTTCGCTGCACTCCCGTTGCGCGGGTTCCTGGCGGGCACGTTCATCGAGCATTGGGGCGTGTGGCCGGTCCAGGCGCTCGACGGCATCGGCGCGGGGCTGCAGAGCGTGGCGGTGCCCGGCCTCGTCGCCTGCCTGCTGAACGGCACGGGCCGGGTCAATGTAGGGCAGGGTGCGGTGATGACCATCCAGGGCGTCGGCGCCTCGCTGTCGCCCGCGATCGGCGGCTGGCTGGCGCAGGAGCTGGGCTATCATGTCGCCTTCTATATTCTGGGCGGTTTCGCAGTGGCGAGCCTGGGCCTGTGGATCGGCTTTGCGGGCACGTTGCGCCCCGCCTGCTCCGGCGGAGCCCAGCCCGAGGAGGCGCGGGCATGAGCGGCATTTGCTGGGTGCATATCGGTGACCTGCATCTGGACGAAGCCGATGACTGGCAGGGCCTCGACCGGCTGAAGACCATCGTCGCGCAGGTGAACCGCCACATGGGCGATGCGGACTTCGTCTTCGTGCCCGGCGACAACGCCAATCACGGCACGCCCGAGCAATATGCCCGGATGATGGACGCGCTCGCACCGCTGTCGATGCCATGGCGGATCATCCCCGGCGACCATGATTTCGAGCCGGGCGACCTGTCCAATTACGAAGCGGCGATCCCCAAGGCCAACCGGCCCGAGACGGAGGTGATCGCACGCCATCGCTGCCTGTTCCTCGACATGGTGTCGGCGGGGGCGGGCGGTCCCGACTTCCGGCTGACCATGCATCATCGCAACAAGCTGGCCGAGGAGCTGGCGCGGGCCAAGGCGTCGGACGAAGTGCCATTGGTCTTCATGCACGCCTATCCCGGCGATCTGGCGGCGGATGGCGAGTCGGTAGCGCGCCAGTTCATCGATGGCGAGGTCGCCTTCGTCGATACCGGTCATACCCATTATAACGAGCTGCTGAACGACGGCCGCGTCCTCTATGGCGCGACCCGCTCGACCGCGCAGATCGAGGAGGATGGCGGGGCACCGGGCTTCACCATCGTCTGTGTCGAGGACCGGGTGGTCAGCTGGCGCTTCCGGCGTCTGGATGCCCCCTGGCCGCATGTCCAGATCGTCTCGCCGGGCGATGTCCGGCTCATCACCCGCCCGACCGACCCGCATCAGGTGCCCCGCCCCGGCGCGGTCGACGTGGTGGCGCGGCTGTTCGGGGCGGACACGCCGCCCGTCGCGCGGGTTGGCGATAGTGATACGCCGATGACGCGGGGCAGGGATGGCTTGTGGCGTGCGACCGTGACGTTGGCGGCGGGGTTGACCGCGATCGAAGTTCATTGCGGCAAGGCATACGACCGCATCGACTGCCTCGTCCGCGAGGCGCATGCCATACCGAAGCGTCGCTTGCCCGTCGCTCCGGGCGAGGATTGCCACGCGATCGGCGCCTGGCCTATCGCCGGGATCGACGGGGGCCGGCTCGGGCCGAACAAGAATGGGTGCGGATGGTGACGCTGGCTTATGGAGCCACTTGGGCGATTGCGGGGCTGTCGACCGCGGGCGTGATCGCGCGGCCGATGCGCTGGCCCGAATGGATATGGGCGGTGGCGGGCGCGGTGCTGCTGATCGTGCTGGGCCTGATGCCGCTGGGCGAAGCCGGGCAGGCGGTGGCCAAGGGCACCGATGTCTATCTGTTCCTGATCGGCATGATGCTGCTGAGCGAGACGGCGCGCGAGCATGGCGCGTTCGACTGGATCGCCGCGACCGCCGTCAACATGGCGGGACGGTCGCGCGCCAAGCTGTTCGCGCTCGTTTATGCGACGGGCGTGGTGGTGACGACCTTCATGTCCAACGACGCGACCGCCGTGGTGCTGACTCCGGCCGTGTTCGTCGCGGCGAAGAAGGCCAAGGCCGATCCGTTGCCGCTGCTGTTCGCCTGCGCGCTCATCGCCAATGCGGCGAGCTTCGTGCTGCCCATCTCCAACCCCGCCAACCTCGTCCTGTACGGTGGGCACATGCCGCCGCTGGGGGCGTGGATGGCGGCATTCGCGCTGCCGTCGCTCGCGTCGATCCTCGTCACTTTCGCAGTGCTGCGCTTCACCCAGCGGGCGCGGATCGCGGGGAGTTGCGAATGTGATGTGACGCGCGACACTCTGTCGAACGGCGGCAAGCTGGCGATGGCAGGGATCGGGCTGACCGCGCTGCTGCTCCTCATCGTATCGGCGCTGGATATCGAACTCGGCCTGCCCACCGCGCTGGCGGGGATCGCGACGGCGGTGATCGTGTCGCTGCTGGCGGGGCGCTCGCCGGTGACGCTGGCGAAGTCGGTGAGCTGGGGCGTGCTGCCGCTGGCCGCCGGGCTGTTCGTACTGGTCGAGGCGCTCGACCGGACGGGCGTGATCGCCTGGGTGGCGCGCGGGCTGCGCGACATGCTGGTCGATCCGACGCGCGCGGCGGCGGTGTCGGGCACCATGCTCGCCTTTGTCAGCAATGCGATGAACAACCTGCCCGCCGGACTGGTCGCCAGCAGCGCCATCGCGCAGGCGCATCCGCCGCAGATCGTGACCGACGCGCTGCTGATCGGTGTCGATCTCGGCCCGAACCTGTCGGTGACGGGATCGCTAGCGACGATCCTGTGGCTACAGGCGATCCGGCGCGAGGGGGAGGATGTCAGCTTCCTTGCGTTCCTCAAGGTCGGCGCGGTGGCGATGCCGCTGGCCTTGGTGGCGGCGTTGGGGATGCGGTTGTTGATCGGGTGAGCTTCGCCAACCTCCGTTCGCACTGAGCGGAGGTTGGCGATTACAGCGCCGCCAGATCGATCGCCGCGTTCTTGTCCAGCCACTGACCCGCCTCGGGCATCGGGTATTTCAGCCCGGTGGCGCAGTTGAACAGCACCACCCGCTCATCCTCATCGACCAGATTGTCGCGCACCGCCTGTTTATACGCCGCCAGCGTCGCCCCGCCCTCCGGGCATAGCAGCAGGCCGTCCTTCTTCGCACAGTCCTCGACCGCTTTCAGGATCGCCGGATCGCCCACCGCCAGCGCCGCGCCACCGGACTCGCGCACCGCGCGCAGGATCAGAAAGTCGCCGACCGCCTTCGGCACGCGGATGCCCGCCGCCACCGTCGCGGCATCCTCCCAGCGTTCGGCATGTTCTTCGCCCGCCTCGAACGCGCGGACGATGGGCGCGCATCCGCTGGCCTGCACCGCATACATGCGCGGGCGCTTGGCGCCGATCCAGCCCAGCCGCTCCATCTCGTCGAATGCCTTCCACATCCCGATCAGGCCGGTGCCGCCGCCGGTCGGATAGAAAATCGCATCGGGCAGTTCCCAGCCCAGCTGGGCGGCCAGCTCCAGGCCCATCGTCTTCTTGCCCTCGATCCGGTAAGGCTCCTTCAGCGTCGAGAAGTCGAACCAGCGCCCCTCGGCCGCACCGCGCCCGACGATCGCGCCGCATTCGTCAATCTGGCCGTTGACCCGCCAGACCCGCGCACCCTGCGCGGCGATCTCGCGGACGTTTACTTCCGGAGTCTCTTCCGGGCAGAGGATCACCGTCTCGATCCCGCAGCGCGCCGCATAGGCGGCGAGCGCGGCACCCGCATTGCCGTTGGTCGGCATCGCAATCCGGGTGACGCCCAATTCACGCGCCATCGCCACCGCCATGACCAGGCCGCGCGCCTTGAACGATCCGGTCGGCAGCCGTCCCTCGTCCTTGACCAGCACCGATCCGCCGCCCGAGCGCGGGATGGGGACCAGCGGCGTCTCGATCTCGCCCAGCGACACGATGCTTGTCGTACGCCGCACGGGCAGCAGTTCGCGCCAGCGCCACAAATCGGTCTCGCGTGCGGCGATGGTGTCGCGCGACACGGCCCGGCCCAGCGCCTCCAGATCGTAACGAACGAGCAATGGCCGCCCCGCGCGCGACAGGCCGTGAAGCTGGTCCGCTTCGTAGCGTTCGCCAGTCAGCGAGCATTCCAGATGGGTGACGAAGGTCGGGCGGTCTTCGGTGAGGTTGCGATTCATGCGGCCAGCCTATCGGCCGAAACCGCCCAATGCCATAGGTTCAGCCGGGGCTTGCCGCCGATCCGGCGAGCAGGCCGCCGTCGATATTGAACTCCGACCCGGTGATGTAGGTCGCCTCGTCGGAGGCCAGCATGACCGCGATCGCCGCCACTTCGTCCGGCTCGCCGAAGCGCTTGAGCGGGGTGTCGGCGACCAAAGCCGCCATCTTCGCCGCACGGTCGGGGCCGTCGCCCAGCATCGGCTCCCAGATGGGGGTCAGGATCGCGGCGGGGTGGATGGAGTTGCAGCGAATCTTCCACCCCTTTTGCGCGCAATAGAGCGCCACCGTCTTGCTATGGTTGCGGATCGCCGCCTTGGACGAGGCATAGGCGGCCGCACCCGGAATGCCGACCAGCCCCGAGCGCGACGAGATGTTGATGATCGAACCCGCGCCCGCCGCCTTCATCGCGCCGATGGCATAGCGACACCCCAGGAAGGTGCCGTCTAGATTGACCCGGTGCACCGCGCGCCAGTCCTCCAGCGCGGCGTGTTCCGGGTCATGGGGCACGAAGCCGTCCTCGAAGCCGGTGATCCCGGCATTGTTGACGACAACATCGACGGTGGGAATGACTTGGGCGAGGCGTGACCAGTCGGCTTCCTCGGCGACGTTCAGCGGCTCGAAACGACAGCCCAGCGCATCGGCGGCGGCCTGCCCGTCTTCGGCATCGCGGTCGGTCAGGATGACGGTGGCGCTTTCCTCGTGAAAGCGCCGGGCGATGGCGTGGCCGATCCCGCGCGCGGCACCGGTGACGACGCACGTCTTCATGGACAAACGTGACATAAATCTCTCGAAATGGAGGGGCAAAAGCGACGGCTGGTGCCGCCTTACTCTCTGTGCCGCGTCAGCGGTGCCGCTGGATCATCTCGAGAACTCCCTGCGAATTGGGTGCTCCCATCCTATCATGATAGCGGGCCGGTTGCACCCCCCGTGCCAGAGTGCGAAGGGCGGGCGCCAGCAAAGGAGCGCGCCCATGATTATCATCAGCGACGAAACCCAGGATGTCCAAGTGCCCGGCAGCGGCACGATGCGGATGCACCTGTTCCGCCCTGCGATCGAGGGGCGCTTTCCCGGCATTCTGCTGTTTTCGGAAATCTATCAGGTGACGGCGCCTATCCGGCGGCTGGCTACGATGCTGGCGGGGCAGGGCTATGTCGTCGCGGTTCCGGAAGTCTATCACGAATATGAGCCTGCCGGGACCGTGCTCGCCTATGACAAGCCGGGCACCGATCGCGGCAACGACCTGAAATTCACCAAGCCGGTGGCGGCCTATGATGCCGATGCGAAGGCAGGGCTGGGCGCGTTGGCGGCGCATCCGGCATGCAACGGGCGGCTGGGCACGTTCGGCGTTTGCCTGGGCGGGCATCTGGCATACCGCGCCGCGCTCGACCCTCGCGTATCGGCGGCGGCCTGTTTCTATGCGACCGACATCCATTCGGGCACGCTGGGCGAGGGACGGAGCGACGACAGTCTCGCGCGGATGGACGAACTGAAGGCCGAGGTGATGTTCGTCTGGGGACGACAGGATCCGCATGTGCCCTTTGCCGGACGCGAGGCGATCCGTGCGCGGCTGGAAGAGGTGGGCGCCGCTTATGAATGGCATGAGGTGGCCGGGCAGCACGCCTTTCTGCGCGACGAGGGGCCACGCTACGATCCGGCGCTGTTCCTTCAGGCGATGGCCTGGACGCTGGCGCTCTACGCCCGCGCGCTGCGCTAGGCGGCGTTTGCCGAAGATTAACCGATTCCCATCAATATGGGCGGGAAGGATATCCGCCTGCCCATGTTCATATTTCCACCCGCCCGCCGTCATGGCGCTCGACCAGCGATCCTGACCGATCGGCGGGGGGCGGTGCTCGTCGAGTTTGCGCTGGTCGCGGCGCCCTTCATTGCACTGTTGCTGGCCATCCTCCAGTCGAGCCTCGCCTATCTGGCGCAGGAAGCACTGGAGAGCGCGGTCGAGGTGGCTGCGCGCGGCATCGTCACCGGCCAGACCCAGGCCGCCGACCTGCAGGGCAGCGGCACCGGCATGACCAAGGCGCAGCTGGCCGAGCGGTTCCGCAGCAAGGGCTGCCAGTCGCTCCCCAGTTTCCTGTCCTGCTCGCGCCTGTTCGTCGATGTGCAGAGCGTGGCCGCGGGCACCGCGGTTCCGAGCTCCGGCCCCCCGCCATTGACCTTTGATGCGACGGGCAAGCCCATCAATCCGTCCTATGATACTGGGTCGCAAGGCTCGCTCGTCACGGTGCGCTTCATCTATCTCTGGCCGTTGCCGATCGCGCCCGCCGCCGACCTGTCGCCGCTCAGCCGCAAGCCGACCGTGCTGGTCGCGACATCGGTGTCGAAGACCGAGGCCTATCTGTGACGGTTCACCTTTTCCAAGATCTCCGCGGCGATCGGCGCGGCGTCGCACTGGTCGAGTTCGCGATCATCCTGCCGGTCATGCTGGTGCTGTATCTGGGCGGGGTGCAGTTGCAGGACGCGATGGCCTGCAAGCGCAAGGTGACGATCACCACGCGCGCGGCGGTCGATCTGATCGCCCAGAACACGACCGGTCAGATGTCGGGCGCGGAAGTCCAGTCGAACCTGATGGCTGCCGCACAGGTGATGCAGCCCTATGCCGCGCAGGATGCGCAGATCCGCGTGACCGAAGTGGCGACGGACGCGAACGGAAAAACCAGCGTGGTATGGAGCCGGGGCCTCAACGTCACGGCATATTCCCCTGGGCAGGCCATGGACATTCCGCCTGCGATGAAAACGCCGAACGCGACCTTCCTGGTCGCGCAGGTCAGCTACCCCTATCGCCCCCCCACGAGTTTCGGTCAGTTCGGCCCGATGACGCTCAGCGATATGCTGTGGATGGTCCCGCGCAACACCGACCAGATCGCCTGCCCGGATTGCTGATGCCCATGATCCTTTCTTTCTATCGCTCCACGGTCGGGGTGCTGCGCCAGCGTCGTGGCGCGGTGATGATGATGTTCGCCATGGCGCTGCCCGTCCTGACCTTCGCGATCGGCATGGGCATCGATTATGCCCGCGCGATGAAGGCGCAGACCAAGATGAATGCGGTAGCCGACTCTGCCGCGCTGTCGGCGGTCAGCAAGGTCGCGATGGGGATGTCCGACAGCGATGCGGTGGCCTATGCCCGCAAAATCTTCGATGCGCAGGCGCTGTCGCTCGTCAATGCCGGCGATATCGCTGTCTCCAACGTAACGATCAACGCGCCGACCGACGCCAATGGCCGCCGCAATGCCACGGTCAGCTATACGGGCGTATCGAACAATGTCTTTGCCCGGATTCTGGGGCTGAATACATTGACCATCAAGGGTCGGTCGCAGACGACGAACGCCGTCGCGCCCGACATCAATTTCTACATGCTGCTCGACGTGTCCAGTTCGATGGCACTGCCGACCACCAGCAAGGGGTTGGCCAAGGTCGCGGCGAGCAATTCGCGCAATTGCCAGTTCGCCTGCCATGCGGCCAACGACCTAAAGGGGCGGAATGCCCAGGGCAAAATGGTCGACCTATACGACGTGGCCAAATCCTATGGCCTGACGCTGCGCATCGACGACGAGGGGACGGCGGTGTCGCGGTTGACGGCGAACGCGACCAGCACGTCGAGCAAGACGGGCGCAAGCTATCAGATCGCCATCGCGACGTTCCGCGGACGCGGCGGGTTCACGCTGCTTCAGAAACTCACGTCGGACATGGCCCTGGCCGCCAAGGCGACCGCGAACCTGGCGCCGTTCAAATATGACCGGAACGGTTGCCCGACCTCCGCCTGCCAGTCGACCGAAGTGGGCTATAACGACACCGATACCGGCACCAGCGACGCGATGACGCAGGTCAACAAGCTGATCAATCCGCCAGGCAACGGCATCAATAATGCCGCGCCCCAGGCGGTGCTGTTCCTCGTCACCGACGGGATGCGCGACGAGTTGCGCAGCAACGGCAAGCCGGAAATCGCGATCGACACTGTGCCGTGCAGCACGATCAAGGCGCGCGGCGTGCGGATCGCGGTGCTCTACACCGAATATCTGCCCGAATCGCTGACCGGCGACGATTGGTCGCAAACGAATATCGCGCCCTATCTCTACAAGGTCGAACCCGCGCTTCAGGCCTGCTCGTCACCCGGCCTCTACACCAAGGTGTCTACCGATCAGGACATTTCGGCCGCCATGGCCGCGCTGTTCCAGAACGCCGTGGCGACCGCACGCATCACCCAGTAACCGGGCGGGGGCGTATCACCCCGCCAGCGCCTCGACCTGCTCGGCCAGTTCCAGCCAGCGCATCTCGGCCTCGTCCTTTTCGCCGCGTGCCTTTTCGATCGCCTTCATCAGCCGGTCGAATTGCCCTGGGTCCTTGGCATAGAGATCGGGGTCGGCGAGCTTGGCTTCGTCGCGCGCGATGGCGGCCTCCAGTTCTTCGATCCGCTTGGGCAGCAGTTCGTAGTCGCGCTGGTCCTTGTAGCTGAGCTTGGTCTTCGCCTGCAAGGGCGCAGCGGGGGAGGGGGCGGCCTTGACGGGAGCCTTCTTCGCCTCCGCCGGCGGCTTACGCTTGGCGACCCAGTCGGCATAGCCGCCCGCAACGACATCGACATTGCCCGACCCGTCGAGCCCCAGCGTCACCGTCACCGTGCGGTCGAGGAAGTCGCGATCGTGGCTGACGATCAGGACGGTACCTTCATAATCGCCGATCACCTCCTGCAACAGGTCGAGCGTCTCCAGGTCGAGATCGTTGGTCGGTTCGTCGAGGACCAGCAGATTGGACTCGCGTGCAAACTCGCGGGCGAGCAGCAGCCGCGAACGCTCGCCGCCCGACAGGGTGCCGATTTTCGCTTCGGTCAGCGAGGGATCGAACAGGAACTCCTTCAGATAGCCGTGGATATGCTTGCGCGTTCCCCGCACGTCGATCCAGTCGCCGCCGTCCGCCAGCACCTCGCGCACCCGCTTTTCGGGTGCCATCAGCTTGCGTTGCTGATCGATGATGACGCCGTCCAGCGTCTTGGCCAGGAAGACGCTACCCTCGTCGGGCTCGATCTCGCCGGTCAGCAGGCGGAGCAGCGTCGTCTTGCCCGCCCCGTTCGAGCCGACGATGCCGATCCTGTCGCCGCGCGTGACCTTCAGGCTCAGGTCCTTGATGATCGTGCGGTCGCCGTACCGCTTGGTGACATGCTCGGCCTTGATGACCTCCTTGGTCTTCACATCGTCCGAGGCGATGCCGAGCTTGGCGGCGCCCTGCGGGCCGATCATCGCGGCGCGAGTGGCGCGCATCTGGTGTAACTTTTCCAGACGGCCCTGGTTGCGCTTGCGCCGCGCGGTGACGCCGCGATGGAGCCAATGCTCCTCGATCTTGAGTTTCGCGTCCAGCTTCTCGGCGGCGCGCTGTTCCTCGGCATAGACCTGTTCGGTCCACGCATCGAAGCCACCGAAGCCGACCTCGTTGCGGCGCATCTGGCCGCGATCCAGCCAGAGCGTCGACTTGGTCAGGCGCGTCAGGAAGGTGCGGTCGTGGCTGATGACCACGAACGCGCCGGTGAACCGCTTCAGCCAGTCCTCCAGCCATTCGATGGCGGCGAGGTCGAGATGGTTGGTCGGCTCGTCGAGCAGCAGTACGTCGGGGTTCATCGCCAGCGCGCGCACGATCGCCGCGCGGCGCCGCTCGCCGCCGCTGGCGGTCGCGGCGTCACGGGTCAGGTCGATGCCCAGCTGTCCGGCGATGGCATCGGCCTCATATCCCTCCGGCGCATCCTCGCCTGACAGGACATAGTCGGCCAGCGTGGCGCAGCCGGTCAGGTCGGGGTCCTGTTCCAGATACACCACATGGGTGCCCGGCACGATCACCCGGCGGCCCTCGTCCGAATCGATGATGCCGGCCATCAGCTTCAGAAGCGTCGATTTGCCTGCCCCGTTGCGCCCGATCAGCGCCAGCCGGTCGCGTGGACCGACATGGATGTCGAGATGCCGGAAGAGCCAGCCCGAGCCTTGTACAAGGCCCAGGTCTTCGTAGGAAAGAACGGGTGCTGCCATGATGACGATGCAGTTAGGGGCGCGGGCGGAACCCGGCAAGCGCCTCGCGCGCTGTCCCGGGCCTGCACGATCCATTCAGAGGCTGTTCAACGGTTGACCGCTATGCCACTTTCATGTCGATGACCGTCCTTCTGGCTCTGCTCGCCGCACCAATGGGTTCGCCGCTGATGGCCGGATCCCCGATGGGAACGGGGCTCGACCAGCGTCGCGGGGACCAGATCCGCGCCTATCAACAGCGCAAGGAAGGCAATCTGTCGCTGCGCGAGATCGAGGCGCGGGTGGTGCCTACCATGCGCGATTCGCAATATATCGGCTTCGATTATGATGCCTCGGCGGCGGTTTACACGCTCAAATTCCTGCGCAATGGCACGGTTATCTGGGTGGAGGTGGACGGCCGCACCGGCAAGGTCATCGGCCGAACCGACGGCTGATGACCGGCCTATTGGCTAATTCCATGAAATTACAGGGAGTTTTGCGATGCGCGTTCTGATCGTCGAGGACGAGCCCAATCTCGGCCAGCAGTTGAAGGCCACGCTGGAAGGTGCAGGCTATGCCATCGACCTGGCCACCGATGGCGAGGAAGGGCATTTTCTGGGCTCGACCGAAAGCTATGACGCGATCGTCCTCGACCTGGGCCTGCCGGAGATCGACGGGCTGACCGTGCTTGATCGCTGGCGGAAGGAAGGCAAGACCACGCCCGTCCTGGTGCTGACCGCGCGCGACAGCTGGTCGGACAAGGTTGCCGGGCTGGACGCGGGCGCCGACGATTACGTCGCCAAGCCCTTCCAGACCGAGGAACTGATCGCTCGGCTGCGCGCGCTGATCCGGCGCGCCAGCGGCAACGCCTCGTCCGAGCTGACCGCCGGTGACGTGCGCCTCGACACCCGGTCGGGCAAGGTCACGCGCGCGGGCGAGCCGGTGAAGCTGACCGCGCAGGAATATAAGCTGCTCAGCTATCTGCTCCACCACAAGGGCAAGGTGGTCAGCCGCACCGAGCTGATCGAACATATCTACGACCAGGATTTCGATCGCGATTCCAACACGATCGAGGTGTTCGTGACGCGTATCCGCAAGAAGCTGGGCCAGGATGTCATCACCACGATCCGGGGTCTGGGCTACAGCCTGGACGATCCGGCGGCGGGGGCTGCGGCGGCGGATCCGGCGGCCTGATCCGGCCTTTCCCGTGACGGACGGAAACACCACGCGCCCGACGCTGCGGACGGGATCGCTGTCGCGGCGCATGATCCTGATCGCCGCGGGGTGGATCCTGGTCCTGCTGACCGGCGGCGGCTTTGCGCTCGATAGGGTTCTGGTGTCCGCCGTCACCCAGAATTTCGATGATCGCCAGGCCTATGTGCTGAAGTCGCTGCTGGTGTCCGCCGGGATCGATTCGCAGGGCGAGGTCTGGTTTAACCGGGAGCCAGCCGATCAGGGATTTCTGGAGCCGGGCTCGGGCGTATACTGGCAGGTGTCGGGCAAGGGGCATGACCCCTTTCCTTCGCGGTCGCTCTGGGATCGACGGCTCGCTTATGGCCCGGTGCGCAACGACGACGATATCCATGTCTATACCAGCACACAGTTCGCGGACGAAAAGCTGCGCATCGTCGAGCGTGACGTCAAACTGCCCGGATCGGACGTCCGCTGGCGCTTCCAGGTGGCACAGCGTACGACCGAGCTCGACGCGCAGATCGGGGCGCTGCGTCGCATCCTGATCCGCAGCTTCGCGCTGCTGGGCGTCGGCCTGCTCCTGATGGCGGCGATGCAGACCTTTTACGGACTCTACCCGTTGCGCCGCGTGCGGGAGGAGATCGCGGCGATGCGCGCCGGGAAAGCCGACCGGATTTCGGATGCGATGCCCAACGAGGTCGCGCCGATGGTCGAGGAGTTGAACGCGCTCATCGAGCATAACGAGAAACAGGCCGAGGAAGCGCGGCGCCATGCGGGCAATCTGGCGCACGCGCTCAAGACCCCACTGACCGTCATCATGAACGCCGCGACCGCCCAGTCCGAGGATCTGGCCGAGACCGTCATCCGCGAAGCGCGGACGATGCGCCGTCAGGTCGACCACCATCTGGCGCGCGCCCGTGCGGTCGGGCGGCGGGGCTCGGCGCACAGCCGGGCCGAGGTCTGGCCCAGCCTGCAATCGGTCGAGCGCGCGGTCGGCCGCCTCTATCGCCATGTCCGCATCGATGTGGACGGGCCGAAGGACCTGGTCGTCCATGTCGAGCGACAGGACCTGGACGAGATGCTGGGCAATCTGGTCGAGAACGCGGCCAAATATGGCGGCGGCAGCGTCTTCGTGACGGTTGCAGCGCAGGCCGGGTTCGTCGAGATTCTGGTCGAGGACGACGGCACCGGCATTCCCGAGAACGAACGCGTCCGTATCTTCGATCGCGGTGTCCGGCTGGACACCGGCAAGCCGGGCACCGGGCTGGGCCTGGCGATCGTGCGCGACGTGGCGGAAATTTACGGTGGCACGGTCGCGCTGGAGGAGAGCGAGGATCTGGGCGGGTTGCTGGTGCGGCTCAGGCTTCCGGCGGCGGTGGGGTAAGGTGGCTCACGCGAAGCCGCGATGACGCTAAGAGAGAAGCAGAAGGATGGTTCGCGCGGAGGCGCGGAGAACGCGGAGGTGTCGTACTTGGCGGCACCGCCATTCCTTCATTTTCACCAGCTCGTGAGGAAATATCGAGCGTGCCATTCGACACGCCCCCTCCGCATTCTCCGCGCCTCCGCGCGAATACATTTCCTTCGCGTCATCGCGGCGTCGCGCGAACCCAAAAAATCAGGCGGGCACCGTCTCCAAGGCATCCATCGCCTTCGCTGCGATTCCGATCGAACGCTTGCGCGCGTCATGGTCGAAGATCGCGCTGACGATCATCACCTCGTCCACCTTGGTCCGCTCGACGAACGCCGCGAGTTGCCGCTCAACCGTCGCCGGTGCGCCGATCGCCGAGCAGGACAGGACATGGTCGAGGATCGCCGATCCCTGCACACCCAGGCTCTCGCGATAACCGGGAACGGGCGGGGGCAGCTTGCCCGGACGGCCGGTGCGAAGGGCCACGAAGGCCTGTTGCTGCGAACTCGCCAATAGTTCCGCTTCCGCATCGGTATCGGCGGCAAAGACGTTGAAGCCCGCCATCGCATAGGGCTTGTCCAGCACCGCCGAAGGGCGGAAGTCGCGGCGATAGATGGCCAGCGCATCGTCCAGCGCATCGGGCGCGAAGTGCGAGGCGAAAGCGTAAGGCAGCCCCAAGGCGGCGGCGAGCTGCGCGCCATAGAGGCTCGATCCCAATATCCACATCTGCGGGCGGGCGCCCGCGCCCGGCGTCGCGACGATGCCAGTCTGGCCATCGTCCGCGAAATAGCTTTGCAGCTCCATCACGTCGCGCGGAAAGGCATTGGGATCGCTGTCGAGTGTCCGGCGCAGCGCGCGGGCGACGCGTTGGTCCGATCCCGGCGCACGGCCCAGCCCCAGGTCGATCCGCCCGGGAAACAGCGCATCCAGCGTACCGAACTGCTCGGCGATGGTCAGCGGCGCATGGTTGGGCAGCATGATGCCGCCCGCACCGATGCGGATGGTCTTTGTCGCCTGCCCGACATGCGCCAGCACGACGGCGGTCGCGGCGGACGCGATGCCGGCCATGCCATGATGCTCGGCGGTCCAGTAGCGATGAAAGCCGACCGCTTCGGCATGGGCGGCCAGGTCGGCGGCGTTGGCCAGTGCCTGGGCCACGGTGCCGCCCTCGACGACGGGCACCAGATCGAGCAGCGAGTAACGTGTCATGTGAGCAAGATGGGGACGATCCACCGTCCCCGCCAGCCAAGAGCGGGTATCAGAAGGTCAAGCCATACTTCACCGCCATGCCCCGTTCGGGTGGCAGCATCGCGATATTACCGGGGTCGCGTCGCCAGAACAGATGCGTCGACCACTCGCCGCCGCCAAGGCGGATGCCGTGGCGCAGCTCGACCAGCGTCTCCTGACCTGTCGGGGCGAGCGATAAGCGGTTGATCGTCCAGCCATCGACCTGTCCGCTGGCATAGTCCCAATGATCGGGCAGCCGCAGGTTCAGCCCGCCGCCGCTGATCCGCAAGGGTCGTGACAGGCGCAGGTCGATCCGGTCGCCGCCGAACAACCCGGCCTTGCCTGCCTCGACCGACCAGGACCGGCTGGCCAGCAGGCCGCCGCCCAGGGCGCCCGTCGCGTGGGTCCAGCCGCTGCGCCAGCGTGCGCCCAGCGTCCAGCCGCCGTCATCCTGCCAGCGCGCGGCACCGTCGGCGAACCAGCTGAGCCCGCGCGCCTGTCCCAAGGCGCCGCCGAACCAGCCGCCCAGCACGGTCGACCGCTCGTCCAGCCGTGTGGCGCCGAAGGTCGCGGCGACCGGCCCGATCTGCCGGTCGAACGTCACCGCCAGCTGGTCATAGCCCGGCGCGACCATGCCGGGCATCGGTGCGGCGAAGCGCCCCGTCTCCGCCGTGACGCTGAGCCCCCATCGGCCCATGACATGATGCAGCGCGGCGGCGGTGCGCGGCACGCGGTCCATGCCCGCGCCGGGATCGGTCATCAGGTAAGCGGGGCCGGACTGGCCGGTCCACCCGGCGACCATCGCGTCGCCGCTGCTGGCAAAGCCGAATCCGATCGTGGTGTCGGGCGACAGGCGCTGGGTGACGCTGCCCGCGACGATCCGCTGTACCGCGTTCGTCGCGTCGGCAGGAACGATGGCGCGCAGCCGGGCTTCGCCGGGCATCGCGACGGCGCGGGTCAGTGCGATCGTGCGGGTGCCATCGCTGACCACCGATCCCTCGATCCGGCCGAGCAGCGAGGGCGCGAGCATCGGGCGCGGCGCAGCCTGCGCCAGGGTGGCGGACACATCGACGCGGTAGGCGCGGGCATAGCCATCGAGCGCGACGAGGTTCAGCCCCTCGGCCCGCGCGTCGCCCATGGCCGGAGACAGCCGCGCATTCACCCCCATCGATATGGCCGCGCCAGTGCCCGCGACGCTGGTCCCGCCGACCGGCTGGAACGCGGCGGTCAAGTCCAGCGCGCCCCGGCCATAGACGTCATCTGTGCCGCTCGTCCCGACTTCGCGCGCGGTGCGCAGCAGCAGGTCGACGATTTGCGCGCCGGTCAGGTTGGGAAAAGCCTGCGCCAGCAGCGCGGCGGCGCCGCTGATCTGCGGTGCCGCAAAGGAGGTGCCCGACCAGAGCATCCGGGTCCCGGCGGCATCGGGGGCCTCCACCCGTTCGCCCAGCGCGGTCAGGTAATGCGCGGCCGACTGGCCCGCGCGGTTGCTGAACGACGAGATGGTGCCGTTCGCGCCCACCGAACCGGCGATGATGACCTGTCCGCGCGCGACCGCATTGTTGTTGGCAATCTGCGCCATCAGCGTCGGGTTGGATTCGCCGTCATTGCCCGCCGCGATGACGATCACCATGCCGGCCGCCGTCGCCCGTCCGATCGCCGCGAGTAGGGCGTTGGGCGGCGTGTCGTTGGATCCCAGCGAGATGTTGACGACCCGCACGCCCGCCTTGCGCGCGGTGTCCAGCCCCAGCGCGATCGCGTCCGAGGAAAAGCTGCAATTGCCGCCCAGCCCGCCCTGGGCCGCGGTGTCGGTGCAACTGCCGGGCTTGTCGGCACGCAAAGCGACCAGGGTCGCCTCGAACGCCACGCCCTGCGCCCGGTTGCCGCTCCGTCCGCCGAGCGCGGTGAAGGCGACGGCGGTGCCATGCCCGTCTTCGTCCCCGATCCCGCGCGTCCCTGCGACATCGGTGGAGGCGGCCGAGATCCGCCCGGTGAACGCGCCGGTGCGATCGTCCACGCCGGAATCGATCACGCCCAGCGCGATGCCCGCGCCCGTCGCCCCGCGCTGATACGCCGCCAGCGCGTTCATCGCGACTGCCCCCGCGGTGGCGCGGTAGCCTGGGGTATCGTAATTCGGGACTGGGGCAGGGGTGGGCGTCGGAGCGGACGTCGCGGTCGGCGTGGGGCTGGCGATCGGGGTCGGCATCGACTGCACACCGGTGCCGCTGCCCCCGCAAGCCGCCACCATCGTGCCCGCGCCGACGACCATGCACCAGATGGCCGCGATACCCCCCGCACCGCGCGCATTCCGCCCCCGCAACCCCAGCCCCCTCATCCCTTTTACGTCCTGCCTTTGCGCATTGTCATAGGAGTGGGCCGCCGCGCCGGGAAAGCGGGATTTTTGCAGCCAGTGGCCGGAGCTGGGACGGTTGCGTTCTCGATCGGGCGGCTTGCGGCCATGGGGCCTCGCGCCTACACGCTGCCGCCATGTTGCCCGCGCTCGCCCATATCGACGCCTGGATCTTCGATCTGGACAATACGCTGTATCCGGCGAGCGCGAATCTGTTCACGCATATCGACCGGCGGATGACGCAGTTCGTCGGCGACCTGCTGGGCCTGGACCCGGCCGAGGCGTTCCGGGTGCAGAAGGAATATTTCCATGCGCACGGCACCACGCTGGCCGGTCTGATGGCCAAGCATGACGTCGATCCCGCCGCCTTCCTGGCCTATGTCCATGATATCGAGATGGATGTGCTGGAGCAGGACGCGCCGCTGGCCGCCGCGTTGGCGAAGCTGCCGGGGCGCAAGCTGGTCTTCACCAATGGCGACAAGCCCTATGCGCTCAAGGTCCTCGACCGGCTGGGGTTGGGCAGCCATTTCGAGGCGGTGCACGACATCACCGCCATGGGCCTGGTCCCCAAGCCGCAGCCCTCCGCCTATGCGGGGCTGTGCGCGGCATTCGACATCGATCCGACCCGCGCGATCTTCTTCGAGGACATGGCGCGCAACCTGGTCCCCGCCAAGGCGATCGGGATGACGACCGTGTGGGTCGACAACGGCTCGGAACAGGGGCCGGAAGCCGCCCGCGACCATATCGACTATACCGTCCACGCGCTGACGCCGTGGCTGACGAGCATATTGGAGGACTGACGATGGCACATGAACTGGCCGCCACCATCGACGCCGCCTGGGAAAACCGGGCCGAACTGACCTTCGCGACGCAAGGCGAGGAGCGGATCGCGGTCGACCGCGCGCTGGCGCTGCTCGACAGCGGCGAGGCGCGCGTGGCCGAGCCCGACGGCCATGGCGGCTGGACCGTCAACCAGTGGCTGAAAAAGGCCGTCCTCCTGTCGTTCCGGCTGAACGACAACGTCCTGATCGACAATGGTCCGGGTGCGGGCCACTGGTTCGACAAGGTGCCGTCGAAGTTCAGCGGCTGGTCGGAAGCCGACTTCCGTGCCGCCGGTTTCCGCGCGGTGCCGGGCTCCGTCGTGCGGCGCGGCGCGCATGTCGCCAAGGGCGCAATCCTGATGCCGAGCTTCGTCAATATCGGCGCCCATGTCGGTGAGGGCACGATGGTCGACACCTGGGCGACCGTGGGCAGCTGTGCGCAGATCGGCAAGAACGTGCACCTGTCGGGTGGTGCGGGCATCGGCGGCGTGCTGGAGCCGCTGCAGGCCGACCCCGTCATCATCGAGGATGGTGCGTTCATCGGTGCGCGCGCCGAAGTGGCCGAGGGCGTCCGCGTCGGCGAGGGCGCGGTGCTGTCGATGGGGGTCTATCTGGGCGCCTCGACCAAGATCATCGACCGCGAGACGGGCGAAGTCTTCCGGGGCCATGTGCCGCCTTACTCGGTGGTGGTGCCCGGCACGACCCCGTCGGTCGACGGCAAGCCGGGGCTTTACTGCGCGGTGATCGTCAAGCGCGTCGATGCGCAGACTCGGTCGAAGACCAGCATCAACGACCTGCTGCGGGATTGATGGCGCGCGACGCCTGAACATTGGTACGCCCCGTTCGATAAAGGGGTGACCTCCATTCTAGGCACGCCCCTCCCGCACGCGGGAGGGGATGGGGGAGGGAAAGCCACAGGAGCTGCTCTGGGTGAGACTCCTTGCCCTCCAAAACCCTCACGTCTGCGGAGGGGTTTAAGGTTCACGCGAAGCCGCAAAGCCGTGAAGTAGAATGAGGTTCGCGCGGAGGCGCGGAGAACGCGGAGGTGTGGTGCCCGGCGGCAGCCTTCATCCTGCCTCTCCAGCCTGCGATGAAAACGGGACGTTCGCCAAAGGCGACCCACCTCCGCGTTCTCCGCGCCTCCGCGTGAATCAAAAATCCTTCTGCTTCGCGTCCTCGCGGCTTCGCGTGAACCAGAACTACAATCCGACCCGCTTCGCCAGCCACCGCGCCGCCGCCTCGGGGCTTTCCTTCGCCGCATCGTCGCGGTCGACCCGGTAGTTCGCCTCGCGCATCGCCTCGACGGGAATCCGGTTCACCATCGGCCGCAGTGCCTGCACGAACTTGGCATCCCCCGCGCGGTCCTTCGCCATCAGCAGCACCGCGTCATAGCCGGGGATCGCCCGCTTCGGATCGCTCAGTACGGTCAGCCGCTCCGCTGCGATCCGGCCATCGGAGGAAAAGGCGGAGATCACATCCGCCCGTCCGCTCTCGAGCGCGCGGTACATGAAGGTCGGGCTGTACGGCGTCATGCTGGCAAAACGCAGGCCGTAAGCATCGCGCACCGCCGCCCATTCGGGCCGGTCGAGAAACTCCAGGTCGCTGCCCAGCTTCAGCCGCGGCGCCCAGCTCGCCAGATCGGTGAGCGAGCGCACGCCCAGCCGCTGCGCCAGCGGCGTCTTCATCGCAAAGGCATAGGCATTCTCGAACCCCAGCGGCCCCAGCATCACCACGTCGCGGGTTGCCGTCCAATCCTTCAGCGCGCCCAGCATCGCGGCACGGGGCGGGGCGTCATGCCGGTGCATCGCCGTCGTCCACAAGGTCCCGGCATAATCGACATAGACGTCGACGCGCCCCCCCGCCGTCGCCTCGAACGCCACGGTCGATCCCAGCCCGTCACGATAGCTGACGTCATATCCCGCTTGCGTCAGCCGGTCGCCGATGAGTCGCGCCAATATATATTGCTCGGAAAAATTCTTCGCCCCTATCACCACCTGCCGCCGTGCATCGCCACCCCGCGGCCAGAGTGGCTGCGTCGCCAACGCAATCCCCAGCGCCAGTGCGATGAGCCCGCCCAGCCACATGGCTTTCCGCCGTGCCGCCAGCCCGCGCTCGATCAGCCCGATCAGCGCATCGACCGCCAGCGCCAGCGCGGCGGCGGCGAAGCATCCCGCCAGCACCAGCGCCCAGGCCTGGGTCTGGAGCCCCGCGAAGATCAGGTCACCCAAGCTTGGCTGGCCCACCGTGGTCGACAGCGTCGCCGCCCCGATCGTCCAGACCGCCGCGGTGCGGATGCCCGCCGCCAGCACCGGCGCGACGAGCGGCGCCTCGACCAGCCGCAGCTTTTGCCCGCGCGTCATCCCCACCGCATCGGCAGCCTGCAACACCGCCGGGTCGAGCCCGACCAGCCCCGTCACGCCATTGCGCAGGATCGGCAGCAGCGCATAGAGCGTCAGCGCCAGCAGCGAGGGCAGAAAGCCCAGCGCCGGTATCCCGCCGCCGACCAGCCCCGACAGGGTCAGCAACAGCGGATAGAATAGCGCGAGCAGCGCCAGTGCGGGAATGGTCTGCACCAGGCTGGCCAGCCCCAGCGCGATCCGCGCCAGCGCCGGCCGTCGCGCACAGGCAAAGGCCAGCGGCATCGCGATGGCGATGCCCAGCAGCAGCGCCGCCATGCTGACCAGCACATGCTGCGCGAGGAGCGGCGGCACGCGCGTCAGCGCGTCGAGAAAGGCGCTCATCGGGCGAGCGCCGCGAGCCGTTCGGCCTGATGCCGAGGCACCGCCATCAGCCCTTGCGCGACCGGGCCGCCTTGACCCGCCACCAATTGGGCGGGCGTGGCATCCGCCACGATCCGCCCCTCGTCCATCACCAGCACGCGCGAGGCGGTGAGCAAGGCTTCGGCCATGTCATGGGTTACCAGCAGGGTGGTCAGCCCCAGCCGCGCGTGCAGATCGACCAGCCGCCCCGCCACCGCATCGCGCGTGACGGGATCGAGCGCGCCCAGCGCTTCGTCCAGCAACAGGATCGGCGGCGCGGTCGCCAATGCGCGGGCGATGGCGACGCGCGGACGCTGCCCGCCGGACAGCGCGTCTGGCGTGCGCGTCGCCACGTCGCGCGGCAGTTCGACCAGATCGAGCATCTCGCCGACGCGGTCGCCCACCGGTCGCCCCGCCAGCGTCAGGCCGATCGCGATATTGGCGGCGACCGTCATATGGGGGAACAGGCCATGCTGTTGAAACACATAGCCGATCCGGCGGCGCAGGCGATGGGCAGGCTGATCGGTGACATCCCGGCCATCGATCGTCACCGAACCCGAATCGGGTTCCTCCAGCCGGTTGATCATGCGCAGCAGGGTCGACTTGCCCGAGCCCGACGCGCCGACCAGCGCGACGAACGCGCCGGGCGCGATGGTCAGCGAGACATCGTCGATCGCCGTGACCATGCCATAGCGGCGGCGCACGCGATCGAGCGCGATCATGGGGGAAGCGGAATTCACGGCAGACCCAACGCGGGATAGGCGCATTCCGCCTCATCCCGTCATGTTTCGGGGCTATACCGCGCCCGTGCCAGACGATAAGGCGCGTAAAACATGTTCAACATGGCGGCTCATTTGAACCGTCAGGAGAGTAAGATGACCCAGACCGCCAGCCAGGTTCTCGACCGTGTCCTCGTCCTCGAAATGGTCCGCGTGACCGAGGCGGCGGCTATCGCGGCCTCGACCCTGGTCGGACGCGGCGACGAAAAGGCGGCGGACGCGGCGGCGGTCGAGGCGATGCGCGCCGCGCTCAACGAACTCGACATGGACGGCACCGTCGTCATCGGCGAGGGCGAGCGCGATGAGGCGCCGATGCTGTTCATCGGCGAGAAGGTCGGCACCGGCAAAGGCCCCGAGATCGACATCGCGCTCGACCCGCTGGAGGGCACCACCATCTGCGCCAAGGCCGGACCCAACAGCCTGGCGGTGCTGGCGATCGCGGAGAAGGGGCATCTCCTCAACGCGCCCGACGTCTATATGGACAAGATCGCGGTCGGCCCCGGCTATCCGGCGGGCGTCATCGATCTGGACCGCAGCCCCAGCGACAATATCCGCGCCATCGCCGAGGCCAAGGGGGTTCAGGCTAAGGACATCGTCGTATGCGTGCTCGACCGGCCCCGGCATGAAGGGCTGATCGCCGAATTGCGCGGCCTGGGCTGCGGCGTGGTGCTGATCGGTGACGGCGACGTGGCGGGGGTGATCGCGACCACCGACCCGGATACGACGATCGACGTCTATATGGGCTCGGGTGGCGCGCCCGAGGGCGTGTTGGCCTGCGCGGCGCTGCGTTGTGTCGGCGGGCAGTTCAAGGGGCGGCTGCTGTTCCGCAACGATGCCGAGCGGGCGCGGGCGCACAAATGGGGCGTGACCGATCTCGACAAGCAATATGACCTGACCGAACTGGCGCAGGGCGACTGTATCTTCGCGGCGACCGGCGTGACCGACGGTTCGCTGCTGGCGGGCGTGAAACGGCACGCCAAGGTCATGACGACCGAGAGCGTGGTGATGCGCGCTTCGTCGGGCACGGTCCGCTGGGTCAAGGGGCAGCATCGGCTTTGATGCGTGAAGGATGTGTCTTGACTAAGCCCCTCCCCTTCAGGGGAGGGGTTGGGGTGGGGTCTCGCCTCGCACCCGGTGCTTGCGCAAGCGCGCCACCCCCTGCCCCTGCCCCTCCCCTGAAGGGGAGGGGTGGATGGTAGCCGCCGCCCTGTTGCTGCTCGCGGCCCTTGGCGGTGTCTGGTGGTTCCACAAAGGCGATCTGGGCGAATATCGGCAGTTCAAGACGCTGAACGACGGCCATTCGCGGCGGATGCGGTTTCGGCTGTGGCTGGTGCGGGCGGCGTTGGCGTTCCTGTTGCCGGTGGTGGTCGGGCTGGTGCTGCTCGGCCGAATCGACGCGTTGGTGGTGATGCCGGACGAGTTCGCCGCCATCGCGCGCATCATGCCGCCGATCTTCGACAGTGGCGAAGCCATGCAGGGGATGCTGATCGGTGGCGCGATCGGTGGACTGGTCGCCGGTGCGTTGCTGGCGCGGGTGAGGGGGCGCAAGCCACTCGGCGACGTCTCCGCGCTGCTGCCGCGCGAACGGCGCGAACTGAAATATACCGCGGCGCTCAGCGTCATGGCGGGGGTGACGGAGGAGGCGTTCTTCCGCCTTTACCTGCCGCTGCTGGTCGCGATGGCGACGGGGCAGGCGGGCATCGGCTTTGCCGCGTCGCTGATCCTGTTCGGGGCGATGCACCGCTATCAGGGCTGGGTCGGTATCCTGGTCACCACCGCCTTGGGGGCGGTGATGACCGGACTGTATCTGATGACCGGCGCGCTGTGGGTGGTGATGCTGGTCCATGTGCTGGTCGACCTGAACGGTCTGGTCGTGACGCCGTTGCTGAGCGGGGCGCTCAGCAAAAATCCTCCCCGGCACGGGGAGGGGGACCAGCCATAGGCTGGTGGAGGGGGCGTGCCGCAAAGGACGACCTTTATGGCAAGCCCCCTCCGTCAGGGCTTGCGCCCTGCCACCTCCCCTCGCAGGGGAAAAATCCTTTTAGTTCTTCAGCCGCCAGCCGGTGCGGAAGATCCAACCGATCCATGCCAGGCACGCCAGCAGGAACAGCGCCGTCACCCCCAGGCTCACCCCCGGCGTCACGTCCGAGGTGCCGAAGAAGGTCCAGCGAAAGCCGTTGATGAGATACACGACCGGGTTGAACAGCGTCACGGTGCGCCACGGTTCGGGCAGGATCGTCACCGAGTAGAAAGCGCCGCCGAGGAAGGTCAGCGGCGTGACGATCAGCAGCGGAATGACCTGCAACTGTTCGAACCCGCGCGCCCAGATGCCGATGGCGAAGCCGAACAGTGAGAAGGTCACGGCGACCAGCAACAGGTAGAAGAGCATCGCCACCGGATGCAGGATCGACAGGTCGACGAACAGATAGGCGGTGGCCAGGATCACCAGCCCGATCACCATCGACTTGCTCGCCGCGGCACCGACATAGCCCAGCACCGTCTCGATCGGCGACAAGGGCGCCGACAATATCTCGTACATGGTCCCGGTGAATTTGGGCATGTAGATGCCCAGACTGGCGTTCAGGATGCTCTCCGAAAAGATCGACAGCAGCATGAGCCCCGGCACGATGAACGCGCCATAGGGCACGCCGGAGACCTGGTTCATCGCCGATCCGATCGCGGTGCCGAACACCACGAAATACAGAGTGGTGGTGATGACCGGCACCATCAGACTGGTCCACACCGTCCGCCGGAACCGCGCCATTTCGAAGCGATAGATCGACCATATGCCATGCAGGTTCATGCGCGCGTCCCCTCGACCAGATCGACGAAGATATCCTCCAGCGAGGATTTGTAGGTTTCCAGATCGTTGAAGCCGATATCCATGTCGCCCAGCTGGCGCAGCAGCGAAGGGATGCCGGTCCGCTCGGCACGCGCGTCGAAGATATACCGCAGGCGCTTGCCCTCATCCTCCAGCGTCAGATTCCACTCGCCCAGTTCCGCCGGGATCGCCGTCATCGGCTCGGCCAGCGTCAGCACCATCTCGCGCTTGCCGAGCTTCTTCATCATCTCGGCCTTTTCCTCGACCAGCAGCAGCTTGCCCTTGGCGATCACGCCCACCCGGTCGGCCATCTCCTCGGCCTCCTCGATATAATGGGTGGTCAGGATGATGGTGACGCCCCGCTCGCGAAGCCGGTGGACCAGTTTCCACATGTCGCGGCGCAGTTCGACGTCGACGCCCGCCGTGGGTTCGTCGAGGAACAGCAGATCGGGTTCGTGGGACAGCGCCTTGGCGATCAGCACGCGGCGCTTCATGCCGCCCGACAGCTCCATCAGCTTGGCATGGCGCTTGTCCCACAGCGACAGGTCGCGCAGGACCTGCTCGACATAGGCCGGATCGGGTGCGCGGCCGAAGAGGCCCCGGCTGAAATTGACCGTGTCGATGACCCGCTCGAACATGTCGACCGACAGTTCCTGCGGCACCAGCCCGATCTTGCGTCGCGCGCCCTTATAGTCGCGAAGCGCATCATGCCCGTCGACGCGGATCGTGCCCGCAGAGGGCGTGACAATGCCGCAGACGATCGAGATCAGCGTCGTCTTGCCCGCCCCGTTCGGACCCAGCAAAGCGAAGATTTCTCCGCGCCTTATCTCCAGGTCGACGGGTTGGAGGGCGGTGACGCCGCCCTTATAGGTCTTGGTCACGCCCTCGACGGACAGGATCGGGTCGGTCATGCGGCAGAGTCCCCCGTTGGAAGACCGCCGCTTTATCAACCGTTTCGCGCGGCGGCGATGGCCTTTTGCAACTCCTCGATCGGCAGCGCACCCGACAGGACGCGGTTGCCGACGATCCAGCTCGGCGTGCCGGTCAGGCCCAGGCGACCGGCGGCCTCCAGATTGCGCCGGATCTCGGCATCCGCCTGGGGCTGGAACGCGGCCATCTTGCTCATGTCGACCCCGGCCTTGGCGGCGGCGGCGGCAATGGTCGCGTCGCTGACGGGACCACCGGCATAGAGCGCGTCGTGGAAGGCGGCGAACTTGCCCTGGGACGCGGCAAGCAGGCTGGCGCGCGCCGCCGCCTTGCTCGATGGCGCCAGGATTGGCAGCTCGCGATAGACGATGCGCAATTTCGGATCGGCCTGGGTCAGCGCTTTCAGCAGCGGCAGGCTGGCCCGGCAATATCCGCAATTATAGTCGTAGAACTCGACCAGCGTGACATCGCCCTTGGGGTTGCCGGTATAGGCATTGCCGAACGGCTTGGTCAGGTCGCCGCCGATCGCGGCCACCGCCTTGCCCTGTTCGCGGTCCTGCAGGCGCTGCATCGCCTCCGGGATAACCTCGGGATGGTCGAGCAGATAGGCACGGATCGTGTCGCCCGATGCGGCATTCGGCGCGACGAGGGGGGCGAGCGCCATAGCGGCGCCGCCGCCGACCAGGCCACCCAGAACCGCGACGGCGGCCAGTGTCTTCACCCCCATCAGCGGCGCTTCTTCTTCGAACTGGCGGCGGCGTCGGCAGAGGTCATGGCGATATCCTGCGCCCGAATCCATTCGGACGTGTTGGGGGTGAGATTGGCCATCGCATAGCGCGCGCTCTGGATGGCCGTACGGTTGTCGCCCATCATGCTGGCCCGCTCGGCCGTGGCGAGCGCAGCCCGTGGCTCGTCGCCCAGCTGCTCATAAGCGGTGCCCAGCTGGACCCAGGCAAAGGGGTTGTCCTCGTCGCGCTGGACCGCGACCTTCAGCACCTTCACCGCTTCGGGCAGGTTGCGCTTGTCCTCGGTCGCGATGAGGGCATGGCCAAAGGTCGTGGCGATCAGCGCATTCTGGCCCGACCCCATGGTCGCGGCGCGCAAGGGGGCCAGCGCCTCCTGCGGCTTGCCCGATTCGAGCAGGATCTGGCCCTGGATTTCCTCGAAATAAGGATCCTTGGGGTCCTTGGCGATCAGCGCGGCGGCCTCGGCCTCGGCTTTGTCGGGATAGGCGGCCTTGTGATAGGCATAGGCCCGGGCATAGTGCGCATAGATCGATTGGTCGCTGTCCGGATATTTGCTCAGCGTCGTCTCGGGCGGCGAGACATAGCCGAACAGCTTGGCCTTTACCCGCAGGAACCGCTCCTGGAGTTTGGCGTCGATCGGCTTGTTCCAGGCGGGCGAGGCCTGGAGATCGGCGGTCAGCGACTGGATGCGCACCGACGACAGCGGATGGGTCTGCGCGAACGGGTCGATATTGGTGTAGCCATAACGATATTGCTGGTTCTGGAGCTTCTTGAAGAAGCTCAGCATCCCCTTGCCGGTGACGCCGGCCGTCGTCAGATAGCGCGCACCCGCCGCGTCGGCGGCCGATTCCTGGTTGCGGCTGAAGGCGAGGACCTGGCCCATCGCCGCCTGCTGCCCCGCCGCCATGACGCCCATGCCCGCCGCACCGCCGCCCATCGCGAGGGTCGCCAGCCCCAGTACCATCGACAGCAGCTGCATCTTCATCGCGGGCTTCATCGCCTGCTCGCCCAGGATGACATGGCCATCGGCGATATGGCCCAACTCGTGCGCGACGACGCCCTGCACCTCGTTCACATTGTCCGCCGCCTGGAGCAGCCCCGAATGGACATAGACGATCTGTCCGCCCGCGACGAAGGCGTTGATCGAATCGTCGTTGATGAGCACGATCTTCACGTCGCGAGGCGACAGCCCGGCGGCCTTGATCATCGGTGCAGCCATGTCGGCGAACAGCGATTCGGTTTCGGCATCGCGCAGGATCGATTGCGCGGCGGCCGGTTGCGCCCAGACCAGGACCGTAACGGCAAAGGCGGCGATCAGACGCTTCATGCTTCCTCTATCCACGGGTCGGTTGCGGTACACAACCTGCTATGCAGGATATGACGGGGTGGATGGGCTCTGGCATAGGGCGGCTGAACGCCTGGCGAACGAAAGGGTGTCGTGATGATGGTGATGATCGAGTCCGGGCCGGCTTATCCCATGCCCAAACTTGCCGACTGCACCATCGCGGGTGCCCGGCCTGAGATCCGGCGGATGGCGGATTTGCCCAAGCCGGTGCACGACGCGCTGCTGGCGGCGATCGGCCGCCCCATTGCCGACGCGGGCGCGCCGTTCAACCCATCGGATGTCGTGGCCCCCCACTCGCCGCCGCGCGTGCGGTTCCTGCGGGCGTATCGGGTGCGCGACCTGTGGCTGGTCTGGATCGAACAGGGCGGCATCGGCCACGACTTCCGCCTGCTCGGTTTTCGCGATGCGGCAAAGGGGGTGAGCGTCGCCGTGCCAGTCCCGCGAGGGGCGGGCCGTAACCTGTGCACCGCGTCGCGGGCGATGGCGAAGGTTTAAGCCTCTCCTCCCCTTCAGGGGTGGGCGCTTCCGCAAGCGCTTCGTCGGGGGATAGGCCCCACCCCAACCCCTCCCCTGAAGGGGAGGGGCTATATTGGCCAACCGACCGGCGTTACGCCTGCTCGGCTTCCTTGCGGGCGCGCTCTTCGTAGAAGTTGCGGACCACGTCCCAGGCTTCCTCGGCGGTTTCGACATAGGTGAAGATGCCGAGATCCCGCTCGGACACCACGCCTTCCTCGACCAGCGCCTCGAAATTGACGACGCGTTCCCAGAAGGCGCGGCCGAACAGCAGGACGGGAATGGGCTGGATTTTGCCCGTCTGGATCAGGGTCAGCAGCTCGAACAGCTCGTCGAACGTGCCGAAGCCGCCCGGGAAGGCCGCCAGTGCGCGCGCGTGGAGCAGGAAGTGCATCTTACGCAGCGCGAAATAGTGGAACTGCAAGGACAGCGACGGCGTGACGTACGGATTGGGTGCCTGCTCGTGCGGCAGGACGATGTTGAGCCCGACCGACTCGGCGCCGACGTCATGGGCACCGCGATTGGCGGCTTCCATGATCGAGGGGCCGCCCCCCGAGCAGACCACGAACTGGCGCATCCCGCGATCATCACGGGGCAGGCGGCTGGTGATCTGGGCCAGTTCGCGCGCGATGTCGTAATATTTGCTCTTGGCGACGAGGTTCTCGGCGATCTTGCGCGACTTGTCGTCATGCGCCAGCGCCAGCAACGCCTCGGCCTTGGCGGGCTCCGGGATGCGGGCCGAGCCATAGAAGACGAAGGTCGAGGCGATCTTGGCCTCTTCAAGCAGAAGCTGCGCCTTCAGCAGTTCCAGCTGGAAACGCACGGGGCGAAGGTCTTCGCGCAGCAGGAAGTCCATGTCCTGAAAGGCCAGCGTATAGGCCGGGCTTTCGGTCTGCGGCGTCGAGACGATCGTCTTGGCGCTCTCGGCGTCCTGGCTGGCATTGGGGAAGACGCGGTTCGGTACTTGGGTTTTATCGGTCATTTTGGGTGATGTAGGGTATCGTTGTCGCTCGCGCTACCGGCAAAAATGCGCCGCATCATCCTCCAGATGCAGGTGGTTGCGGTGTGCCGCGTTATAGTCGGGGCTCAGCACCGTGCCGAACCGCCGACACGCTGAGGCGCGGATGGTGGTCCAGAATTGCCGGATCTGCGGGTCGCTCGAATACCAGTCGCCCAGCAGCGTGATCCGCCGCCCGTCCTTCAGCACGAAGCCGCCGATATCCACCGCATTGGCCAGCGCATGGCCCGAACGCCGGTCGCCGATCCGCGCGCTGCCGACGATATTGCGACAGGCATAGGTGCCCATCCCCTCGACCTTGACCAGCGGCGAACCGAGAATCTGCCACGCGGCAGGGGCGACGGCGTTGCGCACCCATCCTGCAAAAGCCCGCGCATTGCCGCACCGCATCGCGGTGACGCCGGTGACCGGCACGCCGATGTCGGTCAGTTGCACTGCGCCGTACAGGCCGCAGCCGGGGCCAAGATCCTTGTCGGGCAGGCGGCGATAATCCACCCCCTCGCGCCGCAGATCGGCTTCGCATTGGGCTGTCTCGCGCACTGGCGGGCGATAGGGTTCGGGGCGCGAGGCCTGCTGGACGGGTCGGTCGGGACGGCCGCATGCCGAGAGCAGCGCGGCCCCCAGAATCGGGACGATCAAGAACAGGGGGACGCGAACCATATGCCCCCTTGTTCCTCGCCGCTTCGCTTTTGTCAGCCCCGATCAGTCATGCGGAGGCGTGTCTGCGACATGCTCCAATATGTCGCCCGGCTGGCAATCGAGCGCGGTGCAGATCGCATCCAGCGTGGTGAAGCGGATCGCCCGTGCCTTGCCGGTCTTCAGGATCGACAGGTTGGCGAGCGTCAGGTCGACCCGCTCAGCCAGTTCGGTCAGCGACATGCGGCGGTCGAGCAACAGCCGGTCGAGATTGATGCGGATCGCCATCAGATCGTTCCTTCGGCATCCTCGCGCAGCCGCACGCCCTCACGGAAAATCTGCGCCAGCACCAGCGTCAGCAGGATGGCGAACACGCCGTCCACGCCCATCGGCTTGACCATGCCCTGCGCATCGAAGGGCAGGATAGGGGGCAGCGCGAATTGCAGCAGATAGGCGACCGCTATGGTGCCCGCGATCCAGTTCAGCCGCTTGACATTGGCGAGGGTGAAGGGCGCGCCCGCCGCCGTGCTGCGCAGCATCTGGATCAGCGGAAGCAGCGCGGCCCAGGCGAGGCCCAGCGCGATCAGCATGACCGCCAGTGCTGCGGCGACCACGCTGGGCGTCTTCACGTCCAGCGCCTGTGGGTTGACATGCACCGCCCCCAGCGCGCCGGGCGAGATCGCATTCACGATCAGCACCCCGACCGCCGCCAGGAGGACCGCCGTGACGAAGGCCAGAATGGCGAGCAGGACCGTGTAGAGCAGCGTACTGATGTGACTGGCAAAGCGTGTCATGACCGTCGGTCCTCCATTTCTTGCGAATATTGGTATTCGATAAATCCGTATCGAATGTCATGCAATATAATTATTGAAAAACGATATGCTCCGCCGCTTGAGCCCTCAATCTAGGCCGAAGGTGCGCCTATGGGGGGCGCAGTGTGAAGCGACCGGACGTTGCGAAATCGCCGCAACCAGCCGTGTCGCGAATGCAAAATTGCGTCACAACGATTGTGGTTGTCATCTTCGATCGACATCGTTAGGGCCGTCGACGGGCCACGCGGTCCCAACGCCGCGCGTGCTCTCTGTGAGGAGAGTCTTAAATGACTGATATGACTGCCGCCGACGCCACGCTTGCGCCTGCGAAGCCCGCCACCAAACCGGCGCGTCCCTATTTTTCCAGTGGCCCCTGCGCCAAGCCTCCCGGATGGGATGCCGCCAAGCTCGCGACGGACAGCCTTGGCCGTTCGCATCGCTCGAAGCTGGGCAAGCAGCGGCTGCAATATTGCATCGACCTGATGCGCGAGCTGCTCAAGCTTCCCGACACCCACCGCATCGGCATTGTCCCCGGCTCCGACACCGGCGCGTTCGAGATGGCGATGTGGACCATGTTGGGCGCGCGGCCCGTCACGACGCTAGCCTGGGAAAGCTTCGGTGAGGGCTGGGTGACCGACGCGGTCAAGCAGTTGAAGCTCGATCCCACGGTCCTGCGCGCCGATTACGGCCAGATCGCGGACCTGAACGCGGTCGACTGGTCGAACGACGTGCTATTCACCTGGAACGGCACCACCTCGGGCGTGCGCGTGCCGAACGGCGACTGGATCGCCGACGACCGCGAAGGCCTGTCCTTCGCCGACGCGACCAGCGCGGTGTTCGCCTATGACCTGCCCTGGGACAAGATCGATGTCGCGACCTTCTCGTGGCAGAAGGTGCTGGGCGGCGAGGGCGCGCACGGCGTCCTGATCCTCGGCCCGCGCGCGGTCGAGCGACTGGAGACCTATACCCCCGCCTGGCCGCTGCCCAAGGTGTTCCGCCTGGTGTCGAAGGGCAAGCTGGCCGAGGGCGTATTCAAGGGCGAGACGATCAACACGCCCTCGATGCTCGCGGTCGAAGACGCGATCTTCGCGCTCGAATGGGGCAAGGGCCTTGGCGGCGCCGAGGGGCTCATCAAGCGGTCGGATGCCAATGCGGCGGCGCTGAACAAGATCGTCGAGGAGCGCGATTGGCTCGGTCATCTCGCCGCCGATCCGGCGATCCGCTCGACCACCAGCGTCTGCCTGACGGTCGAGGGCGCGGATGAGGCGGTCATCAAGAAGATGGCCTCGCTGCTCGAAGCCGAAGGCGCGGCCTATGACGTGGCGGGTTATCGCGACGCGCCCGCTGGCCTGCGCATCTGGTGCGGCGCCACGGTCGAGACCGCCGATATCGAGGCGCTCGGCCCATGGCTCGACTGGGCCTACGCGACCGCCAAGGCGGCCTGATCCTTATACCTGCCCCGGCCAGCGTGCCGGGGACCTTCCCCATTCCACATCCCCGGCCGTGCCGGGGTGACGAGGTGCACCATGCCCAAAGTTCTCATCAGCGACAAAATGGACCCCAAGGCCGCCCAGATCTTCCGCGAGCGCGGGGTCGAGGTGGACGAAATCACCGGCAAGACGCCCGAAGAGCTGAAGGCGATCATCGGCCAGTATGACGGCCTGGCGATCCGCAGCTCGACCAAGGTGACCAAGGACATCCTCGAGCACGCGACCAATTTGAAGGTCGTCGGCCGCGCCGGGATCGGTGTCGATAACGTCGACATTCCCGCCGCCAGCGCCAAGGGCGTGGTGGTGATGAACACGCCGTTCGGCAACTCGATCACCACTGCCGAACACGCCATCGCGCTGATGTTCGCGCTTGCCCGCCAGCTGCCCGAGGCCGATGCCTCGACGCAAGCGGGCAAGTGGGAGAAGAACCGCTTCATGGGCGTCGAGCTGACGTCGAAGACGCTTGGCCTGATCGGTGCGGGCAATATCGGCTCGATCGTCGCCGACCGCGCGTTGGGCTTGCGGATGAAGGTCGTCGCCTTCGACCCGTTCCTGACGCCCGAACGCGCGCTGGAAATGGGCGTCGATAAGGTGACGCTGGACGAACTGCTGGCGCGTGCCGACTTCATCACGCTGCACACGCCCTTGACCGACCAGACCCGCAACATCCTGTCGGCCGAGAACCTCGCCAAGACCAAGAAGGGCGTGCGCATCATCAACTGCGCGCGTGGCGGCCTGATCGACGAGGACGCGTTGAAGGCGGGCCTCGATTCGGGTCATATCGGCGGCGCGGCGCTCGACGTGTTCAAGGTGGAGCCAGCCAAGGAAAGCCCGCTGTTCGGCACGCCGAACTTCATCTCGACGCCGCATCTCGGCGCGTCGACCACCGAAGCGCAGGTCAATGTCGCGATCCAGGTCGCCGAGCAGCTGGCCGACTTCCTGGTCTCGGGCGGCGTCACCAACGCGCTCAACATGCCCAGCCTCACCGCCGAGGAAGCCCCCAAGCTCAAGCCGTATATGGCGCTGGCCGAAAAGCTCGGCTCGCTGGTCGGCCAGCTGGCGCACGGCGCGGTGACGGGCATCGCGATCGAGGCGGAGGGTGCCGCCGCCGCGCTGAACCTCAAGCCGATCACGGGCGCCGTGCTGGCGGGTTTCATGCGCGTCCATTCGGACACGGTGAACATGGTCAACGCGCCGTTCCTGGCCAAGGAGCGCGGGCTCGACGTACGCGAAGTGCGCCATGACCGGGAGGGTGATTACCACACGCTGGTCCGCGTCACGGTGACGACCGCGGACGGCGAGCGTTCGGTCGCGGGTACGCTGTTCGGCGATCAGGCCCCGCGTCTGGTCGAGCTGTTCGGCATCAAGGTCGAGGCCGATCTGGCCGGGCCGATGCTGTACGTCGTCAACGAGGACGCGCCGGGCTTCATCGGCCGCCTGGGCACCACGCTGGGCGAGGCGGGCGTCAATATCGGCACCTTCCACCTCGGCCGCCGCTCGGCGGGCGGCGAGGCGGTGCTGCTGCTCTCGGTCGACGAGGCGGTGGACGCGGAGCTGCTGGCCAAGGTCAAGGCGCTGCCGGGCGTGAAGACCGCGATGGGGTTGGCGTTCTGATCCGATAGGGTCGGAAAGTTTGGCCGAGGGGCCGGGTGCGTAAGGCATCCGGCTCCTTTGTCTTGGGTTTCAGTCGAGGCGCTTCGCCTGCACCAAGCATGGCTTGGCGAATGGCGCGAAGGGCTTGGGCTGACGCCGTGATGCCCGCCAGGAGCGAAGTGCTATCTGCAGGCGGAAAGCAGTGATGGGCTGACCCAACTCGATAAGAAATGAGGCGCTAGGCCCCCCGTCCGTTACTCTACCGGTTCTGGTGAAAGCAGCGCGTCTCGGCGCGCGCGGGCCTTGGCCGCCTCGTCCAAGTTGAGGTCGAGTCGCTCCATCTGTTCATCCAGCAGGGCGGGGAAGGGCGCATGTGGATGCACCGCCGCCAGGGTGAAGGTCTCATCCTGGACCGGATCGTAATGGATCCATGCCGTCTCGGTCTTGCCGATGTCACTGACAACGGCAGCATTGTTAGGGGTTCCGATCGCCGCGTAGGTAATGCGCGAAGTGCCGCGTTTGTCGGCACGGTGGGTGACGCGCGCCCAGACGGGTTGCAGGATGGCGGGCTGCTTGAATGCCTTTATCGTTGCCGAAAGCTGACCATAGCGACGTAGCATGTAGACGCCCAGGATGCCGAACAGGGCCATCATGCCCAGCGCGCCGGTGAGCCGATTCCAGAACTTCTCGATAGCCAGCGACAGGGTAAGATTGTCCGGATTGCCCCGCTCCGCGAGGACCACGCTTTCATATTCGCGGAAGCCCGGCTCGACGAAGGAGAAGGACACTGACCGGGTCTGGCTCGTGCCGTCCCGGCGATAAAGGATATCCGCCTTACAATTGATGCTGAGCTTGCGCGAACGACATCCGGCGTTGCTGATCTCGGCGTCGCTGACCTCGACCGGCGCGCGCAGGATGCGGTAATCGGAATAGAGGCCGGGCAGCGCCGAAATCCCGACGCCCAGAAAGAAGGCCAGGAAGATGAGGCCTAGGAACGGCATCTTCCGATGATCGGCAAAACCCGGATGCCGGACCGCGATCGGCCGATCGGGAAGGAGCCCCGATGGATCGGGCAGCGCGTAATCCGAATGCGTTTTCAAGATAATGATCCCTGTTTCTCAAATGTCGCCATGAGTATGATAATTGGGATGTAAAGTCGTTGCGCCTCCGGAAGGTTCCTGCCGTGCCTGCCGGACCGTGAACGAGGTTGACGGCGATACCATGAATGACCAATCACGCACCGCGCCTGCCCGCGGGCGGCAAAACGAACAGTAGGGCCTTTACCGCGTGATCCGCTCGTCCATCGTCCGCGCCGGCCTTTTGGAGAAGACCCGATGACCGCGCTCCTTCCCGAAGGCTATCACGACCGTCTTCCCCCCTATGCCGACGCCGCCGCGTCGGTCGAGGCGCGGGTGCTGGAGGCGGCGCGGCTGCATGGCTATGAGCGCGCCGATCCGCCGTCGATCGAGTTCGCCGAGGCGCTGGGTTCGCGGTTGAAGGCGGGCGGCCTGCATGATGCGGTACGCTTCGTCGATCCGGTGTCGCAGCGCACGCTTGCCATCAGGCCCGACCTGACCGCGCAGGTGGCGCGCATCGCGGCTACCCGCATGGGGCATCACCCGCGCCCGGTTCGGCTGTCCTATGCTGGCACCGTCGTCCGCCTGCGCGGCTCCGAACTGGCGCCTGCGCGTGAGTGGCGGCAGATCGGCGCCGAACTGATCGGGCTCGATTCGACGGCGGCCGCCACCGAAGTGGTGCGCGTCGCGGTCGAGGCTTTGGTCGCGGCAGGGACGACCGGCATCTCGATCGACTTCACGCTGCCCGATCTGGTGGACCTGCTCGCCGCCGGGCCGCTGCCCGTCGCCGCCGAGCAGGTGACTGCCTTACGCGATAGGCTGGACGCCAAGGATGCGGGCGGGGTCGCGGCGATCGCGCCCGAATACCTCCCGCTGGTCGAGGCGGCCGGGCCGTTCGCGACCGCCATGGAACGGCTGCGCGCCTTTGACCGTCAGGGCGTGCTGGCCAGTCGTCTCGACGCGCTGGAGGCGATCGCCGCCGCGCTGGGCGAGGGGGTGGCGATGACGCTCGACCCGACCGAGCGGCATGGCTTCGAGTTCCAGAGCTGGCTGGGCTTCTCGCTGTTCGTCGCCGGCCCCCCGCGCGAGGTCGGGCGGGGCGGCACCTATACCATTTTCCACGAGAATGGCGCGGAGGAGAAGGCCACCGGCTTCTCGCTCTATGCCGACGCCATCGTCGCGACCGCCCCGCCGACCGAGCGGCGGCGGTTGTTCCTGCCCCATGGCACCGCGCCGGAAACCGGTGCGTCGCTTCGTGCGCAGGGCTGGGTGACGGTGCAGGCGTTGGAGGCGGGCGACACGCCCCAGGCGCAGCTCTGCACCCATATCCTTAGCGACGGCCAGCCAACGGCCATCGCCGGTTGACATACGGGGGCGCGTCCCGCTAGGCGCGCCCCGCACATTATTGGAAACCCCCATCCGCCGAGTCCTGTCGAAGGGCGCATGGGGTCCGTCCGGCAGGCGGAGCATAGCATCCATGGCAAATGTAGCAGTCATCGGCGCGCAATGGGGCGACGAGGGCAAGGGCAAGATCGTCGACTGGCTGGCCGAGCGCGCCGACATGGTCGTGCGCTTCCAGGGCGGGCATAATGCCGGTCACACGCTGGTCGTCGGCGAGAATGTCTACAAGCTGTCGCTGCTTCCCTCGGGCATCGTGCGCGGCACCCCCAGCGTCATCGGCAACGGCGTCGTCCTCGACCCCTGGGCGCTGAAGGCCGAGATCGAGCGTCTTGGCGAACAGGGTGTCCAGGCGTCCCCTGAGACGCTGCGCATCGCCGACAACTGCCCGCTGATCCTGCCGATCCACCGCGACCTGGACGGTCTGCGCGAGGATGCCAGCGGCGCGGGCAAGATCGGCACCACGCGGCGCGGCATCGGCCCGGCCTATGAGGACAAGGTCGGCCGTCGCGCGATCCGCGTGTGCGATCTGGCGCATCTGGATGATCTGGGGCCGCAACTCGACCGCCTGTGCGCACACCATGACGCGCTGCGCGCCGGGTTCGGCGAGCCGCCGATTGATCGCGAGCGCCTGCTGGCCGATCTGCGCGAAATCGCGGATTTCGTACTGCCCTTCGCCAAGCCGGTATGGCGCGACCTGAACGAAGCGCGCGCCAGCGGCAAGCGCATCCTGTTCGAGGGCGCGCAGGGCGTGCTGCTCGACATCGATCACGGCACCTATCCCTTCGTTACCTCGTCCAACACCATCGCGGGTGCGGCGGCGGGCGGTTCGGGGCTGGGGCCGTCGGGCGTCGGCTTCGTGCTGGGCATCGCCAAGGCCTATACCACCCGCGTCGGCTCGGGTCCGTTCCCGACCGAGCTGGAGGACGAGACCGGCCAGCGTCTGGGCGAGCGCGGTCATGAGTTCGGCACCGTCACCGGCCGCAAGCGCCGCTGCGGCTGGTTCGACTCGGTGCTGGTGCGCCAGTCGGCGGCGGTCGGCGGCATCACCGGTATCGCACTGACCAAGATCGACGTGCTCGACGGGTTCGACGAGGTTAAGATCTGCGTCGGCTATAAGCTGGGCGACGAGACGCTCGACTATTACCCGACCCATGCGGCGGATCAGGCCAAGGTCGTCCCCGTCTATGAGACGATGGAGGGCTGGCAGGAGTCGACGGCGGGTGCGCGCAGCTGGGCCGATCTGCCCGCACAGGCGATCAAATATATCCGGCGGATCGAGGAGTTGATCCGCTGCCCCGTGGCGCTGGTGTCGACCAGCCCGGAGCGCGAGGATACGATCCTGGTTCGCGATCCGTTTGCGGACTGATCATGGAGGCCCCGGCGAGAGTCGGGGCCTTTTTCGTTGGCGGGTTTCCCTTGGCCCTTTCATCGCGACACGCAAAAGGCCCGGCCGCTTTCGCGACCGGGCCTTTCCCGTCGTGACGAACCCGAAAGGGATTACATGCCGCCGCTGCTGCCCGGCGGGGTCGTGGTGCCGCCGGTGGTGCCGCTGCCCATCGAACCGCTGGTCGTGGGATCGCTGCCCAGCGTGCCGCTGCCGGTCGTGGTCGAGGACCCGGTAGCGTCCGGCGTGGTCGAGGGAGTGTTGACCGTGCTGTCCGGCGTGGTCGTCCGGCTGCGGCTCTTGCTGCGCGTCGTCGAGCGGGTCGTCGTGCTCGGCGTCGTGCTCATCGTGTCACCCGGCTGGCCCATGGTCTGACCGGGCATGGTGCCCGTCTGGCCCGGCATCTGCCCCGGCATCGTCTGGCCCGGCGTGGTGGTCTGTCCCGACATGCCGCCAGTCGTGCCGCCCGATACCTGGGCAAAGCCCGCAGCGGGGATGACAAGGGCGGCGGCTGCGATCACATGAATGTAACGCATTGATTCTCTCCTGCTTTATTCTCGCAATGGTTAACGAGGCAGGAGAACGTCCGTTCCGTCAGTCAACCACATTGACCGCGATGAAGCAACGCCTGATCGGCTAAAACCCATGCGACCATCGCTTCAACCACGGGAACGCCGCGAATGCCGACGCAGGGGTCGTGGCGGCCCTTGGTGGCGATCTGGGTTTCCTCGCCGGTGCGGGTGATGGTGTCGACGGGGGTCAGGATCGAGCTGGTCGGCTTGAAGGCGACGCGCATCGTGACGGGCTGGCCGGTGGCGATGCCGCCCGCGATGCCGCCCGCATGGTTGGCCAGAAAGCGCGGGCCGCCATTGCCAGCGCGCATCGGGTCGGCATTCTGCTCGCCGGTCAGCGCGGCGGCGGCAAAACCATCGCCGATTTCGAAGCCCTTGACCGCATTGATGCTCATACAGGCCGAGGCGAGTTCGCTGTCCAGCTTGGCATAAAGCGGCGCCCCCCAACCTGCGGGCACCCCGGTCGCCTCGCAGGCGACGACCGCGCCGACCGACGAGCCGGACTTGCGCGCGCCGTCGACGATCGCTTCCCAGCGCTGCGCGGCGGCGCGGTCGGGGCAGAAGAAGGGGTTAGCGTCGATCTGCGCATCGTCGAACGCCTCATAATCGATCCGGTCGCCGGCGATCGACTCGACCCAGGCGCGAATCCGGACCTGGGGGATCACCGCGCGGGCCACCGCGCCTGCCGCGACCCGCGCCGCCGTCTCGCGCGCCGAGGAACGCCCGCCGCCGCGATAATCGCGAAAGCCGTATTTGGCGTCATAGGCATAATCGGCATGGCCGGGGCGATAGGCGAGCGCGACGTTGCCATAGTCCTTGGACCGCTGGTCGACATTCTCGATCATCAGGCTGATCGGGGTGCCGGTGGTGCGGCCTTCGAATACGCCGGACAGGATGCGGACCTGATCGGGCTCGCGGCGTTGGGTGGTGAAGCGGCTGGTGCCGGGGCGGCGCTTGTCGAGCCAGGGCTGGATGTCCTGCTCCGACAGCGCGATCCCCGGCGGGCACCCGTCGACGACCGCGCCCAGCGCCGGGCCGTGGCTCTCGCCCCAGGTGGTGAAGCGGAACAGGCGGCCGAACGTATTGAAGCTCACGCAGCATCTCCCAGCCGGGCAAAGGCCGGCGCATGTGTGGCGGCCCCGCGCACGCCGCAGGGGATCAGGCCGCCCTGCAGCGGGGCGGCAAGGAAATACGCGCCCGCATAAGGACTGTCGAAACCGCTCGCCACATCGGCGGCAAAGCCGAAGCGGCCGTAAAAGGCCGGATCGCCCAGCGCGAAGCACAAGACGACGCCTTCCTTCTCCAGCCGTTCGAGCCCGGCCGCGACCAAAGCCTCGCCGACGCCCTGCTGCCGCCAGTCGCGCGCAATGGCGATGGGGGCGAGGGCGACGGCGTTGATCGGCTTGCCGCCGATTTCGACGGCCATCCGACTGAACGCGATCGCGCCGATCAGGCCGTCCGTGCCCTCGTCGATCGCGACCAGCATCAGCACCATGTTGCCTTCCACGCACAGGTCGCGGACCAAAGTGGCTTCGGCGGGGGCGGGGAAGCTGGCGACAAGCAGCGCGTCGAGCGCGGCGACGTCTTCGCCGCGGGCTGGGCGGATGGTGATGGCGGCGATAGGCTGGTCGGACATGGGCTCGTCTTTAGCGTCGCCGGGGCGCAAGGCGCGATAGATAATGTTGTATCCTCCCCGGTACGGGGAGGGGGACCACCGCAAAGCGGTGGTGGAGGGGGGGCGCCGCTGGGCAAGTCCTATGAGGAAGCCCCCCTCCGTCAGCGCTGCGCGCTGCCACCTCCCCGTGCCGGGGAGGATTTTGCCTTACGCCAGCGCGATGTCCGGCGCGTCCTCGGCCTTCATGCCGATGACGTTATACCCGGCGTCGACATGGTGAATCTCACCCGTGACGCCCGACGACAGGTCGGACAGCATGTACAGGCCCGCGCCACCCACATCCTCGATCGTCACGGTGCGACGCAGCGGCGAGTTCAGCTCGTTCCACTTGAGGATATAGTTGAAGTCGCCGATGCCGCGCGCGGCCAGCGTCTGGATCGGGCCAGCCGAGATGGCGTTGATGCGGATATTCTCGGGGCCGAGGTCGACCGCGAGATACTTCACGCTGGTTTCCAGCGCCGCCTTGGCCACGCCCATGACGTTGTAGTGCGGGATGACCTTTTCCGCGCCGTAATAGGTCAGCGTCAGGATCGAGCCACCCTCGGGCATCATCTGGCGCGCGCGCTGGGCGACGGCGACCAGCGAATAGGCCGAGATGTTCATGGTCATCAGGAAATTGTCGAGCGTGGTGTCGTAATAACGCCCGCGCAGCTGTGACTTGTCCGAGAAACCGATGGCATGGACGACGAAGTCGATCGTCGGCCATTCCGCCTTCAGATCGGCGAACAGCTTATCGAGCGACTCCATCTCGGCCACATCGCAGTCGAACAGGCGCGCCACGCCCAGCTGTTCGGCCAGCGGGCGGACCCGCTTTTCCATCGCCGCGCCCTGATACGAAAAGGCGAGCTCCGCGCCCGCCTCCGAAAGCTGCTTGGCGATGCCCCAGGCCAGCGATTTGTCATTGGCCAGGCCCATGATGAGCCCCCGCTTGCCTGCCATCAATCCGTTCACGCCGTTACCGCTCCTGCCGGTTCACTTCCATCAATCGCCCTCTCTAGCGCCGGTTCGGGGGGTTCCGCCAGTGCCGCGTTCAAATGCGCGCCGAAAACCAGGCCCAAACCGATCAGATAGAAGAACAACAGCATGACGACGACACCCGCCAGGCTGCCATAGGTCAGGTCGTACCCGCCCAGTTGCGACAATGCCCAGGGCAGGAGCGCGGTCATGCTGACCCACCACGCAGCGGTGAACAGCGCGCCGGGCCATTTCGGGCAGTCGCTCTCGCGATATTTGCCGGGCGTGACCGAATAGAAGAGCAGGTAGAGCGCGCCGAACATGACGACGCCGGGGATCATCCGCGACAGGCCGACCCAGCCCGCCACGTCCTGCGAGAAGGGGACGAGGCGATAGATGAACTGCTCGGCCGCCGTCAGGATACCGGCCGCCAGGAAGGACAGCAGCGCGACGATTACCGACGCGATCATGACCAGCGTCGAGGACAGCCGCGATTTCCAGAAGGCGGCCGTCGCCTTCACGCCGTAAGCGCGGTGGAAGATGTCGCGGATCGTCTCGATGAAGCCTCCCACCGTCCACAGGCCCACCAAACCACCCAGCCAGAGCAGCGATCCGGTACGCGCCGCCAGCACGTCGCCGATCGGCTTGCGCAACAGGTCGCTGACATCGGGGGGCAGGACGTGGAGGAAGCTCTCCACCGCATGTTGCGTCTCGTTGCTCTGCCCAAACAGCGACAGCAGCGCGGCGGTGGTGATGAAGAAGGGAAACAGCGTCATCAACGCCAGATAGGCGAGGTTCCCGGCATGGATGAATCCATCGTTGAACACGCCCAGGCTGGTTCGTTTCAGGACCTCGAAGGCATAGGAGCCCGGCCGGACCTTGGCGAACTGCCGATCCAGCCGGGTACGGGCCTTGCCCCGATGGTGTGCGCGTTCTTCTGGGGTCAGGCCGTTCGCATCGCTCATGAAGCGATCAGACGCCCATGGCGGCTCTCGGGTTCCTGCCGTCGGTCCATTCGGTGGCGAAGCGTTGCAATGCGGCATCATCGGCGGGGATGTCGATGATCAGCGTGATAAGCTGATCGCCGCGCCCGCCATCCTTCTTGTGAAAGCCCTTGCCCTTCAGGCGCAGCGTCTTGCCCGAGCTGGTGCCCTTGGGCACGGTCAGCATGACCGGGCGCTCGACGGTCGGCGCCTTCACCTGCCCGCCCAGCACCGCCTCGGTCAGGCTGATCGGCAGGTCGAGGCGGACATCATCGCCGTCGCGCGTGAAAAAGGCATGGGGGACGACCTCGATGGTGATGATCGCATCACCGGCCCCGCCCGGGCCTGGCTCGCCCTTGCCGCCCAGCCGCATCTGCGTGCCGCTTTCCACCCCGGCGGGCAGTTTCAGATCGATCGTCTTGCCATCGCCCAGGGTGATACGCTGCGGACTGAGCGTCGCGGCGTCGACAAAGGGCACGCGCAGGGCATAAGCGGTGTTCGCACCCTTGGCGGCGGAGCGGCCCCGTCCGAACCCGCCAAAGCTCCCTGAGAAACCGCCACGCCCGGCACCGCCGAACATCCCTTCGAAGATATCGGACATATCGGCGCCCTCACCGCCGAAATCGAATTGCTGACGAAAGCCGCCGCTGCCGCCGGCGCCGGGACGCGGACCCGTGGCCCCGCCGAAGCCGCCGCCATAGCCGAAGGGCGAGCTGGGGTTGCCGTCGCCATCGATCTCGCCCCGGTCGAACCGGGCGCGCTTGTCCTTGTCGTTCAGCAGGTCATAGGCGTTGGTGACCTGGCTGAACTTCTCCGCCGCTTTCGGATTGTCCTTGTTGCGATCGGGATGCAGTTCCTTCGCCAGCTTGCGATAGGCTTTCTTGATATCGGCTTCGCTGGCCGTGCGGCTCACGCCCAGCGTCTGATATGGATCGGCCACTCTGTTCCCCGTTGGCAGTGTATTACCGATCTATGTGGGGAAGTCCGTGCCGGAGCGCAATCCGTTCCCCATGCGTTGAGCCGACAGAAGGAGACGGATCATGACCCAGCCGATGCAGGCGACCGGAAACGACGGCAAGAAGGGCGCTCCCGATGGCGTGTCGGACGCGCCCGGCAAACATGGCGGCGAAAGCCAGGGTGGCGGTTACGAGGGCGTGCCCGAGCGCGAAGGCGATTTCCACGGCGGTCAGAGCGGGGCGGCCTATCATGGGAAAGGCGGGCACCCGGACCCGGACAAGGACAATCCCAATGCGGTGACGGAAGAGGGCTAACCCCACCCCCCGTTCAGCCTGAGCGAAGGCGAAGGCCAGGGGAAAACGCTTGCGGCGAAGCGCAGAGCGTGCATTTCGACTTCGCTCAGTGCGAACGGAGGGTGGCGAGCTACCCCGCCACCATCTCCTCCATCGGCGCGACATCGACGCTGACCTCCATCTTCTGCGCGCCCGAGCCCAGCACCACGCCGTCGACCGGCGCGATCTCGGCATAGTCGCGCCCCACCGCGACGATGATATGGTCGCCCGCCATCCAGATGCCGTTGGTCGGATCGACGCCGACCCAGCCATGGTCCGGCCCGCCCCAGATCAGCACCCAGGCATGGGTCGCGTCCGCCCCGACCAGCCGCGCCTGGCCCGGAGGCGGCAGGGTGCGGATATAGCCCGAGGCATAGGCCGCCGGGATGCCCGCGGCGCGCAAACCCGTAATCATGATCTGCGCGAAGTCTTGGCAGACGCCGCGCCGCTGGCGAAAAGCCTCCGCCGGGGGCGTGTCGACCAAGGTGGCGGCGGGGTCGAAGGCGAATTCGCGCTGGATGCGGTTGGCGAGCGCGAACCCGGCCTCCAGTGCGCCGCGCTCGGGCGACAGGTCGGCGGCGCACCATTCGGCGATGGCGGGGTCGAGCGGGATCAGCGGTGATGGGAAAATGTAATTGGCTGGTCCCGCCGCCGACAGGTCGCGGCTCGACCGGGCGAGCGCGGAGACCTCGGCCAGCGTCGGGTCGTTCGGCGAGGGCATCGGCACCGGCCGGTCGACGACCATGCGTGCGCGGCTCTCGATGGTCAGGCTGCGCACCGGCCGGTCGACCACCAGCCTGGTGACATGCGCCAGCCCCGCCTCGGCATGGGCCGAACGGGTGCGGCCGACCGGCTCGACGATCAGGTCGTAAGCCTCCAGCCTCTGGCCGGGCCAGTCGATGGGTTTCAGTCGCAGATTGCAGCGCGCATATTTAACCTGCGCGCCGTAATCGAAGCGGGTGATGTGGCGGATGTCGTAGATCATGCGAGCGTCAATCCGCCAGCGCGCAAAGGTTCTGCCCCTTGCAGGAAATAGCGGCGTGCAATCGCCTCGGACAGCAGGCCCAGCCGCCGTTCGACATCGCCCAGCGTGTCAGCATCGAGCGTGCGCGCGTCCGCCGTCTCGATCGCGGCGCGGATCGCGATCGCCTGCGCCTGTTGCGGCTCGGCCATGTCGTCGTCGGACAGGACCGGCAGGCGCGACAGGCAATCGGCGATGCGCGCGGCCTGATAGGCCAGCGCGCGCGGATTGTTGGGATCGAGCGCGACGAGGTCGACCACCGCGATGCGAGCCAGGCCGGTCGGATAACGCTGGCGATAGCTGATCTGGCTGTTGGCGAGGTCGAGCAGGGTGGACAGGTCATCCGCCGACGCGCCCGCCATGCCGAACAGCCGGGTCGCACGCGCGACGGCGATGGCGCGCTCCACCCGGCGACCGAGATCGTGAAAGCGCCAGGCGGCGGTGCGCACCATATGTTCGGCCGACAGCCCGGCAATGGCGGCGTAGCGGCGCTGGAGCGAGCCCGCGCGATCGAGCATCCCGGCATGGCTGGGGAAGGGGGCCTCCAGCAACCGCACCATGTCGGCGGACAGGCGGTCGCGCGACCCCTCGCTGATCCCGCGTGCCAGCCGGTTGATGCGGGCGACCGAGTGCCAGCCTTCATCCTCCATCGCGGTGCGCGCGAACTGGGTCAGGGCGGCGCGGTGCAGGCTGTCGGGATGCGGGGCGGCGCCCCCCCCGGTGATGAGGCCGACCAGCCGTCCGACGGTGCGCGTGTCCAGCGCGGCGCCGCCGTCCACGTCGATCGAATTGCCCAGCATGACGCGGATCGCGGCGAGCAGCGCCTCGCCCCGCTCCAAATAACGGCCCAGCCAGTAGAAATTGTCCGCCACCCGGCTGGGCAGCGTCCCCGGATTGCGCCGGACATGCAGCGAATCGGGGTCGGCGAGGAGCGACACGGGCGAAACCGGCTCCGGCCCATGGATGCAGACATCGGCCGACCATAGCCCTTCGCCGATCATGGCGGCGGTCGCCTCCGGATGGTCGCCGATCCGACCGAAGCCGCCGGGCAAGACGCCCCATTGCCCCTCGCCATCGCGCGCAGCGAAAACGCGCAAGGTGAAGGGGCGCGGCTCCAGCCGGTCCCCGATGACGACGGGCATCGTCGACAGGCGCACCATCTCCTGCCCGACATAATCCTGCGGGCGCTTGGCCATGTCGTCCAGCAGCGCGGCGCGCTCGCCGGGCGACAGGCTCGATCCCGGCCGCGCGCCATCGGGCAGCCCCAGCGGCGTGGGGCCGAAGGCGGGGGCGATCAGCAACTGGTCGAGATGCTCGGCGACATGCGCGGCCTGCGTCGAGCCGCCGCACCACCAGGTCGCGATATTGGGCAGCTTGAGCGGCTCGCCGAGCAACTGATTGGCCAGCACCGGCAGGAAGGCGGAAAAAGCCGGGCTTTCCAGCGCGCCTGCACCCGGCGCATTGGCGATCACCACCTGCCCCCCGACATAAGCGTCGATCAGGCCGGGCACCCCGATCTGCGAATGGCTGTCGAAGGCCAGCGGGTCGAGCATCCGCGGATCGAGCCGCCGCCACAGCGCATCGATCCGCTTGAGCCCCGCGACGGTGCGGACATAGACTTGCCCCTCGATCGCGGCGAGGTCGGCGCCCTCAACGAGCAACAGCCCCAGATAGCGCGCCAGATGCGCCTGTTCGGGATAGCTGGGGTTGAAGCGGCCGGGCGTGAGGAGGCCGATGCGCGGATCGGCGCGGCGGCACTGAGCGGCGAGTCCGGCGCGAAAGGCGGCGAAAAAGGGCGCGTGCCGCTGCACGTTCAACCGATTTTGCAGGCCGCCCAGCGTCCGGCTGACCGCCAGCCTGTTCTCCAGCGCATAGCCCGCGCCCGCCGGGTTGCGCAGGTGGTCGGCCAGCACCCGCCATTCGCCGTCCGGCCCGCGCGCCAGATCGAAGGCGACGAAGCTCAAATGATGGCCGCCCGGCGGCGTCACCCCGACCATGGGGCGTAGGAAATAGGGGCTGCCGGTCGCCAAGGCGGCGGGAACATGCCCCTGCGCGACCAGATCGCCGGGGCCGTAGAGATCGGCCAGGATCGTTTCGAGCAGCGCGGCGCGCTGGGTCACGCCCGCCTCGATCCCCGCCCATTCGGCGGTGTCGATCAGCAGCGGGACGGGGGATACGGGCCAGGGTCGCTCGTCGGTTTCGCCGATGATGCGAAAGCCGGTGCCGATGTCGGCCGCATGGCGTTGCACCCGCTCGCGCGCATGGGCCAGGTTGCTAGCGACGGCAGCCAGCTCCTCCAGCATCGCGGCCCAGGCCGCCGGATCATGCGATCCCGCCAGCACGTCCGCCCCCGCGGCGGCGTCGCGATAGGCGTCGATCCAGGCGGCGGCCTGTGCGGGGCTGTCCTCGGAGGGGTCCATCGCGGCGGAAAATCGCCGCATCGGCCCCAGGTTGCAACAGGCGATTACAGGTCGGGCAGGATTTGGTCGGCAACGCCCCAACCGCGCATGGCGGCGCTGCCCGCGCGCGTGACCAGTTCGTCGCCGTCGCGGATCGTCCAGCGCGCCGCCGTATCGATCCCGTCCAGCTCGCGCCATGCCACCGGGGCCGCAACCGGCGCACCCGCCCGCGCGCGCGCCGAATAGGGCATGACGGCGGTCGCACCGCGCTGGTTGCGCAGCCAGTCGACGAAGATGCGCCCCTTGCGCTTGGCCTTGGTCGCCACCGCGACGAAGCGGTCAGAATCGCCTTGTGCCAGTGCCTTGGCGAAGCGCTCGGCGAAATTCGACACGGCCGGCCATGCCGCATCCGGAGTCAGCGGCACGACGACATGCACGCCCTTGCCCCCCGACAGCATCGCAAAGCTGGTGAGCCCCAGTTCGGCGAGCTGGTCATGGATATGGACGGCGGCGCGCTTCACATCGTAGAAGGTCACCGACGGGTCGGGATCGAGGTCGAAGATCATCCGGTCTGGCTGTTCCAACGTCGCGATGGACGAACCCCAGCCGTGGAACTCGATCGACCCCATCTGGATGCAGGCGCGCAGGCCATCGGCATCCTCGACATAGAGATAGGGCTCGGTGCCGCCGTCCTTTTCCTTGATGGGCACGGAGTGGACATGCGGCCCGAAGCTGCCCGCGTCATGCTTCTGGAAGAAGCACGCCCGCGCCCGACCCTGCGGACAGCGGACCAGACTTACCGGCCGGTGCGCGACCCAGGGCAGCATCAGCGGGGCGACCGTCGCGACATAATCGGCCAGATCGCCCTTGGTCAGCGTGCTGTCGGGGAAGATCACCCGCTCGGGATGGGAGATGGCGACGTCGCTGTCCTTGGCGGGGGGCGCGGGGGCAGGGCGTTCCTCGACCACCTGCTCGGCGGGTTTGTCCTCGCGCAGGCCGATGAAGCTGGGATGGCGGAGCAGGCCGTCGGGTGTCGTCTCGGTAAAGGCGATTTCGGCGACCAGATCGGGGCGCACCCAATGCGCGCCGCGTACCATCGCGCGCGGCGCCTCGACGGGTGCGGTCTTGCGTGCGCGGGCGTCGAGGAGCTGCCGTAGCTCGGCCATGCGGTCTTGGGTGAAGCCGGTGCCGACCTTGCCGACATAGGCCAGCTTGCCGTCGCGATTCACGCCCAGCAGGAGCGACTTCAACCCGCGTCGCGCCTTGTCGGAGGGGAGCCAGCCGACGATCACGAATTCCTGCCGCTTCAGGCATTTGATCTTCAACCAGTCGCGACTGCGCGCTGACGGATAGCGGCTGTCGGCGCGTTTGGAGACGACGCCCTCGAGCCCCTCGGCGCATAGCTTGTCGAACAGCGCCTCACCCGACCCGGTGATATGCTCGGCGAACTGGATCGTCTCGTCGCCCTTGGGGATGATCGCGCGCAGTCGCTCCTTGCGCTGGACCAGCGGCAGGTCGGTCAGGTCTTCGCCGTCGAGCGATAACAGGTCGAAGGCGAACAGGCTCATTGGCCGGTCGCTGCCGATCGCGTCCTTCAGGGTCGAAAAGTCGGGTCGCCCATCCTTGAATGCGACGATCTCGCCGTCGATCAGCGCGGCGGTGACGGGCAGTTCGGCGGCCGCCGCGACGATGCCGGGGAATTTCTCGCTCCAGTCCAGCCCGCTGCGGGTGAAGACCTGCGCCTTGCCGCCGCCGACCGCGATCAGCGCGCGATAGCCGTCATATTTGATCTCGTGCAGCCAGCCATTTCCCGCGGGAACCTGATCGACCAAAGTGCATAGCGCCGGGGGGTGAAACTCCGGTAGCGCGCCCTTCGCCGCCTTTGCCTTGCGCGGCGGCGCCTTCGCCTTTTTGGCGGGCGCCTTCTTCGCCGGCTTCCCCTCCGCGATCTGCGCCATGGTCCGCCCGGTCGAGACGCTGGTCAGCGCCTGATCGGTCAGCGTGTCGGTGCCCCCGGCATGGGCATCCGCGACCTTGCGGAGCAGCCAGTTCTCGCGCTTCTCCTTGCCCCTGGGTTTCATGCGGACGAGCAGCCATTCGCCCTTCATCCGCTCGCCATCCAGAATGAAATGGAGATGCCCGTCCTCAAGGTCTTTGGCGCTCTTGCCCGCGACCGGCGACCAGGTGCCGCGATCCCACAGCATCACCGTCCCGCCGCCATATTCGCCCGCCGGAATGGTCCCCTCGAACGTCGCATAGGACAGCGGATGATCCTCGGTCCGCACCGCCAGCCGCTTTTCGTCGGGGTCCAGGCTCGGCCCGCGCGTGACGGCCCAGCTTTTGAGCACGCCGTCCACTTCCAGCCGGAAATCCCAGTGCAGCCGGGTGGCGTCATGCTTCTGCACCATGAAGCTGTTGCCCTGGCCGGGCTCGAGCGTGCCCGCCGGCTCGGCGGTGCGGGTGAAGTCGCGCTTGGCGTTATAGCGTTCGAGCGGGTCAGCCATGTTTGCGCGCCGGGGCTTTGCGGGTGGTCTTCTTCGCGGGCGTTTTGCGAGCAGCCTTAACCGGAGCCTTGCGCGAACGGCTGCGCGTTTCGCCGGTCTCCATCGACTGTTTCAGCGCGGCCATCAGGTCGGCGACATTGCCGCCCGACTTGGACGGCGCGTCATCCTCCTCCTCGATGATCTTCTTGCCCTTGGCCTTGCGCTTGCGCTCGATCAGGCGGTGCAGCGCCTCGACATAATGATCGTGGAACTGCTTGGGGTCGAAGGGACCGGACTTCTTCTCGATCAGCGCCTCGGCCAGATCGAGCAATTCGGCATCGGGCTTGGCATCGCCGATGTCGCTGAAATACCCTTGCGCCTTGTTCACCTCATCGGCGTAGCGCAGCGTCTCCAGGATCAGCCCGCGCCCGCACGGCCGAAGCGAGACGATATATTCGCGGCCCCTGAGCGCCAGCTGGCCCAGCCCGACCTTGCCCGTCCGCTTCAATGCCTCGCGCAGGACGATAAAGGCTTCCTCGGCCAGGTCGTCGGCGGGGACGACGAAATAGGGGCGTTCATAATAGAGGACGTTGATCTCACTGGCGTCGACGAAGCGGGTCAGCTCGAGCGTCTTCTTCGACTCCAGCTTGACCGCGTCGATCTCGTCCTGGTCGAGCAGGACATAATCGCCCTTGGCAACCTGGTAGCCCTTTACGATCTCGTCAGTATCGACCGGGCCAATGTCGTTGACCACCTTTTCGTAATGGATCGGCTTGCCGCTGGGTTCGTGGATCTGCTTGAACTGGATGGTCGCGCCGCTCTTGGTGGCGGGGTAGAGCTCAACCGGAATCGACACCAGCGCGAGGCGTATCTGACCCTGCCAGTAAGCGCGTGCGGGCATTCGAAATTTCTCCGTTGCGTTGATGGTCCAATGACGGACTCAGCGTTTCCGTTCCCGACATTGGTTTTCCGATCCCACAGGCGTATGGACGCGCGCATGGCCGACGATCCCTTTGCCCTGTTCGACACCTGGTTTGCCGAAGCGCGTCTGAGCGAAATCAACGATTCCAACGCGATGGCACTTGCGACGGTCGATGCGACCGGACAGCCCTCGGTCCGCATGGTTCTGTTGAAGGGGCATGATGCCCGCGGATTCGTGTTCTACACCAATCGCGAGAGTCGCAAGGCGCAAGACCTTGGCGAGGGCAGCAAGGCCGCGCTCCTGTTTCACTGGAAGTCGCTGCGTCGGCAAATCCGGATCGAGGGACCGGTGTCCCGCGTCACCGACGCCGAGTCGGACGCCTATTTCGCCAGCCGGCACCGGGATTCGCAACTGGGTGCCTGGGCGTCGGACCAGTCTCGCCCGCTCGACCGTCGCGAGACGTTCGAGGCGCGGTTCGAAGAGGTGCGCGCCCGGTTCGAGGGCGGCGAAGTGCCGCGTCCGCCGCATTGGGGCGGATACCGCGTGACGCCGCAGCGGATCGAATTCTGGCTGGATCGCGAACACCGCCTGCATGAGCGGCGTGTCTTCATCCGCACCGGCGAGGGCGGTTGGGACGAGGGACTGCTGTTCCCGTGACCCAGGACGAACGAAAGAAGGTCATTCCGCTCGCCACCAAGGCGGCGCTGGCCAGCGTCGCGATGGCGCTGTTCCTGCTGGCGTTGAAGGGCTTTGCCGCCTGGCGGACGGGATCGGTCGCGATGCTGGGGTCGCTCGCCGACACCGCGCTCGACCTGCTCGCCAGCCTGGTGACGCTGTACGGCGTCCGGCTGGCGGCCACTCCGGCGGACCATGACCATCGTTTCGGCCATGGCAAGGCGGAGGCGTTGGCGGCGCTGTTTCAGGTCGCGCTCATCACCGCCTCGGCGGCGGGAATCGCCTGGCGCGCGGTCATGGCGCTGGGGGCGGACAATCCCACCTCGGACGCGGAGTTCGGCATCGGCATCTCGGTGGTGGCGATCCTGGCGACGATGCTGCTGCTCGCCTATCAGCGCAGCGTCATCCGCCGCACCGGATCGGTCGCGATCCTGGCGGATAACGTCCATTACCAGTCGGACGTGCTGCTCAACGGATCGGTGATCGTCGCGATGGTGCTGGACCAGTATTTCGGCTGGCACGGCGCGGACCCGATCTTCGGCATCGCCATCGCGCTGTGGCTCGCCTGGGGCGCGTTCCAGGCGTCCTCGACCGCGATCGACCAGTTGATGGACAAGGAATGGTCCGACGACCAGCGCGCCGCGTTCCTGGATGTCGCTGCACGCCAGCCGGGGCTGAAGGGCATTCACGATTTCCGCACGCGCCGTTCGGGAAGCCACGACTTTGCGCAATTCCATATGGAGGTCGACCGCGACATGACGGTGGCCGCCGCGCATGACGTGGTCGAGGGGGTCGAGCGTGCGCTGCGCCGTGCCTTTCCCAAGGTCGAAGTTCTGATCCATCTCGATCCCGAAGGCCATGTCGACACCGACAATCCGCTGGTCGAGGCGGACGTGACTCCGCACTGGTTCGGCAAGCGCGTGGGATATTGATGCGCATTCCCTTCACCCAGGTCGACGCTTTTGCCGATGCGGCATTCACGGGAAATCCGGCGGCGGTGATGATGCTGGGGTCGTGGTTGGACGATGCCACGCTGCTCGCCATCGCGCAGGAGAACAACCTGTCGGAAACCGCCTTTCTCGTTCCGCTGGACGGCGCGGAGGCGGATTTCGAGCTGCGTTGGTTCACGCCTGGTGACGAGGTGGAAATGTGCGGCCACGCCACGCTGGCAAGCGGGCATGTCGTGCTGTCGTCCGACACCATGTGTCAGCGGGTACGGTTCGCGACGCGTCATGCCGGGGTGCTGGAGGTGGCGCGCGACGGGCTGGGTTACAGCATGTCCCTGCCCGAACGCACGCCATCGCCCGAAGCGCTGCCGGGAATGGTCGAGGCGCTGGGCGTGGACGGCGTGGTGGAAACGCTGCGCCATCCGGCGGGCTATGCCGTGGTCGTCGTGGATGCCGCCCAGACAGTGCGGGCCTGCACGCCCGACTTCGCCGCGCTGGCCAAGGCCGGGCGCTATGTCGTCATCCTGACCGCGCGGGGCGGGGCGGGGGAGGCCGATGTGGTCAGTCGCGTCTTCGTGCCCGCCTTTGCCATCGATGAGGACCCGGTGACGGGCGCGGCGCATGCGGTGCTGACGCCATATTGGACGCAGAAGCTGGGCCGCGATTCCTTCGTGGCGGAGCAAGCGAGTGCGCGCGGCGGGCGGTTGACCTGTCGGCTGGACGGCGACCGCGTGATCCTGCGCGGCGGATGCGTGACGGTGATCGAGGGGACGTTCCTGCTGCCGTGATACACGCATTCCTCCCCGTCGGAGATGGGGAGGAATTGCTCACTCCGCCGCCAGCAATGTCTCCGCCGCCTGCAAGTCCACCGATACCAGCCGACTGACGCCGCGTTCGATCATCGTCACACCGAACAGCCTGTGCATCCGGCTCATCGTCACGGCGTTATGGGTGACGATAAGATAGCGCGTATCCGTCTCGCGCGTCATCCGGTCGAGCAGCCCGCAGAAACGATCGATATTGGCGTCGTCCAGCGGAGCGTCGACCTCGTCCAGCACGCAGATCGGCGCCGGGTTGGTCAGGAACAACCCGAAGATCAGCGCCACCGCGGTCAGCGCCTGTTCGCCTCCCGACAACAGCGTCAGCGACTGAAGGCGCTTGCCCGGCGGTTGCGCCATGATCTCTAGGCCCGCCTCCAGCGGATCGTCCGAATCGATCAGCGCCAGATGCGCAGAGCCGCCGTCGAACAGCGTCGCGAACAGCGTCTGGAAATGCCCGTTCACCGCCTCGAACGCCTCCAACAGCCGCTGCCGCCCCTCGCGGTTGAGCAGCCCGATCGAGCTGCGCAGCCGCGCGACCGCCTGGACCAGATCCTCGCGCTCGGCCGCACTGGCCGCGCCGCTCGCTTCCAGTTCGGTGAGTTCCTGTTCGGCGACCAGATTGACCGGGCCGATGCGTTCGCGGTCGGCGGACAGCTTGTCATGCGCGGCAGCCTCGGCCTGGGGCGAGCCGACGCTGGCGCTGTAGAAGGCCAGCTTCTCGGGGAGCACCGGCGCGGGGCAGGCGAAGCGTTCGCCCGACACGCGGCCCAGCTCGACCCGGCGGAGTTCGTGATTTTCGACCCGCGCCAGCGCCCCCGCGCGGGCCTCGCGCGCCGCCGAGAGCAGCGCATGGGTTTCGGCATGGGCCGCCTCGATGGCGCGCAGCGCGCGTTCGGCGTCGGCCTCCGCGATCTGGGTGCGTTCCGCCTCGGCCTTGGCGGCGTCATGCGCGGCGGCGAGTTTGGCGATCTCGTCGGCCAGTAACGTCGGCTGGTCGGCGAGCGCGGCGGCGTCACGGTCGAGCGTCGCGGCGCGGTCGTCCATCTCGGCGATCCGGCCCGCCGCTTGCCCCGCGCGCTGATCCCAGCCCTGCGCCTCCGCGATCGCCGCGGACAGGCGGTCGCGGGTCTGGGTCAGGCTGCGCTCCAGCGTCGTCCGCTCCGATCGCGCCAGCGCCACCGCCGAGCGCGCCAGTTGCGTCTCCTGCTGGAGCCGCGCCGTTTCCGCCGCGCTGGCCGTGCCGTCGGGCAGTCCGGCCAGCGTCGCCTGGGCGCGGTCGCATTCAGCCAGCGCCTCGTCCATCTCGGCGGCGATCCGTTCGGCGCGGGTGGCGAGGTCGGTGCGCTGCGCGGAAAGCCGCTCGATCACCGCCTGCGCCCGGTCCTCGGCGCGCTGGGCATTGCGCAGAGCCGCCTCGGCGGTGGCATGGAGGTTGCGCGCGCTGGCGGCGGCGGCGCGGGCGCGGGCGATCCGATCCTCGATGGCGGCGCGTGCTTCGGTGGCAGTCTGCACCGCAGCCTCGGCCGCCGGACGTTCGGCCTCCAGCGCGGCGAGGCGGTTGCGCCGCTCCATCCGCTCGGCCGCCGCCGCGCCGCCGCCCTCGCCGATATAGCCGTCCCAGCGCCGCAGCCGCCCCTCGCGCGTCACCAGCCGCTGCCCGACGCTGAGCTGCTGGCCCGAATCCGCCTCGACCAGGAAGATCTGTGACAGCCGCCGGGCGAGCGTCGGCGGCGCCTTGATCCGCTCGCCCAGCCGCAACGTGCCCACCGGCGCGGCGGGGTCGTCCGGGGCTATGGGCGAGCCATGCCAGTCGACCAAGGGCGTCTCCAGTTCGTCGCCTAGGGCTGCGGCCAGAGCACGCTCGAATCCCGGTTCGGCCTGCACTTCGTCGAGCAGCCGGTCGCCGCCCTTGCTCGCGGTCGCGCGGGTCAGCGTCGCCGCCTCGGCTTCCAGCGCGGCGAGCGAGGCGATGGCGCGGGCGCGCGCCGCCGCGGCCGAGTCGCGTTCGGCGGCGGCGGTCAACTCGCTTTCCTCGGCCCAGCCCAACGCCGCGCGCGCCTTGTCGGCATCGACCCTGGCGGCGGCCTGCGCCGCAACCGCGGCTTCGCGCGCCGCTTCCTGCTCGGCCATGTCGGGCAGCGCCTCGATCGCCGAGGCGACGGCGCGGGCATCGCGTTCGGCACGGGCATGGCGCGCGCGGGCGGCGGTCAGCGCGGCCTCGGCGATGCGCCGCTCGGCGGCTTCCGCAGCCTGGGCCGACAGCGCGCGGGCGAGCGCCACTTCGGCGTTGCGGTTCTTCGTCTCGGCCTCGGCCAGCAGGGCGTCGAGCCGGGGCATCGCCTGCACCGCATGGGCGATGCGCGCCTCCAGATCCTCGCGCTCCTCGGCCAGCCGCCGGATCGCCGCCGCCGCGTCATGCGCCAGCGCATCCTCGCGCGCGCGGTCCTCATCGATCCGGGTGCGCGCGGCGGCCAGTTCCTCGATCCGCCGTTGCAGCCCATGGCGGCGGTCGCGGGTGCGCGACAGGGCATGGCCCGCCTCGCTCAGCGTATCGCGCGCGGCGAGCGAGGCGGCGCGGGTCCGCGCGGCGCGGGCAACCGCTTGTTCCTGCGCGGCGGCGGCTTCGCATTCGGCGGCGGTGGTTTCGGTGACGCGGCGCTCGGCGGCCTCGGCCTCGATCTTGGCCGCGCCCGCCGCCTCGGCCGCGTCGCGCCAGCGGGCGAAGATCATCCGCGCCTCGGCCACGCGGATTTGCTCGGAAATCAAGCGGTAGCGCTCCGCCGCCCGCGCCTGTCGCCGCAGCGTGGCGATGCGCGCATCCTGGTCGGCGATCGCTTCGTCCAGCCGGGTCAGGTTCGTCTCGGTCGCGCGCAGCTTGGCTTCGGCATCGCGGCGGCGGACATGTAGGCCCGCGATCCCGGCTGCCTCCTCCAGCATCGCGCGACGCTCGGCGGGCTTGGCGGCGATGACCGCGCCGATCCGGTTCTGGCTGACCAGGGCTGGCGAGTGCGCGCCGGTCGCGGCATCGGCGAAGAGGAGGGCCACGTCCTTGGCGCGCACGTCGCGCCCGTCGATCCGGTAGGCCGAGCCCGCGCCCCGCTCGATCCGGCGGACGATCTCGGTCTCCTCACCCTCGCGCTCGGCCAGGATCGTGACCTCGGCGAAATCGCGTGGCGGGCGGGTGGCGGTGCCCGCGAAGATCACGTCTTCCATGCCGGCGCCGCGCATCGACCGCGCGCTATTCTCGCCCATCGTCCAGCGCAGCGCTTCGAGCAGGTTCGACTTGCCACAGCCATTCGGCCCGACAACGCCGGTCAGCCCCGGTTCGATGACCAGATCGGCCGGATCGACGAAGCTCTTGAAACCCGAAATGCGAAGCCGCTTGATCTGCACGGACCCGGTCGCTGCTCCCCCGATACGCTGTGGTTAACCGATAGCGAATGGGTGGGTATTGTCGAGGGGGGTGAGCTATCAGAGCGCGGCATTGTGATATGGCGGCTTCCGCTCGCTTGCGGTCATTCCAAATTTGCTCAAAGATGTATCAATGCGCAGCTCTTGCCTTACCATCGCTATCCTACTGCTTGTCGGATGCAATGCCGAAAAGCCAGAGTTCAACCAGTTTTCAAGGGCGCAATCCGCATCCGGTTTCGGTGCAACGAATACATGGCACATTGATCCAGCACTAAACACCGCAAATATACAGAAAATGCGCGATAGAGCCTATCATTTTTGCCGTGATATTAAAAATGACGATCGAATCTGCTATGTTGACCAAAATCGATCCATTTTTGGCTATTCCAATTCTTTCAGCTTGGTTCAAATGTTTCGAGAGGAAAAGCCGCCAATTGAAGGGTTTGTTGCAGCTCATCAGCGAAACAAAGAGGCTTTTCAACGTATTCGCAATTATTGTGAAGGTGTTTATAGAGATCAGGGATCAGCTGATGCCCGCGGCTTAGGCCCATGCATGGCGGCCGGCATGGGATCAGATTATTTTGGTATCGTCCCGGTTCCCTAGGGGCAGCGCCTCGATCAGCAGCGCTTGCTGCAATGATTGACGGTCAGTCGCGTCTCCTCGCGCCCAGTTGCGGACGAATCCATCATTGCTAGTCTATACGGATGGCTGACGGTTATCGATCCGGTGGCACACCGGGAGGCAAATGGGGTTGCGGGGTGGCGGCGCTGGTTGGTTTGCCACTGCTTGGGTTCGTGATCCTATTCAGCGCGCTGGGGGACTGCGTTCCCGAAGCACCCTGCCACCACGATCTTGATTGGCTGCTTATCGCCGCCGCACTGGCGGTTGCCGCCATTGTTGGCTTCGGTAGCCGCGCCGCGATCAACGCCATCATCAGCCGTTGGCATAACGGCAGCTAACCACCAATTCCTGTCATCCATTTGTAGGGTGGGACAGGCTAACGGTCATCCGAACCGGGCCAAGCCGAACGGCGTCATCGGCACCGCCGTCTCGCCTCCATGCAGCATCCCCGCCACCAACTCCCCCGTAATCGGTGCGAGCGTCAGGCCCAGATGGTTGTGGCCGAAAGCATAGGAGACCCCCCGCGTCCCCGGCACTCGCCCGATCGCGGGCAGATAATCCGGCAGGGTCGGCCGCGCGCCCATCCAGGGTTCGGCGTCCTTCCCGATGGGCAGGCCCAGCGCGGCGATGTGGTGGCGCAGGCGATTCCATTTGGCGGGGTCGGGTCTGGCTTCGGCGCGGGCGAACTCGACGATGCTGGCGGCGCGTAAGCCCCCGGCGAAGCGGGTGACGATCATCGAGCGGTCCTCGAACACCACCGGCGGCAGGTCGGCGGGCCAGTCGACGTCGGGGCCGGTCTGGAGATGATAGCCGCGCTCGGCGATAATCGGGGCCTTCAGGCCGAAGGGGCGGAGCAGCGCCGCGCTCGCCACGCCCGCCGTCACGACGATCTGGTCGGCGGTCAGGCGGCGGTCGTCGGTCAGGCGGACCTCTCCGTCGCCGACCGCCTCGACCCGCGCGACGATGCGGGTGCCGCCGTCTGCCAGAAAACGCGCCGTCGTCGTTTCCGCCAGTCGCGTCGGGTCGGCGATCTGGCCGCTGCCCTCGAAGCGGATGCCACCCGCGATAGGGCTGCGGACGCGGGTCCGCCAGTCGTCCAGTTCCACTTCGGTCAGCGGGCGGAAGCGCGCGGTGCCGGTATCGGCAGCCTGCCAGTTCGCCAGCCCGTGCGCGGCGCTCTCGGCCGTTTCCCACAGCACGATGTGGCCGTCGGGACGCAGCAGATCGGGCGCGCCCAAGGCCGTGACGTGCCGCTGCCACGCGGGCATGGCCTGGGCGAGCAGGCCCGCCAATGCCTCATGCGCCCGCTCGTACCGAGCAGGGCGGGCAGCCTTCAGCAGGCGGAGCGAGAAGGGCAGCCAGGTCGCGATCTCGCGCGGGGGCAAGGCCAGCGCGCCGCCGCGAAAGAACAGCCGCTTGGCAAAGCAGCGCACCATCGCGGGCGAGGCGATCGGCTCGGCCTGTTCGGTGGCGATATGGCCCGCATTGCCCCAGGAGGCGGCGCGCGGGGTGTCCTCCGCCTCGATCAGCGTGACGGTCCAACCCGCGCGTTGCAGGACAAGCGCGGTCGTCGTGCCGATGACGCCGCCCCCCACGACAATGGCGCTGCGACGATCCGAGGGGCTGGCGTGATTTTCCGGCTTGGGCATGAGCCTCGTCATATCGTATACGGATTTTACAGCAAGGGAATCCCGATGACGTCACCCACGATCCGCCATACCTTTTTCTGCATCGACGGCCATACGGCGGGCAATCCCGTCCGGCTGGTGGCGGGCGGTGCGCCGCTGCTGCGCGGGTCCAGCATGGCCGAGCGGCGGCTGGATTTCCTAGATCGGTTCGACTGGATCCGCACCGGCCTGTGCTTCGAGCCGCGCGGGCATGACATGATGTCGGGCGGCTTCCTCTATCCGCCGTGCGAACCGGACAGCGATGCCGCGATCCTGTTCATCGAGACGAGCGGCTGCCTGCCCATGTGCGGGCATGGCACGATCGGGATGATCACCTTCGGCTTGGAAAACGGCCTCATCACCCCGCGCGAACCCGGAAAGCTGAAGGTCGAGGTGCCCGCGGGCACCATCCATATCGAATATGAGAAGGACGGCGCCAAGGTCACGGCGGTCCGCATCCGCAACGTGCCCGCCTATCTGGCGGCCGAGGGGATCCAGATCGACGTGCCGGGCTTCGGCCCGCTGACGCTGGATGTCGCTTATGGTGGCAATTACTACGCGATCATCGAGCCGCAGGGGGCCTATACCGGGCTGAACGATCTGGGCGCGTCGAAGCTGGTCGAACTCAGCCGCACGATCCGCGAACTGGTGCGCAAAAAGTTCGAGCCGGTTCATCCGCTGGAACCCTCGATCCGGGGGGTCAGCCATGTGCTCTGGGCCGACAAGCCCTCGGGGGAGGATGCGGACGGGCGCAACGCGGTCTTCTATGGCGAGCGCGCGATCGACCGTTCCCCATGCGGCACCGGCACCTCGGCGCGACTCGCCCATCTGGCGGCGAAGGGGCGCTTGAGCGTCGGCGACTGCTTCGTCCACGAAAGCTATATCCGCAGCCGCTTCATCGGCCGGGTCGAGGCCGAAACGGAGCTGGGCGGCCAGGCGGCGATCGTGCCCTCGATCCAGGGCTCGGCGATCGCGACGGGCTACAACACGATCTGGATCGACCGCGAGGACCCGTTCTGGGCGGGGTTCACGGTGGTGTGATTCATTTTCACGCGAAGCCACGATGACGCGAAGATGTTTGTTCGCGCAGAGGCGCGGAGGGCGCGGAGAGACATCGCTTAAGGCAGCGAACGACATTCTCGATCCGCCGAGCTAGAAAGGCCGCTCACGCGGCAGGCACGACTTCTCTGCGTCTTCTGCGCCTCTGCGCGAACCTCCATACTTCGCGTCGTCGCGGCTTCGCGTGAACCTGTTGCCCGGCTTCCGCCGGGGCGATGCTTCACCCCAGATCGTCGATGGCGGGCTGCGGCTGGGTGAACCAGGCAGCGCCCGTTTCGGTCACGTAGAAATGATCCTCCAGCCGCACGCCGAAGCGCTCCGGCACGACGATCATCGGCTCGTTCGAAAAGCACATGCCCGGCGTCAGCGGGGTCTTGTCGCCGCGTACCAGATAGGCGGGCTCGTGGATCGATAGGCCGATGCCGTGCCCGGTGCGGTGCGGCAGGCCGGGCAGGCGGTAATCGGGGCCAAGGCCCGCGCGTTCCAGTACCGCGCGCGCGGCGGCATCGACCACCTCGCAGGGCGCGCCCGGCCGGACGGCGGCGAAAGCCGCAGCCTGTGCTTCCTTCTCAATATCCCAGATGCGGCGCACCTCGTCGCCGACATCGCCGAACGCATAGGTGCGCGTGATGTCGCTGTGATAGCCGTCGATCAGCGTACCGGTATCGACCAGCACCACGTCGCCGTCACGCAGCACATCGTCCTGGGGCAGGCCATGCGGGAAGGCGGTCGAGCGGCCGAACTGCACCGCGCAGAAATAATTGCCGGTCGATGCGCCCAGCGCGCGGTGGGCGGCATCGATGAAACGGATCACTTCGGAGGCGCGGATGCCTTCGTGGAGGATGCGGGCGGCGCGGCGTTGGACCTCCAGCGTGATGTCCATCGCCTGTTGCATCAGCGCGATCTCGGCGAGTGATTTGATCTGGCGGCAGCCATCGACGACCGGCCCGGCATCGACCGGCGCGACGCCCGGCGCGGCGGCGCGGATACGCTCCACGAACAGGAAAGCCATGGCCGGGTCGATCGCCAGCGTTCTGGCACCCGCCGCCTTCAGTGCGTCGGCGACCAGCGCTGAGGGGCTTTCATCCTCTTCCCACAGTCGGATGTCGGTGGCGGGGATGGACAGGCTCGCCTCGAACGATCCCAGCTCGAAACCGGGGCAGATGAACACGGGCTCGCCCGCGATCGGCAGCAGCATCGCCACCAGCCGCTCGGTCGCGCCCCAGGCGACGCCGGTGAAATAGCGCAAGCTGGCGCCCGCCCCGATCAGCAGCGCGTCGGCGCCCATCTGGCCCATCAGCGCGCGGGCGCGGGTCAGCCGCTGTGCCCGTTCCTGCGCGGTGATGACCGATGCCGGATTGGCCCAGGGCGACAGGCTCGCCAGCTCGCGCTCCGCCGTCGATCCGCCGATCATTCCTGCCATGCCCTATGCTCCGTTTCGTATACGGTTCGGCCTGTAGCGCGCGTTGGAGCGCCGCACCAGCCGGTGTGGCGCTCCGTTGCGCTTACCCCCCGTACATCGCCATCGCATCGCGCCGGAACGCCGCGCCGCTGTCGGTGCGGCTGTAGAACATGTGCCCGCCCGGATAGACGTTCAGATGCACCCGCTGCGCCACCCCGTAACTCGGCATCTGGTCGACGATCAGCCGTGAGGCGAAATAGGGGCAGGACAGGTCGTCCCAGCCATGCACGATCATCACCTTCATCTTGGGATCGTTGGCGATCGCCTTGCGCAGGTCGGTGACGGGGGTGTCGTCGGGCTTGCCGCGATCCCAGGCGCTGTTCACCTCATAGGACAGCGCATGATAGCGGGCGTCGGTCTTCCATCCCACTTCGCGCGTCACGAAATCGACCATCGCGCTGGTCGTCGGAGCGATCAGCGAGTCGAGCAGCGGATCGTTCGACCGCTGCTGCGACGACCAGGGGAAGGGGTCGAAGGCGGTGACGTTCGAGTCATAGATGCTGCCGATCGTCGCATCGTTGCGGTGGATTTCGCGCAGATAGGTGCGGGTATCGATCCGGCCGCCCAGCCTGCGGACCAGCGCCGGGTCCAGCCCGGTCAGCTCGGTCACACGGCTGACCATCCTGTCGACGGCTTGCGTGTCCGAGCGCCCGCGCATCAGGTCGCGCAGGTAATCGCCGCGCGCATAGGCCTCGACCCCCGCCATCGCTTCCGGGGTCAGCTTGCCCTGCCGCTCCAGCTGCGCGGCGGCCATCGAGGGCAGGTCGATCATCCACGGCAAGGGCGACAGCGCGGTGGCATCGTCGCCAGAAGCGGGATCGAGATAGGGCGACACCATCACCAGCCCATTGACCCCGACGCCGATCTGCGACTGAAGCTCATAGGCGATGCGCGGCGCCCGGTAGCCACCATAGCTTTCGCCCATAATGTACTTGGGCGAGCGCAACCGCCCTTCCTTGACCAGCCAGTCATAGACGACCTTCGACAGATATTTGATATCCGGGTCGTTGGCGTAGAAGGCCTTCTTGGTCTCCGCCTCGTCGACCAGGCTGCGGCTGAAGCCGGTGCCGATGGGATCGATGAAGACCAGGTCGGTGAAGTCCAGCCAGCTGTTCGGGTTGTCGGTCGTCACCGGCGCGTCGGAGGGGGCGTCGCCCTGCGCACCGAACGGCACGCGCTTCGGGCCGACTGCGCCCATGTTCAGATAGACCGAGGCCGCGCCAGGCCCGCCGTTGAACGCGAAAGTAACGGGCCGCCGTGCATCGCCGCCGGGCACGGTATAGGCAGTATAGACGACCTGCCCGATTTCCTTGCCCTTGTCGTCGCGCACCGCGATCTTGCCCACCGTCGCCTTGTAATTGACGACCCGGCCGCCGATCCGCGCGCTCTGGCTGATCGTCTTGTCGGCGGGGAGCGGCGGGCGCTTGCTGTCGTCGTCCTTGGTCTCGGTGGTGGTCTTGGTTTCGGTCTTCTCGGCCTTTTGCGCGAAGGCGGGAGTGGCGGCGCTGCTGGCCAGCAGCAACAGGGCGGTCAGGTGCAAGGTCTTCGACACGTTGGAAACTGCTCCCCCTCGAACGGCGATCGGAAGGGATCATGCGCCGGACTTTCGCGTTCCCGCAAGCCCGCCCCTCTCGAAACCAGCCGTCCCGCTTCCTATCTCGCCTCTGGCATTCCTCCCGGAACAGAAGTAGAACCTGCCTCATGCTGACCAAGATTTCCGTCCGCGGCGCGCGCGAGCATAATCTCAAGGATGTCGATATCGACATTCCCCGTGACACGCTGACGGTCATCACCGGCCTGTCGGGGTCGGGCAAGTCTTCGCTGGCGTTCGACACGATCTATGCCGAGGGGCAGCGGCGTTACGTCGAGTCGCTGTCGGCCTATGCGCGCCAGTTCCTGGAGATGATGCAGAAGCCGGACGTCGACCATATCGAGGGGCTGTCGCCCGCCATCTCGATCGAGCAGAAGACGACCAGCCGCAATCCGCGATCGACCGTGGCGACGGTCACCGAAATCTACGACTATATGCGCTTGCTCTGGGCGCGGGTCGGCATTCCCTATTCGCCCGCGACCGGCGAGCCGATCGCGGCGCAGACGGTCAGCCAGATGGTCGACCGGGTGATGACGCTGCCCGAGGGCACGCGCCTGTACCTGCTCGCCCCCGTGGTGCGCGGCCGCAAGGGCGAATATCGCAAGGAAATGGCGGAGTGGCAGAAGGCGGGCTTCACCCGTGTTCGCATCGACGGCCAGCTCTATGAGATCGACGAGGCGCCGGCGCTCGACAAGAAGTTCAAGCACGACATCGAGGTCGTGGTCGACCGCCTGGTCGTGCGCGAGGATATCGCCACGCGCCTGGCCGACAGTTTCGAGACCGCGCTGAAGCTGGCGGACGGGCTGGCCTATGTCGACCCCGCCGATCCGGTCGAGCCCGCGACGCCCAAATCCGCCGTGCTGGGCAACAATGCGCCCGATGGCCGGATCGTCTTCTCCGAGAAATTCGCCTGCCCGATCAGCGGCTTCACCATTTCCGAGATCGAGCCGCGCCTGTTCTCGTTCAATGCGCCGCAGGGGGCCTGCCCGGCCTGTGACGGGCTGGGCGAAAAGCTGATCTTCGACGAAGACCTCGTCGTCCCCAATCACGAGCTGTCGATCAAGAAGGGCGCGGTCGTGCCCTGGGCCAAGTCCAACCCGCCCAGCCCCTATTATATGCAGGTGCTGGGCAGCCTGGCGCGCGAGTTCGGCTTCTCGCTGGAGACGCCGTGGAAGGATCTGGAAGACAAGGTCCGCGACGCGATCCTGCATGGGACCAAGGGCAAGGCGGTCACGCTGACCTTCGTCGATGGCAAAAAGTCCTACGATGTGAAGAAGCCGTTCGAGGGCGTGATCGGCAACCTCAATCGCCGGATGCTCCAGACCGAGAGCGCCTGGATGCGCGAGGAACTGTCCAACTATCAATCCTCGCAGCCCTGCGAAGTCTGCCACGGCGCGCGGCTGAAGCCCGAGGCGCTGGCGGTGAAGATCGCCATGCAGGACATCAGCTATGCGACGCACCTGTCGGTGGTCGATGCGCTCGCTTTCTTCACCGGACTCCCTGAGCATCTGACCGACCAGCAGCGCGCCATCGCGCAGCCGATTTTGAAAGAGATTGTCGAGCGGCTGGGCTTCCTTAACAATGTCGGGCTCGATTACCTGAATCTCGACCGGACCAGCGGCACGCTGTCGGGCGGCGAGAGCCAGCGGATTCGGCTGGCGTCGCAGATCGGCTCTGGCCTGTCGGGCGTATTGTACGTGCTCGATGAGCCGTCGATCGGGCTTCACCAGCGCGACAACGACATGCTGCTCGCGACGCTGCGGCGGTTGCGCGACCTGGGCAACACCGTGCTGGTGGTCGAGCATGACGAGGATGCGATCCGCACCGCCGATTATGTGATCGACATGGGGCCGGGCGCGGGCGTGCATGGCGGCCAGATCGTCGCGCACGGGACGCTCAAGCAACTGCTCAAGTCCAAGACCAGCGTGACCGCCGATTATCTCAACGGCACGCGCGAGGTCGCGGTCCCCGCCAAACGCCGCAAGGGGTCGGGCAAGAAGCTGACCGTGCACAAGGCGACCGCCAACAACCTCCAGGGCGTGACCGCCAGCATTCCGCTCGGCACCTTCACCTGCATCACCGGCGTGTCGGGATCGGGCAAGTCGAGCTTCACCATCGACACCCTCTATGCCGCCGCCGCGCGTTCGTTGAACGGTGCGCGCATTCTGGCGGGCAAGCATGAGAAGATCACTGGGCTCGAGCATCTCGACAAGGTGATCGACATCGACCAATCGCCGATCGGCCGCACGCCACGGTCGAACCCGGCGACCTATACCGGTGCCTTCACGCAGATCCGCGACTGGTTCGCCGGGCTGCCCGAGGCGCAGGCGCGCGGTTACAAGCCGGGCCGGTTCTCGTTCAACGTCAAGGGCGGCCGGTGCGAGGCGTGCCAGGGCGATGGCGTACTCAAGATCGAGATGCACTTCCTTCCGGATGTCTATGTCACCTGCGACGTGTGCCACGGCGCGCGCTACAATCGCGAGACGCTGGAGGTGAAGTTCAAGGGCCACTCGATCGCCGACGTGCTCGACATGACCGTCGAGGATGCGGCCGAGTTCTTCCAGGCGGTGCCGCCGATCCGCGACAAGATGGCGATGCTGGTCGAGGTCGGTCTGGGTTACGTGAAGGTCGGCCAGCAGGCGACGACCCTGTCGGGCGGCGAGGCGCAGCGGGTGAAGCTGGCCAAGGAATTGTCGCGTCGCGCAACGGGCAACACGCTCTACATCCTGGACGAGCCGACCACCGGGCTTCACTTTGAGGATGTTCGCAAATTGCTCGAGGTGCTGCACGCGCTGGTCGAACAGGGCAATACGGTGGTGGTGATCGAGCATAATCTTGACGTCATCAAGACCGCCGACTGGATCGTCGATCTGGGTCCCGAAGGCGGCGTGAAGGGCGGCGAGATCGTTGCGGTGGGTACTCCCGAAGTCGTCGCCGCCGAACCGCGTAGCTTTACCGGCAAATATCTGAAGCCGCTACTCGACAGGGGACAGGCGCAGGCGGCGGAGTGACGATCCTCCCCGGTATGGGGAGGGGCTTCGCGCACGCTATCGAGTTCGGCCGTGCGGCGCGCGATCAGCGGCATCGAGCCTGTCGCGCCAGCTTCAGGCCGAACAGGGCAAAGGCGCGGACGTGGCGCGGTTGCGGCACCGCCACCTCGATGCTGGCTGCGTGCAGCGCCGCCAACAATAAGGACCCGATGAAAAAGGCCGGCTGCAATTCTGCCCAGCCGCTTGCCCTTGCGGAACCGGATGAACCCGATCGGACAGCCGGCCGCCGGCCCAAGTGGCCGTCCCCGGCCTGGCACCGCATCCGACACGGCAATCCATCTTACGCCACATCGATCAGACGAAGCCGAACGGGGGTGGGGATCGGGGCGCGGTCGACTGCCGGCCCCATTGGCCGTCACGCCGCGTGCGACAGCGTATCCAACTCCGCATCGAGCGCCGCGCCCAGGTCGGTCCAGATATCCCGAACGTCCTCCAGCCCGACCGACAGCCGCACCAGATCGGGCATGATCCCGTGCGCGATCAACTGTTCGACGGGATAGGTGGAATGGGTCATGCTCGCGGGATGCTGGATCAGCGTTTCGGCATCGCCCAACGACACGGCGCGCTGGATCAGCTTGAGCCGGTTCATCACCCGCTTGCCCGCCTCATACCCGCCGCGCACCTGGAACGCGATCATGCCGCCGGGCAGCGCCATCTGGCGCTGGGCGAGGTCATGCTGGGCAAAGCTTTCCAGCCCCGGATAATGGACCGCATGCACCGCCGGATGCGCCTGAAGCCGCTCGGCGACGACGTGCGCCGAGGCGGCATGACGCTGGACGCGCAATTCCAGCGTCTTCAGCCCGCGCAGGATCAGCATGGCGTTGAAGGGGGACAGCACCGCACCGGTCATGTCCTTCACGCCGAACAGCCGGATCTGCTGGATGTCCGCCGCGCGGCCCAGCACCATGCCAGCGACCAGATCGCCATGCCCGCCCAGATATTTGGTGGCCGAATGGACGACGAGGTCCGCGCCCAGCGCGATCGGGCGGGTGATGACCGGCGTGGCATAGGTGTTGTCGACCACGCTCCACGCGCCGTGTGCCTTGGCGAGCGCGCAGACGGCCTGGATGTCGACCAGCCGCATGTTGGGATTGGCGGGCGTCTCGAAATAGACGAGCCTGGTGTCCGGCCCGAACGCCGCCTCGACCGACGCAAGGTCGGTCATGTCGACATGGGTGACGCGGATGCCGAACCGGCCCAGCCCGTGCTGCATGAAGGCGAAGGTGCAGCCATAGAGCGTCATGTCGGTCAGGATCTCGTCGCCGGGGCGCAGCAGCGTCCAGAGCGTAGCCGTGATCGCGCCCATCCCCGATGCCGTCCCCAGCGCCGCCTCGGCCCCCTCCAGATGCGCGATACGTCGCTCCAGCAGGTCGAGCGTCGGGTTGGAGATGCGGCTATAGACATGGCCCGGCTGCTCGCCGGAGAAGCGCGCCGCGCCGTCCTCCGCACTTTCGAACGCGAAGGTGGAGGTCAGGTGCAGCGGCGGGGTCAGTGCGCCCTCATGATCCTGGGGATCATAGCCATGATGGATAGCGGCGGTGGCGAAACCGAAGGGGGCGGGGGTCGACATGGCAGGCGGCTTTCTTTGCGTGATGCCGCCATTCTAAGCCGGAATTTACTCGCTGAAATTGCGTTGCTTGCCAAACATGGATGCTGGATTGGCAGAATCTGCTAACAAAGGGTATGGACACCAAGGATCGTCAGATCGTCCGCCTGCTCCAGCAGGACGGCCGCCTCACCAATCAGGACCTGGCCGAGCGCGTCGGGCTGTCACCATCACCCTGTCTGCGTCGGGTGCGGCTGCTTGAACAGGCGGGCGTGATTCAGGGCTATGGCGCGATCGTCGACCAGCAACGCTACGGCCTGCCCGTGACGGCCTTTATCCGGGTGCGGCTGGAGCGTCATGCCCGCGACCTGGTCCAGCAATTCGAGGAGGCGATCCGCCAGTTGGACGAGGTGATGGACTGTCACCTCTTGACCGGGGACGCCGACTATCTGTTGCGCGTCATCGTCGCCGATCTGGAATCCTATGAGCGGTTCATTCGGCGCAAGATGCACGCCATTGCCGGTATCGCCAGCCTGGACACGACCTTCGCTTATGGCGTGGTGAAGAGCAGCCGGACCTTTCCGGCCGACTGACCCCTTCGATCATCCACCTGCTGCGGCCGCCTCCCCGGCGAAGGCCGGGGTCCAGCTGCGGCACAATGGGAGGCACTTACTGCCTTCACCCCAACTGGATGCCGGCCTCCGCCGGGATGGCGCATAGTGGGGTGGGAAGCCCCTCCAACGAAAAACGCCCTCCTTCCGCTGGGGAAGGAGGGCGTCTTGTCAGCCGTTGTTCGGGCGATCAGGCGCCGAAGGTGCGCTGCCACCAACCGCGACGCGGAGTTTCCCCGGTAGCGCTTTCGGTATCGGCCGTAGCCGGTTCCTCGGCCGGAGTCGGCTCGGGCGCTGCGGAGGCTTCCTCGGCGACCGGCTCGGCGGCGACCTTGGGCGCGGCCTTCTTGCGGACGCGCTTGGGCTTGGCCGGTGCCTCCGCCTCGGCGACAGGCGCCGCTTCCTCGGCGGCAGGCTCGGCGACCTTGGGAGCGGCCTTCTTACGGACGCGCTTGGGCTTGACCGGGGCTTCCGCCTCGACTTCCGCCACCGGCGCGACCGGAGCCGGCGCTTCCTCGACCACCGGCGTCTCGACCGCTTCGCTGGCGACCGGTGCGGCCTTGCGGGCGCGCGGACGGCGGCGGGTCTTGGGCGCGTCGCTCGTCTCTGCCTCGGCCACCGCGAGCGGGGTCGTCACCGGCGCGGCATCGCCCGCCTCGATCGGCTCGACGATCGGCAACGGCGCGTCCGACGCATCGTCATCCGATGCGGCATCGTTCGCGGCCTCGGCCGTGTCGTTCGCGGCACCCTCGCCACGACGACCGCCACGGCGGCCGCGACGCCCACGACGGCGGCGTCCGCCTTCACGCGGCTCGGCCTCACCGGCGTCGACCGAATCGGCGGTTTCGTCCTCGGCCGATTCCTCGGCGTCGGTTTCGTCCTGCTCGGCCCCGTCCTGCTCGGCGTCGGCGTGATCCTCGCCCTCGGCCTGCTCGGCGCCTTCACCTTCGCCACGGTTGCGGCGACCGCGACGGCGGCGACGGCGCTTGCGGCCATTGCCGTCACCCTCGCCACGCGACTCGCGAGGCTTGGGGGCTTCGGTCGCTTCCTCCTCGACCTCGTCCTCTTCTTCCTCCTCGATCTCGTCGATCAGATCATCCTCATCTTCCTCGACGGGAAGGAGCATGTCGATCTTGGGCGCATAGGCGGGCGGCGGGCCGGAGGCCTCGACCGTCATGCGTGCGCCCTCTTCCTCGCGGTCGGGGATGATCTCGACGGTCACGCCGTAGCGATCCTCGATCTCGGCGATGTCGGCGCGCTTGCGGTTCAGCACATAGATGGCGGCTTCCTGGCTGGCACGCAGCGTCAGGATCGAGCCGCGACCGCGTGCGGCCTCGTCTTCGATCAGGCGCAGCGCCGACAGGCCCGACGACGAGGCGGTGCGGACCAGGCCAGTGCCCTCGCAATGCGGGCAGGGGCGGGTGGACGCTTCCAGCACGCCAGTGCGCAGCCGCTGGCGGCTCATCTCCATCAGGCCGAAGGACGAGATGCGGCCGACCTGGATGCGGGCGCGATCGTTCTTGAGCGCCTCCTTCATCGCCTTCTCGACCTTTCGGACATTGGAATTGTTATCCATGTCGATGAAGTCGATCACGACCAGACCCGCCATGTCGCGCAGACGCAGCTGGCGCGCGATTTCCTGCGCGGCTTCCAGGTTGGTCGCGGTCGCCGTCTGCTCGATATTATGCTCGCGGGTCGAACGTCCCGAGTTGATGTCGATCGAGACGAGCGCCTCGGTCGGGTTGATGACCAGATAGCCGCCCGACTTCAGCTGGACGACCGGATTGTACATCGCGGCCAGCTGATCCTCGACATGCGCGCGCTGGAAGAGCGGCACCGCGTCGGCATATTGCTTCACCCGGCGGGCATGCGCGGGCATCAGCAGGCGCATGAAGTCCTTCGCCTGGCGATAGCCTTCCTCGCCCTCGACGATCACTTCCTCGATCTCGCGATTATAGATGTCGCGGATCGCACGCTTGATCAGGTCGCTGTCGCCATAGATCAGCGCGGGCGCCGAGCTGTGCAGTGTCTTTTCGCGAATGCCGTCCCACAGGCGTGCCAGATAGTCGAAGTCGCGCTTGATCTCGGTCTTGGTGCGCTGCAGCCCGGCGGTGCGGACGATGCAGCCCATGGTCGAGGGCAGCGCCATCTCGGCCATGATGGTCTTCAACCGCTTGCGGTCGGCCGCGTTCGAGATCTTCCGGCTGATGCCGCCGCCATGCGATGTGTTGGGCATCAGGACGCAGTAACGGCCGGCGAGCGACAGATAGGTCGTCAGCGCCGCGCCCTTGTTGCCGCGCTCTTCCTTGACGATCTGGACCAGCAGCACCTGGCGGCGATGGATGACGTCCTGGATCTTGTAGCGGCGGCGCAGATTCTGGCGACGCTGGCGCAGCGCCTCGACCTGGTCGTCATTGACGGTCGACTTCTTGGGGCGCGGCGCGGCCTCGCCATCCTCGTCGTCGTGATGATCGTCGGCGTGATCGTCATGATCGTCGTCGTCATGATCGCCATGATCGTCGTCATCCTCGGCGTCGAGTTCGGCGCGAAGGGCGGCCTCTTCGGCGGCATGTTCGGCCTCTTCGCGCAGCAGGGCTTCGCGATCTTCCTTCGGGATCTGGTAATAGTCGGGGTGGATTTCCGAAAAGGCCAGGAAGCCGTGACGGTTGCCGCCGTAATCGACGAACGCCGCCTGCAGCGACGGTTCGACGCGGGTCACCTTGGCGAGATAGATATTGCCCTTGAGCTGCTTGCGCTCGGCCGACTCGAAGTCGAATTCCTCGATCCGGTTACCCTTGACGACGGCCACGCGGGTTTCTTCCCGGTGGCGTGCGTCGATCAGCATACGCGTGGTCATTGTGAAGTCTCCACGCGCGCGACGGGCCTGGTGGCAGCCGTCGCGCGCGGTAAATAAGGTGGGCGGCGGCGCGGGGCGCCGGTCCGCTGGAAAAAACGGAAAGCGTGCCGGTCGCAGCCGCAGCGCCGGCAACGGGGCCGGTGCGGACCCACGACACCGCGATCCCGCCGGCAAAGGCCGGTCGGTCAGCGGGGTGGATCATATGCGTCATGCGAGCGTCAACCTGGTTGGCCCGGGCGCGAAATCCTCGCAGTCCCAGCCCTTTTAGAGATGGCCCCGTCCCGATCGTGGGAGAGGTGATCGAGGCCGGGGTCCGCTGGAGTGCTAGCATCATAGGAACGTTTGCGCAACAGGCGGAAATCTGCCGGTTTGGCGGCCAAAACATGCCGAATTTTGGGTTAACCAATGGCTGAAAGCCCTGCGTCAGGGGCGTCCTCCTATGCCCGAATATCGATCTCCGGATCGTTGAAAAGGGTAGGGCGTAATGGCTTTTCGCTGGACCAGTGATGCACGGGCGCGGCATGGTCGCCGGGTCGTGCTGATGCTGTTCACATTCCTGGTCGGGCTGTTCGCGCCGATGAGCGCGATGGCCGCAACGGTACAGAAGGTCGTCGTGCGCGGCGCGCGGCTCATCATCCGGTTCGACACGCCGGTCAAGCGCGCGCGCAGCGTCATGCTGAACGAACAGCGCCGGGTCGCGATCGACGTGACCGGGGTCTCGCCCGGCCCCGCCACGATCCGCGACGGCGTGGTGCGCGGGCTGACCCAGACCCGGATCAAGCCCGGCGTCACCCGGTTGAGTTTCGCGCTGGCGCAGGATGCGACGATCTTCGACGGCGGCTTCGACGATGACGGCAAGACCCTGGCACTGACGCTCAAGCCGGTGAACGGCCGCTATGCCGAAGCGAGCTTTGCCGGCGCGCTCGATTTCTTCCCGTTCCATTTTCAGCGCAAGCCCGCCTACACGCTGACCGTGCCGGTGCCCAATCCGTCACGCTCGCTGCCGTTGCCGCGCGTCAAGGGCGCGGAGCATCGCCCGTTGGTGGTGATCGATGCGGGACATGGCGGCGTCGATCCCGGTGCGATCAATCCGCAGACGGGCTTGCGCGAAAAGGATGTGACGCTGGCCATCGCGAAGGAGATTCGCGACACGCTGGTCGCCAGCGGCCGGGTGCGCGCGGCGCTGACCCGTGAGGATGACCGCTATATCCTCCACCGTGAGCGTTACGGCATCGCGCGGCGGTTGCATGCCGATCTGTTCATCTCGATCCATTGCGACAGCGCCGGAGCGGGCGAAGCGCGCGGAGCGACCGCCTATACCCTGTCCGACGTCGCGTCAGACAAGGAAGCCGCGCGGCTGGCCGCGCGCGAGAACAAGGCGGACCTGATCTCGGGTGTCGATCTGGGCGGCAACAGCGACGTGTCCTCGATCCTGATCGACCTGACCCAGCGCGAGACGATGAACGCCTCGGCCAGCTTTGCCCGGCTGCTGGGCCGCGAAGCGCAACCGCTGATCCCGGTCAAGCCGGTCTTCCACCGCATGGCCTCGCTGATGGTGCTCAAGGCGCCCGACATGCCGTCGATCCTGTTCGAGACGGGCTATATCTCGAACATGCAGGACGCCGAATTCCTCGACAGCGCAGAGGGCCGCGACCGGATCGCCAAGGCGGTCCTGCAGGCTGTCGAGGTGCACTTCGCGCGGCGGATGGCGGCGCGGTAGGAGCATTATTCACGCTGATATTTGACGCAATGCGCGGCAGATACCCTATTTGCCGCGCGGGATCACCGTCAGGGGCACGTACCGTTATAATAGCGGTAATAAGGGGTTGCGCTACCCGAATATTCTGTGTCCCCGCTGCAATAAGCTGTCTCTCTACCAGCTACGTGTTGGCGTGTTGCATCGGTATAATAAACTTTGACATATGCGTAGTCTGTATACTGTGCAGCTGCAATGGTGCTCGTCATGGCGGCGGCTAGAATGGCAAGCTTTGGTATTTTCATGTCGCCTCCAAATGTCCAATGGTCATGATAATATGTCGAATCATTCTTTATGATCGACGTGTAACGCGTATCGCAAAATAGGGCGTTGCTCAATGTTCGCCATGCCGCCATTTCGCATGCTTTTGTGGTCGGTCGTTTGATGGGTGTAATCGTCAAGTGCGTATGTTCACGTCTGGTAGCATCTGGCAGATCGGCGTAATGGCGGCTGCATGATCCGCGTCTGTGCCCTTTACCGTTTTGCGTCCTTCCCCGACCCCGCCGCGCTGCGCCAACCCCTGCTGGACGTTGCCGAGGCGAATGGCATTCGCGGCACGCTGCTGCTGGCAAAGGAAGGGATCAACGGCACGGTGGCAGGCACGCACGACGCGATCGAGGCGCTGCTCGGGCATATCCGCACGCTGCCCGGCTGTACCGATCTGGATTACAAGGACTCCACCGCCGAGACGATGCCGTTCCACCGGATGAAGGTGCGGCTGAAGCGCGAGATCGTGTCGATGGGCGTCGAGGGCATCGATCCCACCCGCGAGGTCGGCACCTATGTCGCGGGCGAGGAATGGAATGCGCTGATCGCCGACCCCGACACCCTCCTGATCGACACGCGCAATGATTACGAGGTCGCGATCGGCAGTTTCGACGGCGCGATCGATCCGGGGACGAAGAGTTTTCGCGACTTCCCCGGGTGGTTCCGCGAGAATCGCGACGAATTGATGGCGGGCAAGTCGAAGGTCGCGATGTTCTGCACCGGCGGCATACGCTGCGAAAAGGCAACAGCGTTCCTCAAGGCCGAAGGGGTTGCGGATGTCTTTCACCTCGACGGCGGCATCCTGAAATATCTGGAGACGATGCCCGAGGAGCGTAGCCGCTGGAACGGCGAATGCTTCGTCTTCGATGCGCGTGTCGCGGTCGGGCATGGGCTGGCGCAGGGCTCTCACGGCTTGTGCCATGGCTGCCGGATGCCGGTCAGCCCCGAAGATCGCGCCTCGCCGCTTTATGTCGAGGGGGTGAGTTGTCCCGCCTGCCACGGCACGCGCGACGCGGAGCGGCTGGCCGCCTATGCCGAACGCCATCGGCAGGAGCAGCTGGCGGCGGCGCGCGGACAGGCGCATGTCGGCGCGCGCTATACCTCCGACGACGATATGCGCGACGAACCGCAGCCTCTCTGACGCGCAACGCATTCCCAGGCGGGTGGCAAGCCGGGGCGAACCTGCTACACGAAGCCCCGCAAAGCCATGGCCGTCGAAACCTTTTCCCCTTCCGAACCCGCCGAAACGCCGCGCCGCCCGCTCTGGCGCCGCTGGTGGGTGCGGCTGTTTGTCGTCCTTGCACTGCTGGCGGCGATCGGCGGCGGCGTATTCTGGTTCGTGTTCATCCGCGACCTGCCCTCGGTCGATGCGCTCAAGGCCTATGAGCCGCCGCTGCCCACGCATGTGCGCGGAATCGATGGCGCCCCGATCCAGTCCTATGCGCGCGAACGGCGGGTCGAGCTGTCGTTCAACGAATATCCGCCGCTGCTCGTCCGCGCCTTCCTGGCCGCCGAGGACAAGAGCTTTTTCGAACATGGCGGCGTCGATTATCCGGGCCTGGCGGGTGCGGTCCTCGACTATGCCAAGAAATGGGGCACCGGGCGGCGCGCGCGCGGCGGCTCGACCATCACCCAGCAGGTCGCCAAGAACCTGCTGATCGGCGACGCCTATTCGCCGACCCGCAAGATCAAGGAGGCGATCCTCGCCTATAAGATCGAGGATACGCTGACCAAGCCGCAGATCCTGGAGCTGTATCTCAACCAGATCGCGCTGGGTCGGAACGCGTTCGGCGTCGAGGCGGCGGCCCATGCCTATTTCGACAAGGAACTGGACGAACTGACGCTGGGGCAGATGGCCTATCTGGCGCTGTTGCCCAAGGGACCGGCCAATTACGACCCCGTCCGCCACCCCGACCGCGCGCTGGAGCGCCGCGCCTATGTGCTGCGCGAGATGCTGCGCAACAGCTTCATCACGCGCGCGCAATATGATGCGGCGATGGCCGAGCCGCTGGGAACGGTGCTGCGCCGCACGCCCAAATATGCGCAGGTCGGCGGCTATTTCGTCGAGGAGCTGCGTCGCCAGCTCATCAAGCGTTACGGCGAAAAGGCGGAGAGCGGGCCAAACAGCGTCTATGAGGGCGGACTGTGGGTGCGCAGTTCGCTCGACACCCGGCTCCAGGATCTGGCGGCCGAGGCGCTGCGCGACGGACTGGTCCGATTCGAGGGCGGGCGCGGGTGGTCGGGGCCGATCCGGCACGAGGCTATCGGCGACGACAACTGGCAACAGGTGCTGCTCAACACCAATATCGGGCTCGACTATCGCGATTGGCGCGTGGGGATCGTGATTGCCAAGGACGCAGGCGAGGCAACCATCGGCTTCGCCAATGGCCGCACTGGCATCTTGCCGCGCAGTTTCGCGCAGATGCCGCGCCGGGGCACGGCGGCGACCGCGTTCAGCGCGATGAAGGTCGGCGACATCATCGCCGTGTCGCCTGCGGGCGACCAGTTCCAGCTGCGCTCCATCCCGCGTATCTCGGGCGGCTTCGTCGTCGAGGAGCCCGCGACGGGACGTGTGCTGGCGATGCAGGGCGGCTTCGATCTCCGCCTCAGCGATTTCAATCGCGCCACCCAGGCGCAGCGCCAGCCGGGCTCGACGATCAAGCCGATCGTCTATTCCGCTGCGCTCGACCATGGCATGACGCCCGCCTCGATCATCGTCGACGGGCCGTTCTGCGTCGACCAGGGCGCGGGGCTGGGGACGAAGTGCTTCCGCAACTTCGGCAATTCGGCGGGCGCCGGGCCGCACACGATGCGCTGGGGTATCGAGCAGTCACGCAACCTGATGACCGTGCGGACGGCATCGACCGTTGGCATGAAGAATGTCGTCGCCATGATCAAGCAGATGGGGATCGGCGACTTCCCGCCCTATCTCGCTTATTCGCTGGGCGCGGGCGAGACGACGGTGGGGCAGATGGTCAACGCCTATGCGATTCTCGCCAATAACGGGCGCGGCGGGGATCCCTCGCTGATCGACTTCGTGCAGGACCGGCATGGCAAGGTGATCTGGCCGGAGAATTGGCGCGCCTGCGACCGCTGCAACGCCGCCGATTATGACGGCAAGCCGATGCCGCGCCCGGTGCCGCATCAGCGCCAGGTGCTCGACGCGATGACCGCCTATCAGATGGTCCATATCACCGAGGGCGTGGTCCAGCGCGGCACCGCCACGGGCCTGCGCGACCTGAACCGCCCGATGTTCGGCAAGACCGGCACCAATAACGGCCCCACCGATGTCTGGTTCGTCGGCGGCACGCCGCAGTTCGTCGGCGGCCTGTATATCGGCTACGACCATCCGCGCTCGCTGGGCGGTTATGCGCAGGGCGGGACGATCGCTGTGCCGATCTTCCGCCAATTTGCCGAAAAGGCCTATGAAGGGCTCGACAAGCTGCCCTTCCGCGCCCCGCCCGGCATCCGTATGGTCCGCATCGACCGCGCGAGCGGCCGACCGGTCTATGGCACCTTCCCGACCGGCGACGATCCCAAGCCCGCCGTGATCTGGGAAGCGTTCAAGCCCGAGAGCGAACCGCGCCGCCGCGCGCGCCGCGCCGCCGCCGAAGCGCCGGGCACGCCGACCGGCCCGGCCAAGCCCGCGCCGCCGCGCGACAGCGATTTCTTGCAAAGGGAAGGCGGAATCTACTAGCCCGCTTCCCATATAGCATTTTTCCGCCCGCCGGGCGGACGCACGACCGATTCGGAGAATATTCATGCGCGCTGAAGCGCAGGCTCATGTCGACACGATCAAGGATGCCCTGGAGCTGCTGCGCCGCTTCCTCGACTGGGACCGCGCGCTGCGCCGCCTGGACGAGCTGAACGCGCGCGTCGAGGACCAGGCGCTGTGGAACGACCCCAAACAGGCCCAGGCGGTGATGCGCGAGCGTCGTCGCCTGGACGAAGCCATCACCGCCACCCGCGCGATCGAGAACGAGTTGTCGGGCACGGTCGAACTGATCGAGCTGGCCGAGATGGAAGGCGACGAGGAACTCGAGAAGGAGGCCGTCGCCAGCCTGGGAGAGCTTGCCAGACGCGCCGAGGCCGACAAGATCAAGGCGCTGCTGGCCGGTGAAGCCGACGCCAATGACAGCTATATCGAGATCAACGCGGGCGCAGGCGGGACCGAGAGTCAGGACTGGGCCGGGATGCTCCAGCGGATGTACACGCGCTGGGCCGAACGCCATGGCATGAAGGTCGAGCTGATCGACTATCATGCGGGCGAACAGGCCGGAATCAAGAGCGCGACCCTGCTGGTCAAGGGCGAAAACGCCTATGGCTATGCCAAGGTCGAATCGGGCGTGCACCGGCTGGTGCGGATCAGCCCCTACGACTCGGCTGCGCGTCGCCACACCAGCTTTTCGAGCGTGTGGGTCTATCCGGTGATCGACGACAATATCGAGGTCGAGATCAACGAAAGCGAGCTGCGCATCGACACCTACCGGGCGTCGGGTGCGGGCGGTCAGCACATCAACACCACCGACTCGGCGGTCCGCATCACCCACTTGCCCACCGGCATCGTGGTGCAGTGCCAGAACCAGCGGTCGCAGCACAAGAACAAGGCCGAGGCGTATAACCAGCTTCGCGCACGCCTGTACGAGCGTGAACTGGCCGAGCGCGAGGCGGTGGCCAATGCCGAGAATGCGACCAAGACCGATATCGGCTGGGGCCATCAGATCCGCTCGTACGTGCTCCAGCCCTATCAGCTGGTGAAGGACCTGCGCACGGGCACCACCTCGACCGCGCCGGGCGACGTGCTGGACGGCGATCTCGACGCCTTCATGGCGGCGGCGCTGTCGCAGCGCGTGACCGGTGAAGCGGTCGCGGTGGAGGATGTCGACTAACATGCGTGTCCGGGGGGCGGGACCCATCATGGCGGCGGTAGCCCTCGTCATCGCGCTGGGGGGCGCGGTGGCGGCGTGCGACGGTTCCAAGCCGCTCATCCAGCAGCATGACGATGCCGACGACGACAAGGTCGGCCCCTTTCCGGCGGCGGATCGTCCGGTCGCCGATGTCGTCTCGTCGCGCTGGTCCAGCGAAGATGCGCGTGACCGGCTGCGCGAGGCGGATCAGGTCATGGACCGGGCGAAGATCCGCCGCGGCATGACCGTCGCCGATATCGGCGCGGGCGAGGGCTATTATACCGTTCGCCTGGCGCAGCGGGTCGGGAAGAACGGCCGCGTACTGGCCGAGGACATCGTCGCCGCTTGGCGCGACCGTCTGGCCGAGCGTGTCTCGCGCGAGCGGCTGGACAATGTCAGCGTCCGCCTGGGCGAGCCTGCCGATCCCAAGCTGCCGCCGAGCAGCTTCGACCGCGTCCTCATGGTCCATATGTATCACGAGATCGATCAGCCCTATGAATTCCTGTGGCGGTTGTTCCCCGCGCTGAAGCCCGACGGGCTGGTCGTGGTGGTCGACGCCAATCGCCGCACCAAGGCGCACGGCACCCCGCCTGCCCTGCTGAAATGCGAGTTCGAGGCGGTCGGCTTCACCCAGGTCTCGTTCGAGAACATGCCCTCGGCAGGGGGCTATCTGGCGACCTTCCGCGCCACCGGTCCGCGTCCCGATCCCAAGGCCATTCGTCCCTGCCGTCTGCAGGGCAATTAAGTCGGCGCGGCGGCGACGCATTTGCAACCTGACAGCTTTGTCATGCATTGATCCGGTATCGGCCCCGAAGGGTGCCGATAGGCTACCGGCCAGAATAAGCCGGGGTCCCGCAGAAGGAGATGATGATGAACATGCTATTGATCGCCGGGCTCGCGCTCGGCGGCGCCGTCGCTTCGGACGGGGCGCTCGAACATCGCGTACAGCTCGACCATCATTCGGGGCCGGTCGCGGTTCGCTACAGCGCCGATGTCGGCGTGGCCCATAAGCAGATCGGCGCGGTGACGACCGGCGGTCGACCCTCGACGCTGCGCTGTGTGTGGAGCGCCAATGTCACGATCCACCGTGAAGCGCGCGGCAGCAGCGGTACGACCCTGGCGCGCAGCGCCGGCCGCGATGGCGTGATCGAGGGCAGCCGCCCCGGCTGGTGCAGCGCCAACCGTGCGGCGATCGCCCAGGAAGTCGCCGCCCGCCGCGATGCTGTACGCGATCACCTTCAGGCGGTGGTTCAGGAAGACCATGGCCAGCTGCGCCGCGAACTGGATGGACTTCATAGCGAGACGCGTACCGGATGACTTTGAAAAGACTGACTTTGGGCGTGCTTCTGGCGGCGACGCCGGCCTTGCCCCTCTGGGCGCAGGAGCGTCCCGCCATCGGCGTGGAGTTGAATAGCGACGAAAATCGCCGGGGCCTGAGCTGGAGCGGGGGGCGTGTGTCGCCCTCCGCCGATATCTTCGCGACCCAAGGGCCGTTCGAGGCGAGCGGTCGTATCGTGGCGCTTCGTGAATCGGCCCGGCATGGCGGTGCGGGCGTGGTGGGAGACCTGAGCATCGGCGCGTCGACGATGTTCGGCCCTGTGACGATGCGCGGGCGCGTGACCGGGCATCTGTTCGGCGGGGCGGGTTTCAACGCCGATTATGTCGAACTGGGCGGCTCGGCAGCCTATACGCTGGGTCCGGTGCAGGTGGACGTGGGTGCGGACTATGCGCCGTCGCAAAGCGCGATCGGTGGCGACAATCTCTATCTTCATGCGGGCGCGCAGGCGGGGATACCCGGCACGCCCTGGACGGTGCTGGCGGGTGTCGGCCATTCGACCGGCAAGACCGACGATCCTTTCCGCGCCGCGCGGCTTCGCCCCGGTGGCGATTATAGCGACTGGCGGATCGGGGTGCAGCATGTCACCGGGCCGGTGACGCTGGGCCTGGACTATGTCGGGACCGATGTGTCGGAGCGGGCGGCGTCGATCTATCCGCTGGCCGATGCGCGGCATTCGGGGGATCGGATCGTCGGGCGGGTGCGCTTCGGCTTCTAAGTCATTCCAGGCGCTCGGCCAAAGCCGCTCCCCTCCCGCAAGCGGGAGGGGGTGGGGGAGGGAAATGCCCCAAGCGATGTCGCCCGTGGCCTAGCCCCCACCCCACCCCCCCCCTGCCGGGAGGAGGGGCTTTCACCGGAGGAAGGCTTTCAGAGCATTCCCTGTTCCCGCAGGCTTAGGACGGAACCGCATCCCAAAATCAGGTGATCCAGCAGCATGACGTCGAGCGCCGCCAGTCCTCGTGCCAGCCGCCGGGTCAGCGACAGGTCGGCGGCGCTGGGGCGAGTGTCGCCATCGGGGTGATTGTGCGCCATCACCACCGCGCTCGCCCCGAGCATGATCGCATCTCGGGCAATCCGGGCGACCGGGACTGCCACCGAATCGCCAAAGCCCGCGACATGGCGCAAGCCCAACAGCATCCGTTCCGAACCCAGATAAGCGATCCCCATCGCCTCTTTGTCCTCGCGGTCCAGCGAGTTGAACAGCGCCAGCATATCCTGGCGCGTGGCGATGCGAGGGAGAGGGCGGGCTAAGCGGGACACCTCCAGCCCTGTCGAACGTCGCGACGGGATGCACGCCTGGTTCCATCCGATTCCGATACGGCGGCTTGGCTCGGGCCACGCACAGCGCTACGCCTACCGCCATGCGGCAATATCTTGATCTTATGGACCGGGTCCTGACCCAGGGCGTGCAGCAGATGGACCGGACCGGCACCGGCACGCTGTCGGTTTTCGGCCACCAGATGCGGTTCGATCTGGCCAAGGGCTTTCCGGTCCTGACCACCAAGAAGCTGCATCTGCGCTCGATCATCGTAGAGCTGCTCTGGTTCCTGCGCGGCGACACCAACGTCCGCTGGTTGCAGGAGCGCCGGGTGAGCATCTGGGACGAATGGGCCGACGAGCAGGGCGATCTCGGCCCCGTCTATGGCAAGCAATGGCGCGACTGGGCGACCGCCGATGGCCGCCATATCGACCAGATCGCCGAGCTGGTGGAGCAGATCCGTACCCAGCCCGCCTCGCGGCGTCAGATCGTGTCGGCGTGGAACCCCGGCGATCTCCACGCCATGGCGCTGGCGCCCTGCCACTGCCTGTTCCAGACCCATGTCGCGAACGGCCGCCTGTCGCTGCAACTCTATCAGCGTTCGGCGGATATCTTTCTGGGCGTGCCGTTCAACATCGCCTCCTATGCGCTGCTGACCCATATGCTGGCGCAGCAATGCGATCTGGAGGTGGGCGAGTTCATCTGGACCGGTGGCGATTGCCACCTGTACCTCAACCACCTGGAACAGGCGAAGACGCAGCTGGGCCGCGAGCCGGGGGCGCTGCCCCGGTTGGAAATCCTGCGTCGGCCCGATGCGATCAACGGCTATGAGCCGGAGGATTTCGTGCTGCACGACTATGTCGCGCAACCCCATATCAAGGCGCCGGTCGCGATATGATAACGCTGGTCCTCGCCCGCGCGCGCAACGGGGTGATCGGGCGCGACGGGGGGCTGCCCTGGCATCTGCCCGCCGATCTCAAGCACTTCAAGGCGATGACCATGGGCAAGCCGATGATCATGGGCCGCAAGACCTTCCAGAGCTTTCCTGCGCCCTTGCCCGGGCGGCGGCACATCGTCCTGACCAGGGACCGCGACTGGGCGGCACCCGGAGCCGAGGTGGCGCATGACGTTGCTGGCGCGCTGGCGCTGGCGGGGCAGGGCGATGTCGCGGTGATCGGCGGCGCGCAAGTCTTCGATCTTTTTCGGGACGGGGCCGACCGGGTCGAACTGACCGAGGTGGACTGCGAACCCGATGGGGACACGGTCGTTCCAGATTTCATCGGATGGCGCGAAGTCGATCGGAAATATTGGCCCGCCGAAAATGGTCGGCCATCCTATTCCTTCGTGACCCTGATCCGCTGATGCTCATATGATTAAAAGAACTGGTTAACGAATTAACCATCAATTTTGTAGGCGTCATGGCTTCATTTGTCGTCATCGCCAGCGTAAACGATCTGCCAGGAGGAGATGCGGCAAGCGCCGCATGATCATTTGGGCAGATCATGTCGATGACCATGGACAGGGGCAGGATTGGGTTCGACTCTGATCGCGACGACAGGGGCGTTGATGATCCGGGCTTTTCCGGTGCTGACCAGGATGCGCTCGCTTTTCTCGAAGACCATTGCCTGGCGCGCACGCCAGACAGCTATGCGCTGGCCTTGCAGGCGGTGCTCCATCCTTATGGCCCGTTGGGGCAGGAGGTCGCGCGGCGAACCGATGGGGGCGTCCGCTTGACCAGCAACGACGTCGGTCAATTGATGCCGCTGGTCCGCGAGCAACAAGCCGTCGCCGCGGATCGCCGTCCGGGCGCGGCGCAGGCGCAGCTGGAGCGTGATCTGGGCGATCATGCCGAACAGTTGGAGGCGCTGACGACCGATGCGCGTGAGATCACCAACGCCTTCACCAGCGATGTCGCTGCCCTGTCCCTAGCCCATCACCAGCAACAGGGCGGATCCGCCGAATCCGGCGCGATCACGCAACTCCTGCAAGAATTGATCGCGCGGATCGCGCGGACGGAAAGCGCGCTGGAGGCGCTGTCGGGCAATATCGCCACCCTGCGCACCCGTATCGAACAGACGCCGCAGGACGGCGATATCGATCGGCTGACCGGCCTGATGACCCGCACCGGCGCGCAACCGCTGATCGAACAGATGGCCGATGAGGCCCATGGCTATATCATCGCGGCATGTGGGCTGGACGATCTGGACGATATCCAGGAGCGCTATGGCCGGACCGTCGCCGGCAATGTGCTGCGCGCCTTTGCCACCACGCTACGCCAGATGTGCGAGGGGGCGGAAATCGTTCGCTGGCAGGACGATGTCTTCGCGGTAATCCTGCGCGGCGGGCCGATGTCGGCGATCACCCGGATGATGGAGGATGCGCGGTCGGCGATGCAGGGGCGCACGCTACGGCTGCGCGGATCGGGTGAGCCGATTGGCCTGGTGACCATGTCGGGCGGGATCGCGACCGGGATCGGTCCGGCGGTGGATGACGCCTTTGCCCGCGCCGATGCGCTGCGCGAGATGGCGAGCCGGGGCGTGGGCAACCGTATCCTGTCCCGCGCCTAGCCATTTCGGCGCGGCCTGCTATAGCGCACGGCCATGCAGCGTGTTGACGGCGCGGGACCGATCCCAGCGCATCTGGCGGGCGGAATCGTCGCGCTGGGCAATTTCGACGGTTTCCATCTCGGGCATCAGGCGGTGGTCGGTGCGGCCGTCGCGCGTGCGCGCGCCGAGGGGCGGCCCGCGCTGGTCGCGACCTTCGATCCGCATCCCATCCGCTATTTCAAGCCCGATGCGGCCCCCTTTCGCCTGACCACGCTCGACCAGCGCGAGCGACTGTTCGCCGCTGCCGGGGCCGATGCGATGGTGGTGTTCCGCTTCGATGCCGAGCTGGCTGCGCTGTCGGCGGCGGATTTCGTCGAGCAGCGCCTGCTTGCCGCCCTGCGGGTCGGTGGGGTGGTGACGGGCGCGGACTTCACCTTCGGCCGCGCGCGCAGTGGCGACGTGAGTGCCTTGCGCGCCTGGGGGCGGACGCATGGCTTTTCGACCGACGCCGTCGCGCCGGTGATGCTGGACGGGGAGACGATTTCGTCCAGCCGTATTCGCGCCGCCCTGGCGGCCGGAGACCCGGAGACGGCGGCGCGGTTGCTGACCCGGTCCTTCACGATTCAGGGCGTGGTGCAGCATGGTGACAAGCTGGGCCGCACCATCGGCTATCCGACCGCCAATCTCGACATGGGCTCCTATCTCCGTCCCGCTTATGGCATCTATGCGGTGCGTGGGCGGCTGGACGACGGACGGGTGCTGGACGGTGCGGCCAATCTGGGCATCCGGCCTAGTTTCGACCCGTCCAAGGAATTGCTGGAGCCGTATTTCTTCGACTTTAGCGGTGATCTGTACGGACAGCGTCTGTCGGTCGAACTGATCGACTATCTGCGGCCCGAGGCGAAATTCGACTCGCTCGACGCGCTGGTCGCGCAGATGGACCAGGACTGCGCCCGTGCCCGCCAAATCCTGGCATCGCATAATCCGGCATGACGTGTTAACCTAAAGTCGTTAAGGGCGTGTCCTCTATGACCGACGCGCCCGATTACCGCGACACCGTCTTCCTGCCGAAGACCGATTTCCCCATGAAGGCGGGGCTTGCCGCCAAGGAACCGGCGATCCTCGATCGCTGGGCCAAAATGGGGCTGTACGACCGCCTGCGCCGTGAGCGTGAGGGGCGGGAACGGTTCATCCTGCATGATGGCCCGCCTTATGCGAATGGCGACATTCACATGGGCCATGCGCTCAACAAGGTGCTGAAGGACATCATCGTCCGGTCGCAGACTTTGATGGGCAAGGACGCGCCCTATGTCCCGGGCTGGGACTGTCACGGCCTGCCGATCGAGTGGAAGGTCGAGGAAGCCTATCGCGCCAAGAAGCTGAACAAGGACGAGGTGCCGGTCGCGCAGTTCCGCGCCGAGTGCCGCGCCTATGCCGACACCTGGGTCGGCACGCAAAAGGCGCAGTTCGAGCGTCTGGGCATCATGGGCGACTGGGCCAACCCCTATCTGACCATGACCTATGACGCCGAGGCGGTGATTGCGGGCGAGCTGCTGAAGTTCGCCGAATCGGGCCAGCTCTATCGCGGCGCCAAGCCGGTCATGTGGTCGCCGGTCGAAAAGACCGCGCTGGCCGAGGCCGAGGTCGAATATGAGGACATCGTCTCGACCCAGATCGATGTGGGCTTCGAGGTTGCATCCTGCCCCGAATATCCCGACCTGGTCGGCGCGCTGGCGGTGATCTGGACGACCACGCCCTGGACGATCCCGGTCAACCAGGCGCTGAGCTATGGCGAGGCGATCGACTATCTGCATTTCGAGTGCGATGGCCGCCGTTACCTCGTCGCCGAGCCGCTGCTGCCCGCCTTCACCAAGCGCACCGGCATCACGATGAAGGGCTTTATCGCGCTGGCGAAAGGCCCGGTGCTGGAGGGCGCGACCGCGCTTCACCCGATGCACAAGCTGGGCGGGTTCTTCGCCAAGCCCCGGCCGTTCCTGGCGGGCGAGTTCGTCACCATTGACGCGGGTACGGGCCTGGTCCATATGGCCCCCGATCACGGAGAGGACGACTTCCTGCTGTGCAAGGCGCATGGGCTCGATCCGGTCTTCGCGGTGCAGGGCGATGGCACCTATCGCCCGGACTGGGCGTGGCTGGGCGGCCAGGGCAGCGTCATCAACAAGAAGTTCGTCGCCGCCGACGGCCCGATCTGTTCGGACCTGCGCGAAGTCGGCGCGCTGCTGTCCGCCTCGGACGATTTCCAGCACAGCTATCCGCATAGCTGGCGCTCCAAGGCGAAGGTGATCTTCCGCGCCACGCCGCAATGGTTCATCCCGATGGACCGCGCCGACACGTCGCTGATCCCAGAGATGGCGATGGCCAATGTCGACCCGATCTCGGGCGTGACGCCGCTGCTCACCGTGCCGCTGGGCAATGGCGCGACGCTGCGCCAGACCGCGCTCGACGCGATCGAGCGGACCCGCTGGGTGCCCGAGCGTAGCCGCAACCGCATCCGTGCGATGGTCGAGGGGCGTCCCGACTGGGTCATCAGCCGCCAGCGCGCCTGGGGCGTGCCGATCGCACTCTATGTCAACCGTCAGACCGGCGAATATCTCGCCGACAAGGACGTCAACGCGCGCATCCTCGCCGCCTTCCGCGAAGGCGGGGCGGATGCGTGGTTTACCGCCGACCATCAGGCGTTGCTCGGGGCCGACTACAACCTCGCCGATTTCGAGCCGGTCAACGACATTCTCGACGTGTGGTTCGACTCCGGTTCGACCCATGCCTTCGTGATCGAGGCGCGGTACGGCGAGGGCACACGCGCGAACCTGTATCTCGAAGGTTCGGACCAGCATCGGGGCTGGTTCCAGTCGTCGCTGCTGGAGTCGTGCGGTACGCGTGGCCGTGCGCCCTACGACGCGGTGCTGACCCACGGCTTCGCGCTCGACGGGCAGGGGCGCAAGATGTCCAAGTCGCTGGGCAATGTCGTCGATCCGCTGAAGATCATCGGCGAGTCGGGTGCCGACATCCTGCGCATCTGGACCGCCTCGACCGATTATTTCGAGGATGTCCGCATCGGCAAGGAGGTGCTCGCCACCGCATCGGACAGCTATCGCAAGCTGCGCAACACCTTCCGCTATCTGCTCGGCGCGCTCGACGGGTTTACCGAGGAAGAGCGTAGCTCGTTCGACGCGATGCCCGAGCTGGAGCGTTATGTCCTGGCACGTCTGACCGCGCTCGACACCGAGCTGCGCCGTGCGGCCGAGGCTTTCGAGTTCAACCGCTATTTGCGCGCGCTGACCGATTTTGCGAACGAAGACCTGTCGGCCTTCTTCTTCGATATCCGCAAGGACTCGCTTTATTGCGACGCCGCGACCGATCCCAAGCGTCGCAGCTATCGCACCGTGCTCGACATCCTGTTCCACGCGCTGGTGCGTTATGCCGCGCCGATCCTGTGCTTCACCGCCGAGGAAGTGTGGCAGTCGCGCTTCCCGTCGGAGGATGGCTCGGTCCATCTGCTCGAATGGCCTGAGCTGCCGCAGCTGGGCGAGGACGAGGCGCTGATGGCGCGCTGGACCGAGATCCGGGGGCTTCGCGCGCAAGTGACCGAGGCGATCGAGCCGCTGCGCCGCGAAAAGACCGTGCGTTCGTCCAACGAGGCGGAGGTGACGGTGCCGTCCCTGCCGCTGGAGCCGCACGCGCTGGCCGAGGCGTTCATCGTGGCGGACGTAAGCCTGGCCGAGACGGTTTCCGTGACCCGGACGGACAAGCACAAATGCGGTCGCTGCTGGCGTCACCTGCCCGACGTGGCGGTCGACCGCGAGCTATGCGGCCGTTGTGCCGAGGTGGTCGCGCATGGGTAAACTCCCGAAGTTGGGGCTGGTGACGGCGCTCGCGCTGTTCCTGCTCGATCAGGTCATCAAATGGGCGATTACCGGGCCGATGGGCCTGCGGTCGCTCGGCGATGTCCGCGAGGTGGTAAGCATCTTCAACCTGCGCTTCGTGCCCAATTACGGCATTTCGCTGGGGTTGCTGACCGCCGACAGCAATGCCTCGCGCTGGGCGCTGGTCGCGATGACCGGCGCGATCGCACTGGCCGTGGCCTTCTGGATGACGCGCGAGCGCAATCCGGTCGATCAGGTTGCGCTGGGCTGCGTGCTGGGCGGTGCGCTGGGCAATATTCTCGACCGGGTGCGCTTCGGCTATGTCGTGGACTTCGCCGATCTGCACTTCGGCGAGTGGCGTCCGTTTTTGGTCTTCAATGTCGCTGACGCAGCGATTACGATAGGCGTTCTGGTTCTGCTGGCGCGCGCGCTTCTCGTGCGCGACCGGCCCGCTCCCGTGGAGAAGAGCAATGCGTAAGTTGGTGCCCGTCATCGCAGGTCTGTCCTGCGCCGCGTTGCTGACGGGATGTGGGGCCGGTCGTGGCCTGGACCGGGCGCGTCCCGACGAATTCGCCGTCGCGCGCCAGCCCTCGCTGGTGATCCCGCCCGATTTCGCGCTGGTCCCGCCGCAGCCGGGTGCCGCGCCCGTGCAGACGCGCGGTGGTCAGCAGCAGACGCTCGACGCGCTGTTCGGCGGTCAGGCGGCGCGCAGCCAGTCGGAATATGGTCTGGTGCAGAATGCCGGGGCGGACAGCGCCGATGCGGGCATCCGCTCCTCGGTCGGCGATCCCGGCACCAATGTCGTCGACAAGGGCGCGACCACCCGCGACATCGTCGCCGCCCCCGAAGGCGATGGCCAGGACGCGCGCGCCGCGACCAAGTGACGCCGTACAAGGGTTAGGAAAAGGGCCGGGGGGCGGATCGCCTTCCCGGCCCTTTTTCGTTGGGCTGTTCAATTCCTCCCCTGCAAGGGGAGGGGGACCATGCGCAGCATGGTGGAGGGGGCGTGCGGCAAGGTACGACCTTTGCCGAAGCCCCCCTCCGTCAGGCCTTCGGCCTGCCACCTCCCCGTACCGTGGATGATCTGGTTACACCGCAGGTACCGGCGCGCCTTCGCCGCCGACACCGGGCGACACCTCCGGCCCCATGTTGAAGCGGACCCGGTCGACGCAGCCGGTATAGCCCTGTTGGCTGCTCGGCAGCTTGGCGCTGCGGATCATCGCCATCGCCTGCGTCCCGAATTCGTCGGAGGGCTGGGACGCGATTACTTTCAAATTGCCCGTCTGGCCCCAAGGTGCGACGTCATAGCTGATGACCGCCCAGCCCTCGATCGAGCGGCGGCGATAGGGTTCGGGGAAGCGAAGCTGCGGCGGGACGGACCAGCCATGCTCGTCGGGGCAGTTGCCCTCGACCTTGGTGGTGCGGATCGATTCGGGCATGTCGGGCGCGGGCAGCTTCGCCGCCGCGCGCCAATAGGGATAGAAACACCCCGTCCGGGCGCCCTTGGTAAAGCGCGATTCGCGGATCGCCTTCACGCCCGCCCCATCCAGCGCGCGATTGCCGGTCCCGACCAGCACCGCCGCCCCGCGCGTCCGGCCTGCTGCGTCGATGTCGTAGCGGATCATCGACCAGTCCCGCACGCCGGGCGTGGCTGGAATCGTCGCGAAGTCGGGGAAATGGCGCTCGAGCGGTTGCGGCTGCGGCTCGTTCAGACAGGTGCCGCCCGCATCGCGTATCCGCTGCCATCCCTCCTCCGGCAGGCGCCCGGACAGCGGATGCACGGTGTAGGACATGAGTTCGGGCACCTGTGCCTCCGCCAGCGGGCTGCTGCGCATCACATAGGTGACGGTGCAGCCTTGTTGCGGCTTCTGCGCGGCGAAGCGGCTGGCGGCGAGCGCGGGCTCGACATCCTCGGACAGCGGCACAAAGCTGGTCGTCTCACGTGCCAGCGAGACGGGACGCCCCGTCGCATCGATCGCGAAGCGGATGGTCACGGCGCGCTGCGCCTGATTGCCGGCCCAGCCAAGTTGATTCCATGGTCGCCGAATCGGTTGCCCCGTGATCGGCGTCCCGTTGCAGCGTATCTCGCCCGGCTCCCACTGGACCAGCACGCGCCCGGAGGCACCGGGCTTCACCTGCACGATGGGAGGCACGGTCTGAAGCGACCAGGCCGAGGCGGAGGGAATGGCAATGGCGCCCAGCAGGCCGAGCGAGAAGGCGGGGTGGCGGAATCGGATCATCGGACGCACTCCACGGCAAGAGAGCATCAGCTTAGGCGCGGCGTTGGCCCGAGGCGAGTGGGCTTCTCCGCCACCCATGGAAAAGGGCGGCGCCGAGACCGGCACCGCCCGTTTACCCCCGAAAAGCCATGGCGCCTTAGAAAGCGGCGGTCAGCGAGAACACCACCGTCGCATCCGAGATCGAAGCGCCCCCCGGCACCTGACCCTGCGAGAAGTTCGGCTGGATATAGGCCGCCTTGGACTTGGTGATGTCGGTGTCGATGTACGACACGTTGAAGGTCAGGTTCTTGTACGCCGCGACATCGGCGCCCAGCGACCAGTCCCAATAGCTGCCGGTCGGCGACAGGCTGGTCCCGTTGGGGCCGAGGCCCGGATTGCCCTTGGAATAGCCGATATGCGCCTTGGCGGTGATCGGCGTGCCGGGAATGCCAGCCGCCCCGTCGCCGGTCAGATAGATATTATCCCAGCGCTGGCCCCGGCTGTACGAGGTGTTGGAAAAATTGCCGAGCGAGGTCTGCTTGGGCGCGTAATAGGCGCCGGCGGTCAGCGTCGCAGGCCCCGCCGTGCCCGACAGACGGCCGAAGAACTCGACCACATCGGTCTCGGACGCACCACCCGGATAGGTGTACCAGGTCACGCCGACATCGGCGGTCGCGGTACCGTAGCTGTGCTTGTAGCCGACAATGCCGTCCAGTTCCATGTTCGCGCCGCCGAACGTGCCCCAGCCCGCCAGGTTCGATGCGAAGGTGCCGATGTAAAAGCCGCTTTCGTGCGCGACGGTCAGCGCGGCCTGGACGGCGGCATTCTTGTTGGTTTGCGACACGCCGCGAAGGCGATAATCGGTCAGGATCGCGGCGCTGCCGCTGATTGTGATCGGCGAGGGCGGCGCGGTGTCCGCACTGCTATCCTGCGCAAAGGCGGGCGTCGCGGCGACCAGCGAGAGGCCACCAAGGAGGATCGTGGAGAAGCGCATCGTTTCCCTTTCAAACGGAAATTCGATGTTCTCACCTGCAATCTCACACCGGTGCGGCTTCTATCGTGTCGGGTCGAACCCGGCGAGCCGTCTGCCGTTGCGAGGTCTGAAAGATTGGCAGGGCATGATGCGCTGCACAAGTATAATCGAACGCCTCATGGCTTTCGCGTAACGGGATGTTGCGCGAATAACACAGATCAGGTGTCAAGATTCTCATGGCGCGGGTCGCCGGGCAGCGAGCGGATATGGATGTCGCGTTGCGGATAGGGCAGGCCGATGCCATGTTCCTTGAACAGGAACCATAACCGGTTGAGCACGTCCGAGCGGACATTGCCGACGCCGCTTTCGGGGTCGCTGATCCATGCCAATATCTCGTGCTGAAGGGCATGATCGCCAAAGCTCATCAGCCAGACGGTCGGCTTGGGGCTTTTCAGGACACGCGGCGATTCGCGTGCGGCGCGCAGCATCAGCTCCTGCGCGAGGCGGAGGTCGTTGTCATAGGCGATCGATACGGGAATGCGGACGCGGACGTTGCGGTCGGAATAGGACCAGTTCTCCACCTCCTGCGTCATCAGATTCTCGTTGGGAATCAGATGCTCCTTGCCGTCGCGGGTGATGATCGAGACGGCACGCACGCCGATCTTGTTGACCCAGCCGATCTCGTTCTGAAGCGCGATGACGTCGCCCGGCTTGATCGAGCGGTCCATCAGCAGGATGATCCCGGCGATCAGATTGCCGATCGTCTTCTGAAGTCCGAAACCGATCGCCAGGCCAAAGCCGCCCGAGAACAGCGCCAGGCTGGTCAGGTCGATTTCCAGCAAATCCATCGCGAAGAAGAAGGCGATGACGACGATGGCGATGCTGGCGAGCTTCTGCGCCAGCAGCTTCTGGGTCGGGTCCAGGCCGCGCGCATGGCCGATCCATTGCTCGGTGATCCGGGTGACGGCGCGGGTGACGGCGAGGATCGCGACCACCGTGACCAGCATCGTGACGAGCAGCATGACCGAGAATCGCCGCGACCCCACGGTGAAACCGATCTGCTCGGCCAGGCGGCTGACCGGCTCCAGCCCGCCGATCTCGCGGCTGAACAGCGCGACGAAACAGACGGTGGCGAAGATCCAGGCCAGCCAGCGGGGCAGGCCCAGCCCGCGCAGCAGCTGGAACCCCGCCCGCGCCACCGACGCCCCCAGCGCCAGCCCGATCGGCACGCCCGCCAGGGAATCCCAAGGCCAGAGCGCACCCAGCGTCATCAACAGGATGGCGGCGGCCAGATGCCGGGTGATCGCGCAGATGCGGACCTGCAGCGCCTCGCCATGCGACGCAGCGAAACGCTGGACCAGCGCGGCGACATGCGGACCGAGCTTGCGCCCCGCGACCACGCCGCCCGCCAGCATCGCCAGCGTCAGGACGCCGGCGACCCCGGCTTCCATGGCCTCCCTGCGCGTCGGTAACTCGATACCGCTCGCCTGAAGCCATTCGAACAGCGTCATCCGCGTGCCGCGCGAAACCGGGCGAGCCCACGATCGAGGTCGGCGATCAGGTCGTCCGTATCTTCCAGCCCGATCTGTAGCCGGATCAGCGGCCCGGCGAAGTCGCGCTTGGTCACGCTGCGATAGCGGTGCGGGTCGGCGGGGATGGCCAGGCTCTCATAGCCGCCCCAGCTGAATCCAAGACCGAAATGCGCGAGGCCATCGAGCATCGCGGTACGCGCGGCGTCGTTGCCGCCGTCGAGGACGAAGGCGAACAGCCCGCTCGACCCCAGGAAATCGCGCGCGAAGATGTCATGGCCGGGGCAGGAGGGGAGAGCGGGGTGCAGCACCTGCGCCACGCCCGGCTGCTCGGCGAGCCATTTGGCGATGGCCAGTGCGCTCTGCTGATGCTGGGCAAGGCGGACGCCCATGGTGCGAAGCCCCCGGCTGCCCAGATAGGCGTCGTCGGGGCTGGCGACCTGGCCGAGCTGAAAACTCGTGTCGCGCAAGGCCGCCCAGTGCGACGGGGCAGCCGTCACCGAGCCGAGCATCGCGTCCGAATGGCCGACGACATATTTGGTGCAGGCCAGCACCGTCAGATCGACGCCCTTCTCGATTGCCGGGAAGAACAGCGGCGTCGCCCAGGTATTGTCGAGGATCGTCGTAATCCCGCGTGCCTTGGCGATTTCGACGATGGCGGGAATGTCCTGCACCTCGAAGCTGAGCGAGCCGGGGCTTTCGAGAAAGATGGCCTTGGTCGCAGGGCCGATCAGCTCGGCGATCCCCGCGCCGACCAGCGGATCGTAAAAGCGCGTCGTGACTCCCATCCGCGTCAGCAGGCCGGTCGCCAGCCCGCGCGTCGGGTCATAGGCGCTGTCGACCAGCAACAGCTCGTCGCCCGGTGACAGGACCGACAGCAGCGCCGCCGCGATCGCCGCCACGCCGGAAGGATAGAGGAACGTCGCCTCAGCGCCCGGCTCCAGGCTGGTCAGCGCATCGGCCAGCGACCACTGGGTCGGCAGCCCCTTGCGGCCGTAGAACAGCTTTTCGTGCAGATCGCCCGCGCCCGTGGCGCGCATATGCGCGACATTGTCGTACAGCACCGTCGAGCCGCGCCAGACGGGAACGTTGACCACGCCCTTGGTCCATTCCGCGCGGCGGCCCGCCTGGACCAGACGGGTGGCAGGCTTGATGGGCAGATCGTCGTCGGTCATCGTTTCAAGCGTCTTTCGCTTTGGGGGTGCTGGGGTCGGAGCCCCATTCGGTCCAGCTGCCGTCATAGACCGGCATCGTCCCGCCGATCCGCTCCGCCGCGAAGGCGAGCACGCAGGCGGTGATGCCCGAACCGCAGGTGGCGACCATGGGCCTGGCCGGATCGACCCCGGCGGCGGCAAAGGCTTCGGCAATGGCTTGCGGCGATTTCCAGCGGCCGTCCCCCTCGAACAGCTTGGAATAGGGCAGGTTCAGCGCTCCGGGGATATGGCCGGGCTCGACACCGGGGCGTGGTTCCGGCTCTGCGCCCGCGAAGCGGCCGGGGGAGCGGGCGTCGACGATCTGCGCATCGCCCGCCTCGACATGGGTGCGGACTTCGCGAAGGCTGCGTACACGGGTGAGATCGGCGGTGGCGACGAACAGGCCGGGCGCTTCAGGTGCTCCCACGGGGCCGACCATCACCGGATGACCGGCGGCGCGCCATGCCTCCAGCCCGCCGTCGAGCAGCGCCACCGACTTTGCGCCGAACAGGCTCAGCAGCCACCAGACCCGCGCAGAGCTATGCAGCGGCGAGCGATCGTACAGGACGATCCGGTCGGCATGGCCTACACCAACCTCGCTCATCGCATGGGCGAAATGCTCGGGCTGCGGCAGCGTCATCGGCAGATCGCTGTCGGGATCGGCCAAGCCGCTCAGCGCGACGAAGCGCGCGCCGGGGATATGCGCGTCCTCGAACCCGCGCCGCGCGGTCTGGCCGGTCGGATCGTCCAGGAAATAGGTGACGTCGAGGATGCGCACATCCGCCTCGCCCGCGATCGCGGCCAGTTCGTCCGGGGTTAGGATGGGCGGCATGGGCAGGCTCCTCGGTCGGTGGGTCCGTACCTAGGCGCGATGGGGGCGGGGTCGCAAGCTTAAGCCCCTCTTCCGGCAGGGGGAGGGGTTGGGGAGGGGCGAGGGCCGCAGGCGATAGTTCTCTGTGAGACTCCGCGCCCTCCCCCATCCCCTCCCGTTTACGGGAGGGGAGCGGCTAGAGGTGAGGGTGGGGCCACGGGAATCCGGCTATTCCAACCCCTCCAAATACGCCGCCGCCTGCGCTCGCACCGCCTTACGGTCGTCCTCCGCCATCCGGTTCCAGTTCCGATACGCCATCGCCATCCGGACATTCCCCTCGAACCGCGCCTCATGCCGCGCCAGGAAATCCCAATAGAGCGCGTTGAACGGGCAGGCATCCTCGCCGACCCGCTTCTTCACGTCGTATCGGCAGTGCCTGCAATAATCCGACATGCGGTTGATATAGGCTCCCGACGAGACATAGGGCTTGGACGCGATGATCCCGCCATCGGCAAACTGGCTCATGCCGACGACATTGGGCAGTTCGACCCATTCATAGGCGTCGATATAGATTTCCAGATACCAGCGGTGCACCTCGACCGGGTCGGCGCCGATCAATATGGCGAAATTGCCCGTCACCATCAGCCGCTGGATATGATGGGCGTGGGCGGTTTCGAGCGTCTGGCCCAGCGCCTGCGCCATGCAGTGCATGTCGGTGTCGCCCGTCCAGTAAAAGCCGGGCAGCGGCCGGTGCGCGCGCAGGAAGTTGCGCTCCACATAGTCCGGCCCGACGTGCCAATAGAGCCCACGCACATATTCGCGCCAGCCGATGATCTGGCGGATATAGCCCTCGACCGAATTGAGGCTGGCATGGCCGTCCTCATATTCCCCCTCCGCCATCCGGCAGAGGTCGAGCGGGTCGAGCAGCCCCGAATTGATGTAGGGCGACAGGACCGAATGCCAGAGCTGGTGCTGGCCGGTCAGCATAGCATCCTGATAGTCGCCGAACCTGGGCAGGCCATGCGCCATGAACGCCTCGGCCTGGGCTCGCGCCTCTTCGGCGGTCACGGCATAGGCGAAACCGTCGAGCGAGCCGGGATGGTTGTCGAAGCGACTCGCGACCAGTTCCAGCACCTCGCGAGTGGTGGCATCCGGCGCGAACCTCAACGGCTCGGGCGGTGTGTCCTTCCTGGGCGCGGGCTTGCGGTTGTCGGCATCGTAATTCCATTTGCCGCCCTCCGGCCTGTCGCCCTTCATGAGCAGGCCGGTCTTGCGCCGCATCAGCCGGTAGAAATACTCCATGCGAAGTTCCTGGCGGTCCTTCGCCCAGTCCTCAAACTCGGCCAGGCTGGCGATGAAGCGGGTGTCGGGGCGGATGTCGACGGGGATGCCGAACATCGTCTCCCACGCCTCCAGCATCGCGGCGACCCGCCATTCGCCCGCCTGGGTCACGACGATGCGCTCGGGGGCGTGGCGTTCGACCGCGCGAGCAACCTCGCCGGTGAAGCTGCCGGCATTGTCCGGGTCGTCAAGATTGACGTAGTCGACTGTCCAGCCCGCCTGGCGCAGGGCCATGGCATGGTGACGCATCGCGGACAGGATATAGGCGATCTTGGCCTTATGGTGGCGGACATAGGCCGTCTCGTCCGCCACCTCCATCATCAGGAGGACGGTGGTCTTGCGGTCCGCGCCCTCCAGCGACGAGAGATTCGTCGACAGTTGATCGCCGAGAATGGGGATCAGCGTTGGCGCTTTCGGCATGGCTGTCCTACATGGCCTTTCATGAAGCATCTCGGCCAGACCAGCGCACTGCCCGCTTCCCCGGAAGAGGCGGTGCTCGATTATGTTCCCAACCCCCGCCCGGGGCGCACCTATCTGATCCGGTTCGCGGCCCCCGAGTTCACCTCGCTTTGCCCGGTGACGGGCCAGCCGGATTTTGCGCATCTGGTGATCGACTATGTGCCCGGCGAGACGATCGTCGAGTCGAAATCGCTGAAGCTGTTCCTGGGCAGCTTTCGCAATCATGCCGGTTTCCATGAAGACTGCACCGTCGGCATCGGCGAGCGTCTGTTCGAGGAAATGAGGCCGGTCTGGCTGCGCATTGGCGGTTATTGGTATCCGCGCGGGGGAATCCCGATCGACGTGTTCTGGCAGTCGTCCGCTCCGCCCGCCGATCTTTGGCTGCCCGATCAAGGGGTTCCTGGTTATCGCGGCCGGGGATGACGGCTGGGCGTCGCCACGATCCCTAAATGGAACATCAGAAATATTTGAAGGCGATCGTCGGTCAGGATAGTCGGCGGGCCGTGACGGCATCCTTGCGATGCGTATAGGGAACAGGGCTGTGAAAAAGTTCGTCAAATACATCGCGATGATGGCGGCTACTTTGGTTGGTCTGGGGGCGGCCGGTACCGCGAGTGCCAATCCGACCATTTTGATCAACGATTCGGACGGCAGCCTGGTGTCCTATGACACGGTGACCAAGTCTTCGACCTTTTTGAGCAAGACCAACACCACGATGTTCGACATCGCGCTGAACGCGGGCGGCGACCTGTTCGGCGTCGACGGCGGCACGCTGTTCAAGATTTCGCAATCGACCGGCGCGACCGCGACGCTGGGTTCGCTGGGATCGTTCGTGAACGGTCTGGTCTTCGGTCCGGACGGCACGCTGTATGGCTCGGGCGACAACAAGCTCTACAAGATCAATACGACGAGCGGTCAGGCCAGCCTGATCGGGTCGATGGGCATTGCCCAATCCGCGGGTGACCTCGCCTTCTTCAAGGGCCAGCTGTATCTCGCCAGCAATCTGGGTCTGGCACTGGTCAATCCCACGACCGGCGCGGCCAGCGTGATCGGTGGCCTGACCGACGCGTTCGGCCTGGCGTCGACCGCCGACGCGCTATTCGGTGTCAAGGGCACCAGCATCTATTCCATCGATCCGACGACCGGCGTCGGCACAGCGGTGGCCACCTATACCGGCCACGGCAGCAACGGCGCGGCCTCGGTTCCGGTCGCGGTGCCGGAGCCCGCGACCTGGGCGATGATGCTGCTCGGCTTGGTGCTGGTGGGTTATGCCCTGCGTCGCCGCGGCAACGCCCCGCGCGCCGTGATGGCCTGATCGATCCCACGCGGGCACCGAAAGGCGCCTTTGCGAAAACAGAAAAACCGGTCGCCCGATGGGCGGCCGGTTTTTCTGTTGGAAATCCAAAATCGCCCCCTTGGCTAACACTATCGAAACCGCTTGGGCGGCAGGAACGGCGGCACTTGGCCGCCAGTCGGCCGATCGTCGAAATCGCATTCTGTATGGAGCGGGCGCAGTCGTGAATAATGGAGTCGTCGCGTGAAACATCTGCTCTGGGGCGCTGTCCCTCTCGCCATGCTGGCGCTGTCGGGTTGCCAGTCCAAACCTGAGGGTCAGGCGGTCGCCACGGTTGATGGCCAGGCGATCACGACCCAGGGGCTGGATGCCGAACTGACCGATGCTCCCTCGGACGTCGATCATGTGGCCTATCGCAAGACGATCCTGCCGCAGATCGTCGACCGCACCCTGCTGGCCCAGGCGGCCAAGAAGATGGGGATCGACAAGTCTCCCGAATTCGGCGTGCAGCGCGATCGGGAGGAGCAGAGGCTGCTGGTCGAGTTGCTGGCAAAGAAGCTCGCCAATTCCGTGCCCTTGCCGACGGTCGAGGCGGTGGATCGCTATATCGCGGCACATCCGTATGAATTCGCCCAGCGCCAGAAATTCTATGTCGACCAGATCCGGTTCGCGAAGCCCGCGAGCACCGAGGCGTTGCTGCAGCTCGGCCAGAACAAGACACTGGATGCCCTAGCGGCCGCGTTGACCAACAATGCCACGCCCTTCACCCGCGACCATGTGCTGATCGACTCGGCCTTCCTCGATCCCGCGGTGGCGGGGCAGATCGCCAAGCAGCCCTCGGGCGATCCCATCCTGCTGCCCTATAACGGGCTCTATACCGCCAATGCGATCATCCAGCGCTTTCCGACACCGATGACGGGCAACGCCGCACGCAACCTGGCGGGCGAGATCCTGCGGCGCAAGGCGATCGCCGATGCCATGGGCCAAACGCTGAAAAAGGCGCGCCAGGACGCCACGATCACTTATCAGGCCGGATACAAGCCCGACAGCAAGACCCCCGCCGATAGCAAGGCGATCCAGGATGCCACGAGTCGCACGGGCGGTGCGGCAACCTCGGGCGCGGCCCGCTGAACCGCCGCGCGGTGCCGTCGGCCCTTGGGCCGGGCACCGCGCCACCCCTCTCGCGATCGACCATTCCGTAGCGTCACCTTTCGCTCATCCATGTTTGCAGTGCAGCAAATATGTAACACGCCCTGCAACCTTCCCCGCCCCAAGGTGTTGAGTGGTACGCGAGGGGAATTGCGGATCTGCCGCTTTCCTCGCGCTTGCAAGGACATGCGATATGGTGGATGCGAACGGAACCGTGATCGAACGATTGGCGCTGATCGGCAATTTCCTGCCTCGTCAATGCGGGCTCGCGACCTTCACCACCGATGTTTATTCCGCGTTGCGCAATCGCTTTCCCGACCTGGCAGTCGACGTCTATGCGATGGACGACCATCCCGGCCGCTATGCCTATCCCCCGGCGGTAACGGCTGCGATCCCGCAGAACGACCGCGGCGCCTATGTCGACATGGCCCGCCGGATCGAGGCGAGCGGCGCGCAGGCGATCTGGGTGCAGCATGAATATGGCATCTATGGCGGCGCTGCGGGCGAGCATCTGCTGGCGCTGCTCGATCGCACCACATTGCCCGTGATCGCCACACTCCACACGGTTCTCGAAAAGCCCTCGACGGACGAGCGCCGGGTGATGGAGGGGCTGTTGCGGCGCTGCGCCCGGATCATCGTCATGGCGGACAAGGGGCGCGATATCCTTCAGCGCGTCTATGGGGCCGACCCGCGACAGATCGCGATGATCCCGCATGGCGTGCCCGACCGCGAACTCATCGCGCCCGACGCGCTGAAGCCGCGTTTCGGTTGGGAGGGGCGCAAGGTCGTGCTGACCTTTGGCCTGCTCGCGCCGAACAAGGGGATCGAGACGATCATCGAGGCGCTGCCCGCCGTCGCCGTGAATCATCCCGAACTGCTTTATGTCGTGTTGGGCGCCAGCCACCCCAACCTCATCGCGCATGAGGGTGAGGCCTATCGTGACCGGCTGAAGGCGCTGGCCGAGACGCGCGGCGTCGCGGACAATGTCGCCTTCGTCGACGCCTTTGTCGAGCATGACGAACTGCTCGACTATCTCCAGGCAGCCGACATCTATGCCACGCCCTATACGAACCCCGCCCAGATCACGAGCGGAACATTGTCCTATGCGGTTGGCGTGGGCAAGGCGGTGATCTCCACCCCTTATGTCCATGCCGCCGAGATCCTGGCGGACGACCACGGTGTCCTGGTCGATTTTTGCGATGCCGGGGCCTTTGCGCGTGAGATCGACCGGCTGCTCTCCGATGAGGCGGCGCGCAATCACCTGTCGCAGCGGGCCTATGCCCGTGGCCGCACCATGATCTGGCCGCGTCTGGCCGAGGCCGCGCTGGTCCAGATGGCGGCTGCGATCACCGCGCGTCCGCGCCGAATTGCGGGCGCCCCCCAGAGCAGCATCAAGCCGCTCAAGCCCGACATGGCCGCCGTCGAACGGATGAGCGACTCGACCGGCATGTTACAGCACGCCATCTATTCGATCCCCGATCGTCGCCATGGCTATTGCATCGACGACAATGCCCGCGCGCTGATCTTCATGACGCAGGCACCCGACATCGATCCGGTCACGCGCGACAAGTGGACGACCATCTACGCCTCGTTCCTGCAATATGCCTGGAACCCGGAGGCGCGGCGCTATCGCAACTTCATGCACTTCGACCGTAGCTGGTGCGAGGATGTGGGGTCGGAGGACTCCAACGGCCGCACGCTCTGGGCGTTGGGTGTGACCGCCCGCGACGCGCAGATGGCCAAGCATCGCGACTGGGCGCAGATGTGGTTCGACGCCACCGCGTCTCTGGCACTCGACCTGGGGTCGCTTCGTGCACAGGGTTTTGCGATGCTGGGTGCGGCGGCGATGCTGGAGGCGCGGCCGGGGCATCAGTTGGCGCGCGCCATTCTCGAAAAGCTGCCCCCGCTGCATCTGGCCCTGCTGGAGGAAGCGCGGCGGCCCGAATGGCAATGGTTCGAGATCGTGCTCGCCTATGACAATGCCCGCGTGCCGCAGGCGTTGATCGAGGCGGGGCGTGCGCTGGGCCGGCAGGACCTGATCGATTGCGGTATCTCGACGCTGGAATGGATCGTCGGCAAGCAAACCTCGCCCGAGGGTCGCTTCCGCGCCGTCGGCAGCGAAAGCTTCGGTCGTCCCTATGCCGAGCCGTTGCAGTTCGACCAGCAGCCGCTGGAAGCGCAGGCCACCGTCGAAGCGTGCCATTCGGCCTATGTCGCGACCCGCGACCCGCGCTGGATCGCGGAGGGTGAGCGGGCCTATGGCTGGTTCCTGGGAGCCAACGACCTCGACCTGCCGCTGGCGACGGCGCAGGACGGCGGCTGTTTCGACGGGCTGATGCCGACCGGCCTCAACCGAAATCAGGGTGCCGAATCGATCCTGGCGCTGCAACTCGCCAATTGCGCGATCGCTAGGCTTTGCCATTCCGCGTCATCCATGGCAGGAGCCGATCGTCACATTGCCTGACATGCTGTCATGTTCGGGGGTGTGATGAGCGTTTTGGTAAAGTGGTGAGACGGTAGCGCGATGGATCTGTTTAACCACCGGCTGCGGCTTCATGCCGATCCTTCGCGTGTCGTGGTGCGGCCCTTTCATATCGCCTGGGGCGGCGGCAACGGCGCACCGCCCAGCCGGACCGAGCGGCTGGTCGGCGAGGTGCTCGCCATGACCCCGCAGGAAGCCCGCGACCAGCTGGAAACCGTGCTGAAGGATTTCGAGGCACGGCACTGGCAGACGCGGCGTGTCTTCATGACCCGCTACGACCAGATCGAGGATCTGCTGAAGCTCGACGGCTCAAAGATCGGCGACGAGAAGCGCCAACTGATCGGCGCCTATTTCTGTCACGAGTATAGCTATGCCGCCGCCGCACTGATGAACCCGTCGGCGGTGCCGCATTTCGATCAGACCGGCATCCAGCCGGGGTCGCAGCGTATCCTGATGTCGATGCGCGCGGTGGGGGAGGGGCATATCTCCTCGGTCGCCTTTCGCGAAGGCATCATCAACGATCAGAATCAGCTCCGCCTCGCACCCGAGCCGCCCTTCGCGACCGCGACCGATGTGCACGGCTGGGGCGATGAGGATATGCCGAGCGGCCCGATCACGGTGCACCGCCACCGCGACTCGACGCTGTCGGGCACCGTCATCTTCCCGATCACCCAGGCCCAGTCCAAGGGGCTGGAGGACATGCGCATCGTCCAGTTCACCCATGATGACGGCGCGGTCGAGTGGATCGGCACCTACACCGCCTATGACGGCTCGGGCATTCAGTCCGAACTGATGCGCACCCGCGACTTCCGCGCGTTCGACCTGGTGCCGATGACGGGTGCTGCGGCGCGCAACAAGGGCATGGCGCTGTTCCCGCGCAAGGTGGCGGGGCAGTATATGATGATCGGGCGCCAGGACGGCGAAAATCTGTTCCTGCTCAAATCCGATTCGCTGACCCATTGGGACGAAGGCGAGAAGATCCTCACCCCGGTCTATCCCTGGGAGCTGGTGCAGATCGGCAATTGCGGACCGCCCATCGAGACGGAAGAGGGCTGGCTGTTGCTGACCCACGGCGTCGGCGCGATGCGCAAATATTCGATCGGCGCCGCGTTGCTCGACAAGAACGACCCGTCCAAGGTGCTCGGCCGGACCAAGCAGCCCATCCTCGCCGCCAAGGATCAGGACCGCGAGGGCTATGTGCCCAACGTCGTCTATTCCTGCGGCGCGATCCGCCACGGCGACTCGCTGTTCCTGCCTTACGGCATCGCGGACAGTTCGATCGGCTTTGCCTTCGTCAAGATCAGCGAGCTGCTGGCGGCAATGTAACGACCTGGCGGCGCGTGTAGCGATACAGCGCCGCCACGATACCGAGGAACAGGATCGTCCCCCCGATCAGTGCGGGGGGCGCAAAGCCATCGCCGACCAGCGCCAGCGGCGCATCGGAGTTGGTCATATAGACGATCCCCGCGAACCCGACGCCCCACAGGCTTTCGCCCACGATCAAGCCGGTCGCGGCCAGCACGCCCAGCCTCTCGGCTGCCTCCGGATCGGCGCTGCGCCGCGCCCAACGGTCATAGGCATGCCCGATCGCCGCCCCCAGCACGACCGGCAGCGTCGCGGACATGGGCAGATAGATTCCCAGCCCCACGCCCAGCGGCGGCAGGCGCAGCCAGCCCAGCTTGCCCAGTACCTCGTCGATGATAATCACTCCGACGCCGACCAGCGCCCCGACCCCGATCATCGCCCAGTTGAGATCGCCGCCCAGCACGCCTTTGGCCAGCGCAGAGATCAGCGCGGCCTGCGGGGCGGACAGCGCGTTCGGCCCTGCACCCGGCGTGCCGGCAAAGCCGAGCGTGGCGTTGAGCAGGTCGAGCACGGGCGGGATCACCAGGCTGCCGAAGACGACACCGATGACCAGCGCCACCTGCTGTTTCCACGGCGTTGCGCCGACCAGCTCGCCGGTCTTCAAGTCCTGAAGATTGTCGTTGGAGATGGTCGCCACGCCGAACACGACGCCGGTGACGATCAGGGCATAGGCGACCAGCGCCTGAGTCGTCTCGGGCGAGGTTCCACGTCCGAACAGCCCGACGAGCAGCAGCGCGGCGGCGAGGACCGACAGGATGCCGATGCCAGACACCGGGCTGTTCGACGCGCCGATCAGGCCCGCCATATAGCCGCACACGGCCGCGATCACGAGGCCGATGAGCAGAATGAACAGCAGAGCGCCACCGATCAGCGCCACGCCCGACGCGGCCAGCGGCCCGCCTGCGATCACCGACCAGAGCAGTCCGGCGATCGGCACCAGGGTCGCCAGTGCGACGACGGTGACGATCCCGATCGGCAGGTCGCGCTCGCCGATCGCCAGCACGGCTCCGTCGCGCTTGGCGGAGGCGGCGGCGAGCGAGGAACGGATACCGCCGATGACCGGCCCGATGATCTTGAGCAGCGTCCAGATCGCCGCCACCCCGATCACGCCCGCGCCCAGAAAGCGCACGTCGCGGCTAAAGATACCGCCTGCCCACTCCGCGACCGGCCCGGTCGAGGGGGCCATGGCGGTCAGGATGGGCAGCGCCACCCACCAGCCGATGGCGATGCCCGCCAGCATCGCAACGCCGACCGAAAGGCCGACCAGATGACCGACCCCGATCAGCGCGAAGGACAGTCCGCCCGAAATCCCGGTCGCGCCCGCGCCGGTGCGGAACCAGACGCTCGCTTCGGCCACCGCCAGCTTGGTCTGGGTCAGGATCGCGAACGCGGCCGAGGCAACGGCGTTGACGACGATCAACCGCAGGCCGGTTGCGCTCTCCACCTCGCCCTCACGGCTGCCCGCGCCGACCTTCAGCACCTCGGCGGCGGCTCGGCCTTCGGGATAGGGAAGGTCGGTGTCGACGACGAGCGCGCGGCGCAAGGGTACCGAGAACATGACGCCGAGAATGCCGCCCGTTGCGGTGATCCCGGCCGTCAGCCAGTAAGGAAAACCTTGCCACCAGCCGATCATCACCAGGCCCGGCAACACGAAGATGATCGCCGCCAGCGTGCCCGCTGCCGAGGCGACCGTCTGGACGATATTATTCTCCAGCACCGAGCTGTTCGGCAGATAGCGCAATATCGCCATCGAGATGACCGCCGCCGGGATCGAGGTGGCGAAGGTCAGCCCGACCTTGAGCCCCAGATAGACATTGGCGGCGGTGAACAACAGGGTGATGATCCCGCCCAGCGCGATGCCGCGAAGGGTGAGTTCGGCGACGGGGCGGTCGGTCATGGGGGTGCGGCTCATGCGCGCAGATGTGGCAGAAGGTGGGGCGCGCGCCTAGCATTTCGTGCGGGGAATGCGCTTCGACCTCGCTCGGCGGGAGCGGGGGAATATCCCTCCCAACCCCCGTTCAGCCTGAGCGAAGTCGAAGGCCACGCAATTCACCCCCGCCAAAGTCCTCAAGGCCGCACCCCGGCGGAGGCCGGGGGGCCAGATCCCGCGAAGCGCGTAATGGGCGAACCGTTGCGGGGAGGCAAAGATGCCGTGCCTTCGATGGCCCATGGCCACTGGACCCCGGCCTTCGCTGGGGTGCGCGTTTGGAATGAGTGGACTCCCGTGGCCTTCGACTTCGCTACGCCGGGACCACTATCCCCGGAACAGATTCCCCAGCACCCCGCGCACCACCGCGCCGACGATCCCGCCGCCGCTGCTCGACCGCCGGCGCGAGCCGCCGCCGAACATCTGCTTGCCGATCTCGTTGGCGACCTGTCGCCCGATCGACGAACTGGCCGAGCGCGCCGCGCTGGTCGCCATCTTGGCCCAGGGGGAGTTGGCCGCCGCGCGCTGTTCGGCGATGCGGGCGCGTTCGGCGTCCTTGGCGGCCTCCTTGGCGGCCTTCGCGTCGGCCTTGGCAGCTTGTGCCGCCTGTTTGTCGGCCTCGGTCGCCGCCTTCGCCTCGGCGGCGGCCGCAACGGCTTCCTGGGTCTTGGCGGCGAGCAGTTCCTCGGCCGATTCGCGGTCGAGCGGCTGATCGTACTTCGCACCGACCGCATCGGTTTCGATCAGCACTTTGCGCTCCTCGGGCGTGGCGGGGCCGACCCGGCTGCGCGGTGGAGCAATCAGCGTGCGCTCGACTGGAGAGGGCGAGCCGTCGGGCTGGAGCAGCGAGACCAGCGCTTCGCCGACCTTCAATTCGGTGATCGCGCTCGCGACGTCGATGCCGGGATTGGCGCGGAACGTTTCCGCCGCCGATCGCACCGCGGCCTGATCGCGCGGGGTAAAGGCGCGCAGCGCGTGCTGGACCCGGTTGCCGAGTTGCCCAGCGATCTTGTCGGGCACGTCGATCGGGTTCTGGGTGACGAAATAGACGCCGACGCCCTTCGACCGGATCAGCCGGACGACCCGTTCGATCGTGTCGACCAGCGCGGGCGCGGCGTCGTCGAACAGCAGATGCGCTTCGTCGAAGAAGAAGACCAGCTTGGGCTTGTCGGGGTCGCCGATCTCGGGAAGCTGCTCGAACAGTTCGGACAGCAGCCACAACAGGAACGTGGCGTAGAGCTTGGGGCTGGCCATCAGCTGGTCGGCCGCCAGAATGTTGACCACGCCGCGCCCCGAATCATCGACCGCGATCAGATCGTTCAGTTCGAGGGCGGGTTCGCCGAAGAAATGTTCGCCCCCTTGGGTGCGCAACTGAAGCAAAGCGCGCTGGATCGCACCGACCGACTGTTTCGAGACATTGCCATAGGTGGTGGTCAGCTCGTCGGCCCGCGCGGCGCATTCGGCCAGCATCGCCTGGAGATCGTCCAGGTCGAGGAGCAGCAGCCCCTCCTTGTCCGCGATATGGAAGGCGATGGTCAGCACGCCCTCCTGCGTCTCGTTCAGCCCCATCATGCGGGCGAGCAGCAGCGGTCCCATCTCGGACACGGTGGCGCGGACGGGATGGCCCTGTTGGCCGAACAGGTCCCAGAACTGCACGGGCGTGGCCTCATAGGACCAGTCGGTCATGCTCAGTTCGGCGGCGCGCGCGGTGAAGGCGGCATGGGTCTTGCCCATTGCCGATCCCGCCATGCCCAGGCCCGACAGATCGCCCTTCACGTCCGCGACGAAGCTGGGCACGCCCGCGCGCGAAAAGCCCTCGACCATGGTTTGCAGCGTCACCGTCTTGCCGGTGCCGGTCGCGCCCGCGATCAGGCCGTGCCGGTTTGCCCGCTTGAGGTCGATCGTTTGGCGGTGGCCGCCGCCCATGCCGATGAAGATGCCGTCCATGACGGGCATTGTATCGCGCCAGACGGGGGCGGGAATAGCAAAAGGCCGCCGTGCGGATACACGACGGCCTTTTCATGGCTGCCTATCGAGGCAGACGCCTTATTTGATCCGCAGCGGGATCAGCGCACCGGCGATCTTGCCACGCGTGATCTGCGCCAGCACCTGCGGACGGCCCGCGGCCTTGGCGGCGGCGACGACCTGCTGGAGATCGGCGGCGCTGCGCACAGGGGTGCCGTTGACCGCCGTGATGACGTCGCCGCGCTTCAGCTTGGACGCCGCGTCGCTCGACGGATCGACCGCCGCGACGACCACGCCCTGCGTCGACGGATCGACGTTGATCGCGCGCGCGATCGCCGGGGTCAGCACCTGTACTGCCAGGCCCAGACCGCCACCGGGCGTCGGGGTGGTCTGCGCATCGTCGTCCTCGTCGGGGAAGGCGTCCGAGCCGTCACCCAGGGTCGAGCGCAGTTCCTCGTTCGACGGGCGGGTCGCGGCGGTGGCGGTAAGCGACACTGGCTTGCCGTTGCGCAGCACCTCCAGGTTGACACGGCCGCCCGGCGGGACGTTCGCGATCAGATAGGACAGGGTCTGCTCGGGCGTCACCAACTGGCCGTTGACCTTGGTCACGACGTCGAACGCCTTCAGCCCGGCCTTGGCGGCAGGACCGGCGGGTTCGACCTTGGCGATGATCTCGCCCTGGCCCTTGGGCACGCCCAGCGATGCGGCGACATCGTCGGTGACCGGCCCGCCGATCTGCACGCCCAGATAGCCGCGCTCGATCTTCTGGCCCTTCATCAGCCGGTCGATGATCGGCTTGGCGTCCTCGGCCGGGATGGCGAAGCCGATGCCGATATTGCCGCCCGACTGCGAATAGATCTGGCTGTTGATGCCGATCACATTGCCGTTCATGTCGAACATCGGGCCACCGGAATTGCCCTGGTTGATCGCGGCGTCAGTCTGGATGAAGCGATCGTTCGCGCCGCCTTGGCCCGTGACGCGGTGCACGGCCGAGACGATACCGGCGGTGACGGTGCTCGACAGGCCGAAGGGCTGGCCGATCGCCAGCACCCAGTCGCCCGGCCGTGCGCGCGACGAATCGCCGAAGCGGACGAAGGGCAGGTTCTTGCCGTCGATCTTCAGGACCGCGAGGTCGGAGGTTTCGTCGCGGCCGACGACCTTGGCGGTATATTCCTTGCGGTCGTTGAGCGTCACGGTGATCGAATCGACCGACGCGCCCGCCGCGCCCGGCGCGATGACGTGGTTGTTGGTGACGATATAGCCGTCCGGCGAGATCAGGAAGCCCGAGCCCAGCGACATGCCCTCACGCTTCTGCGGCTGCGGTCCGGCCTGGCCGCCGAACTGGCCGAAAAAGCCCTCGAACGGCGTACCGGCGAATGGGTTCGCCTGTTGCTTGGTGGTGATCGACTGCTTGGTCGAGATGTTGACGACGGCGGGCTGGAGCTTGGCGACCATGTCGGCAAAGCTCATCGGAGCGCCGGCACGCGGGGCGACCGCCTGGATCGCGCCGGGTTCGTTCTGCGCGACTTGGGCGGTTCCGGGCTGAAGGGCCAGGGTCGCGGTCGCGCCACCGAGGAGGAGCGCACTGGTAATGGCGTAGGCGTAGCGCACTGGGCTAAGGTCCTCTCAAAGAAAATTCAGTTTGACCGTGACCTATTTGCCACGGTTTGGCTGAACGACGCTTGAATATGAACGAGCGGAAAGGTGGGATATCCACCTATCGGCCCGGCGCGGTGAATTCCTTCAGATAGCTGTTCTCGGGCGACAAAATGATCTGCGTGGCCCCGCGTTCCTGATTGTTGCCGTCCGCGCCGAATGTGTGGCGATAGGACTGCATCGCGCGGTAGAAATCATAGAAGTTCGGATCCTTGCCGAACGCCTGCGCATAGATTTGCGCGGCCTCGGCATCGGCGTCGGCACGCACGATCTGCGCCTGTTTCTGGCCCTGCGCGGCGATGGTGATCGCTTCCTGCTGACGTGCGGTCTGCATCCGGGCGAGGGCACTTTGCAGCGGGGTGCCCGGCGGCAGTTCGGCCTCCTTGATGCGGACATCGACGATCTGGACGCCGTACTGGCGCGCGATCCGGTCGAGTCGCACCTGGATCGCATCCATCACCTGACCACGCTCGGGGCTGAGCAGTTCGGACGAGCGCCGTTTGCCCAGTTCGTTGCGCAGGGCCGAGCCAAAGATCGGCCGAAGCTGGTTAATGACGCCGTCGACGCCGCCCGCCGTCGCCAGCATCCGGCGCGGATCGGTGACCCGGAAACGCGCAAAGGCATCGACATTCATGCGCAGCTGGTCGGTCGACAACACCTGAGTCTTTTCCAGGTCGAGGTCGAGTACGCGCTTGTCGACCCAGACGATCCGGTCGACGAAGGGAATGCGCGCGATCAGACCCGCGCCGCTATTGCCCAGGTCTTCGCCGGGTCTATAGCCGTTGACCACCCGGCGCGGCTGTTCGAACCGATAGATCACCGCCTGCCTGGTCTCGGGCACAATGGCGAAGGTCGATGCCGCGATGATGACCGCGATCAGCAGGGCGACGCCCAGCACGATCGGGTTCCGCGCGGTCAGGCCATGGGGCAGGCCGTTCACTGGCCACCTCCCTGCGCGGTACCGGCCGTCGCACTGGGGGCCGTTGCGGTGATTTCGGGCGGCAGCGGCTTGGCCTGCCCCTTGGACAAGGGCAGATAGGGAACGACGCCCGGCGTCTCGACGATGGTCTTGTCCGACTTGGCCAGCACGGCCTCCATGGTCTCGTAATACATGCGGCGGCGGGTCACTTCGGGGGCGAGGCGATATTGTTCATACACCTTGTCGAACTGCGCCGCTTCGCCCTGCGCGCGGGCCACCACCTGCTGCGCATAGGAACGCGCCTGGTTGACGTCGGCCACCGCGCGCTGCTGCGCGACCGTCACCTTGTTGAAGTCGTCGACGATCTGCTGCGGCGGCGCGGCCTGCTTGATCGCCACGCCCTGAATTCGCACACCCGAACGATATTCGTTCAGGATGGCCTGTGTCAGTTCCTGGACCTTTTGTTCGATGCCGGTGCGGCCCGAACCCAGCGCTTGGTCGAGCGAGGTATCGGCGATCACCGCGCGCATCGCGCTTTCGGCCGCGGCGCGCACGGTTTCCTGCGGCTGCGCCAGACGAAAGGCATAGTCGCGCGGGTTGGCGATGTCCCAGCGGACCGAATAGGTCAGGTCGATGATATTCTGGTCGCTGGTCAGGACCAGATTCTCGCCCGATCCTTCGGGAAAATTCTCGGTGCGGATCTTCTGCACGTCCAGCACCCGAACGCTGGCGATCGGGGCGGGGGCAGTGATCTGGATGCCCGGATCCAGAATGCCGGTATAGCGACCGAAATAGGTGACGACGCCGCGCTGCTGCGGACCGATCGGGTGGATCGAGGTATAAAGCACCCAGATACCGATCAGGATGGCCGCGCCGATCGCCCAGAGCGTGCGCCCGCCCGGCGCGCCTGGAATCCCGCCAAAGCCGCCGCCAGGGCCGCCCGGCCCTTCGCCGGGGCCGCCGCCCGATCCGCGCGCCTTGCGGATGAACTCGTCCAGCGCGGTGGACTTGCCTGGCGCCTTGCGGCCGCCCGGCGGCACCGCCCACGGGTTGCGGGGGCCACCGTCGGGGTCCTCGCCGGACCCGCCCCACGGGCCTTTTGGCGTGTTGGCGGCTAGTATGGGGGGGCGTTGAAACCGGCCCGTCAGCTTTCTCATACTCATCGTTATAGGAACGGTTCGCCGACAAAAACAGTGCCAAGCCGCGTATCGCGTCCTATCTGCGGCCTATGAGCATTATCGAGACGGTAAAGGCGGCGGTTGCCGCGGTGGCGGGCAAGCGCGCGAACGTGCGGATGGAGGGCACACGGGCGGGGGTCGTGCTCGACACCACCGGGCTGGACGGGGCGGGGCGGCAGGCGCTGGAGCAAGAGGTGAAGGCTGCCGCGATGCAGCCCGGCGTCGAGGATGTGCGCGTCGTCCTGACTGCCGAGAAGCGGGAGCGGCGCATCCTTGCGGTGGCCAGCGGCAAAGGCGGCGTGGGCAAGTCGACCCTGTCGGCCAATCTCGCCATCGCGCTGGCGCGACGCGGGACCAAGACCGGGCTGGTCGATGCCGATATCTATGGCCCGTCACAGCCGCGCCTGATGGCGGCCGAGGGGGTGAAGCCGGTCGCGCAGGACGGCAAGCTGCAACCGGTGCCCACACGCTTTGGCGTTTCCCTCCTGTCGATGGGGCAGCTTGTCGAGCCGGACAAGGCCATCGCCTGGCGCGGGCCGATGGCGGCGGGCGCGCTCAGCCAACTAGTCGATGGCGACTGGGGTGCGACCGAGCTTCTCGTGCTCGACCTGCCGCCCGGTACCGGCGACGTGCAGCTGACCATGGTGCAGAAGCATCGCCCGGCGGGGGCGGTGATCGTCTCGACGCCACAGGACCTGGCGTTGATCGACGCGCGCCGGGCGATCGATCTGTTCGCCAAGGCCGGGGTGCCGATCATCGGTCTGGTCGAGAATATGGCGGGTTATTGCTGCCCGCATTGCGGCAGCATGTCGGATCCGTTCGGATCAGGCGGGGCCGAGGCGGCGGCGAAGGAACTGGGCATCCCGTTCCTGGGCCGGGTGCCGCTGACCATCGCGATTCGCACCGCCTCCGACGCAGGGGAGCCGCCTGCGGCCGGGGAGGGAGACTCGGTCTTTGCGCCGCTGGCGGAACGGATCGCGGGCTGGCTGGACGGCCAGGCATGAAACCGGCGGCATGGCGGGGCGTTGAGGCCCAATAGCCCGCCATTTTCGTCCGAATCCTGATTCGGGGCGGCCAACAGGGGATGTGTCCATGCCGTTGACTGCCGATGACGATATCCGTGATCTGTTGGCGAATGCGCGGACCATTGCGCTGGTCGGCGCTTCGGATCGGCCGGACCGTCCGTCCTACGGCGTGATGAAGCGGTTGCAGGACCATGGCTACCGCGTGATCCCGGTCAATCCGCAGATCACCGGCGAGCATGTCCATGGCGAGTTCGTCTTTCGCGAACTGGGCCAGCTGGGCGACCCCATCGACATTGTCGATATCTTTCGCCGGTCAGAGGCGGCGGGCGACGTCGTGGACGAAGCGATCGCGATCGGGGCCAAGGCGGTCTGGATGCAATTGGGCGTCGTCAACGCCGCCGCCGCCGCGCGTGCCGAGGCGGCCGGGCTGAAGGTCGTGATGGACCGCTGCCCTGCGATCGAGATTCCGCGCCTCGGCGTCGCGCCGGTCGGGCAGGACTGACATCAAAAAGGGTGAATTGGGACAGATAGAAGCAAGGGGAGAGTGATGATGGCGCCGCTGCTGTTGCTATGGGCCGCTCCAGTTCCGGAGCAGGAGCACAGGCTGTCCCTGCCACGCCTGACTTCGTCCTGCACCTTGTCCAGCTGCCATGGCGGCAAGCGTGCCTCGCCCTATCGCCTGACGCCCAGCCATGCGGTGCCGACCGACTCCAAGGCGCGGGCCTTCGCCAATGATGGCAGCTATTGCGCGGTGGTCGGCGACAAATATTGCACCAGCAAGCCGCGCACCCTGTTTCGCACCGCGATTGATTAGCGTGCACGCCTGATGCTCGCGAATGAGGCGCGAGCCGGGCTCAGCAAGTTGGCCGACGGGATGCGCGACAAGAGCACGCGGGTGCCGATCATGCTCGATGGTCCGGGACCACAAGGCCATCTCGAGCCCTGATCGACACGAGGCCGTCATGACGCTGGCGGTCGACCGAGAAACCCGGCATGTTAGGGTTCGCCCCCGTCTTCAGGCGCAGGGGCGGACGATGCCGGGAGGGCGTCATGATTGCGACGATGCTGGTCATGGTGATGGCGGGAATGGCGGGGCAGGGGGGCGATGCCGGAGCCGCGCCACCCTCGGTCGACACGATCCTCGCCCAGACCCGGCGGCTGACGAGCGTCGAGACGCGCTGCGTCTACGACCCCAACGCCACCGACATCACCGTTTGCGGCCGTCGCAACGCCGATCGCTTCCGCATTCCGTTCGAGGTGCCGCCCGAACCCGGCGATCCCCGACATGAAGGCGTGATGGAGGAGCGGACCCGGCTGCTCGCCCGGACCACGCCGGTCAAGGACCTGTCGCCCTTTCAGGTCGGCGGCGGCTTTGCGGGGGTCGCGATGGACACCAATGCCAAGGGCAGCGGCGGCAAGCCGACGCTGCGCAAGCCCGCGCCATGATCGAAGGGGAAGGTCGATGATCCCGCTGCTGCTGATCGCCATGCAGGGTGCCCCCGCCGCGCCGCCGGCACCGGGAAGCGAGCGCTTCTCTATCCTCGCGGCTGATCCCTGTCCGGCTTCTGGCGGATCGAGGGAGGACATCATCGTCTGCGGGCGGCGTCAGGCCGATGACCGGGTTCCGCAGATCCGCGATGAGCCGCCGACCGGACCGACGCCCTCCAATCCTCAACTGACGGGTATCGGGGCGTTGCAGACATCGTCCACACCCTGCGCGGCGCGGCAAGGCGGATGTCAGGTCGGGTTCGATCTGATGACGCCCGCGCTGCTGCTCGCCAATGAGGCGCGGATCGGGATCAGCAAGCTGGCCGACAAGATGCGCGACAAAGGCGACCGCATTCCCATCTCCCTCGATGGGCCGCGGCCGCGGGGGCATCTCGAACCCTAGGCGCCCCCGGATTTCACGCCTTTCAGCGCAGGCCCTGCCGCCGCGACCGTGCCGACGGCGGCGGCAGGAACCAGTCGGCCAGCGTCATGCCCGTCGCGGCCATCGCGCGCAGAACCACCTGGCCCGCCGCCCGCGCGTCGCTAAGCGCGTCATGATGGCGGTGTTCCAGTTCGAGGAACGCCGCCAGCGTATTGAGCTTGTGATTGGGCAGTTCCGGCCAGGCCCGCCGGGCGATTGTCACGCTGTCCAGCCAGCGCGCGGCGATGGGGGGCAGGGCATCGCGCTCGCACGCGCGGCCGAGCGCCCCCTTGTCGAATCCCGAATGCGCCACCGTCACGCGACCACCCAGATGCCCTGCCAGTTCGGAATGCAGCGCGGCGAAGGTCGGCTGGCCCAGCACATGGTCGGCGGTGATGCCATGAATGTTGATATTAAAGACGCTGAATTCGTCGCAGGGGTCGACCAGGGTTTCATAGGCCAGCACCTCGACGCCCGCCGCATAGCCGACGATGCCGATCTGGCAGATGCTGCTGGTCCGCGAACAGGCGGTTTCGACGTCGATGACCACGAAATCGGGGGAAATCATGAACAGCCCTTAGCGGCTTGACCGCGCTCAAGCAATAAAAGGTCGCTGGCCGGCTCGACAGCGACCATTTCTATCCGCTACCCGCCTGCACTCAACAAACGCTCCGGATACAGGATTTGGACGATGGGCGATGCTTTGCGAGTGGCTTTGGCGGGATTGGGAACGGTGGGGGGCGGCGTCATTCGCCTGCTCGATGCGAACCGCGACCTGATTACCCGGCGTGCCGGTCGCCCGATCGAGATCGTCGCCGTCTCGGCGCGTGACCGGACCAAAGATCGCGGTGTCGACCTGTCGCGCTTCGCCTGGGTGGATGACACCGCCGCGCTGGCTTCGCATCCCGATGCCGATGTGGTGGTCGAGCTGATCGGCGGGTCGGACGGCCCGGCGCTGACGCTGGCGCGCACCGCCCTGGGGGCCGGGCGGGGCTTCGTGACCGCGAACAAGGCGATGTTGGCGCATCATGGGCTGGAACTGGCGCAGAAGGCGGAGGAAACGAACGCAGCCCTGAAATTCGAGGCGGCGGTCGCGGGCGGCATCCCGGTCATTAAGGGCTTGCGAGAGGGCGCGGCGGCCAACGCCATTGCGCGCGTCTATGGCATCCTCAACGGAACCTGCAATTTCATCCTGTCGAAGATGGAAGCCGAAGGCCGCGACTTCGCCGAGGTGCTGAGCGAGGCGCAGGCGCTGGGTTATGCCGAGGCCGACCCCAGCTTCGACATCGACGGTGTCGATGCCGCGCACAAGCTGTCGATCCTGGCCGCGATCGCCTTCGGGACGCAACCTGCCTTTGCCGATGTCGCGATCGGCGGCGTGCGCCATGTGCTGGCCGCCGACATCGCGCAGGCGGCGTCTCTGGGGTATCGCGTCCGCTTGGTCGGGGTGGCGGAGGAAGGCGCCAACGGCCTGTTCCAGCGGGTCCACCCGCATCTGGTTCCACTCGACCATCCGCTGGCGCATGTCACCGGCTCGACCAATGCGGTGGTCGCGGAGGGCAATTTCGTCGGGCGGTTGCTGTTCCAAGGCGCCGGCGCAGGCGATGGCCCGACGGCCAGCGCGGTGGTCGCCGACCTGATCGACATCGCGCGCGGCGAATATGGCGCGTCCTTCGCCATGCCCGCGCACGAGCTGATCCCCGCGGCCAAGGCCGATAGCGGCGAACGGCGTGGCCGCGCCTATTTGCGCTTCACCGTGCAGGACAAGGTCGGCGTGCTGGCCGAGATCGCCGCCGCGATGCGCGATGCGGGGGTCTCGATCGAAAGCCTGATCCAGCGCGGCGAAGCGGCGGATGGGGGCGTGATGATCGCGATCGTGACCCATGAGGGGCCGGAACGTGCGGTGGCGCAGGCGCTCGAGCGGTTGCGGGGGAGTCAGAGTTTGGTCGGCCAGCCGCTGTTGATGCATATTCTGGGGTGATTGTTGGGGGAGTGTGGGCTCGGTGAGACCCCGTTGCCCTCCCCCGGCCCCTCCCGCTTGCGGGAGGGGAGCTTAAGAGGGTCCTCCCGCAAGCGGGAGGGGAGTTATTCAAATTCAGACCGTTGATCTTGCCGCTCCCCTCCCGCAAGCGGGAGGGGATGGGGGAGGGCAGGCTCCAGGCGACGCCCTGCGTTACTTCTTGATCAACCCGATCTCCACCAACCGCTCGAACAGATAGTCATGCGCCGTGATCGGCTCGGGATAGCGATCCGGATGCCCTTCGCTGATTGTGCCGGGCAGCGTCTTGATGAGGAAATCGGGCGCCGGATGCAGGAAGAAGGGCATGGAATAGCGCGAGAAGCCGCGCCGCTCGACCGGCGGATTGACCACGCGGTGGGTGGTCGAGGGCAGGACATGGTTGGTCAGCCGCTGGAGCATGTCGCCGACATTGACCACCATCGCGCCCTCGGGCGGACGGATTGCCAACCACTCGCCCGAATCGCGGTCGAGCAGTTCGAGGCCCGCTTCCTCCGCGCCGAGTAGCAAGGTGATGAGGTTGATATCCTCATGCGCACCCGCGCGCACCCCTTCCGCATCCGCGGAGATCGGCGGGTAATGGAGCAGGCGCAGCACGGAGTTGCCGTCCTTGACCGCCGGATCGAACCAGTGCGGATTGAGCTTCAGATGCCGCGCGATCGCCGAAAGCAGCCGGTCGCCCGCGCGATCGAACGCCGAGAACAGCGCGACGAAATCCTCACGGAACCCCTCCGGCCGGTCGGGCCAGATATTGGCGGGCATCCGGTCAGCATAAGCGTGGCCCTCGGGCAGTTCGCGGCCGACATGCCAGAACTCCTTCAGGTCGACGACCTTGGCGTCCTTGGCGATCTCGGTCTTGAACGGGGTATAACCGCGCGCGCCGCCGCCGCCGGGGACATGGTAACGGCGCTTCTCCTCCTCGGGCAGGTCGAACAGCGCCTTGGTCTGCGCCCAGGCGCGGTCGATCAGCCCGGCGGGGACGCCATGATCCGCAACGATGGCGAAGCCGAACCGCTCGAAGGATTCGCCCAGCGCGGCGGCAAAGCCCTCGGGATCGCGGTCCTGGTCGGCGAGGCTGAGCGTCGGAACCTCGGCGGAGCGGGTGTCGGTCATGGCAATATGTCCAGAAAATCTAACAGGCTGTCATCTGTATAGCGTGCCTGAATTTTCGGAACAGGGCGACTTATCCGCCTAACGTGATCGTCCCGGTCGATCGGTTGCTGCCCGCCGGGCTAAGGTCGACACGGAACGGCTTTTCCTCCGCCGTCCTGCCGACCAGTGCACCGCCCTGATCCGTCAGCGTGAAGTCCGCCTCGCCCATCTTGTCGCGGAACCAGTCGCGCACGGTCGCCGGATCGGCCGGACTGTCGAAGGTCATGGTGAACGCCTTGTCGCGGCCATTGCCGACATCGACATTGCGGATCTTCGACCCCGGATAGAGGTGCACGCCGTTCAGCTCGAAATTATCGGCCTCCAGCGATACCTTGGGCAGCGTGAACGCCCCTGAAAAGCCGGGCAGGTCCAGCTTCACCTCTCCCGACTTGCCGTCGACCGACGCCAATGTCTCGCCGTCCGAACTGTTCACCGTGATCGACGTACCGGGGTTGGGCCGATCGCAGGCCGACAGCGCCAGGGCCGCGACGAGTGGAAGGGCAAGGGGGGAGCGGGACAGGATGGACATGGGGTAAACTCCTTACGCGTCCTGTGGGCCGATATGGCTGGCCGGGGATTGTCGGCCCGCTATGCTTTAGCCACGCTGAATGTCCGCCTTTAACAGATGGATGGCGCTGTCGGTGCCAAGGGCGCGGCAATGCTGGAAGGAGCCATGGGGTGACGACCGACACGTCCGAAGGCTGGGACGCCGTTGCGAAGACGTTCATGGCGATCCGTTCGGAGGTCGGCGCGAATGTCGTTCGCTGCTGGGCAATGGACGCCTTCCCGCCATCGACGGCGATCCTGGATTTGGGCTGCGGCTCCGGGATGCCGATCGCGCAGGCTTTGGTCGGCGAAGGCTTTGCAGTGTGGGGGATCGATGCGTCCCCGTCGCTCATCGCCGCCTATCGGAGCAATTTTCCCGACATGCCCGCCCTTTGCGAGCCGGTGCAGAACAGCGCGTTTTTCGGGCGGCGCTTTGCCGGTGTCGTGGCGATCGGCCTGATGTTCCTGTTGGGGGAGGCCGATCAGGACAGGCTGCTGGCGAAGGTGGCGAAGGCGTTGGAACCGGGTGGACGCTTCCTGTTCAGTGCCCCGCACCAGCGATGCGAATGGCGCGACAGCCTGACCGGGCGCATGTCCCGGTCGCTGGGCGTGGAGGCCTATGCCGCGCGGTTGCAGGGGTGCGGTCTGGTCCTGGCCGATCGCCTGACCGATGAAGGGCAGAATCATTATTACGATGCGGCCAAACCCGGCTGACCTTGAAAGTCGGAAGGGCAACCATGAGGCGCCAGCCGGGTTTTCCCGGTTCCCCTCTCCGTCCATCTCCCTTATGGGGCAGGCATCATGTCCGAATCCCGTTCCGCTGATCCGGTGACGCCCGTCGCCGCCGAGCCCCCCGGCGCGCCTATCGGCTTTGTCGAATTCGTCCTGCTGATCGCGGCGCTGATGGCGCTGACCGCATTGGGGATCGATTCGATGCTGCCCGCGCTGCCCGCCATCGGGGAGGCGTTGGGGGCGTCGCCCGCCGCGCGGCCGTTCGTCGTCACCGCCTTCCTGATCGGGTTCGGGGTCGCGCAGCTGGTGCATGGGCCGCTGGCGGATCGCTATGGGCGCCGGCGGGTGCTGATCGTCGCGTTGGTCATCTATATCGTTGCCAATGGCGCGTCCGCGGTGGCCGGCAGCTTTACCCTGTTGCTGGTCGCGCGGGTCTGCGCCGGGGCAGCGATCGCGGCGACGCGGGTGGCGACGGTGGCGCTGGTCCGCGACTGCTATCACGGGCGGGCCATGGCGCAGGTCATGTCGATTGCCTTCATGGTGTTCATGATCGTGCCGATTCTGGCGCCTGCGTTCGGAGAGCTGGTGCTGCTGTTCGGCAATTGGCGGCTGATCTTCTGGACGATCGCCGCGCTCGCCGCGCTGGTCCTTGCCTGGTTCTCGCTGCGGATGCCCGAGACGCTGGCGCCCGAGGCGCAACTGCCCATTTCGCTGTCGCGGATCCTCGGCGGATGGCGCGAGACGCTCGGGGACCGGCTGTCGCTGGGCTATACGCTGGCGGCCACCGCGCTGATGGCGGCGCTGTACGGCTATCTCAATTCGGTACAGCCGATCATGGCGCAGACCTTTGGTCGCGAAAAGCTGCTCGCGCTGATCTTCGCCACGACCTCGGTCACGATGGCGGCGGCGAACCTGCTCAACTCGCGGATCGTCATGCGGCTGGGCACGCGGCTCATCAGCCACAGCTCGGTCACGATCCTGATCCTCGTGTCGGCGATCCACCTGGGAATCGCGCATTTCGGCGGCGAGTCGCTGATCGTCTTCGCGGTGCTCCAGGCGATCACCATGGCGTGCTTCGGTCTGGCGACCTCCAACTTCTCGTCGATGGCGATGGAGAATATGGGGCGGATCGCTGGCACCGCGTCGAGCGTGCAGGGCTTTACCAGCGTCACCATCGGCTCACTGATCGGCGCAGGGATCGGCCACGCCTATGACGGGACGACGCAGCCACTGACGCTGGGCTTTCTGATCGCCGGATGCGTGGCCTTTGGCTTTGTCTTCATGACCGAGCGTGGGCGGATGTTCCGCCCCGCATAAGCGACGCGCGGGAACCGCCCGGCCTGCCCCCGTGTTCCTCCTTCACAGTTCAAGAGGAGGCAGAGATGGGCGGACATCAGGTCCCGAGCCAAGGACCCGGCGATGATGGCTGGGACGAGGAAGGCTATGACGAGAGCCAGCGCGCCGAAATTCTGGAGGTGACGCGCAACGGCCCGAGCGATGGCGTGCTGCTGACCGATATCGAACCCGATCTGGGCGATGACAGCGTCGAGGACGAGCCGATCGACGAGATCGACATGGACTCGGAGGAAGTCGGGACCAGCGATGCTTCGGTCGACATGGAGGCCGAGGATATCGACGAAGACGATCTCCAGGAAGATTTCGAGGACGACACGGTCGCGGACGGCGACATCGACGAGGCCGACGATACCGCCTTGCGGCCATGAACCGGCTTCCTGTTGCCTTGGCGGCGGGCGGGATCGTGCTGGTCGGTTGTTCGGCCATGCCTGATCCGCGGGCCGCACTGCCGCCAATGGTCTCCACGACTTTTCAATGTGAGAATGGCAGCCGCTTCTGGGTGCGCTTCGACAATCGCGACGACAGCGCGCTCGTGCGTTTCGACGATGATCTGGAGATGCGGCTGAAGGGACAGCCCGTCGCCTCCGGCATCCATTATGCAGGCTTTGGTCACGATCTTCGCGGTAAAGGGGGTGAGGTTGTTTTGACACGCCCCACGGGTGATTCTCTGCGCTGCACGGCTGCCCGGTAAGGAGAGGGGGTGGAAACACGGCCGAAAAGTGGCGGAAATCCGCCATTGCCGTATTCCGCCCCCATTTGGTTCATCTTGGTGACAGGAACTGTGGCCATGGTGCAACAGGTTCCGACAAGGCGACCAAAAATCTCAGATCCCGTGCAACCCCTGGCCTTGTTGCCGGTTAAGCGGGCCTGGGCTGAGCGGTTCGATCCGCCGCCCCACATAGAATAAGAGAAGGGTATCTCACATGCGTAAGCTTTCCCTCGTCGCCGCTGCGGCGGCTGCGTTCGTTGCCGTGCCTGCCATGGCTCAGGACATGAACACCACCGATACGGCGGCGGCTCCGGCCCCGGCCGCTGACACCGCGACCGCTCCCGACGGCACCCGCGCCTTTGGTATCGAGCCCTATGTCGCGATCATGGGTGGTTGGGAGCAGTTCGATCGCCAGTCGGTCGCCGGCATCCCCGCGCAGCCCAAGGGCTACAATCTGGACGGCGCGCTGGTCGAAGGTATCGTCGGCTTCAACGTGCCGCTGGGTCCGGTGTTCGTCGGCGCCGAGGGCGCGGTCGCCAAGGGCGTGTCGGGTGACATCGACTGGCAGTATGGCGCCTATGGCCGCGCGGGCTTCCGCGCCGGTGAGAGCGGCCTGTTCTACGGCAAGGTCGGCTATCGCTGGAACAACTTCCACAACTTCGCTCCGGGCGTCGTCGGTGACCTGAAGCAGGACTATCACGCGACCGTGTACGGCGTCGGCGCCGAAGTCGGCCCGAAGGACATCGGTCTGGGCGGCCTGACCGGCAACTCGGGTCTGCGCCTGCGTATGGAAGTTTCGACCTTCGATGACGCGCACTCCTTCCGTCCGATGGCGGGTGTTGTCGCACACTTCTGATCCTGATCGGATCCAGTTGGCGTAAAGGAACGGGGTTCGGCAGTGATGCCGGACCCCGTTTTTTATGCGTGTCCGGCTCCCCATATCGGGGACGATGGTCGGACGGGTGAAGCGCAAGGCGGGGCTGGTGGCGGCCGCCGAACGGATCGAGCGGGATGCGCCGTTCGCATGTGCGTTATGCGACCGGCCGCTGGGGGTGAAGGTGGAATGGCACCACCCCGTTCCCAAGAGCGAAGGCGGGCGCGAGACGGTGCCGGTGCACCCGATCTGTCACCGGACCATCCATGCGACGTTGTCCAATGCGGAACTGGCGCGGGGTTATTCCGATTTCGCGCTGTTGCGCGCCCACCCGGATATGGCACGGTTCCTGCGGTGGATTGCGGGGAAACCGGCGGATTTCCATGCGCCGACGCGGGGTGCTCGGTGATTTTTGGCTCACGCGAAGCCGCGATGACGCGAAGAAGGTTGGTTCGCGCGGAGGCGCGGAGACGCGGAATTTTTTGGGTTCGCGCAGAGGCGCGGAGGGCGCAGAGAAGAAGATTATAGCAGGGTAGGTGCCCCGCTCCGTTCCGCCTGAGCGTAGCCGAAGGGCACGGGATAGCCTTGGCCACGCGAGCCGCCTCCTGGGTAAACGCTTTTAGGGAAGCAGGTAGGGCCTTCGGTCCGAAATTGCCTTGTGGGGCGGAGGGATTCCCTTGGCCTTCGACTACGCTCAGGCTGAACGGAAGGGGGGATGGCCGGAATAAGCCAGCCGCGCTTCCCCTCTGCGGCTCTGCACCTCTGCGCCTCTGCGCGAACCAAAAACCTCCGCGCCTCCGCGCGAACCAACCTTCTTCGCGCCATCGCGGCTTCGCGCGATAAAAAAAGGGCGGACCGAAGCCCGCCCTTTCGGTTCACTCCGCCGCGACGCCGGCGGCCGAGAACATGTCGCCGGTTTCGCTCGCCTCTTCGTTGGCGGCCTTGCCCGTCTTGGCCTTCTGGCGCTTGTCGAAGGCGTCCCAGACGTCGTTCCACTGGCCCCGCGTCGCCGCCTTGGAATATTCGGTCGCGCGGGTTTCGAAGAAGTTGGCATGTTCCACGCCGTTGAGCAGCGGGGTCAGCCAGGGCAGGGGATGCTCGTCGATCATGTAGATCGGCTTCAGACCCAGCTGGCCCAACCGCCAGTCGGCGATGTAGCGGATATATTTCTTGATATCCTTCGCCGTCATGCCGCTGACCGGACCCATTTCGAACGCCAGATCGATGAAATTGTCCTCCAGCCGCACCGTCGTCTGGCACTGGTCGGCGATGTCATCCTTGACCGTCTTGGTCAGGCACTGGCGCTCCTTGGTGAAGGCGTGGAACAACTGGATGATGCCCTCGCAGTGCAGCGACTCGTCGCGCACCGACCAGGTGACGATCTGGCCCATGCCCTTCATCTTGTTGAAGCGCGGGAAGTTCATGAGCATCGCGAAGGATGCGAACAACTGCACGCCCTCGGTGAACCCGCCGAACATGGCGAGCGTGCGTGCGATATCCTCGTCATTGTCGACGCCGAACTTCTGCAGATAGTCGTGCTTGTCCTTCATCTCGGCATATTCGAGGAAGGCGCCATATTCGCTCTCGGGCATACCGATCGTGTCGAGCAGATGGCTGTATGCGGCGATGTGCACCGTCTCCATGTTGGAGAAGGCGGTCAGCATCATCTTGATCTCGGTCGGCTTGAACACCCGGCCGTATTTTTCGTGATAGCAGTCCTGCACCTCGACATCCGCCTGGGTGAAGAAGCGGAAGATCTGGGTCAACAGATTGCGCTCATGATCGGTCAGCTTCTGCGCCCAGTCACGGCAATCCTCGCCCAGCGGCACTTCTTCGGGCAGCCAGTGAAGTTGTTGCTGGCGCTTCCAGAACTCGAACGCCCAGGGGTATTCGAAGGGCTTATACTGCTTGGAGGCTTGGAGGAGAGGCATCGGGGTTACTCCGGATACAAATCAAATGAGGTGAAGAGGGTGAAGGCCGGTTCAGCCGCTGCTCGCCCAGGAGCGCAAAGCGGTGGCGAAACCGGCGAGAATGATCCCGCCCATGGCGAACATGGTGCCCGCGATCAGCCGGGCGTAGCGGCCCTGATCCGACCGGGGCGAGCGGAGTTGCAGCAGCAGCGTTGCGCCGATGCCGGTTAAGATCGCCGCAACGGCGTACATGATCGCAGCACCCGTCATGCGACCATTTCCGGCGTTGCGCGTTCCGAAACCGAACCCAACACAGGAGACTCAAAATGGTCGATGTCAGCCAGATCAAGGAACATGCGGAAGTCATCGGTGCGGACGGCGTCCATGTCGGCACCGTCGACCATGTCGATGGCGACCGCATCAAGCTGACCAAGAACGACAGTCCCCAGACCCAGGACGGGCAGGGCGCCAAGCATCATTATCTGCCGATCGGCCTGGTCGCCGAGGTCGAGGGCGACAAGGTCCGCCTGTCGGCCACCGCGCAGAACGCCGTCGACCAGTTCGAAGAGGCGGAGTGATTCTTTACCCCCTCTCCCCTTGTGGGAGAGGGAGGGACCCGCGGCCGCAGGCCGTGGGAGGGTAAGGGGGTCGTCCATCATGGACGGCCCTTTTGCTCATGCGCGATCCGCGCGCCGATTCTATCCAAGACACCGTCGAGATTGGTCATCACATCGGTATTGGTGAAGCGGATCACGTCATAACCTTCGTGTTCGAGAAAGCCGGTGCGCGCGGCATCGCTTTCCTGTTTCGACATATGGTCGTCGCCGTCGATCTCGATGACCAGCCGTGCCGAATGCGAGCAGAAATCGGCGTGGTACGGACCCATCGGGACTTGCCGGCGAAACTTCATACCCGGCAACGTCTCACGTAGGGCGCGCCACAGTCGGCGTTCGGGTTCGCCAGCATTTTTGCGCAGCTCACGCGATCGGCCGACCGTGGTCGCGGGCAATAATTGCCTTTTGGTCAGGCCTTGGGCGTTTCCCCTCACCCTTCCCACGGCCTCCGGCCGCAGGCCCCTTCCCTCTCCCACAAGGGGAGAGGGAGGTTTGGGGGCGTGAGGGTCCATGGTTTGGCCGTCCCGTCAGGCAGTTATCACCTCACTGACACGCCAGGCACTCGTCATAATCGGTCGTCTCGCCGATCTCGAACTTCGGTGCGCTGATCGTGTTGTCGGCTTCGACGCCGCCTGAGCCCGCGAACCCGGCGCGCTGCACGGACTTGGAGCGCAGATAGTAGAGCGACTTGATGCCAAGCTCCCAGGCGCGGAAGTGGAGCATCAGCAGGTCCCACTTTTCCACGTCCGCCGGAATGAACAGGTTCAGCGACTGGGCCTGGTCGATATAGGGCGTGCGATCACCCGCCAGTTCGAGCAGCCAGCGCTGGTCGATCTCGAACGAGGTCTTGAAGGTGTCCTTTTCTTCCTGGCTCAGGAAGTCGAGATGCTGGACCGAACCGCCATGCTCCAGGATCGAATTCCAGACCGATTCGGCGTTCTTCGCCTTTTCGATCAGCAGCTTTTCCAGATACGGGTTCTTGACGACGAACGAGCCCGACAGCGTCTTGTGGGTATAGATGTTCGCCGGGATCGGCTCGATGCAGGCGCTGGTGCCGCCGCAGATGATGCTGATCGACGCGGTCGGCGCGATCGCCATCTTGCAGCTGAACCGCTCCATCACGCCGACATCGGCCGCGTCGGGGCACGGCCCGCGCTCGACCGCCAGGGTCATCGAAGCCTGGTTCACCTGCGCGTTGATGTGCTTGAACATCCGCAGGTTCCACGACTTGGCCATCGCACCCTCGAAGGGGATGCCGCGTGCCTGGAGGAAGCTGTGGAAGCCCATCACGCCCAGGCCCACCGAACGCTCGCGCGCGGCGGAATAGGCGGCACGCTCCATGCCCGGCTCGTGACGGTCGATATAGTCCTGAAGGACATTGTCGAGGAAGCGCATCACGTCCTCGATAAAGCCCTTGTCGTCCTTCCACTCGTCCCAGGTTTCCAGGTTGAGCGAGGACAGGCAGCAGACGGCGGTGCGGTCCTTGCCCTTATGGTCCATGCCGGTCGGCAGGGTGATTTCCGAACACAGGTTCGAGGTCGACACCTTCAGCCCCAGCTCGCGGTGGTGCTTGGGCATGTTCTTGTTCACATGGTCGGCGAAGACGATGTACGGCTCGCCGGTCGCCAGACGGGTCTCGACCAGCTTCTGGAACAGCGCGCGTGCGTCGACCGTGGCGCGGACCTCGCCGGTCTTCGGGCTCTTGAGATGCCATTCGGCACCGTCGCGTACCGCTTCCATGAAGGCGTCGGGGATCAGGACGCCGTGATGGAGGTTCAGCGCCTTGCGATTGAAGTCGCCGCTGGGCTTGCGGATTTCCAGGAACTCCTCGATCTCGGGGTGCGAGATGTCGAGATAGCAGGCGGCCGAGCCGCGCCGCAGCGAACCCTGGCTGATCGCCAGCGTCAGCGAATCCATCACCCGGACGAAGGGGATGATGCCGCTGGTCTTGCCGTTCAGGCCCACCGGCTCGCCGATGCCGCGCACCTGGCCCCAATAGGTGCCGATGCCGCCGCCGCGCGACGCCAGCCAGACATTCTCGTTCCAGGTGGTGACGATGCCGTCCAGGCTGTCGGGCACCGAGTTGAGATAGCAGCTGATCGGCAGGCCGCGACCCGTGCCGCCGTTCGACAGGACGGGCGTGGCGGGCATGAACCACAGCTTCGAGATATAGTCGTACAGCCGCTGCGCATGTTCGGCATTGTCGGCATAGGCCGAGGCCACGCGTACGAACAGGTCCTGATAGCTTTCACCGGGCAGGAGGTAGCGGTCGTTCAGCGTTTCCTTGCCGAAGTCGGTCAGCCGCGCGTCGCGGGCATGGTCAACCTCGACCGGATAAGGTTGCGGGCGCACCGACTTGGTATCCGCCGGGGTCGGCACTGGAGCAGCCGTGTCCGCGGCCATCTTTTCGAGCATATCAGTCGTCATGTCGCTATCCCGGCTATCCCTGAAATCCATCACTGACGCCGCTCCTTGTTCTTGTTACGTTCGAGTCGGTGTCCAACCCCTAGCACCGCGCGCCATGCGCGTCGCGATTGGAACGAGGGGGAGGCCGAAATCCCCGATTTCGGGTCTTTCTGCGCATCCGATCATGCATTTCGACATGACCCCATCCTACCAGTACTTGGGGCCGCCCCCGACCTCTTCCACTATCCATAGTGGAAAATCCCGGGCGGCACCGCAAGAGGGTAAAGCGTGGAGAGGGGGTTGGTTGCGACGAATGGCGAGCGCGTTTGGGCCGCCCAAAAGCCGCGACGCATGGATGTCCGCGGGGTTCTGGAAGCGCAAGCCCCTAAAAATTTTTTTCGGTTCGGCGGGTCAGCGCAGGGCGAGCAGGAACAGCCCGACGAGCCCGACAATCGCGACCGCCATCTGGGGCGGACGCAGCCGCGCGAAATGGCCCGGCGCGCCGCCCCAACTCGCCAGCCAGGGATCGGTCAGCGCGATCGAGGCATAGCCCAGGATCAGCAGCGCGAAGCCGGTCGACGGCCCCGCGATCAACGCCAGCAACCCCAGCGAGAAGCGTAGGATCATGATCGCCATCTGCGACACATGGGTGCCGCCCGGCGTGAAGAAGCTCAGGCCCCGTGCGACCCCCGCCAGAAAGATCAGGATGGCCGCGCCCCATATCTGTCCGACCAGCAGCGCCGCCGGTATGCCCGCCCAGACGGCCAGAGCGGCCAGCGGCAGGACCAGCGCCGGGCCGTAGCCGAAGACGAGGCTGAGCACGGGAACGCGGGGCGATGCGCCCTCCGGTGTGGGGGCCGGAGTGGGAGAAAGGGTGGTCATGACGGCGCGAACGTGCGGCGCGGCGTTCCTATCCCCGCGCTATTTCGTCCCGATCCCCTCATGGCGCGACCGGAGCCCGTCACGCCGATTGGCGCGGCGAGTCCCCCGCGTCCTGGGCATTGTCCAGCAAGGGATGATCCTCGGGCAGCGGCGTGGCGAACGAGATGCCGACCCGCCCTTCGCGTTCCCAGCGGATATAGCCGCGGATCGGCGACGACGCGCCGATCCGGATGCCCACCGCCGCCCCACCCACGATATAGGCGGGGGGCAGACCCTCGATCATGGTCCCGGTGGCCGACAGGTCGCGGATGCGCACGTCGATCGTTGCGTCGTCGGAAAGAATCTGGGCGGCGCGCAGGATCTTCAGGCGCGGACGACGATGGGATTTCAGACCGACCGGCTCGGCACGACCACCATGTTCGCTCATCGATTGGGCGACGTCAGCCGCCTCCATCGGCTTGCCATAGACAAAGCCCTGGATATGGCTGCACCCCAGATTGCGGATCAGTTCGATCTCGTCCTGAATCTCGACCCCCTCGGCGGTCGTCTCCATGCCCAGCGTGTCCGCCATCGTCACGATCGCGCGAATGATCGCCGCATTGCGGCTATCCGTGCCGATCGCGCCGCGCACGAAGGACTGGTCGATCTTGATCTTGTCGAACGGCGCATGGCGCAGATAGCCGAGCGACGAATAGCCGGTGCCGAAATCGTCGAGCGCCAATCGGATGCCCAGCGACTTCAACGCGGCGAACTGGCGGTGCGATTCCTGGTCTTGGTTCAGGAAGACGCTCTCGGTGATCTCCAGCTCCAGTCGCGATGGGGCGAGTCCCGACTGTGCCAGCGCCTGCGCGACGAGCGCGGGCAGATGCGGCTTGGCGAACTGGATCGAGGAGACGTTGACCGCGACGCGGGCGGCCTGCGGCCAGCCTGCCGCCTCGGTGCAGGCGGTGCGCATCACCCATTCGCCGATCTGCTCGATCAGACCGCAATCCTCGGCGATGGGGATAAACTGCGAAGGCGGCATATTGCCCTGTACCGGGTGATCCCAGCGCAGCAGCGCCTCATAGCCGACGACCATCGCATCGCGAGTCGACACGATCGGTTGGTAGACGAGGCGCAACTGGCCCTGCGCGACGGCGACGCGCAAATCCTCTTCCATCCGCTTGCGGCTGCGCGCACCCTCGAGCATCGCCTCGGCATAGAAGCGGTGGACGCCGCGCCCGTCGCCCTTCGCGGCATAAAGCCCCAGATCGGCATTGCGGATCAGCGTATGCGAATCCTCGCCGTCATGCGGTGCGATGGCGATGCCGATCGAACAACCGATCGTCACCTCGTTGCCCTGAATGTCGTAAGGACGCGACAAGGCCGCGATGATCCCCTCCGCCAACAGCGCCAGTCGGTCGCGCGCGTCGATTCCAGGCAGCAGGATCTGGAACTCGTCACCGCCCAGCCGTCCGACCAGCCCGACATCGCCGACCACTCTCTCCAGCCGCCGCGCGACCTGTTGCAGCAACAGATCGCCCGCTTGATGGCCCAGCGTGTCGTTGACCGCCTTGAACCGGTCGAGGTCCATCAGGAACAGCGCGTTGGGCCGCCAGGGATGGACCGATTGCTTCAACGTCTTGTCGAGCGACAGCGTCATCCGCTGACGGTTGGCCAGCCCGGTCAGGCTGTCGAACAGCGCCAGACGTGTGATCTCCGCCTCCGACCGGCGCTTTTCGGTCAGGTCCGAGCCCGAGCCGATAAAGCCGCGAAACCGTCCGATACTGTCCAGGATCGGACGGCCCGAGATCGACCACCAGCGTTCGGGCACCGCATCGTTCTTCACCACCGCGCAGACCGTATAGTCGGAAAAGCTGGTGCGTGACGCCATGTGGAAGGGCAGCGTGCGCTCGGTGCCCGGCGCGGAGGGATCCATCTGAAACAGTTCGGTCAGCAACCGGCCATGACTGTCGATTCCAGAGGCCGCCAGATCGCGCGTGACCTTATCCGACAGATAGGTCAGCCGCCCATGCCGGTCGGTTTCCCAAAACCAGCCAGTGCCGTGTTCCTCGAACTCGGCAATCATCTTCACGGCCTGCTGCCCCTGGCCAAAGGCATGGGCGCGCGCGCGGGCGCCGTCATAATCGATCCGACCGACGCGCCGGGCCTTGAGCACCAGGAACAACATCGGCGGGGCGACCGCCGCCAGGACGGGCATGATCGACACGCCCCAGGCCAGCGCCGTGACGGGCGCGAGAAACGCGAAGCCGAAGGAATAGCCCAGCAACGCGCCCCGTACCGCGTTCAGCATCGAAGCCGTCGCCCACATCGTACAGGCCAGCGTCAGCGCCGATACCCATCCGGTGGTGCCATGATGCGTGTTCGCCACGATCAGCAGCATCGGCCCGGTGGCGAGCGCGACCAGCAGGCCCATGATGCTCAGCCATTGTTTCAGTCGGTAGAAGGGCCATTGGCGGGCCACGCCGCGCCACAATACGACGCCGAACGTGAGGGCGGCGGCCACCATCAGGCCGCCGGCCACTGCCTTTTCAGCCAGTTGGGACGGGGGCTCGGCAAAAGCCCCGATCCCCAGGATGGTCGCCACGGCGACCAGATTCTGCAGGATCGCCAGCGGCCATGTGCGACACAAGGTCGTCAATCGCGCCAGATGCAGCGACACCAGCAGCTCGTCATTATCCTCGACCAGACCCATCACGGCGAGGAAGGACAGATCTTTGGAGGGAGCGGGCGACATGCAGGCGGGCGGGTTTCCAGTTGACTGGATTCTTTCTAGCGAAACTGCGGTTAAGATTGCTTGAAGTCGGCGCTGCGCATTGCGCGGGCAGCGCCGCTTTCGCTAAGGACGGCGCATGACGACCCTCATCCGCGACACCGACCTGATCGAGAGCGTGGCCGACGCGCTCCAGTTCATCAGCTATTATCACCCCATGGATTATATCCGCGCGTTGGGTGAGGCCTATGAGGCCGAAAAAAGCCCGGCGGCCAAGGACGCCATCGCTCAGATCCTGACCAACAGCCGGATGTGCGCAGAGGGGCACCGCCCGATCTGCCAGGATACCGGCATCGTCACGGTTTTCGTGAAATGGGGCCAGGACTGCCGCCTGTCGGGCGATCGCTCGCTGCAAGACGTTATCGATGAGGGCGTGCGCCGTGCCTATCTCCACCCCGAGAACAAGCTGCGCGCCTCGATCCTCGCCGACCCCGCCTTTACCCGCCGCAACACCCGCGACAACACGCCCAGCGTGCTGCATGTCGAGATGGTGCCGGGCAACAAGGTCACCGTCGACGTCGCGGCCAAGGGCGGCGGGTCCGAGAACAAGTCCAAGTTCAAGATGATGAACCCGTCCGACTCGATCGTCGATTGGGTGCTGGAAATGGTGCCGCAGATGGGCGCGGGCTGGTGCCCCCCGGGGATGCTGGGCATCGGCATCGGCGGCACGGCCGAAAAGGCGGTGCTGCTCGCCAAGGAATCGCTGATGGGCGCGATCGACATGGGGCAGCTCAAGGCGCGCGGCCCCAGGAACGATATCGAGGCGCTGCGCATCGAGCTGTTCGACAAGGTCAATGCACTGGGCATCGGCGCGCAGGGGCTGGGCGGTCTGTCGACCATCCTCGACGTCAAGATCCTCGACTGGCCGACCCACGCCGCGTCCAAGCCGGTGGCGATGATCCCCAACTGCGCCGCGACCCGTCACGCGCATTTCACGTTGGACGGCTCGGGTCCCGTCTATCTGGAGGCGCCTAAGCTCGACGAATGGCCCAAGGTCGACTGGAAGCCCGACCTCCAGGCCGCCAAGCGGGTGGATCTGAACACGCTGACGGCGGAAGAAGTGAAGAGCTGGAAGCATGGCGACCGCCTGCTCCTGAACGGCAAGATGCTGACCGGCCGTGATGCCGCGCACAAGCGGATCAAGGACATGCTCGACCGCGGCGAGGAACTGCCGGTCGAGTTCAAGGGCCGCGTCATATATTATGTCGGCCCCGTCGATCCGGTCGGCGAGGAAGTGGTCGGCCCCGCCGGTCCCACCACCGCGACCCGCATGGACAAGTTCACCCGCATGATGCTGGACCAGGGCCTGCTGGCGATGGTCGGCAAGGCCGAACGCGGCCCCGCCGCGACCGAGGCGATCCGCGACCACCAGTCCGCCTATCTGATGGCGGTGGGCGGCGCGGCCTATCTGGTGGCGCGCGCGATCAAGGGATCGAAGGTCGTCGGCTTCGAGGACCTGGGCATGGAAGCGATCTACGAATTCGACGTGGAGAATTTCCCCGTCACCGTCGCGGTCGATTCCGAAGGCCAGAATGTCCACACGCTGGCGCCGCTGGTGTGGCGCGAGAAGATCGCCAAGGAAGGTCTGCTGACCCCGGCGTAAGGCTGGGACCGCCACCTTCTCCTTTTTTTGCCCCTCCCGTAAACGGGAGGGGCGTGCCTAGCCGCAGAAGCGATAAGCCTCAATTTCTGTAGAGAGCGTCCAGGCGTTCGCCGTAAACCTCGCGCAGGACGTGGCGGCGGATCTTCAGCGACGGCGTCAGTTGCTGGTTCTCGATCGAAAAGGGTTCGTCGGCGATGATGAAGCGGCGGATGCGTTCGGTCACCGACAGGTCTCTGTTGACCCGGTCGATCGCCGCCGAGATCGCCGCGCGGAAATCGAGATCGTCGTCCAGCGCGGCGCGGTTGCACCCCGTCCCCGACTTCGCGCACCATTCGGCCGTCCATTCCGCATCGGGCACGATCAGCGCAACCATATGGGGCCGCCGGTCGCCCGCGATCATCGCCTGACCGATCTCGGGCTGCAGGGTCAGCATCCCCTCGACCTTCTGGGGGGCGACATTCTCGCCCTTGTCGTTGATGATCAGATCCTTCTTGCGGTCGGTGATGCGCAGACGGCCCGCCGCATCGATCTCGCCGATGTCGCCGGTGTGGAGCCAGCCGTCCTTCAGCACCCGCTCGGTCTCGGTCGGGTTGCGCCAATAACCGTGCATGACCAGCTCGCCGCGCACCAGGATCTCGCCGTCCTCGGCGATCCGCACCTCGGTATTGTCGAGCGGCGGGCCGACCGTGTCCATCCGCACGCCCGCGCGTGGACGGTTGCAGGCGATGACCGGCGCGGCCTCGGTCTGGCCATAGCCCTGCAGCAGGGTGAGGCCGATCGCGTGGAAGAACAGCCCGATCTCGGGATTGAGCGGCGCGCCGCCCGACACCATCGCCTTCAGCCGGCCGCCGAACCTTTTTGCGATCTTGGGCTTGAACAGCGTGTTGACGGCCAGCTGCGCGGGACGATCGATCAGCCGCAGCTTGCCGTCGTAACTCCTCGCGCCCAGCGCCAGTGCCTGGTCGAGCAGCCGCGCGCTCAGCCCGCCCTTTTTCTCGATCGCCTTGGTGATGCGCGTGTGCAGCACCTCGAACAGGCGGGGCACGACGAACATGATCGTCGGGCGTACCTCCTCAATATTGGCGGCCAGCTTGTCGAGCCCTTCGGAATAATAGATCTGCCCGCCAAGCGAGATCGGGAAATGCTGGCCCCCGGTATGCTCATAGGCGTGGGAGAGGGGGAGGAAGGACAGGAACACCTCGTCCCCCCAGCCGAAATCCTCGGCGATCACCGCGCTACATCCGGCGCAATTGTGCAGGATCGCGCCGTGATGCTGCATCACGCCGCGCGGTGCGCCGCCGGTGCCCGAGGTGTAGATAATGCAGGCGAGGTCCTCGCGGGTGAAATCGGCCTGCGCCGCGACCACGACGGGGTCGGCCGGATGCTCGGCGATCATCGCGTCATATTGGTGGCATTCGATCTGGCTCGGCCCCAGTTTCAGCGGCTCGATCCCGATGACCGTCTGGACATGGTTGGAGCGGAGTGCTGCGGGCATCAGCGTCGTCGCCAGCTTTTGCGTCGAGACGATGATCGCGCGCGCGCCCGAATTCTCGATGATGTGCGCGTGATCGCGTTCGGTATTGGTCGTGTAGGTCGGCACGGTGACGCCGCCCGCCGCCATGATGGCGAGGTCGGCGATGCACCATTCGGGCCGGTTCTCCGACACCAGCATCACCCGGTCGCCGCGTTGTAGGCCGGTCGCCTTCAGGCCTGCCGACAGGCTGGCGACCCGATGCGCCGCCTCAGCCCAGCTGATGGAGCGCCAGGCCTCGCCTTCCTTGCGCCAGAGAAAGGGCGCGTCGCCCTTTTCGGCGGCGCGCGTAAAGAACATGGTCACGAGATTGGGGAAATATTCGAGCGTACGCATGGTGCCTCTCCCACCGGCCCGTGTCGCGAGCGTAACGCGCGATCGGGCTCTTTGTTTTCTTATTCCGCCGGACGGTTCGGTTTGTCGCCCACCCTTTGAATGACGGTCGTCCGACCCGTCACGTCGATCGCCGCGCCCTCGCTGCGCGGATCGGCGGCGCCGACCCAGCGACCGCCGACGCGTTCGATGGCATTGGCCTTCAACCCCATCGGCGCGACCACCACCGTCTCGCCCAGCGCTTGCAGACCGGGAACGAGTGCCTCAAGCGTAGTGCCCTGTTCGACCGTCGCGACCTTGTATGGCGCGAAAAGCAGGCCTTGCGCGATCGCGTCCTGCGCGCTCAGCTTCCAGTCGATGACGCCGATGATCGCCTTGGCGACCTGCGCGATGATGGTCGATCCGCCCGCCGCGCCGATCGCCAACCGAACCTTGCCGTCGGGGCCATAGACGATGGTCGGCGCCATCGAACTGCGCGGCCGCTTGCCGCCTTCGACCCGGTTGGCGACCAGATCGCCATTCTTGGCGGGCACGATGTCGAAATCGGTCAGCTCGTTATTGAGCATCGTCCCGTCGACCGACAGGCCGGAGCCGAACGATCCCTCGACCGTCGTCGTCACCTCGGCGACGTTGCCCGCGCTGTCGACCGTGACGAGGTCGGTGGTGCCGGGCACCTCACTGACCGGAGCACGCACGCGCGGCGGCGCACCGGGGGGCGTGCCCGGCGAGACCGACGCCATCGTCCGGTCGGGGGCGATCAGCGCCGAACGGCTGGCGATATAGGCAGGGTCGAACAGACCCTTCAGTGGCACCCGGACATAATCGGGATCGCCCAGATACATGTCGCGATCGGCATAGGCGAGGCGTGAGGCCTCCGCGAACAGATGCCAGGCCTGGGGCGAATCCTTGCCCAGTCGCCCCATGTCGAAGCGTTCGAGCAGTTTCAGGATCGACAGCATCGTCGATCCGCCGCCCGAAGACGGCCCCATGCTGCAAATCCGATAGGCGCGATAGGTCGCGCAGAGTGGCGGACGCGGCTTGGCGGAATAGGAAGCCAGGTCGCCGGCCGTCATCTTCGACGGATTGCGCGTGGCGGTGTTTACGGTCGTGACCAGCTTCTGCGCCTGCGGGCCGACATAGAAGCTGTCGGGTCCGAGCTTGGCGATCCGCTCCAGCAGAGCGGCCTGTTCGGGATTGCGGATGATGCTGCCGAGCGGGAGCACCTGTCCGTCGGGGCCGGTCAGCCGCGCGCGGGTGGCGGCGTCGACATGCCCGCCATAGCGGGTGAGCGCGGTCTGGAGGCGCGGGGTCAGCTTGAACCCGTCGCGCGCCAGCCGGATCGCGGGCTGGAACAGCCGCGCCCAGGGCAGTCTGCCCCCTTGGGCGTGCGCCAGCGCCATCCCGCGCAGCGCGCCGGGTACGCCGACGCTGCGTCCGCCGGGCACCGCTTCGGCATGGCTGAGCGGACGACCATCGGGGCCGTAGAACCAGTTCGGGGTGGCCGCCATCGGCGCGGTCTCGCGCGCGTCGATGGTATCGGTGCCCTTGGTGCCATGACGGACCCAATAGCTGCCGCCGCCGATGCCGGAGCTTTGCGGCTCGACGACGTTCAGCGCCAGCATGGTCGCGATGGCGGCGTCAGTGGCGCTGCCCCCGGCACGCAGGATCTCCACCCCGGCGGCCGCCGCGCGGGGATCGGCGGCGCTGACCATGCCCTCGGTCGGGGCCTTAGGGGACTGGCGCGCCTCGGCGGGCAGGGATGGAGCGAGCGCGAGCGCCGCCACGGAGAGGAGCCATTGTTTCATATAGGTTACCCTAGCGACAAGGCTCGCCCCGCGCCAAGCCGTAACGTCAGGCGCCGATGGCGTCTGATACGCTGGTGAAACCGTCGCGAGCGAGCAGCGCGTCGAGATCGGTCAGGATGCGCGCGGCCAGGCCGGGGCCTTGATAGACGAGCGCCGAATAGAGCTGGACCAGGCTCGCCCCGCTGCGGATGCGGGCATAGGCCTCCGCGCCGGAATCCACGCCGCCCGCTGCGATCAGGGGAAGCGCCGCGCCGGTCGCCTTGCGGAAATCGGCCAGTCGCGCCCGGGCGAGGGGGGCCAGGGGGCGACCCGACAGGCCGCCGGTTTCCTGGGCGTTGTCGCTTCGCACATCGGGGCGGGTGATGGTGGTGTTGCCGATGATGATCGCGTCCAGCCGGTTGTCGATCGCGGCGCGCGCGATCTCGTCGATCTGCGCGGGTTCGAGGTCGGGGGCGACCTTCAGGAACAGCGGCACCGTGCCCGCGGCCTCGCGTGCGGCGGCCAGCAACTCCGCCAGCGCCGCGCCATGCTGCAAATCGCGCAGTCCCGGCGTGTTGGGACTGGAGATGTTGATCGTGACGTAATCGGCGATCGGCGCGGCATGGGCTACGCCGTGGCGATAATCGGCGATCCGGTCGACGGCGTCCTTGTTCGCGCCGACATTGATGCCCAGCACGCCCTTGCGCCGGGCGGCCTTCGCTCGCGCCAGCCCGGCGTCCAGCCCGGCATTGTTGAAGCCATAGCGGTTGACCACGGCCCTGTCCTCGACCAGCCGGAACAGCCGGGGTTTGGGGTTGCCGGGCTGGGGCTTGGGCGTCAGCGTGCCGATCTCGACCATGCCGAAGCCCAGGCCGAAAAAGCCGTCGATCGCCTCGCCATTCTTGTCGACGCCTGCCGCCAGCCCCAGCGGGTTGGCGAAGTCGATCCCCGCCATCTTGGTCGCCAGACGCGGATAGCGCGCCGGATCGGCCCCCAGCGGCGCGCCCAGCGAACCCCAGCGCGACAGCATCGCCACCGTGAGACCATGGGCGCGCTCGGCATCGAGCGCGAAGAGGAGCGGGTGATAAAAGGCCATGTCGGACCGGTTAGCGGATTGCCGGGAGAGGGGGAAGGTGGGTGGCTGTCGCTGCTTTCTTCCGCTTTTCTTTCTCCCCTCCCGCAGGCGGGAGGGGAGCGGCAAGATCAGCGGGCTTGCGCCTTCGCCAAGTCAGGAACTCAAAGGAACGCTATCACCCAACATGGGTTGGTGGGGACCCACAGGGAGAGCCCCGATGAAGACCCCCGTCGTATTCACCCCCCAGGTCGAAGACGTGAAGCCCGAGGAAGGCGACACCGTCGACCAGATGAAGCAGTCGTTCACGCATATCCTCGATACGACTTCCAACGACTATGGCCACGGCGTCCGCGCGGTCCATGCCAAGGCGCATGGCATCATCCGGGGCAAGCTGAAGGTCCATGACAATTTGCCACCCGAACTGGCGCAGGGGCTCTTTGCGCGAGGCGGCGAATATGACGCGGTCGGTCGTATCTCGACCAATCCGGGCGACATATTGGATGACGCCATCGGCCTGCCACGCGGTTTCGCGCTCAAGGTCATCGGGGTCGAGGGCGACCGGTTGTCCGGCTCGGAGGGCGATGCGACGCAGGATTTCGTGATGGCCAACGCGCCGGTCTTCACCGCGCCGACGGCGGACGCCTTTGCCAAGAACCTGAAGATGCTTGCCGCGACCACCGACAGGATGGAGGGCGGAAAGAAGCTGCTGTCCGGCATATTGCGCGGGATCGAGGCGACACTGGAGACCGTCGGGATCGAAAGCCCGACGCTCCAGACGCTGGGCGGGGCCAAGCCGGTGCACCCGCTGGGCGAGACCTATTACAGCCAGACGCCGTTCCGTTACGGCGCGCATATCGCCAAATTCTCGCTCGCGCCCGTCAGCCCCGCGCTGACCCAGTTGACCGGCGACACGGTGAACACGCACGGCCGCCCGGATGCGCTGCGCGAGGTCGTGCGCGAGGTGATGATCGAGCAGGGCGGCCAGTGGGAACTGCGCGTTCAGCTCAACCACGATCTGGAAGCCATGCCGATCGAGGATGCCACCGCCGAGTGGAGCGAGGAGGACAGCCCCTACATCACCGTGGCGACCTTCACGGCGCCGCCCCAAATCAGTTGGCAGGATGGTCAGACCAACGCGATCGACGATGCGCTGTCTTACAGCATCTGGCACGGCCTGGCCGCGCATCGACCGCTGGGCAATATCAACCGGGCGCGCAAGGACACCTATCGTTTCTCGGCGGACTATCGGGGGCGGGTGAATGGCTGCCCGATGCACGAGCCGCGCGAAATGGCCGAATTGCCGTGACGGGGACGGACGCGCTAGGACCGGCAGCATGATCCGCCTCTTTCATGTCAGCGATGTGCATTTCGGTGCCGAGGACCCCGCCGCGCTCGCCTGGTTCGCCGAGCGGGTCGCGGAGGAGAAACCGCATGCGGTCATCATGACCGGCGACCTGACCATGCGCGCCACCAAGCGCGAGTTTCAGGCGGGCGGTGCATGGCTGCAATCGCTGGGCGTGCCGGTGACGGTCGAGGTCGGCAATCACGACATCCCCTATTATTGGGATCCGTTCCGACGGCTGTTCGCGCCATATCAGCGCTATGCCGCGATCGAACGGATGATCGAGAAGCCGCTCGACCTGCCCGGCGTGACGGTGGTGCCGCTCAAGACGACGGCGCGCGCCCAGTGGCGGTGGAACTGGTCGAAGGGGCGGGTCAGCCTCGGCTCGCTCCGGCGTGCACTGGCGCTGATCGAGGCCGCGCCCAAGGACCATCTGATCCTGGTCGCTGCGCATCACCCGCTGATCGAGGGCGGGACCAAGGGGACCGCCAAGACCCGCAACGGCGATGCGGCGCTCACGCAATTGGCGGCGGCGGGGGCTCATGCGGTGCTGAGCGGCCATGTCCATGATCCGTTCGACGTGCCGGTCGACCGCAATGGCTGGATCATCCGCATGGTCGGCGCAGGCACCCTGTCGAAGCGCACGCGCAAGACGCCGCCCGCATTCAACGAACTTCGGATCGAAGGGCAGGGATTCGAGACGCTGGTCCGCCGATTCGGCGAAACCGCGCCGCATGTGATTACCGAGGATATGCGCACGGGGTGATCGGCCGTGTCGATTCCATCGGAAACTGGCGGGCAGAGCTGCGGCGTAGCACGCACGCCGGCCCCGGTGTCCGCCGTCCGGGACGCTTTGGATCAGCGTGAGATAGCGGGTCGGGGGCCTCGCGCATGCTGTCGAGTTCGGCTCTGCAGCGCGCGATCAGCGCGGCATCGAGCCTGTCGTTCCTGGCCGGTTTCAGGCAGAACAGGGCAAGGCGCGGACTTGGCGCGGTTGCGCCGCCACCGCCCTGTTCGTACTGGCCCAAGGCCTCCAGCCCGATACCCATGAGGACCCGGTGGAGTGGCGGCCGCGGTCCGGCTGAGCTGCGTTCCCTTGCGGAATCGGATGAACCCGATCCGGCCGCCGGGCCAGGGATGGCGACTCCTGACCCGGTACTGCATCCTCCGCGGCCACCATATGACGCCACATCGATAAGACGAGGCTGAACGGGGGTTGGGAGTCGGTCGGGAAGTGGCGTGGATAGCCGAACCCGCCTTTTCCCCCTGACCAATGCGGCCTAAAGCCCGGAGGGTGATGGAAATACCGGCCCCCCTCCGCCTGCGCATCGATCGCGATGCGCTTGTCTCCAACTGGCAGGCGCTCGATCGGCTCAGCGGGGCGGCGGCGTGCGGCGCGGCGGTCAAGGCCAATGGCTATGGCCTGGGCGCGTCGCTGGTCGCCGAGACGTTGGTACGGGCCGGGTGCCGCGACTTTTTCGTCGCCAGCTGGGCCGAGGCGCAGGCGCTGGCGCCGCTAGGGCTCACGCTGTCCGTCCTGCACGGCTTGCGTGCCGAGGACGTTCCTGCCGCCAGGGCCGGTTTGGCCCGCCCGGTGCTCAACACGCCTGAACAGATCGGACGCTGGCGGGATAGTGGCGGCGGGGCCTGCGATGTCATGGTCGATACCGGCATGAACCGGCTGGGAGTATCGGTAGAGGCGGTACAGGGCGGCCTGCTCGACGGTTTGACGATCGAGACGTTGATCAGCCACCTCGCCTGCGCCGATGAGGATGTCGCGATGAACGCGCGGCAGCGGGCGGCCTTTGCCAGCCTGGCCGGGCGCACCGACGCCAGGCGGATGAGCCTTGCCAATTCCGCGGGGATCGGGCTGGGGGCCGGTTATCATTTCGACCTGACCCGGCCGGGCCTGGCCCTTTATGGTGGCATACCGCGCCCCGACATGGCTGAGCTTCTCCGCCAGGTCGCTTTTCCCGAGGCGCAGATCCTGCAGCGCCGCCACGTGCCCGCGGGCGAGACGGTCGGTTACAACGCCACCTGGACCGCGCCCGCCGATACCGAGGTGGCGATCCTGAACCTGGGCTATGCCGATGGCTATCGTCGCGCGCTGTCCGGCCTGGGCGCGGCGGTGGTGGACGGCGTGAGACTGCCGGTGCTGGGTCGGGTGTCGATGGATTTGCTCGCCATCGACGTCACCGTGCGCCCCGACCTTGCCGAAGGCGACTGGTTGACCATGGGCTATGACCTGGCGACCGCGTCGGCCGCATCGGGCGTGTCGCAGTACGAACTGCTGACCGGATTAGGGCGGCGGTTCGGTCGGGGGTGATCCCGCTTTTCAAAATGACGCGCGCATAAAAAAGGGCCGACAGTTTCCTGTCGGCCCGAGGGTAAGTTTGTGTCTTAGAAGCGCGCCTGGAAGCCCGCATAGAATTTGCGACCCAGCGGCTCGAAGATGCCGCTGCCCGCGCCGATGCCAGTGGCACCCAACGGCGGCAGGCGATCGGTCACGTTGTCGACGCCCAAGTAGAAGTTGGTGAACTTCGTGATGTTCACGCCGAACTTCAGATCCATGTAGAAGACATCCGGATAGAAGGGGATGTCATAGTCATCCATGTTCTGGGGCTCGCGACCCTGGAAGGTCGTGTGGTTCTCGATCGCACCCACCGATTGCTTGGTCAGGTAGCGCATCTGGACGTTGGCGAAGACCGTGCCAAAGTCGGCGCCGATGTTCCAGTTCACCTGATCGCGCGGCGCTCCCAGTTCACCGACCACGGTGTCAGCATAGCCCGGCTGCGTCGGATCGATGAACGAGTCGTTCTGCAAGACGTGGGTATAGATGATGTGATTGGTCAGCAACACGTTGCCGATGCGCTTGTCATAATTCAGCGCAAAATCGATGCCGCGGACCTGCAGCTTTGCATAGTTCAGCAGGGTCTGCCGAAGGCTGCCCTCGATGATGCGATAGGCTTCTTCGCCGTTCGGTCCGGTCTGACCAGCGGGGACGCGCTGGAACAACTGGCAGAACTGATTGCCGGCCGTAGGCGAATCGTAGCACGAATTGATGATCCCTTGCGCGCTCGGCGCGGTGATCACGTCATTGACCTTAATGTTGTAATAGTCCGCCGAGATCGACAAGCCCGGGATGAACGACGGCTGGAACTGTACACCATAAGTGTAGGAGTCCGACTTTTCGACATTCAGATCCGGGTTGCCGCCGCTGAGGATTTCCAGCGTCTGGGCATAGACATAGTCATAAGTGGACGGAATGCCAGCCGCAGCGCAGTTGGCGGCACGGTACTGCGTGCCACCCGCGATGTTACGCGCGGAGCAGGGATCGCCGACGCTGGCGAAATTCTGCGACTGCGGCGAATAGAGATCCGCCAGGTTGGGCGCACGGACCGAACGCGAATAGTTCGCACGGAACCGCAGGTCGCGCACCGGCGCCCAGACCACGTTGCCGCTATAAGCCCAGACCGTGCCGGCCGATCCCTTATAGTCAGACACGCGCGCTGCGCCGTCGACCGCCAACTGCTGGATCAGCGGCAGATCCTTAAGCAGCGGAATACGGACTTCGCCGAACGCTTCCTTTACCTCGAACGACGGCGGCGCGAACTTCGCGATGGCGTTGTAGAAGGTATAGCCCTGCTCGACCAAAGGATCCTGCTGATAGAAGGCGGTCTCGCGACGATATTCACCGCCCAGCGAGAATCCGACATCGCCACCCGGCAGGGTGAACAGCTGGCTGAGATCGCCGCTAATATAACCCATCACGTCCAGCTGGGTAATCTTGCCGCGGGATACGGTGTCGGTCAGCACATAGTTCTTGGCGGCTTGCGACACGCTGCCCACGCCGAACGGATTAAGCGGCTGACAGGCGGCGATGTCGGCGGCCAGGGTCGCCGCATTGCCGGTGATGTCGTCATAGGCTCGGCTTGGGTCGATCTGCGATCCGCAGACGATCTGTCCCGACGAATTGCGCACTGCGTCGAGCGCCAGCAGGGCACGTTGCGTGTTCAAATTGCCGAGCACCTTGGTCCGTTCGTTGAACTGACCATAGTTGACCGACAGTTCGTAGTTCCAGTCGTCGTTGAAGTCGCCGCGAACGCCGCCGACGATGCGGAAGGTTTCACGACGCGCCTCTTCGGTGCGGACGCCCAGATCGGTCAGGTTCTTGCGGAGAATGAAGCGATAGGAACCGCTGTTGATCGCATTGACCGTATTGGCCTGAACCTGCGCTGCTGTCAGCGTCGAGGTCGCCTGGAAACGCTGGCCGTTGGTCGGGTTGAAGCCCGCATTGGCGAGCCCCAGCGCCTGCGCCGTCAGTGTAGCGCGCGCATCGGCGCTTAGGAACGGGTTGTCCAGACGCGGACGCTCATAGAAGGCGTCGAGGGTGCTGCCGGTGAAGAACGCCGGCCCCGACGAACCCTGGCCAAGCGAGTCGGTGCGCGAATATTTCGCCTCGATAAAGGGGACGAACGCGTCGCTGACCGTGAAGTGGCCGATCAGATTGGCCGAATAGCGATCCAAACGCGGCAGGATCTGCAACAACTGGCCCTCACGACGGGTGTCGCCATTGCCGCCGATGAACGCGCCGGTCGGCGTGCTGCTGGCCGAGATCGGGTTGGCTGCCGTGCCGCTGCCGATCGTGGTGCCCAGGCCAACGCGCGAGCCTGTCTGCGCCGCCAGGCTGCCGCCCGGCTGGAACAGATAATTGCAGGTGAAGGGCCGACCCGCATTGCCGAACGCGGCAGTGGGGGTGTTGTCGCGTCCGCAAGCTCCGCTCGGGCTCGCGAAGGCGACGGTGCCGCCTGCCGAGAATGTGCCGACGCGAACGTCGCGGAAGAAGACGGAATCAGGGATGCCGTCATAGTTGATGAACCGCTGTCCGGCGGCGCGGCCCGCCGCGTCCGAATCGACCGCCACGAAGCCATCGGTCTGACGCAGATAGTCGCGTTGCGAGGCGTAAAGTTCGTTCTGATGCGAATATTCCAGGTTCACCGCGATGTTGCCGCGGCCCTCGGCGAAGTTCTTGCCTCCGAGGACGCTGGTGAAATAGCTGCCCGCATCGCCGCGCGAGCTGACCGCGCCCTGGCCACGGACTTGGAGCCCTTCGAAATCGTCGCGCAGGATGAAGTTGACGACACCCGCCAACGCGTCCGAGCCATAGGTAGCCGAGTTGCCGCCGGTTACCAGATCGACGCTCTTGATGAGGTCGGTCGGGATGGTGTTGATGTCGACCGACACCGCGTTGACCAGGATGTCCGAACCGACGTGACGGCGGCCGTTGACCAATACCAAGGTACGCTGCGTGCCCAGACCGCGCAGATCGAGCAGGTTGAGGCCGGCAGTGCCGAGGAAGCGCGTCGAATTTGCCTGGCTGTAGGTGCTTTGGAGCTGAGGCAAGTCGTTCAGCACGTCACCGATCGCGGTACGGGCGGTCACGCCCAATTCGGCCGCGGTCAGGGTCGTGATCGGAACTGGTGACTCGTCATTGGGACGACGGATGCGCGAGCCCGTCACGACCACATCACGGTTCGCGGCGTCCTGCTCGTTTGCCTGGGCATCGCTGTTGGGGTTATTCGAATCGACGGTCTGACCACCGATAGTGGGGTCGGCAGCCTGAGCGTCCGAGGTCGTTTGTGCATTCGCGGGAAAGGCGAGAGCCAGGGTGCTGGCGAGCGCCGACACACCCAAAAGTGCCCGAAATTTCATTTAGGTTTACCCCCTTATATCCGGACTTTTATGTCCGTTCATCCAAGGGAAAGAAATTTTGAGCGCCAAGACAAGCGTATGTAGAACACGAGATGAAAAAAAGGTCAGGCTTGTTGCAGGGATGTGACACGTTCGACACATCCCTGCAATATAACGGTTAAGCGTGAAATTTTCGAAAAGTGGCGTGTTTATCGCTCAATACACATAGCGATGCCCATGCCGCCGCCGATGCACAGCGTCGCCAGGCCCTTCTTGGCGTTGCGCTTCTGCATCTCATAGATCAGAGTCGTGAGCACGCGCGCGCCGCTGGCACCGATCGGGTGGCCGAGCGCGATCGCGCCGCCGTTGACGTTGACCTTGTCGGGGTCGAAGCCCAGTTCCTTGCCAACCGACAGCGCCTGTGCAGCGAAAGCTTCGTTGGCCTCGATCAGGTCGAGGTCGCCGACGCTCCAGCCCGCCTTTTCCAGCGCGCGCTTCGTCGCGGGGACGGGGCCGATGCCCATGACCGAGGGATCGACGCCGGCGGAGGCCCAGCTCTTGATGGTGGCGAGCACGGGGGCGCCGCGCTTCTCGGCCTCCTCGCGGCTCATCAGCACGATGGCGGCAGCGCCGTCGTTGAGGCCTGAGGCGTTGGCGGCGGTCACCGTGCCGTCCTTCTTGAAGGCGGGGCGAACGCCCGAGACGCTTTCGATCGTGGCACCGGCGCGGATATATTCGTCGTCGGCAACGATCGTCTCGCCCTTGCGGCCCTTGATGGTGACGGGCGCGATCTCGTCCTTGAACCGGCCTTCGCCGCGCGCCTTTTCGGCCAGATTCTGCGAGCGGACGGCGAACCGATCCTGCTCGTCGCGCGTGACCTGATATTGCTCGGCCAGATTTTCGGCGGTGATGCCCATGTGATAGCCGTTGAAGGCGTCGGTCAGGCCGTCATGGACCATGGTGTCGACCATGGTCAGCGGACCCATCTTGGTGCCGCCGCGCATCGTCTGGGCGTGGGGCGAGAGCGACATCGACTCCTGGCCGCCCGCCACCACGATGGTCGCGTCGCCATTGGCGATCGCCTGCATTCCCAGTGCCACCGCACGCAGGCCCGAGCCGCAGACCTGGTTGACGCCGTAAGCGGGGACTTCCTTGGGGATGCCCGCCGCCATCGACGCCTGGCGGGCGGGGTTCTGGCCTTGCGCGGCGGTCAGCACCTGGCCGAGGATCACCTCGGACACGTCCTCGCCCTTGATGCCCGCCTGCTCCAGCGCGGCGGTGATCGCCACCCGGCCGAGTTCGTGCGCGGGCGTGGCGGCAAAGGCGCCCAGGAAGCTGCCCACGGGGGTGCGCTTGGCGGCGGTGATGACGATCTCGGTCATGAAGGCTCCTTTAGGTTCGCGTCTATCTAGGTGGTGGGAGGGCGGTGATCCAGTCGGCGAGCGGCTGCCAGAGCTGTTGCTCCGCACGGCCGCCGACGACCATGCCGACATGGCCGGAGCCCCCCGCTCGTCGATCGGACAGGCCGATGGCGGTGGCGGCGGGAACGATCCGGTCGGCGGTGGCGATGAACTCGACGCTAGGGGCGTCGCATTGCGAGGGTGTGACGGTCGCCCCCGCGACGCGCCATTGCCCCTGACCAGGACGATCTTCGGCGATCAGGTCTTCGAACAGCTCGCGGCCAAAGGCGTGGGGCAGGGGGGCGCCTTGGTTCGCCCAGTCCTCCAACTGGATAAACCGGCGCGCTGCCTCGCTGCGGGGATCGAGATCGGCGAAGGCCGCATATTTGGCGACGGTGCGCGCGGGATCGAGCCGCCAGAAGCCTGCCTGCAATGCCTCCATCGGGACCAGGCCCAGCGCTTCGGAGGTCGGTTTGATGGTCGCCCATTGCGCGGCCATCGCGGCGCGAGCCTCCTCGCCATAGCCCGTGAAGTGCCAGGGCGCGGCAATGGCGGCGAGCCCCGCGACCCTGCTGCGCGCCGCCGCCGCCACGGCCAGCGTGCCGCCCAGACAATAGCCGACCAGCACGGGCGGCTGCGGAAATGTCGCGATCAAGGGCATCAGGAAGCGCTCGACATGCGCCGCCACATCAAGGTTGCGGTCCTTCACGCCCGGCGTGCCCCAGTCGATCAGCCAGGGATGAAAGCCTCGTCCGCCTAGCCAACGGATCAGGGAGCGGTCGCGAGAGATGTCGAGGATCGACGGTGGATTGATCAGTGAGGGGATGAACAGCACCGGCCGCCCGTCACCCCCGCCATCGCGCAAGCGCACCCGGCCGCGCCGCCGCCGGACAGGGAGCGCACGCATCGGCCGCTCGCGCTTTGCTTTCTGAAACCGGACCAGCCCCGCCAGCGCCCGTCGCGCGAGTTCAGGATTTTCCGCGGCTTCGCTGCGCAGCATCGCCAGGAACAGCGGCAAGGGTCGCGGACCATGTTGCGATGCGAAATCCAAGGCGTTAGGCTGCGGCAAAACCATGAAAGGCGGGGGTCCATGAAGAAGCAGGCATCGGACGGCGTCGTGATCGTCAAGAAATACGCGAACCGGCGGCTCTACAACACCGAAACCTCCTCCTACATCACGCTCGATCATCTGGCGGCGATGATCCGGGCGGGGCGCGACTTCAAGGTGGTCGACGCCAAGACCGACGAGGACATCACCCATAATGTCCTGACCCAGATCATCATGGAAGAGGAAAGCCGGGGCGAAACGATGCTGCCGGTCAATTTCCTGCGCCAGTTGATCTCGATGTACGGCGATTCGATGCAGGCGATGGTGCCGGGCTATCTGGAGGCGTCGATGGACAGCTTCCGCCGCAATCAGGAACAGTTCAAGTCTGCGGTCGAGGGCGCATTTGCCAATACGCCCTTCGCCGACATGGCCAAGCGCAACCTGGCGATGTTCGAGGCCGCGACGCAGGGGTTCCAGGCCGCAGCACCTGCGCCCGCTCCGACGCCGGCCGCTCCGGCGGTGAGCAAGGATGCCGAGATGGCTGCGCTGAAGGCCGAACTCGCGGCATTGAAGGACAAGATCGAGAAGCTGGGCGAGTAATTCCCGTCTTCCGTGCAGCCTGAGCCCTTCGACTGGCTGGCAAGCCAGCCGCTCAGGATAAACTTCGGCGCATCGCTCCGAAGTCGAAGGCCATGCTGTAACGGTAAACGCAGGGCCTTCTCTATTCCTCCCCTGCAAGGGGAGGGGGACCAGCGAAGCTGACGGAGGGGTGTCACCGGCTGCGAGGACAGTCCTCTTCCCCTCAACCCGTGACACCCCTCCGTCAGGCCTGCGGCCTGCCACCTCCCCCGCAAGGGGAGGAATAGGTACACCCAGCCGCTATGGCGCGCCTTGGGCCTTCGACTTCGCTCGGGCTGAACGGAGGTCGTGGGCGGACCTTCATCCCTCCATTGAACCCGTCGCCCCGCGCATCCATATCGCCGCGCATGAGCGGGAATGAACACGCCATGCCCAGCTGGCATGGCACGACGATTTGCTCGGTGCGCCGTGGCGGCCGGGTGGTGGTGGCCGGAGACGGTCAGGTTTCGATGGGCCAGACGGTCATGAAGCCCAATGCGCGGAAGGTCCGGCGGCTGGGCGACGGCTCGGTCATCGGCGGCTTTGCGGGCGCGACGGCGGATGCCTTCACCCTGTTCGAGCGGCTGGAGGCCAAGCTGGAGCGGCATAACGGCCAGCTGCTGCGCGCGGCGGTCGAGCTGGCCAAGGACTGGCGGACAGACAAGTTCCTGCGCAATCTGGAGGCGATGATGATCGTCGCCGACAAGGACGTGACGCTGATCCTGACCGGAAACGGCGACGTGCTGGAGCCGGAAAACGGCATCTGCGCGATCGGCTCGGGCGGCAATTACGCGCTCGCCGCGGCGCGGGCGCTCGTCGACTATGAACAGGATGCCGAGACGATCGCACGCAAGGCAATGGCGATCGCCGCCGATGTCTGTGTCTATACCAATGACCGCGTCACGCTCGAAGCCATCGACGGCGCACAGTAAGCCAGGATTTCCATGAACGACCAGCTGACCCCCAAGGCGATCGTCGCCGCCCTCGACGCGCATATCATCGGCCAGGCCGACGCCAAGCGCGCCGTCGCCGTCGCGATGCGCAACCGCTGGCGCCGCCAGCGGCTCGGCGCGGATTTGCGTGACGAGGTGACGCCCAAGAACATCCTGATGATCGGCCCCACCGGCTGCGGCAAGACCGAGATCAGCCGCCGTCTCGCCAAGCTGGCCGACGCGCCGTTCGTGAAGGTCGAGGCGACCAAGTTCACCGAGGTCGGCTATGTCGGCCGCGACGTCGAACAGATCGCCCGCGACCTGGTCGAGGAAGCGATCCGGCTGGAAAAGGAACGCCGCCGCGTCGCGGTGAAGGACAAGGCCGAGGACGCGGCGATGAACCGCCTGCTCGACGCGCTGGTCGGCAAGGATTCGAGCCAGGCGACGCGTGAAGCCTTTCGCCAGCGTTTCCGGGACGGCCATCTCGACCAGACCGAGATCGAGATCGAACTGGAACAGGCCCCGGCCATGCCGTTCGAAATCCCCGGCGCCGCGCCGCAGATGATCAACCTGTCGGAAATGATGGGCAAGGCGTTCGGCGGCGGCCAGCCGCTCAAGCGCCGCAAGCTGACCGTCTCCGCCGCCTGGACCAAGCTGGTCGAGGAAGAGGCCGACAAGCGGCTCGACCAGGACGAGGTCAGCCGCGCCGCGCTGGCCGATGCCGAGGCGAACGGGATCGTCTTTCTCGACGAGATCGACAAGATCGCGGTGTCCGACGTGCGCGGCGGTTCGGTCAGCCGCGAGGGCGTGCAGCGCGACCTGTTGCCGCTGATCGAGGGGACGACCGTCTCGACCAAATACGGCCCGATGAAGACGGACCATATCCTGTTCATCGCGAGCGGGGCCTTCCATGTCGCCAAGCCGTCCGACCTGCTGCCCGAGTTGCAGGGCCGCCTGCCGATCCGGGTCGAGTTGAAGGCGCTGACCGAGAGCGATTTCGTCGCGATCCTGTCGGACACCAAGGCGTCGCTGCCCGCCCAGTACAAGGCGCTGATCGGCACCGAGGGGGTCGAGATTTCCTTCACCGAGGACGGCATCGCGGCGATCGCTCGGATCGCGGCGGAAGTGAACGGTCAGGTCGAGAATATCGGCGCGCGGCGGCTTCAGACGGTGATGGAGAAGCTGCTGGAGGAGGTCAGCTTCGAGGCGGAGGACCGCCAGGGTTCGACGCTGATCGTGGATGCGGCCTATGTGGACAAGCAGCTGTCAGCGGTGGCGCGCAATACGGATTTGAGCCGGTTTGTTTTGTGATCGGGGTGGGGCTCGGTGAGACACCGAAGCCCTCCCCCATCCCCTCCCGTTTACGGGAGGGGCGTGCCCAGATCGACACGTAGGAACAGAGGCGCAACGGCTGATCTTGCCGCTCCCCTCCCGCAGGCGAGTTTCAGGTCGGTCATGCCCCCGGCATGACCTAAACGATGCGGGGCATCGTTTACCTGAAACTGGGATGGGGGAGGGCAGGCCCCAAGCGAAAATGCTTATTTCTTCACCCGGTCATACGGCACGAACCCGTCGAAGAAACACCATTGCGAAGGGATCGACAGACCCTGCTGCAACACCCGGAACCGGTCGTTGCGACACACTTGCGAGCCCCAGCGCTCGATCATCAGCGTGTTGAACGGCTGAATCCCCGCGCATTGCCCGCGCACCTTGGCGCGCCACAGACGGGGGCCTGCGTTGATAATGATCGTATCCTTGTCGGCGATGACCGGCCCCGACATGGCGGTGCCGGTATCGACGCACTGCGCTGGCGGCCCCGCGACGCGCCCGGCAAAGGGGTCGGACTTGGCCGCTGATAGGGTCAGCGCCAAGCCGAGAGCAGCGGCGATGGTCGTTTTGCTGCGCATCACCCCTGCTTCCGATAGGGGGTGAACTCGCCGAAGCTGCAACTGCCGGTGAAGAAGCCCGAGCTGCGGTCGACCGTCTGGGCGATGTCGCCCGAGCAGAGCTGGCCCGTGGTGGTGCGGGTCACGAAGATGTTGTTGCCCGACCCGCCCACCCCGTTACATCCGCCCGCCGTCCGGCTGACATATTTCAGGCGCGGCGACACGGTATAGACCAAAGTGGGGCCATAGGAGCGGACCTGCTGCGTCCGATACTGGCTGATGCACATGGTCGGCGTGCCCGGCGTCAGGCCGCGCAGCGCCTTGTCGAGATCGGCGCGCTCGGTCTGGGCGCGCTGTTCGACCTGCGCCTTTTGCGCCGGAGTCAACGTACAGCCGCCCAAGGCCGCCATGGGGATCACAACAGATAACAACGTCACGATACGCATCATTCCGTCTCCGTCAAAATGCCCCTGTAGCCCTGGTTCAACCCTTGAACGCGTCCTTGGCTGCACGACGCTGCGCCAGTTCCTCGGCATCGACCGAGCGGAGGAAGGGGTTGGTGGCCCGCTCCAGCGCGATGGTCGTCGGGATGGTCGGCTCGCCCTGTTCGCGCATCGCGACGACATCGGCCAGCCGCTCGGCGATGGCGTCATTCTCCGGTTCGGCGGCCGCGGCGAAGCGGGCATTGGACAGGGTATATTCGTGCCCACAATAGACGCGGGTGTCACCCGGCAGCCCCGCAAACCGGCGCATATTGGCGTGCATCTGTTCCGCCGTCCCCTCGAACAGCCGCCCGCATCCCATGGCGAACAGCGTGTCGCCGGTGAAGATGGTCGCCCGGTCCAGGATATGAAAGGCGATATGCCCCGCCGTATGGCCGGGCACCGACCAGATCGTCGCCGCCGCATCGCCGACTGCGATGGTATCGCCCTCGGCCAGCAGCGTGTCGAGCCCGTCGATCTTCGCCGCCTCCGCCGCCGGACCCGCTACCCTGGCCCCTTGCGCTTTCAGCGCAGCGGCGCCGCCGACATGATCGGGATGCCAATGGGTCAGCCAGACCTGATCGATCGTCCAGCCGCGGGCCGCGGCCGCCGCCGCGACGGGTGCGGCCTCGCCGGGGTCGAGCGCGACGGTCTGGCCCGCATCATGGATCAGCCAGGCGTAATTATCCGAGAGGACGGGGACGCGAACGATTTCCATGACGTCGCTCTTACCAGCTTCCGACATTGGGCATCGAGGCCCAGGGTTCGGTGGGCGGCAACGCACCGTCCTGCAACAGCTCGATCGAGATGCCGTCGGGCGTCTTGACGAAGGCCATATGGCCGTCGCGCGGCGGGCGGTTGATGGTGATTCCAGCGTCCATCAGCCGCTGGCAGGTTTCGTAGATATTGTCGACGCGGTAGGCGAGATGCCCGAAATTGCGTCCGCCGGTATAGATTTCGGGGTCCCAATTGTGCGTCAGCTCGACCTCGGCGCGGCCTTCGTCCCCAGGCGCGGCCAAGAAGATCAGCGAGAAGCGGCCGCGGTCATTGTCGATCCGGCGGACTTCGCGCAGGCCCAGCAACTCGAAAAAGCGGATGCTGGCGTCCAGGTCGCTGACGCGGATCATGGTGTGGAGATAGCGCATCGGATGTTCTGCCTGTTCAACGGGGCCGTTCGGGCGGGGGTGGGCTATGCTATCCCGATCGGAGATACCGGACCTTTACGTACGATCTCATGACCGTCATTTTGGAAGCGGAGCCGCACAGAACCTACACCC
>FWWM01000369.1_pt1 | contig 151360 bp, 145 predicted proteins | sample 2228351 | NCBI WGS metagenome assembly FWWM01 (sample SAMEA103939774, study PRJEB20133) | metagenome
AGGGACCGACCCTCGGGCAGGCGCGGGCTAACTTCGTCCTGGACCGCGGTCGACGGGATGAAACGCCTTGGTTCGCTCTTCGCTGCGCGAGCCATTCTCATTCTCACGGCTACGAAACATGGCCGCGGAGGGTCGCGAGAGCGCAGGAACCCTCGTGATCTTCGGCGGGTAGCCATGTACATTTCGGCTTATGAGCTCACGACGCTTGCTGGCATCGACCCTGGTCGCGACCGTACTGCTGTTGACATCGTGCTCGCCTCCGGCCGAGTTCGCGCGGGCGCAGACTGCAGCGGATCGGCCAGATTCTGTCGTCGACGGGTCCGCCGACAAGATCGACGTCGCGACTCTTCGTTACGTCGGAATGGCAGATGAGTACGACGTTTATCTCGCGCGCGCATCTGACGACAGTGAGACGCTTTGCCTTTCGCTCGTTCTCGATGACGTTTGGCAGAGCACGCATTGTGGGCCGGGGGACTATGTGTCCGTCCCGATCAGCAACACCGCTCATGTTCAGGCCGAGATCAACTATCGAGGCGGGGAAGATCGCGAAATGATCTCCAAGAACGTCTGGGTCGGCCGAAAATAGGTACAAAGCAGCGGACGCTGGTGTGTTCGGGTGGGGACCGGTTTGCGCGCGCTCAGGTGACTAGCGATCTCCGGGAGGATCGCCGATCTGGGAGGCGCTGGGCTCATCACGCAGGTAGTGCGTGATCGGGTTTCGCCCGAGCTGGATATCCGAGTACGCGTCAGATGCCGATAGCTCTGAAGCAGCATCGCGCGGCTGCCGCCTCCGGAGGACGAGCCCGATGATGATGAGGATCGCGAACAGCGCGTACCCGATCAGCACGATCCACTGCGCGGCCGGCCAGTTGAACGCGATCGACGCCCAAAGCAATAGGAAGCCGAGCAGCCGAGGACCCGCGGTGGGACACATCGATGTGCAGAATGGGCTAATGATCGCGGGTGATGGTCGAGCGTGGAACCACAACCTCCATTTCCATCCCACCGTGCTGAACGCGATCGCGACCGGCGCCACGTCCGCCCTCGATGTCGGCACGGGTGACGGGATGCTGGCCGTGGATCTTCGCCGCATACTCCCGGACGTTGTCGCGATAGATACAGACGTCGACGTCTTGGCCGCGCCAGCCCATGAGCACGAGGACACCTCGCAGGAGTTCTGCAGCACCAGTGGTACTCGCGCACTCGGACGGTTTGGGAACACTCCGCCCCCACCGTCTGGCCGCCGCCCCACACGTACGACGAAGCCCGCACCATCGCTGCAGAGACGCTCCCCGGAGTCCAATGGCAGCAGCACGCGCTCTGGCGGTACGAACTGATCTGGCACAAGCCCGCACCCTGAGATGGGGAAACCGAGGATGTCGGCGCATCGACCCTCGGTTCAGCCCCCGCAGGCCTCGTTGAAGCGCTGGACGGCGTCGCGCAGTCCGCTGGATGCGGCATCCAGCGCGTCGGGCGCGGCATCGGGCTCGGCGGCGGCGTGGACGTCGTTCAAGCCGGTGATCAGGTCGTCGAGAATCGGCGCGATCTGCTCGTTGGTGATCTGCGGGGAGACGGAGTAGAGCCCGGCCGAGGCCGAGGCGAGGTTCGACTGCGCCGTGGTCATGTCTCCGTCCGTCAGCGCGGTGTCGGCTGCGGTTACCTGTTCCTGCACGTTCCCGAGGCCTTCCGCCAGGACACCGCACGCGTCCTGGGTGCTCTGCTCCCCGCTTGCGCTTCCGGAGCACGCGGTGAGTGCGGCGACAGACATGAACGCGGCAACGCCGACGGTGAGCAGACGAGAGGCGAGGGGCATGGCGTTCTCCGATGGGGATCCAGGACTCTTCAAGAGTGTCATGCGCAGCCGGGTGAGAACTGACTGCGCCGCATACGGCACGATGGAAGAAGGTCGCGCGCAGATGCCGACCGATCCCCACGGAAGGCGATTCGATGACGCATGCACCACAGGACTGGCTGCGACCCCTCGGCGAGACGGGGCTTCAGATCACGGCCGTCACGGTTGGCGGGAGCCCGCTCGGTAGCATGCCGGCGGCCTTCGGGTACGAAGTCGCCGCGGAGGATGCGATCGAACTGGTCTCTGCGGTGTTGGAGAGCCCGATCCGCTCCCTCGATACCTCGAACGGCTACTCCGACGGCGAGAGTGAACGTCGCATCGGCGCCGCAATCGCGCAGCGCGGCGGACTCCCAGCCGACTTCCTCCTGACGACGAAGGTCGATCCGTCCGGTCGGGATTACTCAGGTGATCGCGTGCGCGCCTCGGTGCGCGAGAGCCGCGAGCGCCTCGGCGTCGATACCTTGCCCCTCGTGCACCTGCATGACCCCGAGGGTTTCCCGTTTGACGTGATGACGGCCCCGGGTGGCGCCGTCGACACGCTCGTGCGCCTCAAGGAAGAGGGGGAGATCGGCCACATCGGGCTGGCGGGAGGGCCGCTCGGTGTCATGGAGCGCTATCTCGACCTCGGCGTCTTCGAGGTGCTCCTCGTCCACAATCGCTGGACGCTCGTGGACCGCAGCGCCGACGGCATCCTGAACCGTGCGATCGAGAACGGCATGGGTGTGGTCAACGCGGCGGTGTACGGCGGCGGCATCCTCGCGGCACCGCGCAGCGGCAACACGAAGTACGCCTACCGTGAGGCCGCGCCGGAGACCCTGCACGCGATCGAAGCGATGACGGTGCTGTGCGAGGACTTCGGCACCGACCTGCCGACGGCGGCGCTGCAGTTCTCGCTGAGGGATCAGCGCGTGCACTCCACGATCGTCGGGATCAGCAAGCTTTCCCGCCTCGACGGACTGGTGCGCGCCGCGCAGACAGAGCTCCCGGAGGACTTCTGGAGCCGACTCGAAGAGCTCACACCGTCGGGAGAGTTCTGGATCGGGCAGTCGTGACCACCCCCGCCACCTTCGCCGTCGTCGGCACCGGCTGGCGATCGGGCTTCTTCCATCGCGCCGCGCAGAATCTGCCCGAATCGCTCCGCGCTACAGGGGTCGTCTCCCGTTCGGGGCGCGCCGAGGCGCACGGCGTTCGCGCGTTCGCGAGCATTTCCGATCTGCTCGCCGCGGACCGGCCCGACTTCGTGATCGTCAGCGTCCCCCGGGAGGTTGCGCCGGCCGCGATCCGCGAGCTGGTCGAGGCCGGAGTGCCGACACTCGTCGAGACCCCGCCCGCCGAGCACCTCGACGATCTGCGAGAGCTGTGGGCAGACGTCGGCGAGACGGACCTCGTGCACGTGGCCGAGCAGTATCCGCGGTATCCGGGTCATGCGGCCCGGCGCGCCGTCATCGAGCGCGGCCTCATCGGCCGTCCAACCTCCGTGCAGGTCTCGTCGACGCACGACTATCACGCGATCGCGCTCATGCGGAGTCTGCTGTCGGCGCCTCGCGGCCCTGTGAGGGTGCACGCCCGTCAGTTCGACAGCCCGCTCGTCGACCCCATGGGGCGAGACGACTGGACCGATGACGATGGCGAGAAGACCGCGACGACAGTCCTCGCGACGATCGATTTCGGCGAAACGAGCGGCCTGTACGACTTCACCTCGAACCAGTGGCACAACCAGTTGCGGCACCGTCGCATCGTCGTCCGCGGCAGTCGGGGCGAGATCGTGGACGACGACGTCGTGTGGATGCCGGAGCCCCGCACCATGGTCGACGCGCGCATCGAGCGACGACAGCGAGGATACGACCTCGACCTGGACGGCTACGCGACCGATCACCTCGCGCTCGGCGGCGATGTGCTGTGGCGCACTCCGTTCCCCGGTCATCGGTTCTCGGATGAAGAGATCGCGATCGCCGAGATGCTGGTCACCGCCGGCGCCTGGGCACGGGGCGAGGGCCCCGGCCCTTACCCGCTTGCCGACGGATGCCAGGATCACGCCATCGGGCTGGCCATCGCGGAGTCCCTCGAAACCGGTCAGATCGCGCAGGTCGCGCGGGAACCCTGGGCAACCCCGGGAGTGTGACCGGCACAAGGGCCCGCGTCAAGGCCATGGCTCCACCGGGCCGACCGCGCGACGCTGACTGCACAGACTCGGTGAGGAGATCGACATGAGCGTTGCAGATCAGCACGAAGGCGCGGACCATCACGGCCAGGACGGTGGGCGCGAGACGGTGAGCGTCGGTGAGGCGCAGCGCGAGATGGCGGGGGACGCCGAGCAGGATCTGCCCGCCATGTCGCAGAACAACGCCACCGATGACGAGAAGCTCGCGGGCATCCTCGCGCAGACGCGCGCCGACCTGCCGGGCGCCGACGCGGATGCGATCGTCGAGCGGCTGCGCCAGCGGGCGGAGCAGTCCGGCATCCTGCTGACTGATGAGCAGGCGCGGACCCTCGTCCGCGAGGGCTGAAACTCACGGCCCGCTCCCAGCCTCGCGGGACCAAAAGTGGCCCGGCATCCGTTCTCCTCTGATGACGCGGCAGCCAGCCGTGGCACAGAGAGGAACCCCATGTCACAGGACTACCGCGCGACGGCCGATGCTCTCAGTCGCCTCACGCCCGCCCAGTACCGGGTCACGCAGGATGACGGCACCGAGCCGCCGTTCCGCAACGCGTACTGGGACACGCATGGCGACGGCATCTATGTCGATGTCGTTTCCGGCCAACCCCTGTTCTCGTCGATCGACAAGTTCGACAGCGGAACCGGATGGCCGAGCTTCACGCGGCCCATCGACGCGTCCGCAGTGACCGAGAAAGTCGACGGGATGCTGTGGATGAAGCGCACGGAGGTGCGCTCCCCGGCCGCCGAGCTCGACCAGCAGGGCTACGGTGAGTACCGCAGACTCTTCGAGGACGCCACCACTACCCAGGAGAACGCATCATGAGCGACACCGGAATCATCACCCGCACTCCCGGCACCGAAACCGCCGTGCTCGCCGGCGGCTGTTTCTGGGGTGTCGAAGATCTGATCCGCCGCCAACCGGGAGTGATCGACACCCGTGTCGGCTACACCGGTGGGCAGAACGATCACGCGACCTACCGCAACCACCCGGGCCACGCGGAGGCGGTCGAGATCGTCTTCGACCCGACGAAGACGACCTACCGCGATGTCCTGGCGTTCTTCTTCCAGATCCACGACCCGTCGACCCTCAATCGCCAGGGTAACGACGTCGGGACGAGCTACCGGTCGGCGATCTTCCCGCTGACGCCCGAGCAGGAGGAGGTTGCCCGCGACACGATCGCCGACGTGGATGCGTCGGGTCTGTGGCCGAACAAGGCCGTGACGACGATCGAACCGGCCGGTCCGTTCTGGGAGGCCGAACCCGAGCACCAGGACTACCTGATCCGGATTCCGCACGGCTACACCTGCCACTTCGTCCGCCCGGGCTGGGTGCTGCCCACCCGCGACGCCGACGCGACGGTCTAGGCGCGCCGCGGTGATCGCCCGGTTCGACGAGCTCGACTGGCAGCCGACGCCGATGGGGGACCTCACCCTCCGGCGTCGGTTCGAACCGGCGGTCGCCGGCCAGATCTACGAGGTCAAGCTCGGCGACGAATACCTGATGTCGAGCCTGTTCACGGTGGCGGAGGAAGCTCTCGCGACGCTTGGCTTGGCCGAAGCCTCGGGTGATCGCCTCGCGGTTCTCGTGGGCGGCCTCGGTCTCGGCTACACCGCCGTCGCCGCCCTGCGCGATGACCGCGTGGGTGCGCTGACCGTGATCGATGCACTGCCGGCCGTGATCGGGTGGCACGAACGCGAACTGCTGCCGGTGTCGACCGAACTGGTCGGCGACGCGCGCACGACTCTCGTGCACGACGACTTCTTCGCCGTGGTGCGCCGCGCTCCCGAAGGGCCGCGGTACGACGCGATTCTGCTCGATGTCGACCATTCGCCGCGCCATCAACTCGATCCCAGCCACGCCGACCTCTACACGGTGCCGGGGCTCCGCTCCCTTGCGCGGCACCTCCACGACGGCGGTGTGTTCGCTCTCTGGTCGGATGATCCGCCTGACGACGCCTTCCTCGCCGACCTGGCGCAGGTCTTCGACGGCGCCTCGGCGCACGTCGTCGATTTCGACAACCCGGTCACCGGCGGCGTCTCGTCGAACACCGTCTACACGGGACGCCTCCGAGCGACGAGTTAGATGGGCGCGACCCGCAACCAGACGAATCCGTGCGGACGCAGAACGATGCCCTCGTCGAGATCGACGTCCGCACCGAGCACGAGATCACGGGCCGCACGCGCGAAGCCGGAGAGTGTCAGCGGGTCGATCTGGACCTCGGCATCCGACACGTTCGCGAGCACCAGCACGACCGTGTCACCGGCGATCCGCTGGTAGCCGACGACGCTGTGGTGCGGCGTGCGGAAGCCGGTCAACGCGTTGCCCGCGAATTCGGGCGTCGACTGGCGCACCGAGATGAGCTTCGTCAGTCGGTGGAACACGCGACCCGCGGGCGTGGCGAGGTCATTCCGGCGCGCGTACTGATCGCGCGGACGGTTGCCGCGGTGCACCCAGCGTGAGTCGCCGCGCCGGTCCGGATCATCCGCGTAGGAGTAGTCGTTGAGCTGCGCGACCTCATCGCCGAGGTACAGGAGGGGCACGCCGCCGGTCGAGAAGGCGATCGCGTGCGCGAGCACGACGCGATCTTCCCCGGCCTCATCACCCGCCTCGATCCCGGCGAGGGATGCCGTGGTCCCCGTCACGCGTGCGTCACCTGTTGCGGGGTTCTCCTGGAACGGCACACCGCGGGAGAAGGTCCCCTCGTGCGCGCCCGTATAGAAGCGATTGAGGAACTGACGGTGGCTGTACCCGTCGATGCCGAACTCGGCGGCATCCTCATCGGCGAACGTCCACCCGATGTCGTCGTGGCTGCGCACATAGTTGACCCATGCGGTCCCCGCGGGGAGAGCGTGGCGACGCTCGAGCGCCTGCTGCACGAGGCGGGCATCGCGCGTCGCGAAGGCTTCCCACGTGAGCGCCATCTGCAGCGGGTTGTAGGAGAGGCGGCACTCCTCGGGGGAGACGTAGGAGATGACCTCGTCGGGGTGCACGATCGCCTCGGACTTGAACACCATCCCCGGTGCTGCCATCGCGAGCACGGCATTGAACGCCTGCAGCAGCAGGTGCGCTTCAGGCAGCGACTCGCACGATGTCCCGAGCTGCTTCCAGATGAAGGCGACGGCATCCATTCGCAGGACTTCGACGCCCTGGTTCGCCAGGAACAGCATTTCGCCGGCCATCGCCCGGAACACGGCGGGGTTCGCGTAGTTCAGATCCCACTGGTACCGATAGAACGTGGCCCACACCCAGCGGCCGTCAGCCAGTGGGATGAACGAACCGGGGTGGTCGTCGGGGAAGATCTCGCGCGTCGTCCGCTCGTACGCATCCGGCATCGCGCGATCGGGGAAGATCAGGTAGAAATCCTCGAACTCCGGGTCGCCGGCGAGCGCCTTCTGCGCCCACTCGTGCTGATTGCTCGTGTGGTTGAAGATGAAGTCCAGCACGAGCGAGACGCCGGCAAGCCGTAGCTCCGCGGCGAGATCGGCGAGCTGGTCCATCGTCCCCAGGCTCGGGTTCACGCGGCGGTAGCTCGACACCGCGTAGCCGCCGTCGTTCTCGCCGTCCGGGCTGTCGAACAGCGGCATGAGGTGCAGGTAGGTGAGCCCGAGCTCGCGAAAATATGGGATCTGCTCGCGGATGCCGGCGAGGTTGCCGCCGAAGCGGTCGACGTAGCAGACGCCCCCGAGCATGCGCTCGGACTGGAACCAGTCCGGGTCGCTCGCGCGCTGCCGGTCGCGGACCTTGAGGTCGAGCGGGCGGCTGTTCCACGAGGCGGATGCCGTAGCCACGATATGCGCGAGCTGCGCCTGTCCGTCCGGGCGGTCGCCGTACAGACGGGTGAACAAGCCGTGCAGGCGCGGGAACTGCGCGTCGAAACGCTCGAGGAAGTCATCGTCGAGGCGCCCGGCCGCGGCGGCTTCGGCGAGGGCCGCGTCGCGATCGTCTTCGAACACGTCGAGCGGCCGGAATTGTGGAGAGGTCATCGTCCGACCAGCCTACGGGAGACGGGGTCCGGCGACGGGGTGCGGCGTAGGCTCGAGGCGTGAGCGCATACGTCTCGGCGTTCGAGCTGTTCTCCATCGGAGTTGGCCCCTCGAGCTCCCACACCGTCGGCCCGATGCGGGCCGGCCGCGATTTCGCCGCGCGTCTGCGTGAGCGGGGGCTCCTGGATCGCGTCGGCCGGATCACGTGCACGCTGTACGGATCGCTTGGGGCGACGGGCATCGGACACGGCACGCCGGACGCCGTCGTCGCGGGGGTGCAGGGACTCGAGCCCGAAACGGCCGATCCGGATGCGGTCCGCGCGCTCTGGAGCACGTGGACAGATGGCCGCGATCTTCTGGTCGACGGCATCCATGCGGTGCCGTTCGACCGCGGCGACGTCGTGTTCGCGCCGCGCACCCGATTGCCCGGGCATCCGAACGCGATGACGCTCGAGGCATGGTCCTCATCCTCGGCAGGGCCCGCGCGCGCGCGTGGTGCGGTGTTCCGCGAGACGGGCGCCGCGATGCTGCCCGAGGCGCCGGGGTCCGACGAAGGCCTGGTGTGGCGGGCGACGTATTACTCCGTCGGCGGCGGGTTCATCCGGCGGGAGGGAGAGTCCGCGCGCGTCGCGAGCCAGCCCGTTCCGGTGTCGTTCGCGAGCGCCGAGGAGCTGCTCGCGCAGTGCGATGAGCGGGGCATCACGATCGCCGAAGCGGCCCGGCTCAACGAACAGGCGCTGCGTGGCGAAGACGAGGTCGCCGCAGGCCTCGACGCGATCTGGGATGCGATGGCGTCGTGCGTGGATGCCGGGCTCCACGCCGAGGGAGTGCTTCCGGGCGCGCTGGGCGTGCGCCGTCGCGCGGGGCTGATCCGCGCGCAACTGGAAGACGTGGAAACCAGTGGAGGCCGTGAGATCCCGGGGGAGTGGCTGGGCGCTTTCGCGCTCGCCGTCAACGAGGAGAACGCCGCCGGTGGCCGCGTGGTGACGGCACCGACCAACGGCGCGGCCGGCATCCTGCCCGCCGTCGCGATGTACTGGTGGCGCTTCCTCGCCGACTCCGGGCTCGGGTCGGGCAATGCGGTCACCCCCTACGGTGAGCTCGTCGGCTCGGCGCTCCTCGGCCTGCATCCGGCGGGCGACACCGCGCCGTCGACCGAGGAAGCGAACCGGCGGCGCGGCATCCGGCGCTTTCTGCTGACGGCCGCGGCCCTCGGGTCGCTGTTCAAGGCGAACTCGTCGATCTCGGGTGCCGAAGGCGGCTGCCAGGCTGAAGTCGGCTCGGCGTGCGCGATGGCGGCGGGCGGCCTGACCGCGGTGATGGGCGGCACGAACCGCCAGATCGAGAACGCCGCCGAGATCGCGATGGAGCACCACCTCGGGCTGACCTGCGACCCCGTCGGCGGCCTCGTGCAGATCCCCTGCATCGAGCGTAATGCGATCGCCGCGTCGACCGCGGTGACGGCCGCGCGCCTTGCGCTCCGCGGCGACGGTACCCACTTCGTGTCGCTGGATGCCGTGGTCGAGACGATGCGCCAGACCGGGATCGACATGAGCACGAAGTACAAGGAGACGAGCGAGGGCGGCCTCGCGGTCAATGTGATCGAGTGCTGAGGTTGCGGCTCCTCCCAGCTCGCTCTGGCGTTCGCGGGGCAGCAGTTGCCGCATCCTCATGCTGATGCGGCACGAACTGACCCCCGAGGGATGGCTTAGGCCGCACGGCGGTGTTCGTGGGGCAGTTGTGGCCGCATCCTCGTTGTGATGCGGCAAGAGGTGACCCCTGAAGGTGAGATTCGACCCGCGAATGAGGGGATGCCGGAGTCAGCGGTGGCGTGCACGTGCGGATCGCACGATCTCGGGCCCACGCGGGTGCGATCCGCGCACATGGCGGGCCGTAAGGCGGATGACCTCCCAGCCCGCCGCGGCGAGCGCGGCATATTTCGCGATGTCTCGGTCCCATTGAGCGCGGTCGGTGCGGTGGTGGTCGCCTTCGATCTCGACGATGATGCGCTGCGCGACGTAGGCCACGTCGCTAATGCCGATCAGGCGACCGGCGCGGTCGCGCACTTCGACATCGAGGGCGGGCTCCGGAAGTCCGGCATCCTCCGCCGCGAGTCGATAGTCCGTCTCCAGCGGTGAGGCGCTCCCCACCCGGACGCGTTCGAGCGCGCGCAGAAGCTCGGCCTTCCCGTGACGGCGGAATTTCGTCGCGGCGTTGCGCAACTGATCCATCGTCGCGAGCTGGTTTTCGGGGAGCGGTCGACCTCGATCATCCCGGGGGATGAATACGAGAAAGTCGCCGAGGTGAATGAGGTTTCGTTCGCTCAGCTTCGTCATCATCGCCCAGGTGGATGCGGGGTCACACAGTCGCAGGCCGAGGTGAGTGACGACGGGCGCCAGCGACGGCGCGACCTTGATGCCATGAACGCCGCGCCGCCGCGGGGGACGGTAGGGAGCGTGCACGGCCACGGTGAGATCGGATTCGGGGTCGAAGTCACTCCGGAGGGGCGCGCCGTAGATAGCCGCGGCTGTCTCTCCGGCGAAGAAAGCGTGAGGTGACATCACCGCGGCCACCGCACGTGCGCGCCGGATGACCCGCGCCCGTTTGCGACGATCTGCTGCCAGGGGGCGCTCGTCGTGGCTGGTGTCGCGTTCGGGCACAATCCGCGCGCCGCGGAAGGCTCGCTCGAGGTCCTTCGCACGCAAGCGGCGACCCGTGACACCGAGCTCCCGGGCGCGGACGGTCGTGAACACATCGCCGAGTAGCGGAGGCAGGGAGTGGGGGCGTGGCGGCATCCTGACACTCTCGCGTCTAGCTCACTCAGCAGGACGCCGGAGTGAGCCGATGGGGACAACTCTCGAGGATTGCGCGCTGTGGAGGAAGTTGCGGTGGAGCAGGCCAGCGGCATGAGGGGTCAGTTGGTGCCGCATCATGGGCGGGATGCGGCACCAACTGACCCGCGAGCGCCGTGCGCAGGCCGCCCCATAAGATCGATGGACCCGACGTCAGCAAGGATGCCGATGACCGAACTCCTCCGCGCGCGCGAGCGCGAATTGACCGAGCCCGTGCGCCTCACGCTGCCGAGCGGCCGCCTGAACACCGCCGCGATCGGCTTCGCACGCACCCCGCTGGTCGACACGTCCGGCATCGACGGCCGACGCGGATGGGGGCGCAACAAGCGGTGGGAATACTGGAACGTCATGACCCCGACGCATATCGTCGCGCTCACGATCTCGTCACTTGACTACGCCGCCGTGCACGAAGTGTGGATCTTCGAACGCGCGACGGGACGCTCCTGGAGCAAGAACGCCACGGTCCTGCCCGCGAAGGATGTCACGCTCCCCGCGTCTCTCGGCGAGGGCATCGCGATCGCGCGGGCGGCGGGCCTGGCGATCACCGTCACTCCGGCCGACGATGGCCGTATCTGGCGCCTCCACGCCGAGATCGAGGATGCCGGTTTCGACATCACCGTATCCCGGCCGCCCGGTCACGACTGCCTCGCGGTCGTCGTGCCGTGGTCGCATCGGCTGTTCCAGTACACCGTCAAGGATGTGGCGTTGCCGGCATCCGGCACCATCACGACGCAAGGGGTCATCCACCCGGTGCCCGACGGGTCGTGGGCAGTCCTCGACCACGGCCGCGGGCGGTGGCCGTACGACATCCGTTGGAACTGGGGGGCGGGGTCGGGGATCTCGGGAGACCGGACGATCGGCATCCAGGTCGGCGGGAAGTGGACCGACGGCACCGGCTCGACCGAAAACGGTGTCGTCGTCGACGGGATGCTGCACAAGATCTCGGTGCCCGTGCACTGGGAGTATGACCTCACCGACATCCTGCGCCCCTGGCGGGTGCAGGGCGGGGGGCTGGATGCGACCCTCAGGCCGTTCCACGACAAGACATCGTCGACGAACCTGGTGGCACTCGCCTCGCGCACCCACCAGTGTTTCGGCGTGTGGTCGGGGACGTTCGAGGGGATCGCGTTCGAGGGCATCGAGGGCTTCGCCGAGGATGTGCACAACCGCTGGTGAGCGCGGCCGGCCTGGACCTAGGCTGGCGCCACGTCATCACGAAGGGCCCGCAGATCGCCGCGACGCACGTCGGCACGCGGCGAGCAAGGCGACCGGCGTCTGACTACTCCGACCGAAGCTTCGAGGTGAGGGCGTGGAGCTGTGCGAGCTCTTCGTCGCTCAACACCGACATCCGATCGGCGATGGATCGGCCGTGCGCCGTGGCGACACGGCGGAAGGCGGCGAGGCCCGCCTCGGTCGCGCGCACGATGGCACCGCGCCCGTCTTCGGGGTCGGGACACTTCGAGATGAGTCCGCGCGTCACCATCCGGTCGACGAGGCGCGAGACGCTCGGCTGGCTGATCAGCATGTTGGAGGTGACATCCCGCAGCCGGGCCGTGCTGCCGTCGCCGCGCGTGACCGTGAGCATGACGTCGTACTCCGCCTGCGTGAGGTCCTCTTCGCAGAAATCGACGCTGATCTCCTCGAACACCTGATGCTGCGCCCGGAACAAGCTCTCCCATGCGGAGATTGCGAGGCGGCGGTCACTCATGGCGTCCACTTTACTGCGCACATAGGCTCGAGGGCATGAGACGTTTCGGCACGCTGATCGCTCTGCTCGTCGCGATCCTCCTGGGGGTGGGCGTTCCGGCATCCGCGACCGCCGCCGTTCCCGCGGACGTCGACGATTTCACGTTCGACTCCATGACCGCCGACTTCACGCTCACGCGCGATGCCGACGGCACGAGCCACCTCGCGGTCGTCGAGGAGATCATCGCCGTGTTTCCGGATGCCGACCAGAATCGCGGCATCCGTCGGTCGCTCCCCGAGTCCTACAACGGACAGCCGCTGAACCCCCAGATCGAGTCGGTGACCGACGAGAACGGCACCGCCCGGCCGATGGAGGTCGACTCCGACGGCGATGCCGTCGCGATCGTCTCGCGAGCACCCGACTACCTGCACGGCAAGCAGACATTCGTGATCACGTACTCGCTCGAGAACGTCACGTGGAACTTCCCCGACACCGGACTCGAGTTCAACTGGGATGTCAACGGCGTCGATTGGGCACAGCCCTTCGGCACCATGACGGCGCGGCTCCACCTCGCGTCCGACCTCGCGGCGGAGTTGTCCGGAGATATGGCCTGTTATCAGGGGTATCAGGACGCGAGCGACGCGTGCACGTCGATCACGCAGACGCAGGATGCCGACGGCGGCGCCGTCATCACAGCCCAGGCGGTGGGGCTCGCGCCGAATCAGACGCTGACGATGGCCGTGGGGTTCGAGCCCGAGACGTTCGCCGTTTTCGATTCGTCCTATTTCGCGGCGCCGGCGGGCTGGTTGCAGGCGATCGCGGGGCTTGTGGTCGTCGGCGCGGGCGGTCTGGCGGTGCGTGCGCGACGCCGGGGGCTGGCCGATGAGGCCGGGAGGCCCACGATCATCGCGGAGTACACGCCGCCCGCCGGCATCGACGCGCTGGAGAGTGCCGTGCTGCTCGGCAAGCCGACGAAGGCGATTCCGGCCGAAGTGCTCGAGCAAGCTGTGGTCGGCTCGATCCGGATCATCGAGGGGAAGGGGAAATGGCACAGCAAGGCAAAGCTCGTGGCAGAACTCGTCGATCCTTCGCGTGCCGACGGCGACGGTCGGATGCTGCTCGACGGGCTATTCCCCGGAGGCAAGCCCGGAGATCAATACGAGTTCGGCACGCAAGACACCCGGTTTTCGAGGGTGGCGCAGCGGATCCTCGCGGCTGCCGAGGTCGAGTTGCACAATCGCGCGCTCCGTCGGTTCGTCCCCGGCGCGACCCGCGTGACACCGATGGTCGTCGGAGGCGTCGGGCTCCTGGCGGTTCTCGTGCTCGGGATGATGGCGCTCGGCGCGAACGTGCAGCCCGCAGTTCCGTTCGTGGTGATGGGGGTCACTACCGTGCTCTTCCTCGCGATCGTGGCGATGTGCGTGCGGAAGCCGCTGAGCGCGAGTGGCGCCGAGGCCCGGGATCACCTGCGCGGACTCGAAGAGTTCATCGCGTGGGCCGAGGCCGACCGCATCCGGATGCTGCAATCGCCGGAGGGTGCCGAGCGTGTCGCGGTCGACGTCAACGATCCTCGGCAGAAGCTGCAGCTGTACGAAAAGCTGTTGCCGTACGCCGTGGTCTTCGGCCAGGAGAGGCAGTGGTCGAAGGAACTCGCCGTGCTCTACACGGCGGTCGGGGCATCCGGTCCCCACTGGTACTACGGGGTGGGTGCGTTCGATGCGTCGTCGTTCTCGTCGGGCATCGGATCGCTGTCGTCGGCAGCGATGTCGTCGTCATCGACGTCGGGCGGCTCGAGCGGTGGCGGTTCCGCCGGTGGTGGTGGCGGAGGCGGTGGGGGCGGGGGCGTCTGACGCGGCACGCTATCCCTCGAGGATCTCCTGCAGCGTGACGAGGCTGATCTCCTCGGCTGTGCCGTCGACGTGCTCGTGGACGGTGAGGGTCAGGCCGATCTCCGTGAGGTAGGTGAGGACCTTCTCCAGGCGCGGAACCGTGTCGATGTGGTCGTTGTCGAAGAGCGCGGCGATGAAGACCGGCTGACGGTGCTGGATGCTGCGTCGCAGCTCCACGGTCGACCGTCCCGTGATGCGGTAGAGCGCCTGCAGGATGGCGCTCGGCAGATCGGGAGTGCCATCGAGGGTGAGCGAGATCGCGGTGTCCGGCATGGAGACATTCCATCACGGCCCGGCGGCGGGGAGAACCGGGGGCAAAGTAAGGCCCGGTCAGAGAGGCTTCTGACCGGGCCTTGTCCCTTGCACCAAGAGTGTCCTGCAATCACATGAGGTAGTCGCCACAGCAAAACAACTACCGTGCGAGCACTCTATAACGGAAAGGTAACGACGCACAAGAGTCTTCCGTTACCTTTTCGTGATTCAGTCTCACTCTGTCGGTTCGCACTACAAGTGTCCGATTCTCACCTTGTTGTCCGGCCGCTCACTACAACTGTCAGATTCTCATCCAGTTGTCCGGTTGGACCGGCGTGTCGACGGCCGACGTGTAGCGCCGGCAATAGCTTTCGAGTGTCAGATACACCACCAGTTGGAGGTCGCCGCGGTGAGAGGGACTCAGCCCTAGGTCGAGAGGAGACCCCTGGTGGATCTGACAAAGCGATGGCTTGAAGCCATCGAGGGAACGAACGCGCTCGCGTGCGATCTCGAGTTCCAGGATCGCAAGTTGAGGAGGCGGGTCGAGGCCCCCGATGCTCGGGACGTTCACTTCGAGTTCGCTGACCCTGTGCGCAAGTTCGCGTCCTGGCCCGGCAAACGAAACTATGAAGGGAAGTTCTGGTTCTCTTCAACGAAGCAGCATGTTCCCTTCGAGTCGTTCTGGGAGCGTGCCTATCTCGCGACCCTCGACCGCCCGGCTACCGCGACAGCAGTGGCGAGCCAGCCGATGTGGATTCGTTGGCCAGCCCATGAACGATCGCACGCCCCGGACTACTTCGCGCGGCTCGCGGACGGCTCGGGACTGCTCGTCGACGTCAAACCGCGGGAGCTGACGAAGGAGAAGGATCACGTCGTCTTCGACCTCACGCGCCGCCTTGCGGGAGCGATGGGCTGGACCTACCAGGTGTTTGACGAGATGCCTGGGGCGTTCGAGTCCAACCTCCGCTTCCTGCTTCGCTACAGGGATCCGCAATGGCTTGAGGGCATCGACCTAACGCCACTTCGAGTGGGCGATGCGATGACCATCGCGGATGCGGCGGCACATCTGGCCTCGGGTGCGGCATCGGGGTTGGGGGCAACGTACGCCCTCATCTGGCTCGGTCATCTCGATGCTGACCTCAGTAGGCCTCTATCCCTTCGCACGCCGGTGGAAGTCGGAGTGGCGGTCACATCGTGATCGTTCACCCCGGCGACCAACTCAGCTGGAACGATTCCACCTACCAGGTGTGCGAAGTGAACGAGGGGTACGTCGTACTTCGGGACACAGTCACGGATGTTGAACGTGAAGTCGCGTCCAGCGTCCTGGAGAAAACAGCAATCGTCCCCGAGATTCGCCGGCTGACCAGCCTGAGCGATCTGCGCATACTCAAATCACTTGGCAAGGCAGACCGCTTGAGCACCCGACACGTCACCGTCACAGGGATCCCCGCGTCGGCGAGCTCCGTCACGAGCGGGTAGAACTGTAATGGTCATGGCGGGCCAGTGGCCGGCTGAAAGGCTGATCCTCAGTTCGGTCGCGTGACTCCGGGTAGAAACGACCCGCCGCCGTGGTGGTGTCTTCAAAAGGACGTGTCCGCGACCGAGCTGCGGCTCGGACTCTCCGCGCAGATGCCTTGATCAGAAGCCTGTCCGCCCTCGCGGCGTGACTCATTACAGATGTGTCTCTGAGCGACCCCGAGCTAGCCACGCTATCGCTGGACAACTCAAGGAGGAGCTCTCAATGGCAGTCGTCGCGGATCACTTCGAGCACATCGTCGGCATCGACACCCACGCAAGAACCCACACCTACTGCGTCGTCGAGGCGCGCACCGGCACGGTGATCGACACCGCAGCTTTCCCCACGACCAAGGCGGGTAACAGCCGCGCGATCGGCTGGATTGCGCGGCGCTCGAAAGGAACGACAGTGCTCGCGGCGGTCGAGGGCACGTCGTCCTACGGTGCCGGAATCACCGCCGCGCTCACCGCGATCGGCATCGAGGTCGCTGAAATCCGGCCCCTCTCACGACCGTCTCGTGCGAGAACCGGCAAGTCGGACCCGATCGACGCTGAAGCGGCCGCTCGAGTTGTTCTCGGCGAAGACATTTCTCGGCTCGCGCAACCGCGCCGCACGGGAGACCGCGCCGCCCTGCGCGTGCTGCTCGCAGCCCGATCGCTGATGGATCAGCAACGGACCGCGAACAGGAATGCGCTGACCGCTCTCCTGCGCAGCGTCGATCTCGGTATCGACGCCCGCAAGCCGATCACGGACGCACAGATCGCCACCATTTCTGCATGGAGATCCACCCGGGACACCGGCAGCACCCGGGTCTTCCGAACGGAAGCCAAACGCCTCGCCACCACCATCCTGGAACAATCCGCTCTCCTGCAACAGAACCACCGCGACCTCGCCGCACTCACCGAAGCACTTGCCCCCGGGCTGCAGAGCATCCCCGGCGTTGGTCCGGTCACCGGCGCGATCCTGGTCACGTCCTACTCCCACCATGGACGGGTCCGCTCCGAAGCGGCCTTCGCCTCGCTCGGAGGAATCGCTCCCTTGCCCGCATCATCAGGGAACACCAGCCGTCACCGGCTCTCCCGGGCCGGAGATCGGCAGCTCAACCGCGCGATCGACGTCATCGTCCGCAGCCGGCTGAGCTACGACCCTGCCACCCGCGCCTACGCGGAACGGCGACGCACGGAAGGGCTCTCCAAACGCGAGATCCGCCGCTGCCTAAAACGCTACGTCTGCCGGGCCCTCTACCGAGAACTACGCGCCCGCATGACTTGACACCGAGGCATAGAAGCGTCCTTTTCCCGGCAGGTTCGCCTGCGACAGATACGCCGCCGCGCGACGCAGCACCTCGTTCTCCTGCTCCAGCAACCGGTTCCGGCGGCGCAACTCACGGATCTCCGCCGCCTCGGTCCGGGACTGGCCCGGCTTGGCACCCTCGTCGATATCGGCACGACGCAGCCACTTCTGCAGCGTCATCGGGTGAACCCCGAAGTCCTTCGCGATCTGCTCGATCGTCACTCCGGGCTCACGGTTCCGCGCGACGCGCACAACGTCATCACGGAACTCGGTGGGATAGGGGTTTGGCACGATACCATCCTTCCAGGCCAGCCCCTCGGGCAAGCCAGATCAGATGTCACCTACTCGTGCAGCAGTCCCCATCGCTATGAACAGCTCGTCGCAGGAAGGGCCAGCGTCGTGCTCGTCCCACCACTCGCGCGTCACCTGCGACGCATGGTCTGCAGTGATCGAGCCATGCGGTTCCGAGACGAGTGCGATGAGGGCATCGAGGAACGGGTCGCGCACCTCGATTGTGAACGACGGAATCACCACCATGCTGTCCGCCATAGTGAAACTTTGCCATACCGATTAGGCCTACTCGGATAGGCCTCGCCGACAGCCTGAGAAGGTGCCTCGTCCCGCTTCGCCATCCCAAGACTGGGACGCCTACGCTCGCGAGATCGGCACGAACATTCAACGGCATCGTGCGGCACGTGGGTTCAGTCAAGATCGCGTTGCCTACGAGGCGAACCTCAGCCGCTACACGTACCAGAAGCTCGAGAAGGGTGAGTCGCGCCCTGGGTCGCCCGCAAACCCCCGGTTGATGACCCTTCTCGCCATTTCACAGGTGCTGTCCGTTGGGCTCACAGATCTCCTGCCGGCCGAAGCGCCTGACCTCACCGCGCGCTGACGCGCTGGTTCGTGGCGCGCAACGCCATCGTTTGATAGGTTCCTCTGCTTGGCTGTGTGGCTGAGCAAAGCCTCGCACGAGGAGCACCTATGACCGACGAGTACGCCGTGTTCGACTTCGACGCTGTCGACTTCGTAACGTCCGACACGCACTTCAGCCACGCTCGCATCAGCGAACTTGCCGGACGTCCCTTCACTTCGGTGCAAGAGATGGATGCCGAGATGATCCGTCGCTGGAACGACAAGGTCGGCGCAGACGACGTCGTTCTTCACCTCGGCGACGTCGCGCTTGGCCCTATCGATCAGTCGATCCCCCTCACCGCCCAACTGAATGGCCGCCGGTTTCTCGTCCCCGGGAATCATGACCGTGTCTCGCCGGCGACTCAGAGTCGGCGGGCGATCGAGAGGTTCGCTCCGATCTATGAGCAGGCGGGCTGGATTCTGTTGCCTGAGATCGTTCAGGGCACGCGCGGCGGCCGCCGACTGATCGCGTCGCACTACCCATACGCCGGAGACACGCAGGATGTCGAGCGGCACAGCTCGCATCGACCGGTCGACCGCGGCGTCCCGTTGCTCCACGGGCACACCCACGATCGCGATCGCGGGCCTTCGGGCCACGAGTTCCACGTGGGTGTGGACGCGTTCGACTACGCGCCGATCCCGATGAGCGTTGTTGATGCTTGGCTGGAGAATCTCAGTCGGGACAGCGAAGACGACAAACTCTAGCTCGGCGGACTTCGGTAGATTCAGGCCATGACACAAGAAGCCGCCGATCCTCTTTGTGGCGAGGACGCGGCAAGCCTTGGTCGGCACATCGTCGAGCAGAGCACCGCCGAAGACATGGCGACGGTTCGTGACGCGCTCCGTCAGCTCTGGACCGACCCCGTGATCGATGTCTGGCTCACGAGCGCCAATGGCCATCTCGACGGAGCGCGGCCGGTGGACGTCCTCGCATTGAACGACCTGGCGGCCGTACTCGAAGCCGTGAACAGCGAAGTCAGCGGCGGGCTTCGTTGAAGCGGCGCAGGTTGTCTGCAGACCGGACGCACGGCGTTGCTGTGCGTGACCGCGCTGAAGTCTTGGTGACGCCGGCGTGAACCGCGACGAGTTGCAGCGTCTGCGCGCAGTGAGTGCCGAGCTGGCGAGTTGGGCTTCACAGGCCCAAGCGATCCTCGACCATCGAGCCCAATCTGCCGAGGCTGCGGAGGCTGCGGTCGCTTCATTCCGTGCCGATCTACAGAGAATCGCGATTCGAGGTCGAGTTCACTGGCACGCACTTCCGCTGCGGCCCTCTGATGGGCGTCGACTCGCGAGCATCGCCCACCAGGCCGGGCTTCCCCCGATGACAGGTGTCGAGTCGGATTGGCTTCGCCGACTCACCGGCGACGTCGCGCGAGGGCTCGCGGAGGCGAAGGCCCTCAGCGGATTGCGGCGCATGTTCAGCAACGCGGACACCAAGCAGGAGGCTGAGAAGGCCGGTCACTTTCTGCTCCAGTTCCATACGTGGGGTTCCAGTACTTCATTGCCAGCCTTCCTCTCCCGCGTGGACGATAGGGCTCGACGAACTTCTGATGTGCCGGCGAATGCAGCTCTCGATCCTCGCGTCGGACTCGCCGGGCGCCTCGCCGACCTCGGATCTCCTCGCCTCCTGAGTTCGTCCGTGGTCGCGACGTTGCCAAGGTCAGTGCACACGATCCAGCGGGCACTCACTCAGGAGGCGGCACACCGAAAGCGGGCGGTGGATGCTGGGGTGGAGGTCCGGCGTAGCGAAGCGCAGCGCCTCGTCGCGGAGATGCCGATCGACAGGCTGAAGGATGCGACTCGCGAGCGTATCCGTACCGCACCTCTGACGGATGCTGGGTTCCGCACGGTGCAGGACGTGTTCGCGTACGGAGATCGTCTTCAGCACCTCCCGGGGATCGGAGCGACGACCGCGAGTCGTATCCGAGGAGCGGCTCAGACAATCTGGCAGGCGACCTACGAGGAGATGCCCGTCCGCGTCGAGATCGCCAAGCCCACGCCACAGACGTCGGAGCTTCTGCACGCCCTCGGCAGTTGGGACGCGACTCGCAAGACGCGGAACGCCACGACCGATCTGGCGCGCGTCGAGGCACTCGCACCGTTCGCGAGCGGGATTGATCGCCACACGTCCGACATCCTCGTGATCGCGGCAGACGCAACGCACGATGACTTCATCGAAGCGGTGAAAGCCGTCGATAGTCGTGCCGCGCTCGTGGGCGCTGCCGAGCGCAGCTCGGCGCCAGCCGACCCGTGGCAGGACTTCATGAGTCGCCCGGCGGACTACTTTGCGATGCTGCAGGAGCTCGGATTTCTCACGGAGGATGAGGCTGCGGTCGAAGGTGGGCTGCCAGACGAAGTCATCGAAGCTGTGCGTCGTTTCGAACTCGACACCGAGCACCTCACTGCGTCGTTGCGCGGGTATCAGAGCTTCGGGGCGCGGTTCGCCCTTGTGCAGCGCAAGGTCATCATCGGAGATGAGATGGGGCTCGGCAAGACTGTCGAGGCTCTCGCCGTTCTCACCCATCTCCGCGCGAGGGGCTCTCAGCACACCCTCGTGGTCTGTCCTGCGGCGGTAGTGACCAACTGGACTCGGGAGATTCAATCGAAGTCAGCGCTGAGGGCACACAGGCTCCACGGACCCGGTCGCGACCAAGCGCTGGGTTCCTGGAAACGTCAGGGTGGCGTTGCCGTCACGACCTACGAAACGCTTGGATGGCTAACGCCTGCCATCGAGGACCTCGACGAGCTCGCCTGCGTCGTCCTCGACGAGGCTCACTACATCAAGAATCCGGCCGCTCAGCGTTCTCAGCGCTCGGCTCGCATCATCGACCGCGCCGACCGCGCAATTCTCCTCACCGGGACACCGCTCGAGAATCGTGTCGAAGAGTTCCGGAACCTCGTGGGCTACGTCCGGCCCGATCTCGTCGTCGACGCGACCGACCTCCGTCCCCGGCTTTTTCGGCAGCAGGTCGCACCGGCGTACTTGCGGCGCAACCAAGAGGATGTCCTCGCCGAGCTCCCTGAGCTCGTCGAGGTCGATGAGTGGCTCCCGATGTCCCCTGCTGATCAAGCGGCGTATCGGGATGCTGTCTATGCCGGCAACTTCCAGGCCATGCGTCAGGCCGCCATGCTGCAGGGACCGCGATCGGAGAAGATGGCGCGTCTCGTGGAGATCGTTCAGGAAGCCGAAGACAACGGGCGACGCGTGATCGTGTTCTCACATTTCCTGGACGTGCTCCGGAAGGTACACGCGGCGCTTCCCGGGCAGGTGTTCGGACCGTTGACGGGATCAGTCCCGGCAGCCCGTCGCCAAGAGATGGTTGACGCCTTCTCTGCCGCGGGGCACGGTGCTGTGCTCGTCTCGCAGATCGTGGCCGGCGGCGTCGGCCTCAATATTCAGGCCGCGTCGGTGGTGGTGATCTGCGAGCCTCAGCTCAAGCCCACGACGGAATGGCAGGCGATCGCGCGGGCACGACGAATGTCGTCCGCAAGCAGGAACCGAAGCGGAGTCCGGGGGATGAGTTCGCCGTACACAGCCCGGATCTGATGCGGTAGCGGCTGGACGTCGCTTGTGGCAACGGCGAGCATCGGGTCATGGAGGCCAGCGAGCATGATGCGTTGAGCCTCAGCTGCGAGGCGGAAGTTGCGAGGGTCGGCGTCGAATGGCCGGCCGGCGTCGAGGTGTCGCTCGATTCGATCTTCGTCCGCGCGATAGAGAACGACCTGGCCGAGTGCACCGTTGTCGTCTCGGTAGGTGATCTCGACCGCGTTGGCGCCGTGCATCCACGCAGCGAGCACTTCGACGGCACGACCGGGAACGATACCCGCCAACCGATGCGGCGCGGCTATATCTTCGAGGCGCACGATTAATCCCTTTCGCTGCTGAGCATGATCGTATCGATGGGTGTCGACGCTCCCGCGAGCTCCGGGCGGAAGTCGTGTCGCACGAGGAACTCGGCAGCCCGCGCCTCGACGGAGGATCCAGGATGCTCGCGACTCACCACGCGATGCCATCGAGATGGATGCGCGGGCCTTCCCCCGAACGACCACACGCGGACACTGCGGCTAGCGAGTTCCCCGGAGATCCAGTCAATCTGTGCGCGATACGCGAGCCTGTTCGCTCCAGTCGGAAGCTGGATACCGTAGGCCAGGAGCACGTCGGAGGTCGCCTCGAGATCGAGTGCCTGTCGGATGAGTTCACGTCCTCGATCAAATGTGTCCGTCGACACCTCGTCGTTCAGCGCATTCGAGTCGGGGAGTACTGCGGGGAACACATTGACGATGGAGGAGGACCGGCACCCGAGCGCTTGTTGTGCGATCTCGACTCGACGAAGCGTTCTCACGCCTGACCCCACAGGGAGGCTGTGCAGGATCGCGATCAGGTGGGAAGGCGGCATGCAGGTCTCCTTTCACGGAGTCGTGGAACCAGTTAATGGTTCAGGCTCGAGCGGGTTGCTGACGTCGTCGAAGTCGTGAGAGCTCTTCAACGTCTGCAGGCACCAATATCATGATGGGCGCTAGGTCATGACATTTTGCATAGTGCAGAGCCACGGATCCCAGGGTGCGTAATCGCACCCTGGCGCAAAGTGGCTTGGCGTGGGGATCGCGTTCTAGCGGCGCAGCAGCTCAACCGAAGGGGGCCTCAGCGATGAGGATTGAATCAGCAGTTGTCACCAACTATCGCTGCATCGTTGATAGCGGAGAGTTCGGAGTCGAACCCGACAAGACCATCCTGGTCGGGATCAATGAAGCGAAGAAGACGGCCCTCCTCAAGGCGATTCAACTTGCCAGTCCGAGTCCCGACACGCCCAAGATCGACGCGATTCAGGACGATCTCGTAGGCGGATCGCACGATGGCTGACCTGTTGCCGCTCGAGCGCGTACTCAACGACAAGCTGTTCGTCGTTGCCGACTACCAGCGTCCCTACGCATGGCAGGAGAAGCAGCTCCATGACTTGTGGGAGGACCTTGATCTCCTGGGTCGCGAGCAACATCACTACGCGGGCACGCTCGTGCTGCGCCAAGCTTCAGAACTGCCGCAACGGACGCAGGCTGGCCAGGAAGTGCTTTCGTTCGAGATTGTTGATGGTCAACAGCGACTGACGACGTCTCTCATCTTGTTGGAGCAACTGAGACGTCGCGTCGAAGTCCTTGCGAAGCGGACTATTGATGAGGGTCTTGCAGACGACCTCGCCGAAACGACCCGTGACCTCCGCCGTCTGATCACCGTCTCCATCGGGGGCGTGACCAAGCCTCGGCTGACGCTCGGCGCTGAACTCGATGCATTCTTCCGCGACTATGTTCTCGGGGACGAGGTGCCTTACGACAACGTGATGCTGGAAGGGCAGCGTCGGCTGTTGGCTGCATCGAGGTTTTTTGCCGAGCAGATCGATTCCGTTGTCGCGGGCGTATCCGATGAGACGGCAGCCCGCAGGCTCATTGATCTGCGGGCGCGGGCGTGCTTCCAACTCGGTTTCCTCGTCTACTCCGTCACGAGCGTTGCGGAGGTTGGTGTGCTGTTCGAGACGCTCAACGAGCGAGGCCAATCGCTCTCGGAGCTGGAGAAGGTAAAGAACTATCTCCTCTACATGGCGCGGCAGCTGCCGGATGCAAGGCAAGACGAGTTGGTCAACCGAATCAACACGTCGTGGTCGACGATCTTCTCCAATCTTGCGAACATTCGGGTGTCCGACGACGCGCTTCTTCGATCGCATTGGCTTGCGACCCGGAATCCGAACTCACGGGCATGGCGGGGAACGACCTCGGTGAAGGAGGCGTTCCCGCGATCCAAGTACGTTTCGGGGAGCGTCCGGCTGGTGCCTGAAGGGGATGCTGGGTCGGAAGCCACTGAGGAGGCATGGCAGTCGTTGTATGACGACGTGACGGACTATGTCCGCACGCTCGCGAAGTCTTCGGCATTCATGCTCGATCTCTACACGCCTGACGCAAACTACGCCTCGTTCGATCGCGACGACGCTGCGCGAACGAGGCGGTACTCGGCGGCCCTTGCTCGCAGCGGTAACGTCGCCAACTTCACGCCATTGCTGCTCGCGGCGCGGCTATCTCATCCTGAGGACGGTCGCCTGTACGCCGAGGTGGTAGAGCTGAGCGAGAAGTTCTCTGCGCGGGCGTACGCGATCTGCGCTCTCCGCTCGAATGCCGGGCAACCCGCGGTCGCATCCGCTGCTTACGACCTCTATCAAGGGGCCGATCCACGAGGAACCCTCGATCGCATCGCTGCGAAACTGTGGTGGTTGGCGCCGGACGACGCGGTCCGAGCGAACTTTGGTCCTCAGATCAACTGGTACGACCGGCGAAGCCATAAATACGTCCTCTACGAGTACGAGCTGGCGCTGTCGAAAAACACGAGCGATCTACGCCCGTTCAGCGACTTCCGAGACACGGGTTCGCGAAAGACCACCGAGCACGTGCTACCCCAGAACCCCGCAGCCGATAGTGATTGGTGGGACTACTTCGATCGAGATGAGCATCGACGGTTGCTCAACGGAGTCGGGAACCTCGTCCTCACCTATGACAACTCCTACTACTCAAACCATGAGTACTCGGTGAAACGCGGCGCACCCGGGCAGGAGACGCCCCGATGCTTCTTTAGCCTGCCCGCGCTCGCCCGCGAGCACGAGATTGCGCAGCGCTTCGAAACTTGGACCCCTGAGGCGATCGAACAGCGTCGGCTCGCCGTTATGGAGTGGGCGTTGCAGAGGTGGAGCATCACGCCGCCGTCCAACGACGAGGGCCCCCAAGACGACGAAATAGACGAGTTGCTAGACGACGCGCAGTCTCTCGATGACGCGCCGTTGGAACTCTCGTGATCGATTGCCTGAGCGATGCGAGATCATGTCGCAGCGTCCGGAGCGACGCAGCCCATGACGAGTTCTGAGTTGACGGCCTCGCCTCACGCCGGTCCTGATGGAGCAGCCGTTGCCCCGGATCTGACTAGTGCGGTGATCAAAGCTGTCCAGGCCGGGGCGGACGAACTGGAGCGCTTGGACGGGATCGCAGCTCATGCAGAGACTCGTCTACGCGGCGCGTGGCAGATCTTGTCCTCTGGCCGGAACGCGGAGGCGAAGGGCGATGATCGATTCTTCGCTCTCCTTGACAGCGTCGTCAGCGACCTAACGAGCAGATTGAGCGAGAGTCGTCGTGTTGCTTCGACGTTCAACATCGTGTTCTTCGGGCGAACCGGCGCAGGAAAGAGCACGCTCCTTTCGGCGCTCGGTGGATTGAACGGTGAGCTCGTCTCAAATGGCGTCAGCGACTTCACAACCGAGGTGCGGGCGCTCGACTGGCAGGGTTGCCGTCTGTACGACACTCCAGGGATCAATGGGTGGGGCAGAACGCGCTCTCGGCCGGACCTGGAGAGAACCGCGCGTGAGGCAATTCAAGTTGCAGACGTCGTTCTGCTTTGTTTCGACAGTCAGGGCCCGCAGGCTTCAGAGTTCGGCAAGGTAGCAGAGTGGGTGCTTGCGTACGGGAAGCCGGCCGTCGCCGTTCTCAACATGCGAAATCCGATGTGGCGACATTTTGTGCGAGCCTCCAGCGCGCAACGCAAGGGCCTCAGCCAGACCGCGCGGCAACACGCAGACACGATCGGAAGCGAACTCGAAGCGATCGGACTTTACGGAGTGCCTGTCGTCGCCGTCCATTCCAAACGTGCCCTCTTCGCTCGCGCGTCAGTACCATTTCTGGGTCCGGCGGCTGTGGAACTCGAGAAGGAACGATCGGCGCACGGAGTCGACCGTTTGGATCGGTGGTCAAACCTCCCTCTACTCGAAGAGTTGATCGCTGCGTGCATCCGAGAAGGCGCAGGCGACCTACGACTGGCCGCCTTGCGGGAGGGATTTCAAGCGAGGCTGATCGAGCTGGCGGATGAACTCGAGCTGGTGGCAGAGGAGCAACAACAACGTGGAGTGGTCGTCGAACGGGCGATAGCCGCGTGGCTAAACGTGCTGGGATACCCAGAGCCGCCCGCGGAAGGTAGTGATCTCCTCAGGGAGCTCGAGTCCGCTCGAGGCGAACCTTTCACTGCGCCGGTGTCGGGTCGGCTCGAGGGCCATGTCAGGCACCTGCTGAGATCTCACCTCTACCCTCATCGAACGAAGTCCCTTCGCGCTGCGGAAAACCTCATCCTCGACGCCTTTGCGGACCAACGGGTCGTCACCGAGGAAGAGTTTGAGGACCACGTCTTCGACTCAACGGCTCTCGACAAGTCTCTCGTGAAGGTTGCGAAGAAGGCTGGTGAGTTTCTGTCTAACAATCTCGGTCTAGCCAGGATCGACGCGCGGGTCGATCTCGATCTCATCGACCGTTCGCCCTTTACGATTCGCGGGAATGCCGCTCGCGGTCAGCGCTGGAGCGCGAACGTACTGCGTGCGCTGGGGATGTTCGGTGGTGCGGCCAGCGCGGCTCTCGGGATCCTCGCGGTGACAAACATCTGGAATCCCGTTGGCTGGGTAGCCGCCGTTGTCCTGGTCGGGACCGGTGCTGTGAGCGCACTTATGAACTTTTTCGGGAGGAGGACCCGAAAAGGCGCGGAGTCGCGGCGAGTGACGGCACGGGCATTTGCCGTAGCCGGAGCGCGCTCCACCGTGAACGCGTTCTATGACATGTGTGAGGCGCGGCAACTCGAGGTCTTCTTGGCGAGATCGCGGGAGAGTGCTGCGGCGCTGCTGAACGAGTCGCTGACGGACGCGTTGCACACGCGCATGGGTTGCACGATGCTCAAGGCCGAGTCGGTTTGGATGCGCGGGCAGGCGCAGAATCAGCCGCAGACTGCATCGGCGAGCGAGGTGATTCGACGAGCGGGAGCTCGGGTGCTCTCACAAGTAGACGGCTGGGATCCGCCATCCCTGGAAGCCCTGCTCCTCGGTGAGGACTGGATCATCGACGAAATGCAGGAAGCTTCGCCCGCGCGGATCTCACAGCTCGACCACCGGCGGTACACGGAAGCCACAGAACAGGGTCAGTCAGGGCTTTCCGAGTTCCTGCACCTGGATCGAGCCTCGGGTGACCCAGGATTGATCAGGCGCTGGCTCGAGGGCGCCTCGGCGGCAGCCTCTATCAGTCCGCAAGAGCGAGCGGAACTGGACGCTGCTCGCTTGCTACTTGACACCCCGCCCAACGTCGTGGTTCTCGGTGACTATAGCTCCGGCAAGACCAGTCTGATCAAGAGACTCCTTGCGGATGCCGGCACGGAGACACCCGCGGCACTAGGTGTGGCTGCGGGCAGTGCAACGAGCGAAGCCAGCCGCTATCCGTTCGGGGCTGTGGTCCTCGTCGACGTGCCGGGCTTTCAGAGTGGAAGAAGCGACCACGATGCCGTGGCGGCGGACGCTACGAGGGATGCTGCGCTGGTGATTGTGGTGTTGCATGTCAATCTGCTGATCGGCGACACCACGCGGTTGGAGCGTCTCCTCCTGGGCGATGAGTCGAGGGTGGGGCTAGCTCCCCACACGATCTACGTGATCGGCCGGATCGATGAGATCGGCGTAGATCCGCAGCTCTCAGCTCGTGATTTCCTCGCGCGACGTGGGCGCAAGGTTGACGAGCTGCTCAGCATCCTCAGATCCCGCGGCCTCGACGTCCGGGCCGGACGCGTACTGCCAGTGGCCGCCGACCCCTATGGGCTCGTTTCCGACCGGACTCCGGTTGGGCGCGAGGACTACGACTCTGTAAACCGACTCTGGGACGGCATCGCCGCGCTCAGCGAGCCACTGCTTGCGCTCGAACATAAGTCGGCCGTTGGTCTGGCCGCGAGTGCAGCATTGGACCGAGGACGATCGGCTCTGCGTTCCGCTCATTGTCGGCTCCAAGCGGAAGTAATTGATCTCGAGCTCGCTCTCACGATCTCGGCTCGTCTGGAGCAAGTCCTGGAGACATCACTTGCCGAGCTGAAGCTGCTGACACAGTCAGTCGAGAGGCGCATTAGGCGGGTAGTCGACGACCATGCGAACGAAATGCTAGCTGAGGCGCTCGGGGCGGGCCCGGCCGAGGTGAACGCAATGTCGAAACGGCTGAAGACGTGGTGGGAGGACCCCCGCTTGGATAGCGCGATGCAGTCTTTGCAAACTGCGGTTGACCGCGACATCGCAGACTGGTGGAAGCGCCATTCTTCCGAGTTGGAGCGAGAGCTTCGCCGATTCGAGTTTGTAATGAAGCAACAAGACCTGCCCGATTCCGGTGAGGGTGTCGCCGACGTTCTTGGCGCGGGTATCGGCATGGCTGCTGGAGTAATCAAGGGCGCCCATGGTGTCGGAAAGGCAATCGGCAACCGCGATGCGGTCTACGCGATCGGTAAGGCCCTTCGATTCAAGTTCAAGCCCTGGGGTGCCGTAAAGCTAGGTGCGAAGGTGGGAAAAGCGGCTGCCGTACTTGGGGTCGTCGCTGTTGCGTTCGACATCGCAGATTTCGTAAACGACCAGGTTCAGCAGGAGAAGCGCGAGCAAGCGAGGAAGGCCGCAGGAGAACACATCCGCTCGACGGCCGACGTAGTTGTGGCTGACCTGCTGGCGCAAGACGGCGGGCCGATGGAGTACTTGAGGCAGAGCGAGCGTGAGTTTGTCGCGCAGCTCAAGCAACTGCAACGCGAGTCAGCAGTCCAACGGGACACGGTGTTGGGGGCTTTGAGAGACCTCGACGAGGTCGAGGCCATTCAAGTCGGCGGGGAAGAGCTGGCTGACGTGCGCATAGAGAGAGTGATGAGATGACACCAACTTCAATCGAGGCATTCCGTTCGTGGTTGAGGGAGGTGTCTGGAGACGAACTCATCGAGCAGCTCAACTTGGTATGGGCCGACTTCGCGGGACGAAAGCAACCCGTCGTCACCCTGTTCGGAGCGTTCGATACTGGCAAGAGTTCGATCTTGCGGCGCCTCCTCGTGGATTCGAACCATCCGCTTCCAGAGTGGCTAACCACTAGCGCGCGACATGAGACGTTCGATAGCCAGCTCATTGACGTCGAAGGATACGCAGTCCGCGACACCCCGGGTTTGTCTCCGGAAGGCACGGACGCCCGATCGCTCGAAAACACGCGAGTTGCACGCGAGAGCTTGGGACTGACCGATGTGCTGACATTGACGCTCAATCCCCAGCTCGCCACTGGGGAACGCGAAGAACTCATCGAGATTCTCTCGGACGAGTGGCCAACGTCCAGCGTCTGGTTTCTCATCTCCCGGGCTGACGAGGGTGGCGTCGACCCAACGCTCGACCCCACGGGCTTCGATGAGTGGAGTCAACGCAAGCGGGAGGAGCTCAAGCACTCGCTGAACTTGGCGGACGATGTCCCTATCTACGTGGTGGTTCCGGACTACGGTCAGATCGCTGCGTTCGAAGCGGATCCCGAGCCGAGCATCTGGGACGATTCTCGTCAGTGGGACGGAATGGATGGACTGCGAACGGCCCTTGAAGCCCTCGCTGATGAAGACCTCCGTGTGTCGCGGAAGGCAGCCGAGCGTCGATTCTGGCGCGGCGCGGTGAACGAACGACTGGAGGATGTTCGCCGCAAGCTCGCAAACCTGGCGACATCACGCGACACCGCGACCACCTCGCTCCAGAAGAGAGACGTTTTCTTGAACCATCTGGACTCGCTCCTAGACGCAGCCGAGGTCTCAATCGAAGGGACAGTCGAGGACGCGATTCGGCGGGTACTGGTCAGCCCCCAAATCGATGCTTCATCGATCCAGAACACCGTCGACCCGGTCCTCGAAGAGTGGTGGCACGAGCAGCAGGCGGAGCTGTCACGGATCAGACAAGACTCGACGCGCACGTTCGATCAGCAACGCGAAGGGCGCGCGTGGAGCACTTTTGAGTCTCTCTACTCCACCCGCCTCGGGTCAGCGCCTGAGGGCATCCCCGCTGCACAGATCTTCACTCCCCGATTCGACAAGCTTGGTCGTAAGGCTGTGGACGGGCTTAAGGCAGCGGATGCCGTCCGCAAAGCTCAACGAAAGGTCAAGAAGCCAGCCGAGGCGGCTGAAGTTGCCGAGTCGACTCTCGACTTGGGACAGTTCGCGGGTATCGGTGCGGCGGCGCTTCCGTTCGTCGTAGAACTCGCCGGGGTCGTCGAGGACATAGTCCAGACGAGCATTGAGAAGGCGCGCCAACGCGCTCGACGGCAGCAGCTCGAGACCGAGGTCTCTCGCATCGTGAAGGACGCGGCCAAGAACGCCATGAAGAGACTCGCGCCAGACATCGAGACACTTCGGCAGGAGATCTCCGCGCAGACCATCGGGCAACATGAGGTAGACGATCTCGATGCAGCCGTTGATATGGCCACCAAGATCGTAGCTCGAGGGGACGAACTCGTCTCCGTGGGCCGCGAGCGACCGAAGTCTTTCCAGTGATTTGGCGTGCGCCGTGATCGACGCGTCAGAGGCCCAGGTCGGTTGCCGGCATTGCGGGCATTCGTTTTTTGGCCACTCGAAGCAATTCTTCGGGGGCATGCGATCGTACAACTGCCCCAATTGCAGCAAGCGAGTGGTGTATCCGCTCACTCGCGGTTGGCGCGCATTCTGGTGGGTGTTCGCCATCGTTACTGCGGCCGCGGGTGTGTGGGCGAACGTCACTCTGCACGAGGGATACTCTTGGGTTCCCGGGGGACTCGGGCTTCTCTCGTTTGTGGTGTTGTGTCTGGACGTGGGAGTGCGACGTCGAGTCGATGCCGCCGAGCAAGCTGCGCTCGTGTCGGCCGCAGCCGAGTCTGATACGCCCGCTTCGGCGCGTGTCGTCGCGGCTGTCTCAGCCCCACCCAGCTACATCGCCGGGCTAACCGTCGTCATCACTCTCGCGATGCTGTCGAGCGCGGTCGGGGCGCTGATCGTGGCGGGCCTGAACAACGCCTATTCCTACACGGTCGTTCTGCAAGAGGCTGAGCCAGCTACCACTCAGCCCGGGTTCGGCAGTTCCGTCAACCTGGCATCGGGTGGTGGCGATCTCTGCGGCGACGGCGACGACTACACCGGGTGCCTCAACATGCACGTCGCTATGTACAACAGCGTCTGCGTAGGTGTCTCTCTGACGGCCACCGCTCAGTCGACGTGCTCATCGCTCTCTGCCTTCGTTGAGGATGTCCGTCTTCAGGCCGACGGCTGTGGCTCGGGATGTACAACTCAAGCGGATGAACAAGGTCGCTGGGGGTGGGCCTACCTCCGCCCCGCGCCGGCGCCGACGATGGTGTCGAACGATAACGCGTTGCCAGAGCTCAGCTACGAGCGGTATTGCTTGTTCAGCCTTGGGCCGATCCAGGTTGGTGACTGCCCGGGCGATCCCTAAGGGTCGCCTGGCGCTATGCCGGGACGCGTCGACGCTGAGTGTCGGCTCAGCTATTGGTGTGTGTGCATGCGATGGCCATTCCAACAGGATCAGCCAGCGCGCCGACTTCGCCCTCGAACACCCGGAAGTGCGTTGTGCCGCGTGGTTGGACCGTGACGTCGTCGAGGGCCAAGGATCCTCCAGCGGCATCGATGCGGACGACCTCGCCGTTTTGCACCTCTGCCGTTCCTTCGGGGAGGGTGCCGCTCTCGCCCGTCACCTTCGTGTACTTGCCGTCCGACCCGATGTCGACAAGTGTGCAGGCGTATGAACCATCATTGAGCGCTGCGGCCGGAGATTGGCTGTTCCACCACCAAAGTGCTCCTACGCCGACGACCGCGATAACTGCATACGGCTTCCAGGTACGCCAGATGCTCTCCGAAGTCATGAAGCAAGTCCCCGTTCATCTGGCAGCTGCAACGGGGTTCCGCCGCGATCGCTACCACTCCCGGGAAGCAATCTACTATGTACGTGCGAGGCGGATCGCGGCGATGAATCGTGCCGGCCACCCTCGCCACGGAAAGTGCGATCATCGTGAAGTCCGCGCCGCAAGATCTTCCTCGTCTCCGACCTAGCCGGCTACGCATATCGCGGTCGGGACCCGTCACTCCCACTGATATCGAAGGCCCACACGCATGGATGGCAAGTTCACTCAATCCACCAAGGATCGACTTGCTGACCAAGCCGGGAACATGTGCTCGGCGCCGTGGTGCGATAGGTCAACCTCCGCTGCGTCGGGATCTCGTTCAAGCGGTGTGTCCAATACCGCTGAGACGGCGCATATACGAGCGCGCCGGGCAGGCACCGCCCGCTGGGATCCCAACATGACTGACGACGAGCGTGCTGACATTAGCAACGGGATTCACCTTTGTGAGGACCATGCGAAGCTCATCGACAACGACGAGTCGCTCTATACCGTCGATCTCCTGTTGCGGTGGAAAGAGCGCCAGACAGACCTGGCGATTCAGGCGCAGAGGAGCGGCTGGGCATTTGCTTTCGTCGAGGGCTTGGTTCAACACTCCTGTGCCTGGGCGGTGTCGCCGACGAGGGACATAAGCGCTGATGGGGTGCACGACTTCATCCGCGCAGTCGGCTCGTCCTCAGTGTGGGATTCGGACGCGGCGGACGACCTGGGGACCCTCATGACCGAGTTGGCGTTGAACGCGGCGCGGCACGCCGGAGCGACGGAAGTGACCCTGTCGTCCAGGAGCCAGGAGATCTCACTCTCTTACGATGAGGGCGTTGAGCTGTTCGGTCTCTCTCAGTTGAGGTCATCCGTGAAGGGTCGAGGGGGGCAGACATTTCTCGAGATCTGGTCCAAGAAGTGGGGCCAGCATTTCCTCCTTCTGAGTGAAAGTCGCGGCGGGCAGCGCGTCTGGACTGTGCGGAATCTTGCGGTGGCTCCGGTAGCGGGTGCTGCGTGCGCTGTGAGCGTAGAAAGGGACGCACGCGGCAACTTCGACTCGACCGGGCTCGAAGGTTGTGACCTTGCCCAGATCCATCTTGTCGGGCTTTGGTCCTTCAGCGATGTGGCAAGCCTGGTACATCGAATTCGCCAAGTTACGGAGCACACGCCTGTGCTCTTGACCAGCGAGCATGCCCACACCGTGGGGCTCGTTGGGCACTGGCTCGCTCAAGGAGGCATAGCGCGCGAGAGCGTCCAGCTTTGGTCGGACGCTGCGCTCTTCGAGCAGGCCACGCACTTATGCACAGCTAACTGATGCAAACACGCCTGGAGTGACTCTCGGGGAGTGGGCGAACGAATAGCTGACCTATGTCGAGTAGTGGACGACTACGAGACGCTTGTGCTCAAGCTGCCGGTTTCGGTGGCTTGGTCCCAGCTCCAAACCGCACGGAATCTCATTCCGTCGCTGACGGGCATGCTGAGAACCTCGACTGTCTCGCGCGCGGAGCACGAGAATCCGAACTCAACTGGCCACTGGTCCGTGATCGTCATAATCACGATGCTGACGTCGGGAGGATGCAAACGGCGACAGATTGGATCGTCTACCTCGTCAATTCGAGCGAGGGCGGTACCGAGGCCATGTTCGGCAATAGCGCCCGCTGCTCGTAGAAGGTAGCCGCCCATGTGTCCGCGAGGCCCCTGGAAAACCTTGATGTCGTCCAGAAGGCGGGGAACAGTTGAACTTACGTGAGAGCCGACAGTGTTTGCGTACGACGCGATTACCTTTTCCCAACTCTGACTGCCGACGTCGGGCAACAGGACAGCCTGCTCCTGAACCCAATCAAACACACTAAGCGTCGTGGGCTCATCCTCGGAGATCACACCTGAGTCCGAGGGAATTGGGCCTATGCGAGCGATCAATCGCTCAGCGCTGGTGAAGCGTGCGGGTTGGACGCGAACTGTGGGCGGTGATACACCGTAGACGTTGCAAAGGCGGAGGAGTAACTTGTCGCCCTTCCCGAAGCACAACGTGGTGCGCAGAGCTGCAGCGAGGCTGTCGATCTCATCCGCGTCTCCGCCATCGAGCACATCGAGCGACTTCACTAGGCGTCGATGCATCCGCCTGGCGGAATCAAGTAGCTCAGCTGGCGATAGTTGGCGAGACGCGGGCACGCAGCCAAGCGTATTCGTGTGCACGCTATGGATTCATGACAACTCTCATGAGACGCTTTGCGTGCGCGGCGCGACAGCTTGTATGAGAAAACCCCAGGTCAGCTACTTCGCGATCTGACAACTGTCGTGAGATCCGACATCACTCGGACAGCGACCGGCTGATCACCGCGAGCGTTGCGGACTGTGCCGCGGCGGAAGTCGAGCCTCTCCGGGCCGCGAGCAGACCCACGAGAGACTCGGTCACCAGCATGAGCGCGGCGCGCGACGTGTGCACCAGTTCGTCGCGGAAGGAGTCTTCGATGGGCGCCACCACCAGAGTGATGTCCGCGAGATCAGCGGCAGCCGATCGGGGGAAGTACGTGATCGCGAGCACCGTTGCGCCACTCTGTTTCGCAGCCTGCATGACTTCGAGCGAGGAGCGGTTGGCGCCCGATCCGGTCACCACCAGGCATGCCGAGCCCGCGCCGAGGTGAGTTGCGGCGATCTGCTGGCCCAGCGTGTCGGAGAGGTACTCGGCAGGACGGCCCGCCGCCATGAGGCGCAGGGCAAGGTCGAGGCCCAGCGGAGACGAGAGACCGTTGGCGGCGATGACGAGCCGCTGCGACTCATCCACGACGCGGACGAAATCCTGCAAGCTCTCCTCGGTGATGGCGGACACGGAGTGTCGCAGGCGCCCGACGACCCGGTCCACGGCGCCGTGGAGGGCGCCACGCATGGTGCCATCGGCCGTGTCGGTCATCGGCGGCGCGCCGAGTGCCAGCTCGCGGGTCAGCGCGCCTCGCAGCTGCGGATATCCGTCGTAGCCCAACGACTGCGCCGCGCGGCTGACGCTCGCACGTCCCACCCCCACCTGGTCCGCGACCTCCTGCGCTGTCTTCTCGATCGCGGCCTCGATGTCGGCGGCGATGGCCTCGGCCACGCGCAGCTCGCTCGGCTGCAGCGACGGCGCGAGCATGGCGATCCGCGCGGTGGGCAGCGTGTCAGCGGACCCTGTCCACATTCCGACTCCTCGGTGGTCTCGGGCGTCCCGCGCCTTCGGTGATCCGGCGTCGGATCGCGCCGGAAACGGCATCCATGATCATGGTGGCGACCACGACGACGATCAGCAGCATCCCGACGGTATCCCACTCGCGGTAGTTGGTGTAGTTCGCGAGCATGCTCCCGATCCCACCCGCCCCGACGAGCCCCAGGACAGCAGACGTGCGGATGTTGATCTCGAAGCGGTAGAGGGCGAAAGACATCAGTGCGGGGGATGCCGCAGGCCACAGCGCCCAGCGAGTGACTTCGGCGGTGCTGCCGCCCGCGGCGCGCACCGCTTCGGACGCGCCCTCCTGGACGGACTCGATCGTCTCGTAGACCCACTTGCCCTGCGTGCCGATCCCGGCGATGCCGAGAGCGAGCGCGCCGGTGAACGGGGTGAGACCCGTGATCGTCAGCAGAATGAGCGCGATGATCACCTCAGGCACCGCCCGGATGACGGCGAACAGGCCGCGAAGCGGCAGTCGCAGCCACACGGGACCGACGCCCTGTGCTGCCAGCATCCCCAGCGGAATCGACACGATGACGCACAGGATGGCGCCGATCCACGCCATCGAGATCGAGCGCCACATCTCTTCGAGAGCACGCGGCAGCTTCTCCCAGTTCGGGCTCTCGAACATGAGGGCGCCGTAGTGGAGGACTTGACCGGGCACGCTGGCCAGATCTCTCCAGTCGATGGGCAGTCCCACCGCGGCGACGACGACCAGGACCCCGAAGACGACGGCGGTCAGAGTCGGAACGAAGCGGGACGGATGCGGTGGCACGGCGAACGAGGACGAACTCATACGAGGCGCCTCCTCAGAACGTTCGACGCGATCTCGATCAGCACGACGACCACGAGGATCTCCAGCACGATGACGGCGACGTCGTCATACGCATAGAACGCGCGTCGTTCATCCAGCAGGCGACCGATCCCGCCCGCGCCGACGATGCCCAGGATGGCCGAGATGCGCACGTTCAGCTCGAGCGTGTACAGCCATTGGTTGGCAAAGAGCGGCCACGATTGCGGCAATGCGGTGTGGCGGTTGATTTGGGCCTGCGTGCCGCCCGCGGCCTTCCCCGCCTCCATGTAGGCGTGGTCGGCGGAGTCGATCGATTCGGACACGAGCTTGACGATGATGCCGATGTCGAACAGGAACAGCGTCATCAGCCCGGGAAGTGCGCCCACCCCGACCATCGCGACCAGGATCGTCGCGTAGACGAGGTCCGGGACGGCGCGGATGACGTTGATGACGGCGCGCAGGCTCCGGCGGCTGAGCGCGTTCGGATTGGTCGGCGCCGCGGCCCAGAGCGTCAGCGGGACCGAGACGATCGCTGCCGCGACCGCGCCGACGAGCGCCATCTGCAATGTCTCGAGCATCGGGAGGATCGTGCGCGGCAGAAAGCTGAGATCGGGTTGGAAGAGTTGGGCGATCAGGCCCGAGCCGTTGTCCCAGTTGCGGACGAGCGCCCCGAAGTCGAGTTCGATCCCGCCGATCGCGGGCAGGCACGTCGCCGCGGTGAATGCCGCGAACGCGGCGACGATGAGGAGCGTCCGAAGGCGCGTCGTGGGCTTTCGGGGGACCTGGAGATCCGTCACCGTGCTCATGTGTCGAGCCGGTCGTGGGGCTGAATGGGGCGACCGTAGATCTGCTCGAAGTCATGCTCGGTGGCATCCGCTGCCGATCCGTCGTAGACGATCTCGCCGTCGCGCAGCCCGATCATGCGGGTCGTGTACGTCCGGGCCAGATCCATGAGGTGGATGTTGACCAGGACCGTCAGCCCCTTCTCGGCGTTCACGCGGCGCAGGTCGTTCATCACGGTGTGCGCCGTAGGCGGGTCGAGACTGGCGACCGGTTCATCGGCGAGCATGACGCTCGGCTCCTGTGTGAGGGCGCGGGCAATCGCGACGCGTTGCTTCTGTCCTCCGGAGAGGTGGGAAGCGCGCGTCCAGACCTTCTCCAGCATCCCGACCGACTGCAGCGACCGCAGCGCGAGCTCTCGATCGTGCGCGCGCGTGATGCCGAGGAGCGTCCGATGCGTGGGGGTGTGGGCGAACCGGCCGACCAGGACGTTTCGGTACACGCTCGTGCGGTCGGCGAGGTTGAAGCCCTGGAAGATCATGCCGATGTGTCCGCGGAGGCGGCGAAGTTGGCGCCCGCCCATTCCGGTCACGGTGTAGGGCCCCACGGTGACGGTGCCCGTCGTGGCGGGGACGAGCCCGTTGATCGTGCGGATGAGGGTCGACTTGCCGGAGCCCGAGAGTCCGACGATCGACACCATCTCTCCCGCGGCGATGTCGAGGGAGACACCGCGGAGGGCGCGGGTGCCGTTGCGATAGGTGACCGATACGTCGTCGAGACGGATGGACCACGACGCGGAGGCCGAGGGGATCTCCCCGGCCTCCGCGTGCTGCGGATCAGTGTGCATGCACCGAATCTCTCAAGGGGTGTGATCGCAGCGAGGTGCGATCAGTTGGCGAACTCGGCGAGGATTTCGCCGTAGCGGGTGATCTCTTCGGGCGCCGTGTCGCTCGTCCAGCCGGAGAGGCCGACGAGGTCGAACATCACGGAGGCTGCTTCCTCGGACGAATCCGCGTACCCGGCCATGAGCTCGATCAGGCGCTTGGTGAGGTCAGCGGGCAGCGACGGGGAGACGGCGACGCCACCGTTGGGGATCATGTCGGTGTACGCGAACGCGACGACCTTCTCCGCGATGTCGGGAGCCTCTTCGGTCACGGTGGTGCGGGCATCCCAGTAGCCGAACGTGACCTCGGCGTCGCCGTTGTACACCGCGAGCACGGCGTTGTTGTTTCCTTCGACGGGGACCTGTGTGATGCCGCTGTCGGTGTCGATGCCCTGCTCGCGCATCGCGACGACGGGGTACTGGTAGCCGGCCGGCGAGGTCGCCGACTGCAAGGCAACCTTCGTGCCGTCGCTGATCTCCGCGAGCTTCTCGAGCGCGGCCGGGCCCTGTCCCGATGCATCTTCGCCCGCCGGCTCGATGTCGTTGCAGTACGACAGCTCAATGCCGCTGGCGGCATACGTGCTCATGATCGGTGCCGCGTCGCAGTACTTGTCGGGGTTGTTGGTGTAGGCCACCGAGGCGTAAGAGGTCGCGCCGAAGCGCACGTCGCGGAGGATCAGTTCGGCGTCGTAGCGCTCGGTCGCCGTGAAGAGGGACCCCGCGTCGGTGATGATGACCTGTGCCTGGTCGCTTCCCAAGGCCTCGACGGTGGCCGCGTAGTCGGAAGCGACGACACCCTTGACCTCGATTCCGAGATCCTCCGAGAGATAGGTCGTGAGAGGGTCCAGAGCCTCGGCGAGGTCTTCGCCTTCGACGGACGGGACGAGCGAGATGGTGATCGACTCGGGCACTCGGTCGCCTCGCCGGTGGCGGCGGGCTCCGTGCTGCCGCTGCAGCCGGCCAGGCCGAGAGCGAGGACCGCCGCGGCCGCGGCGCTCGGGAGGAGCAGGTTCGTGCGCATGTCAGTTCTGCCTTTCGGGGGAGGGGGGATTCTCGGACGGGGAAAAGGTGGGGGACGTCGCCGCTTCGACCCACGCGATGATGGGGTCGTAGAGATCGGCGAGCGAAGAGCCGCGCATCGTGACGGATGCGGTGGATCGCGCCGCGGTCGCACCGACGAGCGCAGTGTCTGCGCCCAGGTCTTGTGCGGGCGCGAGGTCGAGCGCGACGATGTCGCCGACCGAGAGAACGGGTCCGCGTGCGAGCGCGTCACGCAGGACGGGGATGAGCCCGGCGGGCTTACCGACCGTGAAGTGGAAATCCTCGAACGCCCGGGCGATGCCCCACGCCGTCAGGACCTCGGTGACACCGTCACCGGGCGCATTCGTCGCAAGGACGAGTCGTGCGTGGGCACCGACGCGATCCAGGAATTCGGTGATCCCTGCGGGCGGCGCGACCAGGGCGTCTGCCGTGCCGAGCAGAGTACGAGAGAGGTCGTACGCGGCGCCGATCGTTGCAGCCGAGACACCGTCGCCTGTGGCGACACGGGTGACGGCGTCGTAGCCGTCGCGGTAGTCGGTCTCTCCGGTGGCGAAGTCGGCGAGCGCAGCGTCAGCTCGGTCGATGAATCTGGCGTCGCCCGTGCTTTCCGCGATCGCGCGCGCGAAGGCCGTGATCGGGCCATCGCCGAGCGCCAAGGTACCGTCGAAATCGAAGACGATGGTGGGTCTCACAGTTCTCCTCCTCGCACTTTCCGTCCGCAGGGGGGGGCCGGTGTGGGCGTTGCGTCCATAATTGACGATGAACGTGGACGAAATGACCATCCGGTGTGAACAGTGCGTAAACAACCCACCGTCGCTGTTTAGGCTGAGCGCGTGACCGATCTGATCGATGCCATCGCGGCGCACGCTCGAACCGATCCGCACGCGACGCTGGACGAGCACGCGTGGCTGGGCGACGCGATCGACGACGACCGCGACGCGGATCTGTTCGTGGCCTGGGGGCGCTCCACCGTGATCGACGAAAACACCCGCACCTCGGTGATCGACCCTCCTCTGTTCGCCGCGCTGCACGATCGGGCACGGATCGACGCCCGGTGGCCGGTGGGCAATGCCGGGCTCCTCCACGTGTACGGCTATCTGCTGTCGACAGTGACGACGCCCTACGGGCTCAAACGTGAACGATGGCTGAGCGGTGAGCTTGCGCGAGCCTATGGGCTGCAGGCCGACGCGTTCGTTCCGTGGGCGCAGTCCCCGTCGACGACGTTGCTGGCTCGGGTGACGGATGCGGCATCCCGAGCCATCGATCGAGATGCCGTCCGCACGACCGATCGGGGAGCGACGTTGGCGTTCCACCGCGCGACCGGCGCAGGCCCATGGGCGCTGACCTACGCCCTGGGCGGGCGACTGATCACCGCCTTTCCCGTTGCGTCGACCGAGGCGATCCTGGCGGAATGGGATGCCGATCCGGACCGCCTGCGCTGGAACGCTGCGGGCGGATGACGGGCACGCTGATTCCGGCTGCGTGCACCGCACACCCAGCTGGGCGCGGTATGCTGATCTCGATAGGCGGATTTCTCATCCGTCTCGCCCCGGCCGCGTGGTAACGGTCGGGGCTTTTTCTTGCCCGGACGCGAGGGTGAAGTGCGCAAGACTGAGCGCACCACTCTCTCCGAACGGAGCCCCATGGTCGACGCACGCATCCTCACCGCCGACACCATCATCACGATGGATCCCGCCCGCCCACGGGCCACGGCAATCGCGATCCGCGACGAGCGCATCGTCGCCGTCGGGTCACTCGACGACTGCCGCGCTGTGCTTCCCGATGCGCCGGTCGAAGACACCGGCGCCGCGTGCCTCTTGCCCGGTTTCATCGATTCGCACTCACACCCGGTGCTCAGCGGCATGGCGACGATGTACCCCGCGTACTGGATCGCGCCGTGGTTCGCACCCACGTGGGACGATGTGGCCACCATCTTCCAGAAGGCGATCGCCGAGACGGATGCCGGCGCCCCACTCTCGTTCTTCGGCTTCGACGGACTTCTGCAACAGCACGACGAACCGACGGCGGAGGTCCTCGACGCGATCTTCGGTGACCGCCTCGTGCTCGTCTTCGGCAACTCGGGACACACGTCCTACGTCACCTCTGCCGTCATGCGTCAGCTGGGATGGATCGACAATCCGCCCGCCGACCCGGTCGGCGGTTTCTTCGGCCGCACGCCCGACGGCGCCCTCAACGGGCGGGCGACCGAAGTGCCGGCGGCGATGGCGCTCGCCGCGCCCGTGCTGAGCGCGATGTCCGCGAGCGCGAAGCCGTTGCAGGGTGCGGTGGAGTACTACATGCTGATGGCAAGTGCGGGGATCACCTCGACGTCGGAGCACACTTACACGACACCGCTGAAGCAGGCGTACGAGACCCTGGCATCGCTGCCGAGCTCTCCGCTGCGGATCTCGATGTACCACATGTCGACCGAAGCCGATTGCGGCGATCCCTTCGTCTCCGACGCGCCCGCGACGATGCTCCGCAAGCAGGGGATCAAGCTCTGGGCCGACGGGTCTCCGTGGGTGGGGAACATCGCGATGTCCGAGCCGTACCTCGACACTCCGGCGACCCGGGCCGCCGGCATCCCGGCCGGCACCACGGGCGAGCGGCCGATGAACTACACCCGCGCCCAGCTCGACGCACTGCTGGACACACACGCCCCCGAGGGATGGCAGATGGCGTTCCACGTCAATGGTGACATCGGCCTCGACATCGTCATGGATGCCTTCAGTCGCGCACTCGACGCGCACGACCTCACCGGAACCGACCACCGCTGGCGGGTCGAGCACATCGGTGGGGCACGTCGCGATCAGTTCCACCGGATGGCCGACCTCGGAGTCGTCGCCTCGATGGGACCGTTCCAGTTCTACTACTGGGGTGACCTGCTGGACGGGCAGATGTTCGAGAGCCGCATCGGCGCGCCCTGGCAGCGTTTCCGCGACGCGTTCGATGCGGGAGTCCACCCCTCCTTCCACAACGACGGCAGTGTCAGCCCGCCGACGCCGCTGCTGAACATCCAGACCGCGGTGACGCGGCGGACCTCCAGCGGTACGGTTCGCGGCGCCGAGCAGGCGACGACGGTCGATGAGGCGATCGCGGCCCAGACGATCAACGGCGCCTACGCGCTGGGCACCGATTCCGATGTCGGCTCGCTCGTCTCGGGGAAGCTGGCCGACCTCGTCGCTCTCGACGCGGATCCCGCGGCGGTCGACCCCGCGACCATCGGTGCGATCGGCGTGACGGGCACCTGGCTCGGCGGCAACCGCATCGACCTCGGCGCGTTCTCAGCGGCATCCGGAGAAGTGGATGCGGCAGGCTTCGCCGCGCTGCGTGCCCTTGGGGTCCCCGCCTGCTGCCATCACACGCCCGGCGCCTGAACCACAGGTCAGTCCGTGGGTGGCCGGCGCAATCGCTTGGTGTCGGTGCGGTGCTGCTTGGCTTTCAGCCGTCGCTCGGTCGAGCCCCGGCTGGGTTTCGTCGGCCTGCGCGTCGGTGCGGGCGGGGCTATCGCCTCGGCGATCATCGATGCCAGCCGACCGCGCGCCGCATCCCGATTGCGCAGTTGCGCGCGGTGCTCGGACGCCGCGATCGTCAGCGTTCCGTGCACGAGGCGACCGGACAGCCGTTCGAGGAGTCGCTCGCGCTGCACGGGGGAGAGGGAGCTGGAGGATGCGGCATGCCACATCAGTTCGACCCGGGAGTCGGCGGTGTTCACGCCCTGCCCGCCGGGGCCGGACGATCGAGAGAATCGCCACGACAGCTCCGACTCCGGGATGGTCAGTCCCGCTGACACCCGCAGTCCGGGGCGCTGTGCAGTGGCCATGCATCCATCATCCGCTACGGCTGCAGGCGCTCCAGTGACCAAGCGCCGGCTTCGGTCCGACGGGTGAACACCAGGCGGTCGTGCAGTCGCGAGGTTCGGCCTTGCCAGAACTCGATGCGCGTCGGCGTCACGCGATATCCGCCCCAGCGTTCCGGCCGGGGCACCTCGGTGCCCTCGGGGTAGCGCTGCTCCAGCTCGTACACACGCTCTTCGAGCTCGGCGCGCGATGCGATGGGATGCGACTGCCGGCTCGCGGTGCCGGCGATGCGCGATCCGTGCGGGCGGCTCCGCCAATACGCCTCCGACTCGTCGTCGCTCACGAGTTCGACCGTGCCCGTCACGCCGACCTGACGGTGGAGCGAGTACCAGGGAAAGAGGAGCGTCGCGCCGGAATGCGCGGCGATGGCCTCGCCCTTCCTGGACTCGCGGTCGGTGTAGAACGCGAAACCGTGCTCGTCGACCTGACGAAGCAGAACCGTGCGGCTCTGCAGGATGCCCGCCGAATCCAGCGTGCCCAGGACCATCGCGTTCGGCTCGTAGACGCCGCGATCAGAGGCCTCCGCGAGCCACGCCTCGAACTGCGCGATGGGATCGTCCGCCAGGTCGCTTTCGTCGAGTCGTTCGATGCCGTAGTCGGTGTGGCGCGCGAGCGCCTCGTTCGGATCGGTCACACGTGCAGGCTAGCGCCCGTGGGTAGCGCCCGGCCGCGCGTCAGGCGTTGTCTTCGGCGCGCACGCGGAAGCCCTTCGCGATGTTCTCGCGCAGCTCCGCCGCGTTCTGGCGCACGACATACGCCGGGCGGTCACGCTCGATGCGCCAGGACTCGCTCAGCGGTCCCGTCGAGACCGTGTCGAAACCGATGCGGTCGTAGAGCTCGGTGATCAGCGCGATCGCCTCCGGGAAATCGGATGCCGTGCCCAGTGCGCGACGGTTCGGCGTCCCGGCCGGGCTGCCGGTCGTGGTGATGTCCGCGGACGTGATGTGGTTGAACCCCTTGACGACCTTCGACGCGGGGAGGTGCTCCTGCAGGAGGCCCGCGGTGGTCGCCTCGCCCCGATCGAGCTCCGCGATGTGGCCGTCGCGTTCCCAGTAGTAGTTGTTGGTGTCGATCACGATCTTCCCGGCGAGGGGCGCGACCGGGATGTCCCGATAGGCGCGCAGCGGGACGGTCACGACGACGACGTCGCCCGCCTCGGCTGTCTCGGCCACGGTGGCGGCGCGAGCCAGCGGCCCGAGTTCGTCCACGAGCTCAGCGAGCGACTCCGGTCCGCGCGAGTTCGCGATCACCACGTCCTCGCCGAGGGCGGTCAACGCGCGCGCGACCTGAGCTCCGATGTGTCCTGCTCCGATGATTCCGTAGGTGGTCATAGTTGCCCCAACCCGGGGGCGGCCGTCAGGATTCCCGGCATCCACCAGGATGGACGCATGACACAACGCCGCCTTCTCGACTTCGGTGACGACAATGCCGCCCGCATGGATGCCGGCCTGATCTTCGACCCGACCGACGACGCCATGATGGACGACCAAGCCGCCGCACTCGAGCTGCTCTACGACTTCAATGCGACCCGCCCCTCGCAGAGCGCCGAACGGCAGGAGCTCCTGACGCGGATGTTCGCCTCCGTCGGCAGCGGCTGCTACATCGAGCCGCCGCTGCACGCGAACTGGGCGGGGCGCCACGTGACCCTCGGCGACAACGTCTACGCCAACTTCAACCTGACGCTCGTCGACGATGTCGCGATCACGATCGGCAGCAACGTGATGATCGCGCCGAATGTCGTCATCGCGACCGCGGGGCATCCGATTCTCCCGGAGCTCCGCCGAGAGGCCGCGCAGTTCAACCTGCCCGTCGTGATCGGTGACAACGTGTGGATCGGGGCCGGTGCGCTGATCATGCCGGGCATCACGATCGGCGACGACACCGTCATCGGCGCCGGCAGCGTCGTCACCCGCGACATCCCTGCCGGTGTCATCGCCGTCGGATCGCCGTGCCGGGTCGTGCGCGAGATCGGCGACCACGACCGTGAGTTCTACTGGCGTGACCGCCGTATCGACTTTCCGCTGGAGTAAGTGCTCAATACCAGCCGACCGACTGCGAGTGGCCCCAGGCGCCACACGGGTTGCCGTAGCGACCCGCGATGTAGCCCATGCCCCACGCGATCTGCGTCGCGGGGTTGGTCTGCCAGTCGGCGCCGGCCGAGGCCATCTTGTTGCCGGGGAGGGCCTGCGGAATGCCGTAGGCGCCGCTGCTCGCGTTGTAGGCGCTGGCGTTCCAGCCGGACTCCTTGTTCCAGAGCGACACGAGGCACGCGAACTGGTCGTCGCCCCATCCGTACTGCGCAGCGGCCATCGACCGGGCGATGCCCTGTGCTGACGCCGGGTCGACGTTCACGTTCACGTTCGCCAGTGACGACGACGACGACGACGACGAGGACGAAGCGGATGCGGCGGCCTTCTCGGCGGCGGCCTTCTCCGCAGCGGCCTGCGCTTCAGCTGCAGCCTGAGCCTCGGCCGCAGCCTTCGCCTGAGCGGCAGCCTCGGCGGCGGCCTGAGCGGCGGCGGCAGCGGCATCAGCGATCGCCTTCACGGCCTTTGCTTGCTCGAGCCGGCCGGTGAGGTTGCCCGCGGCGGCGTTGACGGCATCCGTCGCACGGAGCGTCTCGGTGACCTGCTTCGGCAACAGCATGAGGGGGGTGAGCTCGTGCTGCGAGAGTCGGTCGGTAAGGGCAGCCAAGTCCGAGGTGTCGATCGTCGTGGCGCCGTCGACATCGAGCCCGGACTGTGCGACGTTTCGTTCGGTGGCGCCGGCGAAGGCGATCGCGGCGCGGGCGCTCGTGAGGGCCGATGTCGCGTCGTCGGCGATGTGCGCGAGCGGGTCGGCGACCGACGCGGCGCGCGATTCGGACGGAGCGGCACCGGCGGCGTAGGACGATGCGACCTCCGCGCGATCGGCAGCGAAGGCCGTCGATGTTCCGCCGGTCAGGATTGCGGCGGCGGTGACGGCGACGGCTGTCACGACGAGCGGAAGGCGAGCAGGCTGGAACGAAAAGCGCATGTAACGGTGAGTCTTTCGATGTATCGGAACCGGCGCGTCGCGTCGGGAAATGCCCTCGGGGTGGACACAAGTCCCCGAGTCTGGTGGCGCTTTCTGGATGAAGCCTGGGGTTTCGCTGGGCGGCCATTCGCGAAAGTAACGGTGAGGTAACGCTCTGGTTGCGTCCTGGAAGGCTCCCGATGTCAGTCACCGCAAGGGATCGCGCGCATTGTCACGGTCCGCCCCTACCTCCGGGAGGAACCGCCGGGGTAGAGTCACGAATACAGGCGACTCCCAGGGAGACAGGACCATGGCATCCAATTCCGCAGCCGACATCGTTGACGCGATCGGCGGGCCCGGCAATATCGCAAGCCTCACTCACTGTGCTACTCGGCTGAGGTTCCAGCTGAACGACGCCTCGATCGTCGACAAGGCGAAAGTCGAGGCGGTTCCCGGTGTGATGGGAGCCGTCCCGCAAGCCGGCGACCGCTACCAGGTCGTCATGGGCGGCGCCGTGCAGAACACCTACAACGACATCATGGCGCTTCCGGTGATGGCCGGCGGCGGTGGCGGTGGTGGCGGCACGGAGTCTGCAGAGGACATCAAGGCGCGAGAGCGCGCCAAGGGGCCTCGGGGAAAGGCCGCGTGGCTCGACAGCCTGTTCGAGTACCTCTCCGACTCCTTCCGTCCGATCCTCGGGGCTCTGCTGGGTGCCTCGCTCTTCATCACCTTCATGGCGCTGATGGCGACGCTCGAGGTGATCCCCGCGTGGAACTCGCCGGGCGTGACCCTCGAACCGTCATGGCAGTTCGTCAACCTGATGTGGCAGTGTGTCTTCGTCTTCCTGCCGCTCATGGTCGCCTACAACGCGTCGCAGAAGATCGGCGCCGATCCCTGGGTGGGCTTCGCGATCATGGCGGTGCTCATGCTTCCGGGCTTCACCGCGCTCGGTTCCAACGACGCGGCGAGCCAGGGCACCTTCCTCGGTTCGGAGATCACCACGATCCCGATCTTCGGCGTCCCGCTCACGCTCTTCGACTACAGCTCGCAAGTCTTCCCCCCTCTCCTGATGGCGGCGGTGCTCGGCCTCGTCTACAAGGGGCTGCGGAAAGTCATCCCCGAGAACGTGCAGCTGATCTTCGTGCCCTTCCTGGCGATGCTCATCATGATCCCGCTCACGGCGTTCCTCATCGGACCCATCGGTGTGTACGCCGGTGCCGCACTGTCGGGCGCCCTCAGTGCGATCAACACGTTCTCGCCCTTCATCTTCGCGATCGTCATTCCCCTGGCGTACCCGTTCATGGTGCCGCTCGGCCTCCACTGGCCGATCAATGCGGTCATGCTGCTGAACATCCAGACCCTCGGCTACGACTACATTCAGGGACCGATGGGCGCCTGGAACTTCGCCTGCTTCGGCGCGACCGCCGGTGTCTTGCTGCTGGCGTGGCGTGAGAAGGACAAGGAGATGAAGCAGACCGCGACCGGCGCTCTGGCAGCGGGGTTGCTCGGTGGAATCTCGGAGCCCTCGCTCTACGGCATCCATCTGCGGTTCAAGCGCATCTATCCACGCATGCTCGTGGGCTGCCTCACGGGTGGTCTCATCATCGGCATCGGCAGCCTCGTCCTCGGGCTCCCGAACGGCATCACGACCAACGCGTTCGTGTTCACCTCGCTGCTGACGATCCCGGCGTTCGACCCGATCGGGCTGTACGCGATCGCGATCCTCGGCGCGTTCTTCGTCTCGATGTTCCTGGTCGTCATCTCGGGGTACAAGAACCCCGCGGATGCTGCGGCCGTCGCCGCGGCCGGCGTCACGGTCGAGGAGATCGAGAACCGTCCCGCACACGAGTCGGCGCAGGGCCTGATCGCCGCGAATTCCGCCGCAACCGCCGCATCCGGCACCGGAACGGCCACCGCGACCGCGGTCGCTGAGGCCGAAGCCGGCGTCGGTGAGCTGGTGCAGATCGCCTCGCCGCTGGATGGCGCGGCGGTCGCTCTGTCCGAAGTGCCGGACCCCGTTTTCGGTGGGGGTGTCATGGGGCCGGGCGTTGCGATCGAGCCGACCGGCGACACGGTGTACTCGCCGGGTGCGGGCGTCGTCGTGGCCGCGCAGCCCACCGGGCACGCGTTCGGTCTGCAACTCGACAACGGGGCGGAGGTGCTGATCCACGTCGGCATCGACACGGTCAACCTCAAGGGCGAAGGCTTCGACGTCAAGGTCAAGAGCGGCGATCGGATCGAGCTTGGAACGCCGCTCGTGACGTTCGACCGTGCCATCATCGAGAAGGCAGGCTATCCGCTCATCACCCCGGTGATCGTGCTCAACGCCGACCAGTTCGACACGGTCGATCCGGTCGCGCTCGGCCCGACATCGCACGGCACGCCGCTGCTGGACATCCAGAAGAAGGCCTGACACCGCGGCATGGCGAAGGGCGACGAGATCGCGGTGGTCTTCTTCGCGGATGACGGGGAGTTCCGCGCGTGGCTCGAGGAGCATCACGAGTCGAAGACCGAACTGTGGATGGGCCTGCGCCGGAAGGGTCAACCCGATCGCGGATTGACCTGGGAAGACGCCGTTCCGGTCGCCCTGTGCTTCGGATGGATTGACTCCATCTCTTTCCGCATCGATGAGACCGCGCGCCGTCAACGGTGGACGCCCCGAAAGCCGCGATCGGTGTGGAGTGCGATCAACATCGCCCACATCGAACGCCTGACGGCCGAAGGTCTCATGCACCCGGCGGGACTCGCGGCGTACGCGCACCGGGACCCGACGATTCCGGGCTACTCGTACGCGCACGGCGAGCTCACGCCGGCCGAGGCCGCCGCGGTCGCCGCCGACCCGGCGGCGCAGGCTTTCTGGGATGGCGCGATCCCCAGCTACCAGCGGGTCGCGGTGAACTGGATCCAGGGCGCGAAGCGCGAGCAGACGCGCCGCGACCGCCTCGCGACGCTCGTCGCCGATTGTGCCGCCGGCCGTCTCATCCCGTCGCAGCGCTACGGCGCCGCGCCCGCGTGGCACGCGCGCGCTGCGGCCGCAGCGGCAGCTGCCCGCTGACCCGAGATCTCAGCGCCGCCGTCGTCGAGCATGGCGGGATTGCCTTCGGGGTCGGTCACATCGCGAGCCACGACCTCGACCCGCTCCGCGTGCCACTCAGCGGGGTCGAGCGCCAGCAGCGCGAGTTCCTCCTGCGGTGCGCGCATCGCGTGCGCATGCGTGGGCTGTTCCCGCGCCCAGGGCGGCGGCGCCGCATGAGAGACCACCAGCATCCGCCCGCCGGGAGCGACGCGTTCGCTCGCGGCACGAAGAATCGCGATGCGGGGGAAATCTTCTTCCCACGAGTGCAGAAAGCTCGACGTGACGAGATCGAACGTGTGCTCCGGAAGAGCCTCGGCGGCGTCTCCGGCGACGAACCGCACGCGGCTCTCGTCGAGTCCTCGGCCGAGCGCAGCCGACGAAGCGCGCGAAATCGCGGACGGGGAGACATCGATCCCGGTCGTATCCCACCCGTGTTCGGCGAGCCAGACGGCGTCCCCGCCTTCGCCGCACCCGAGATCGAGCGCCGATCCGGGGGTCAATGTGTCGACGACGGCGGCGAGAGTCGCGTTGACTCTTCCCGACCAGAACCGGTCGCTGTCCGCGTAGCGCTCTTCCCAGTGGGCGTTGCGTTCGGTGCGACGGGTTTCCACCGCGTCTGCGGCATCCTCGGCGACGAGCGCCGCGTTGATGGCCGCACCCGCCATCGATCCGGATGCCATCGACACCGGCACGTTGCCGTAGGGCGCGACGCTGTTGCCGGCTGCCCACACGCGAGGGTGGCTGGTTCTCCCCATCAGGGGGTCGGCCACCAGGGGAGCTCCCGGCTGGTCGGGTTCGCGGTTGAGGGCGAGCGCATCCGCGAACCCGAGGTCGATGACCGGCATGGCAGCGGTGAAAAGCGCATCGATCGCGAGGTCGGATCCATCGGCCGTCCGGACCGCGCGTAGCGTCTCGCCCTCCGACAGCACCTCGGTTACCGGGGTGGTCACGATCTGGATGCCGCGGGCGACGAGTCGTGCCCGCACGTCGTCGGCGAGCGGCTCGATCGCGGCGGTGAACGCCGTGACGTTCTCGCTCCACTGCCGAAGAAGTTCGATCTGGTGGAGGCTCTGCGCCGACGTCGCCAGCACGCCGAGACGCCGACCTGCGACCTCGAACCCGTGGCAGTAGGGGCAGTGCAGGACGCCGCGCCCCCACTGGGCGGCAAGACCGGGGACCGGCGGGAGGTCATCGTGGAGGCCGGTCGCGATGAGCGCGGCGCGTGCCAGATCGACGGTGCCGTCGGCGCGTGTGATCCGGAGCATCCGACCGTCGTCGCGGATGTCCGCGACCCGCCCCTCCTCGATCTCGACCCCGTACGCGCGCGCTTCGCCGCGCCCGCGAGCGAGGAGCTCAGCGGGGTCGAGGCCGTCGTGACCGAGTACGCCGTGCAGGTGCGCGGCGAAGCGGTTGCGCGGTTCGCCGGCGTCGATGACCAGCGTGCGGCGGCGAGCGCGGCCGAGCATCTGCGCGGCGCTCAGGCCCGCCGTGCCGCCGCCGATGATGAGGGCGTCCCAGTGTCGTGTGTTCATGTCTCTACCTTTCAGATCCGCAGCGCGAATTGCAAACAAGCTTGCTGAAGTGGCAAACTAGCGACATGGCAGACGCGCTCGCTCAGGTCGGACCGCGCCTTCGTGCCGCGCGACAGGCGCAGGGATGGACGCTCGAAGATCTCGCGGGACGAGCGGGGCTGTCGCTCAGCACGCTGTCGAGGCTCGAGTCCGGGAAGCGACAAGCGTCGCTCGAGTTGCTCCTACCGCTGACGCGCCAGCTCGGCATCCGGATCGACGATCTCCTGCCGGCCGAATCGCCGGACCCCCGCGTGCGGCGCGCCGTGGAGCGGCGCGAGGGCATGATCATCGCGCCGCTGACGCTCGAGCACTCGCCCGTCCAGGCGATCAAGATCGTCTACTCGGCGCGGAAGACCGCTCCCGAACCGCGCGTGCACGACGGCTACGAGTGGCTATACGTCCTCAGCGGGCAGGTGCGGCTGGCGCTCGACGGTACCGAGCACGTGATCGAACCCGGCGAGGCGGCCGAGTTCGATACGCGGCTGCCCCACTCGATCAGCGCGACCGCCGCAGGCCCCGCCGAGGTGCTCAGCATCTTCAGCGCGGCGGGCGAGCGATTCCACACTCGGCTGACCTGATTCGCGTGTGGGTTGCAGGCCAGCGCTGAGGCTCAGGCGCGGTGGTCGCGATAGTAGGCCAACAGGGCCTGCGTCGAGGCATCCTGCGCAGCTGTCGCGGCCTCGTCGCCCTCGACCGCGGGAGCGATCTGCAGAGCGAGCTGCTTGCCGAGCTCGACGCCCCACTGGTCGAATGAGTTGATGCCCCAGATGACACCTTGCGTGAAGGTGATCTGCTCGTAGAGCGCGATGAGCTCGCCGAGAACCTTGGGCGTGAGCGACGGCGCGAAGATCGACGTCGTCGGTCGATTGCCGGGGAACGTCCGCGCCGCGACGAGTGCGCCCGTCGTGCCTTCCGCCTCGACCTCGGCGGCGGTCTTGCCGAACGCGAGTGCCTTGGTCTGCGCGAGGAAGTTCGCGAGGAACAGTCCGTGGACATCCCGCCCGTCGTCCGCGAGCGGGTAGGCGGGGTTGACGAACCCGATGAAGTCGGCGGGGATGAGCCGGGTGCCCTGGTGGATGAGTTGATAGAACGCGTGCTGACCGTTCGTGCCGGGCTCTCCCCAGAAGATCTCGCCCGTGTCGCTCGTCACCGGCGATCCGTCCCAGCGGACGCTCTTGCCGTTGGATTCCATCGTCAGCTGCTGCAGGTACGCCGCGAAGCGGCTGAGCTGCTGGGCGTAGGGCAGCACGGCGTGCGACTGCGCGCCGAGGAAGTTCGTGTACCAGACGTTGAGCAGACCCATGAGGACCGGCACGTTGCTCTCGAGCGGCTCGTTCGCAAAGTGCTCGTCGACGGCGTGGAAGCCCGCGAGAAGATCGCGGAAGGCGTCGGGGCCGAGCTCGATCATGAGCGAGAGGCCGATCGCGGAGTCGACCGAGTAGCGCCCCCCGACCCAGTCCCAGAAGCCGAAGGCGTTCGTCGGGTCGATGCCGAAAGCGGCGACCTTCTCGAGCGCTGTCGAGACAGCGACGAAATGGTGGGCGACGGCGTCTGTGCGGGCGTCCTCGGAGCCGTCGATCGCCCCGGATGCCTCCAGCCCCGCCCACAGCCAGGTGCGCGCGAGTCGGGCATTGGTCAGCGTCTCGAGCGTCGTGAAGGTCTTGGACGCGACGACGAAAAGGGTCGTCTCGGGATCGAGATCCTTCGTCTTGTGCGCGAGGTCGAAGGGGTCGATGTTCGACACGAACCGGGCCTGGATGCCGGCCGTCGCATACGGTTCGAGAGCAGCGGAGATCATCGCGGGTCCGAGGTCGGAGCCGCCGATCCCGATGTTCACGACATGCGTGACCTTCTTGCCGGTGATGCCGACCCACTCGCCGCTGCGCACCCGGTCGGCGAACGCCGACATGGCCGTGAGCACGGACTGGACGTCGGTGTCGATGTCCTGACCGTCCACGACGAGTGCTGGCTGCGCACCCGCCGGACGGCGGAGCGCCGTGTGCAGAACGGCGCGGTCTTCCGACGTGTTGATGTGATCGCCCCGGAACATCGCGTCCCGGTGCGCCGTGAGGTCGACCTGGCCGGCGAGTGCGAGGAGTGCGTCGAGGATGCCGGCATCCACCAGGTTCTTCGACAGGTCGACCCGGAGGTCGGCGAGGTCAAAGGTCAGCCGCGCTACGCGGTTCGGGTCTTCGGCGAACCAGGCGCGCAGGTCCGGCTCGAAGCCGTCAGCGCGAGCGGTGAGGTCTGCCCAGGCGGGCGTGGCGGTGGCATCGATGGGGGTGGTCACGAAGTCAACGCTAGCGCCGATGGAGCCCGCGTGGCGTCTCAGTCCGCGCTGAGGATCACGGCGCCGGCGGAGACCTGCACGCTGACCCGATGAGCGGATGCCGGGTCCACCGTGAGTGTGTGTCGGAACTGACCGGCCGACACATCCGAGTCCACGGCGTACGTGTCGTCCGGCAGGGTGAGCTCGATGCGTCCGGCGCTGACATCCGCCGTCACGCTCTGCGGGGTGGAGCCGGTGAAGGCGCCCGTGAGTGCCCCCGCGCTGAGGGTGAGGTCGGCCGAATCGACATCGGCGAGGTCGAGCGTGATGCGTCCGGCGGATCCATCGACGGTCACCTCTTGTGCGGTGCCGGAGACGTCGAGCGAACCGGCCGAGAGTTCCATGTCGAGGTCACCGAAGCGTCCGTCGGCGATCAGCGCGCCGCCGTTCACGGTGAGGTCGGCATCGAGCACGACGCGCTCCAGGGAACGCGGCAGGGTGAGGACCGCCTCGTCGCTGGATCCCCAGCGCCACCCGACCCACCACGACCGTTGGTTGGTCACGCGGAGGGCATCTTCGTCGCGCTCGAAGCGCCAGTCGCCGGCGGCACCGTCGACCGTGAGGGTCGCCTCGTCGCCGTATTCGATCGTCAGGTTGGCTGCGCTGATGTCGATCTCGAGCTCGGAGATGCCGGCGGCATCCGCCGTGAACGTCTCGGTGCGGAGGGTTGCCGCGCGCACGGCCGAGAAGATGCCGGTGAGCAGCGTCCCGATGATCAGAACGGCGCCCAAGGCGATCGCGAGGATCGCCACGACCCGGGCGGACGCCCGGCGTGGTGCGGGCGGGGGGACCGGAGAGCCGGCGGGGGGCTGCGGGGGTGCGGTGAGGGTCATCGGGATGCTCCGTTCTGGGGGGCGGCGCCGCTACCGGCGCCGCCGTGTTCGAGGTGGACCAGCGCGGCGAGGACGCGTCGGTTGCCGTGCTCGTCCTGTTCGAGGTCGAGCTTTTGGAAGAGAGAGGTGATGTGCTTTTCCACGCTGGCTTCGCTGACGAAGAGGGCCTGGGCGATCGCTTGGTTGCTCTTCCCCTCGGCAATCAAGGCCAGCACGGATCGCTCACGCTCGGTGAGGCGGCTCATGCGCACGTCGCGGGAGCGCCGGGTGAGCAGTTGCGCGACGACCTCGGGATCCAGGACCGTGGCGCCCGCGGCGATCCGCTCGATGGAGGCGAGGAAGTCGCGGACATCCGCGACCCGATCCTTCAGCAGGTAGCCGAATGCGGCGGCCTGCCCGGTGATCAGCTCACTCGCATACCGTTCTTCGACGTACTGGCTGAGCACAAGCACGGGCAACGCCGGATTCGCGGCGCGGAGGGCGAGTGCTGCTCGGATCCCCTCGTCCGTGAACGTCGGCGGGAGCCGCACATCGAGCAGGCACAGATCCGGTGTCGTCGCGGCGACCGTCGCCGCGAGGTCCGACGCGTCGGGGAGCGCGGCGACGACGTCGTGACCGGCGTCGGCGAGCACGCGGACGAGCCCTTCGCGCAAGAGAGCAGAGTCTTCGCAGATCAGGATGCGCACGGGACGCTCACCTCCAGAGCGGTCGGGCCGCCGGCCGGGCTCTCGAGCCGAGCGGTGCCGCCGGCAGCCAGGACGCGGTTCGTGATGCCGTCGAGGCCGCCGCCGGGAAGGATCCGGGCGCCACCGATGCCGTTGTCCTCGACACGCGCCCAGATGGTGCCGTCATCGCGGCGGCGCACGGTCACGCGCGCCGCCGATCCGCGTGAGTGTTTGGCCGCGTTCGTCAGCGACTCTGCGACGGCGAAGTACACGGCCGCCTCCGCCGTCGCGCTGCACCGGCCGTCGATGCGGACGTCGAGCACCACCGGGATGGGGGAGCGGGCGGCCAGCGCGCTGAGCGCGGCATCCAGCCCTCGGTCATCGAGGACGGACGCGTGGATGCCGCGGGCCAACTGCCGCAGCTCCGTGATCGCGGCCTTCGTCGAGGTGTGAGCTTCGTCGATCAGCGCCTTGGCGGCGTCGGGGTCGGTGTCGATCTTCTGCTGCGCGAGGCCGAGGGTCATGCCGAGGGCCACCAGGCGCGGCTGGACCCCGTCGTGCAGGTCACGTTCGATGCGGGTGCGCTCGACCTCACTGGCGCGAACGGCGCCGGCGCGCTGTGCGCCGGCGGTCTGCACCTGCACGGCCAGCTGCGCTTCCCGTGAGGGGACGAGGATCGCGCGAGTCAGCACACCGTGCAGCAGCGCGATGCCGAGGAGAACCGCGAGTGCGACAACGACCCCGAGGACCCCGAGCGCGACTGCCCAGCCGGAGACGATCTCCACGGCGGTGCCGGCGATACGTGTCGTGCCCTCGGACGAGAGCGGAGCCAACAGCAAGCCGATCGACGCGATCATCCCGGTGATCGTCGGCAGGACGATGAGTCCGAGCACGGTGGCGATCGCGGCGCTGGCGACAGCGCGCCACATCGGGCCGTCGGTGAATTGTTGCCACAGGGTCCGCATCCAACCGCCGAATCCGGGCTGGCCACTGCGGCGCAGGCGCAAAGAGGGGACCCCGTAGCCGTACAAGCCCTCTACTCGCTCGGTCTCTGCCCACGCGGTCGCCCAGAGCAGATAGACGAATCCGATGAGGAAGAGGAGGCCGAGCCCGAGGACGAGCAGCAGGCTGATGCCGATGCTCAGCAGGGACGCCAGCGCCGCGAACACGAGCGACCCGACGAGGCCGACGGCGGCGAGTTGGGCGATCGCTCCGAACAAGGGGGCCACGCCCGCGCGGCGGCGCACGGCGGGTGGGGTGGAAGCGAGGGGGACGGTGGTCATGGCTCCACGCTAGAGGCGGCGGCGCATCGCCGCGCCAGAGTCAGCCGGAAGGATCGGTTCGGGATAACCCGAACACCATCGGTGCGGGCGGATGCCACCGGTGCGCGAGGATGAAGAGGTGACTGCTCCCGACATTCGCTTGATCGCCGTCGACATGGACGGCACGCTGCTCCGGCCAGACGGGTCGATTCCGGATGCGCTGTGGCCCTTGCTCGAGCGCCTGCACGAGCGGGGGATCGCCTTCGCACCGGCAAGCGGACGGCAACTGGCGACTCTCCAGGCCATGTTCGCGAAAGTCGACGCAGAGCTCGACTACATCGCCGAGAACGGGGCGTATGTCGTTCGCGGTGAGGTCGAGGTGAGTTCGGATGCCGTGGACCCCGTCGTCGTCGACGCAGTCATCACGCGGGTCAGAGACCTCGTGTCGGCGGGCACGCTTCGCGCAGGCTTGGTCGTGTGCGGCAAGCGCTCGGCCTACGTCGAGGACGCCAACCCGGACTTTGTCGCAGAGGTCGAGAAGTACTACGCGAAGCTCGAGCAGAGGAGCGATCTGCTCGCGGTGGACGATCAGGTGCTCAAGCTCGCGATCTTCGACTTCGACGGGGGAGAAGCGCACGCCGCTCCGGCGTTCGCGGACTTCCGCAGCTCGCACCAAGTGGTGGTTTCGGGCGCGCACTGGGTCGACATCATGAACACCACGGTCGACAAGGGGGTTGCCCTTCGTCGCCTTCAGGACGCTCTCGGAGTGACCGCCGCCCAGACCGCCGCATTCGGCGACTACCTCAACGACCTCCAGCTGTTGCAGGCGGCGGACTGGTCGTACGCGATGGCCGACGCGCATCCGGACGTCGTCGCCGTTGCTCGCTACCGCGCCCCGTCGAACGCGGATGCCGGTGTCGTCACGGCGATCGAAGAACTCCTCGGCCTCGACTGAGGGGCGTAGCGTGGAGCCATGGTCACGATTCCCACGGTCGCACTGAGCGACGGCACGCACTTCCCCGAACTCGGTCTCGGTACCTACAATCTGCGGGGCGCGGACGGCACCGCCGCCATCGCTGCCGCGGTGGACAGCGGCTATCGACTGCTGGACAGTGCGGTCAACTACGAGAACGAAGCCGAGGTCGGCGAAGCTGCCCGTCGCAGTGGGATTCGCGATGAACTGATCATCACGACGAAGGTGCCGGGCCGCGACCACGGCTACGACGAGACCATCCGCAGCGCACACGGGTCGTTGCAGCGTCTGGGGCTCGACCGGATCGATCTCTACCTGATCCACTGGCCGAACCCGAGCGTGAACCGCTACGTGGAAACGTTCCGCGCCATGATCGCGCTACAGGCAGATGGCGTCGTCGGGTCGGTGGGTGTCTCCAACTTCACGCCGGCCATGCTGAGCCGTCTCATCGATGAAACCGGGGTCACCCCGGCCGTGAACCAGGTCGAGTTGCACCCCTACTTCCCACAGACCGCGCTTCGCGCGTTCCACGAGGCGCACGGCATCCGGACGGAGAGCTGGAGCCCGCTCGCTCGTCGCAGCGAACTGCTGACCGAGCAGGTCGTCACCGACATCGCCGCCGCGCACGCCGTCACACCCACGCAGGCGGTGTTGCGCTGGCACACCCAGCTCGGCTCCACACCGATCCCGAAGTCGGCCGATCCCGCGCGTCAGATCGAGAACGCCGATGTCTTCGGCTTCACGCTGACGGATGCCGACCTCACCGCACTCTCCGGCCTGGAGCGGGGACGGCTCTGGGACGGCGACCCGGACACGCACGAAGAGATGTGACCGCCCTACGTCGTGACGTCGCGAAGGTCAATCCCCTCGACCGCCCGCGGGGCGCACCGTAGGTTCGCCACAGGCGACCACGACGGTCGCGCGGAGGAGGCCATCATGACGCACGACGACAACGCCGCGATCGACAGCGACGACACCGAAGCGACCGAGAAGCCGGGCGGTCTCGGACAGGACGGCACCATCCCGCCCGACGCGGACGGCGTCGCGGCGGGGCACACGGATGAGGCGTCGAACTTCAACCCTGAAGAGGACGAAGACGCACCGGCGTAGGGGATCCGGCGGCGGTGCGCGTCAGATCTGCGCGCCGTCGTCCCACGGGTCATCGTCGTTCGGGGTGCGTCCGCGCCAGGATTCGTAGGCCATCAGCCAACCGATCGAGACGATCACGGCGATCGTGAGGCCGAGCCAGACGTTCTCGAGGATCAATCCCACCAGCACACCGGCACCGAGCAGGACGACGGTCCCCACGATCCATCCGATACGACCCCTGGGCCAACCGTTATGCGCCATCCCGCCAGCCTAAGGCCCCTCATTCGGCCGCGTTGAACATCACCATCCAGTCGATACCGAAGCGATCCTGGACCATGCCGAAGGTGCCGCCCCACGGCGGAGTCTCATACGGTGCGGTCACGGTGCCGTCCGTGCTGAGGGCATCCCAGATCCCCTTCAGGCGGTCGGCCTCATCGCCGCTGATCGACACGCTGATGCCGGCCGGCGGCGCGTAGGGCATGGCGCTCGGAACGTCGGCGATCATCAGCACGAGACCATCGGCGGTCGTCAGCTGGCCGTGCATGACGAGATGTCCTTCGTCGGGACCAGCCATGTCGGGAAAGCTCGCGAACTCGCTGATGTCCAGCTCGCCGCCGAGAACGGACTGGTAGAACTCCAGCGCCGCGCGCGCATCGCCGCGGAGGTTGATGTACGGATTGAGCGTGAGCGCCATGGTCGATTCCTTCCGAGTGGGACTGATGCGCTCAGCACGTCGCCGGGGTCGGACATCCACAAGATGAGCGTCAGCGATCCCGATGATCTTCCGGGCTCAGCCGTGCGCCGCGGCGCGGTTCGCGGGGACCGGCGAGTCCGAGTAGGCGGATGACGCGCTGACGATGACCGGCCCACGGGGCAAGGAGTTCCTGCATCCCGTCGTCGTCGACGCGCTGGCCCGTGAGGGCGAAACCCACCTGGTGGGCGAGGTGGTAGTCGCCGACGCTCACGGCATCCGGATCGCCGAACGCACGGATGCGGGTTTCGGCGCTCGTCCAGGCGCCGATGCCGCGCAGGCTCGTCAGGATCACTTCTCTCGCGTCGCCGGTGAGGGCGGGGGCCATCGCTTTCTCGATCGAGGCGCGGCGCGCGGCGACCGCCACGATCGTGCGCGACTGCGGGGGCTCGAGCCCTGCGCGATGCCACGTCCAGCTCGGCACCGCGTGCCAGTCCGCGGGTGGCGCGAACATCGGCCATGGTGTCGGGCCGGGCGCGCGCTCGCCACACCACGCGAGGATCATGCGCCACGCGCCGAACGCCTGCAGCCCGGTGACCTTCTGCTCGAAGATCGCGCTCACGAGGGCGTCGAAGACCAGGTCGGTGCGTCCGATCCGGAGCCCGGGGTAGCGGTGGTGGGCGTCGGCGATGAGCGGATGCCGGTGTGCTTCGAACCCGCTCGGGTCATCGAGATCGCCGCAGAGCGCGGGCAATTGGCCGAGTGCCCAGTCGGCGCCGGGCCCCCAGGCAGCTCCCCGGACACGTCCACGCTCGACGCGGATGGCGAGCGTGGCGATCCCCTCGGGAGTTCGCGTCGCGCGCCAGATGACGCCGCCGCTCTGCAGCTGCGCGGGATCGTGCGCGCCGCGCTGCTGATAGCGGACCGCACGGGCGGCATCGATCGGCGTGCGCGGGCGATACTCGGTTTCGAGCGGGCGCTCCTGGTTCGAGCCAGGCGCGCGGAGCGCCGGCATCCGCTCCCGTGTCGTCATGCGGCCACCCTACGCCGCGCCCCCCGACATTCGGTGGGGCCGAAGGTCGGAGTCAGAAGCGGTCGGGCGAGGGCGTGCCGTGTCCGAAGCGGATGACGACATCGGCATGCCGGTCGAAGCGGTAGCCGATGCCGCGGACCGTGCGGACGATGTCCTCGTAGCGGCCGAGCTTCGAGCGCAAGCGGCGCACGTGCACGTCGATCGTGCGCTCGCCGGGAGCCTCATCGCCATCGGCATGGCTCCACAGGGACGACACCAGCTCGGTGCGCTCGATCGTCCGGCCCTCGCGCAGAACGAGGTACTGCAGCAGCTCGAACTCCTTGAACGTCAGCGCAGCGCTCGCGCCGTCGATGTGCACACGGCGGCGGGAGATGTCGATCGTGACGCCCCCGGGCACGTGGTCCTCGTCGGGCACGTCGGCCTTCGTCCGCGCGACGGCGCTCGGCTCGTGCAGGGCGAGGCGCACGACATCGACGTCGCGCCCACCCGCGGTTGCGGGAGCGAGAGCGACCGTCGCGTAGGTCTCGGCGTGCGGAGCGAGTTCGGCGAGCGTGCGGCGCAGAGCCTCGACGAGTGTCGAGAGCGAGACTCCGTCGGCGGTCGCCTTGTTCTCGTCGATTCCGACATAGAGAGCAAACCCGCGCGGTGCGGTCCCGACCGGCACAGCCGGAGCGGTCGGACGCGCGGCCGGGACGATGTCCTCGACGGCGTGAAGGTGGCGGGCAGTGGCGAGCGGGGAGAGGAGAGCGGTGTTCGACATGGCGAATTCCTTCGGGGTGGAACCCGGGGCAAGGTGCCCGACGCGGGTTCGTGTGTGTGTTCCGGTTTCGGCCTCAGAGGCGACCGATGTGCGAGGCGACCGGCATCCGCGTGGTGGGCGGGGAGCTTCGGTGACTCGGGGATCGATGTGCTCGCCTGCGCTGAGAGCGGGGAGCGACGGCCGATCCGACGGGGATTACCGTGTCAGCGACACATTCGGCAACACATGACAGCGCCCGGCATCATGGTGCCGGTCGTTCCGTTCGCCTCCCGGGCGGACAGAGTGCGTGCGATGTCAGTCATGTGGTCATTATGACCAAAGACGACGGAATGTGTCAAACCGCACGGTTGCCGCTCAATGCGCATGACGATATGTGACAAAGTGCTCAGTCTCATTCCAGGTGAACCGGGGTGTCGGCGTGCAGGCGTACCGTGGACGGCATGAGTGGCTTCTCTTTCGCGAACGAGATCGATGCATCGCGGTACACACTCCACAAAGACGGCGCACTCGTCAGCGTCCTCGACTACCGCGATGACGGTCAGACGATCGCGCTCACGCGGGCGTACACGATCCCGACGTTCCGCGGACACGGATACGCCGGGGAGGTCGTCGCCCGTGCCGTCGCCGAGATCGAGGAGCGCGCCGACCGTACGGTCAGCCCGGTGTGCTGGTACGTCGCCGAGTGGTTCGATGCGCACCCCGCCCACGCCGGACTCCTCGCCACGCGCCGCACCGCCTGATCCGTTACCCGGCGTCGCGCACCGCGTCAAGGCCCTCGGAGATGTCGGATGCCGGGGCCACAGTGGCTGCACCACCACAACACGTGAGGAGTGCACCATGAGCGATGATCACATCGTCGACGCCGAACCGGCCGGGGGCTGGACGAGCGCCGAGACTGCCGACGGGCAGACCCAGCAGAGCAGCGCCGATGCTGCACAGCAGGTGCAGGAGGAAGCGCCGGACATCGAGATCAGCGATCGCGAGGAGATCGATCCGGTCAGCGCCGCCTCCGGAGTCGACGCGGACCCCGACCTGCTTACGGACGACCAGGCGGCGCGCTGACGAAGTCGAGGATCTCCCGCGCCGCCGGCTCCGCATCCCGGATGAGGGTTTCGTGGCCGTGTCCGAGCACTTCCGCCTCGTACGCGCCCGGAATGGCCGCCGCGACCTCCGCGCACCACTCCGCGGGCGACACGCGGTCGCGCTCGCCGCGCACGACGAGGGCGGCCGTCGTGATCTGCGGATAGGACAGCTCCGGACGATGCACGAGCATCGCGTGCATCTTGCGGCGCAGATTCGGGCCGGCTCGGAAGTACTCGCGTGCACCGAGGAGCAGGACCTTCGGGCTCTCACGCATGAGATCCATCGCCAGGCGCGCGAGTTGACTCAGGGCATGCCGGTGGCGCCGATCGACCGTCGGCGCCACCAAGACCAGATGGGCGACGGTGTCCGGATGTCGGACCGCGACTTCGGTCGCGACCTGAGTGCCCATGGAGTGCCCGAGGAGGACCACCGGCCCGCGATTCAGATGGCGGACATATGCCGCGACGAGGTCGGCCGTCCGCTCCATCGTGAGCGTGCGTGGCGGCTCGGGGGCCATACCGTACCCGGGCTGATCGATCGCGATCACGACGCCGTGGTCCTGGAGCCTCCGCGCCAGGTCGCCGAAGACCTTGCGCCCCATCCCGATCCCGTGAACGAGAACGAAGGTCCTCCGCGATGTCTCGTCGCCGCGCCGTTCGGTGATCAGGGTCGCGCCCGCGTAAGTGAACTCCTCGATGTCGCCGTCGTCGGTGGGAAGGCCGGTGATCTCATCGATCGCCCGGTCGGCGGCCTCGGCGAGATCCGCAACGGCATCGCGTGCGTCGGAGGGGTCTATCGGCATGGACCCGAGGGTAGGCCCTGGTTCGAGTCCGACGCTGAGCGTACGGTGAAGGGCATGTGCCGGAACATCCACACGCTCCACAACTTCGAGCCCGCTGCGACGCAGGATGAGGTGCACGCGGCCGCGTTGCAGTACGTCCGCAAGATCTCCGGCACGACCAAACCGTCGCGCGCCAATCAAGAAGCGTTCGACCACGCTGTCGCCGAGATCGCGCATATCACGGGGCACCTTCTGGCGGACATGGTCGCCGCCGTGCCGCCGAAGAACCGTGAAGAGGAAGCGGCGAAGGCCCGCGCCCGGGCCGAAAAGTCGGGCCGCTACTCTCCCCGCATCGCCTCGTGACGGCGCCGGAGACCGCCAGCATCCCGCTCAGCGGCGGTCAGCGCTGGCGCGCGTTCTGGGTGTGCGTGTCGGTCGCGGCGCTGACGATCCTCGATCTCTCGAAGGTCAACGTCGCGTTGCCCTCGATCGAGAAGGCTCTGGGCGCCCAGTCGACCGAACTGCAACTCGTCGTCTCGGGATACGTCCTGTGCTTCGGGCTGGCCCTCGTTCCGTTCGGCCGGCTGGGGGACCAGCGCTCCCGCAAAACCCTCTTCGTCATCGGACTGAGCCTGTTCACGCTCACCAGCATCGTGTGCGCTCTCGCGCCGACCGTCGAGGTCCTGCTCATCGCCCGACTCATCCAGGGTGTGGCCGCCGGCATCCAAATGCCGCAGGTCATCGGCACCATCCAGCAACTGTTCGTCGGCGCTGAGCGCGGCCGTGCGTTCGGACTTTTCGGCGCGACGATCGGCATCGCGACGGCATTCGGGCCGACCCTCGGCGGCCTGATGATCGCCGTCGGCGGTCCCACCGACGGGTGGCGGTACATCTTCTGGATGAACGCGCCGCTCTGCCTCCTGGTGCTCGTCGGCGTCCTCACTCTGCTCCCGCGGACCCGGAAGCGCACGCCCGGAAAAGTCCAGCTCGACCCGGTCGGTGTCCTTCTTTTCGGGCTCACGGTGATCGCGTTGATGTTCCCCTTCCTGTTCACGACGGGCTCGCCCGACGACGACCCGCGCCGATGGTGGACGCTGACGCTCTTCGCCGTCTTCGCCGCGGCATTCGTGTGGTGGGAGCGCCAATATTCGGATGCCGGGAAGAGCCCGCTCATCCCGCTCTCGCTGTTCGGGATCTCGTCGTACCGCAACGGCACCCTGATCGTGTCGGCGTACTTCACGGCGATCCCGGCGATGTTCCTGCTCACGACACTGTTCCTGCAGCTGGGTGTCGGTCTCGAGCCCGTCTACGCGGGCATGGTGTCGATCGGATTCGCCGTCCTCAGCGCCGCGTCGGCGTGGGTCGGCGGAAACCTGGTCAGTCGCCTCGGCCGACCGCTCGTGGTGTGGGGGCTGGGGATCGTGCTGTTCTCGACGGCCGCATTGACGGTCGTCGCGTACCTGCTTCCCGTCGAGATCGTCGCGTACGCGATGGCGGCGGTCATGGCGGTCGCCGGTCTCGGCGCCGGGCTGGTCGTCGCCCCCAACCAGACGTTGACCCTCGCCGACATCCCGACGCGCGAAGGCGGGCTCGCCGGATCCGTCGGGCAGTTGGGTCAACGCATCGGCACGGCCGTCGGAACAGCGGTCGCCCTTTCGCTGTTCTACGCCGCGATCTATCGCGACGACTCCGAGACCCATTCGCTCGACGTCTACCACCAGGCGTACGCGTACGGGATGGTCGCGGTCGGAGTCTTCCTGGGCCTCGCCTTCTTGCTCGGCGTCGTCGACCTCGGCGCCCGGCGGCGCGCACGCTCCGGGGACGCCGAGGCCGACCTCACGCCCGAGATCTGATCCGCATCGAGGGCGGATGCCGCCACCCGCCGCCGGCTTGCGACCCGATGTCGGAGGCTCCTCGTAGCGTGGAGGACATGCGGATCCTGCACACCTCTGACTGGCACATCGGGCGGACTTTCCACGGTCATTCCACGCTCGATGCGCTGCGGGGTGTGCTCGAGGCGCTCACTGCGCAGGTGCGCGAAGAGCGGGTCGACGTGGTGATCGTCGCCGGTGACGTGTTCGACTCCGCGACACCCGCGGCGGCGTGCTACACGCTCCTCTCGGACACTCTTCTCGCGCTCGCCGACGCCGGTGCTCAGGTCATCGTCACGAGTGGCAACCACGATTCCGCAGCCCGACTCGGGTTCCAGGCCGCGCTGCTGCGTGGCGGCATCCGGGTGCTCACCGATCCGGCGGCGATCGCGGCGCCGGTCACGGTCGACGATGCGTACGGTCCGGTGCACTTCTACGGCATCCCTTTCCTCGAGCCGGCCCTCCTGCGTCACGTGTGGCCCGGTGTGCGTGCCCAGCGCGACGTCCTCGCGCACGCCATGGACCTCGTCCGTGACGACCTCGCTCGTCGGGGCGGACGCTCGGTCGCGATCGCGCACTGTTTCGCAGCCGGGGTCGAGGCGACACCGCAGCTCGAGCGCGACATTCAGCAGGGCGGTCTCGACGTCGTGCCGATCAGTGCGTTCGACGGGGTCGATTACGCCGCCCTCGGTCACATCCACGGGCGCCAGACGCTCGCGGAGAACGTCCGCTACGCGGGGGCTCCGGTGCATTACTCCTTCGGCGAGGGTGACAAGCCTCGTGGCTCGTGGCTCGTGGAGCTGGACGCCGAGGGACTCTCCCGCGTCGAGTGGCTCGCGCTTCCGGTGCCTCGGCGGCTCGTCACGCTGCGAGGTCCCCTCGAGAACCTGCTGACCGACGCCGCGCATCTCGCGGCGGAGGATGCCTGGGTCTGCGCTGTCTATACCGACACGCTCCCCGAGCGTGATCCGCTGCGTCGGCTTCAGGAGCGTTTTCCGCACTGCGCCATGGTCTCCCATGCTCCCGCCGATGCGCGCGTCGACGATGGTCGCACCTATGTCCAGCGCGTCCGCGCGGCGCGCAGCGATGCCGAGCTCGTCGACATGTTCCTCCAGCACGTCCGTGAGGGCGAGGGAGCGAGCGAACGCGAGGCCGAGATCCTGCGGAACGTCCTCGATGAGCGCGTGCGCGTCGAGGTGCTGACATGAGGGCGGCCGAGCGGTGAAGCTCCACAGGCTCGACCTCACCGGGTTCGGGCCCTTCCGTGAGACGCAGACCGTCGACTTCGGTGCGTTCGACGCGGACGGCGTGTTCCTCATCACCGGACGCACGGGTGCCGGAAAGTCGAGCATCCTCGATGGCGTCAGCTTCGCGCTCTACGGCTCCGTGCCCCGCTACGAGACCGGCGAGCGTCGTCTGCGCAGCGATCACTGCTTCCTCGGCGATCCGACCCAGGTGCGACTCGAGTTCACCGTCGGCGATCGGCGGTGGCGAGTCACCCGGGCTCCCGAATACGATCGACCCGCGAAGCGCGGTGGAGGGCTCACGACCGAGCCGACGCGTGCGGAACTCGAAGAGCACGTCGACGGGGTGTGGGTCGGTCGGGCGGCCAAGCCGCGCGAGGTCGGCATCCTGCTCCACGAAGAGATCGGGCTGAACGCGCAGCAGTTTCAGCAGGTCATCCTGCTCGCGCAGAACAAGTTCTCCCGGTTCTTGCTTGCGGGAAATGACGAGCGGCAGACGCTGCTGCGGACGCTGTTCGGCACGCGCCGCTTCGAGAAGTACACGAGCGATCTGGAGCAGAGACGTCGCGACGCGCAGAAGGCGCACGATGCCGCCGACGCGCAGGTGACGACGATTCTCGCCCTCGCGGAGCGGCTGATCGATACGCACGACGTGGCCGGCGCCGACGACCGACCGGGCGATGTCGCAGGACGACGCGACGCTGCCGCGCTGGCTCTCCGACGCGCCGAATACCGACACGACGTCGCCCGAACCACGCGCGCGACCGCCGACGCTGCCGCGCGCGACGCTGCCGCCGCGCTCGCGGGGGCGACGGCGCACGATGCCGCCGTCGTCGAGCTCGAGGCCGCGCGGGCGGCACTGACCCGGCTGGAAAGCGACCTGCCGCGGATCGATGCCGACCGCAGGCGTCTCCTCCGCGGGCAGCACGCGGAGACGCTCCGCGCAACCGTGGAAGCCGCCGAGCGAGCGGTGATCGCGCACACCGAGGCGGTCGAGGCATGTGCCCGTGCGCAGGCGGCGTGGCGGGCGGACGGCGGTGCGGGCGACCTCGACGAGGCGATCGAGCAGCTCACCGGAGACCTCGCCCTCTGGTCGACGGCCGCGCTGCGGGAACGCACGCTCGACGAGGCAGAGCGCACTCTGTCCGCCCAGGCGGAGGACCTCCGGCAGATCGCCGACGCTGTCGTCGCGCTCGACGGTGAGCTGGTGGAACTCCCTGCCCTGCGCGCGCGCATCGACGCCGACATTGCGGCATTGTCCCCCCGGGCGCAGCGCGGCGACGAGCTCCGCGCGCGACGTTCCACGCTCGCCATGATGATCGAAGCGACGATGGTGGCATCCGGTCTTGCGGAGAGCCTGCGCGTGGCGGAAGAAGACTACGCACGCGACAGTGCGGTCGCCTCGGCCGCTGCGGAAGCGGTCACGGTTCTCCTGCAGCGACGTCTCGCGGGATACGCCGGCGAACTCGGCGCCGCACTCGTCGACGGTGAGCCGTGCGCGGTCTGCGGCTCGACCGCGCACCCGCGTCCGGCTGCCCCCGCGGGCGAACCCGTCACAGCCGACGATCTTGCGGCCGCCGAAGCGGAGCGCGATCGCACGGCCCAGTGCGCCCTCGCGGCGGGTGATCGAGCGCGGTCTGCGCGCGAGGCGCACGCGGAAGCTGCGGTCCGCTCCGGGGGGCGTCCACTCGCGGAACTCGAAGACGAGGCCCGCGCGTGCGCCGAGGAGATGCGTGACGCCGATGCGGCGGCGGCCCGTGCCGCGGAATTGGCAACCGAGCGGGCAGCCGTCGACCGACGATGGGTGGCCGTGCAGAACGATCGCGCGGACCAGGTCGCACACCGAGACCGGATCGCGCTGGAACACGCGGCGAACGTCCGCACGGTCACCGACCTGAGCACCGAGATCGCCGCGGCACGGGGCGAGTTCGCGACTGTCGCCGAGCGTGTCGCCGACGCCGTCGCACGACGCGACACGGCGCGATCCGCCGTCGCCGCGCGCGACGCGCTGTCCGAGCGCGTGCGCACCCTCACCGATGCGCTCGCCGATCGTGACACCCGCATCGCCGCGTCGGACTTCGCCGATGACGCCGAGGTGATGCGTGCGCTTCTCGATGAGCACGAGCGCATCCGCCTGGACGGAGAGGTCGCCGCGCACGCGGGAGAGCTGGCCACCGTCCGATCGCGGCTGCTGAGCCTGGAGCTCGACGTCCTCGACACGCCCCCCATGGATCTGGCCGCGACGCGACAAGCGGCATCCGACGCCGACGCGGCACGCGCCGCCGCGATCGGTGCCGAGCGCGATGCGCACAACGCCATGGTGCGGCTGCGGGATCTGCTCGCCGATGTCGACGCGGCGGCCGGCGCCAACGCGACGCTCGCCGACGAAGCGGCGATCATCACCCGCCTCGCCGACACGGTTGCCGGGCGGGCGCCGAACACCATGAAGATGGAGCTCGAGACCTTCGTCCTGGCCGCCGAACTCGAAGAGATCGTCGCCGCGGCCAATCTGCGACTCACGGAAATGTCCGCAGGGCGCTACACGCTCCACCACTCCGATGCGCGCGCAGCCCGTGGTCGAGCGTCGGGGCTCGCGATCGAGGTCCTCGACGCCTACACCGGACGCCTACGCTCGCCGCAGTCCCTGTCCGGGGGTGAGACGTTCCTCGCGTCCCTCGCGCTCGCCCTGGGCCTCGCCGAGGTCGTCACGTCGCGCGCGGGTGGCATCCGGCTCGACACCCTGTTCGTCGACGAGGGCTTCGGGTCGCTCGACCCCGAGACGCTCGAGTTGGCGATGCGCACTCTGGACGAGCTGCGCGCCGGAGGGCGCACGGTCGGGGTCATCAGCCACGTCGATGCTATGAAGGAACAGCTGCCCGCTCAGGTCACGGTTGAGGCAGCCGGCCAGGGGCCGAGCACGATCCGGCAAGACGCGACGATTTCACGCTGACACCGGGCCTCGTGCGGAGACCCGGTGCGTTGCGTCACTGCAGGTAGGTCTGCGCCGACTCCAGCACCGACTCGTAGAGCTGGCGCAGAACATCCGCTGGGACGACGTCGCCCGATTGCGCGACGGTCGCGTCGACGATCGCGTCGATCCCGCCTTCGCCCGCGATCAGCAGCGTCTGACCCATGAGCACGAGCTGGTCATCGGGGAAGACACTCTGCACGATGTCGGGCGTGATCGTGGCGTCCACCGACGCCATGAGCTCGTTCACTTTGGGGCGCACGTCCGCGAGAAATGCCGCCTCGGCATCGGCATCCGGTGCAGCGGGGGTGGCCTCGTCGCTCGGCTGCACGATCGCTCCGTCGTCGCTCGGGGCGGCGCTCGGAGCGGCCGAGACCTCGGGAGCGGATTCGGAGGAAGAGGTGCCCGATGCGGCAAGTCCGAACACGACGAGCGAGAAGATCAGCGCGAACGATCCGATCACGCTGCCGACGACAGACAGAATCAGCGCCGTGACGCTGATTCCCTTGCCGCCGTTGCGCTTGCCGATGAGTCCGATCAGCGAGAAGACGAACGCGGCCAGCAAGAGCAGGGCCGCGAGCAGTGCGAAGCCGAAGCCGACCCACAGAATCGGGACGAAGCCGACGAGTGCCGCCACCACTCCGGCGATGGCGAGCGCCAACGCGGTCCACGCGATGCGCTTCGTGCGGGTGTCGGGAGCGGTCGGGCCCGAGGCATACGCGGGCGGCGGGTAGGCCGCCGTGGCCTGGTCATCGGCGGGGATGTTCTCGGGAGGCGTGTTCGGCGGAGTGGTCGACATCGGATCCTCTGTTCTGTGCGTGCGCACGGTACGTCGCGCCCCCGACGGGCGGGTCGGCGCTGACTTCGAGGATACCCGGGGCTGGTTGCGGCGGCCCGATCAGCGAGTCGCCGACAGGCGCTGTACTTCCGTGTAGAGCTCCGCGCTGCAGGCCGCCACGGCATCGCGCCAGTCGGTGATCGCATCACCCTGCGCGTCGTCCGACACGGCTTTGAGCACCCGGATCGGCACCCCGAACTGCTGCGCCACCCAGATGTACGCGTACGTCTCCATGTCCACGAGCAGAGCGTCGAGCGCGCGGATGTGCGCGACGGCGTCGCCATCGTCGACGAAGTGATCACCGGTGGCGATGGTCACGCCGCCGGCGCGGCCGGTCACCACACGAGACGGAAGCGAGACATGCTGACCGGCGATGCCGTCGATGTCGGTGACATCGTGCTGGATCGCGGCCGTCACGTCGAACACCCCGCGGGTACCGGGAACCACCGACCCCGCCGTGCCGACGACGAGGATCTCGTCGTAGTCGGCGGCATCCAGTCGCCGTGTCAGCGCGTAGGCCGCCTGCAGCTTCCCGGGACCCGTCACCAGGCGGTCGTAGCCGTCCAGCTCAGCGGGAAAGGCGACGAGTTCGGACGCGAGCGCGGCCACGAGAAGTTTCACTTCCTCATTGTCTCAGGGGAGTCTGGCCCGCGGACGGTTTTCCCCGGTACGTCGGGTCCCACTCGGGGTCGAAGTGGGCCAGGATGGGGGAGATCGACGCATCCGAAGGAGCGATATGGCACTGCAGACGATTCTCTTGGACACTCCCGCGGGAGTCGACGCGCGCCTGGGGTGGGACCCGGGAACCACCGTGCACCACCGCCGCCGCATCATCGCCAAGGAGTTGATCGCCGCCAAGCTCGGCTGTGAAACCACAGATGTCAAGATCGAGCGGGAAGCGCCGCGCGGGTTCGGTTATCACACGCGGTTGATCGCTTCGCGTGACGGTCAGGAGCTGCCGATCGCGATCGTCACCGCCAGCTACCGCGCCGCGACGGTCGTCGCGATCTGCGACCCTGGGCTTCCCCTCGGCGTCGACATCCGCGACATGCACCCGGAACCGGCCGACATCCGTCAGATGCAGAAGCACTCCCATCTGCTCGACGAGGGCAACATCCCCGATCTGCTGCACCACTGGGTGTGCGTCCAGGCGGTCCTCGAAGCGGATGGCCGCGGCGTGCGCGTCGCGCCCGATCATGTCCAGCTCGACACCGGTCGGCGCAAGGGCTGGCTGCCCGACCGCAAGATGAAGTACGCCCTCACCGATGCGTCGCGCGAAGGGTGGGTCATCACGATCGCATCGGGCACGCTGCCGACGGTGTAACGCTCGCTCGTCAGTCAGTCGCCGCGCTCTGTGAGCGCGGCATCCAACTCGGCGAGCCACGCGGCGGGGTTGCCGTCGCTCGGCGCACGCCAGTCACCACGGGGTGACAGAGACCCGGCCGGCAGCACCTTCGGACCGTTGGGGATCGCCGTGCGTTTGAATTGTGCGAACCCGAAGAACCGCTGCAGGAACACCCGCAGCCACCGCACGATCTCCTCGCGATCGTAGGCGTAGCGGTCTGCGGCAGGGAACCCGGGCGGCCACGCTCCGGCATCCGGATCCGACCACGCCTGCTCGGCGAGGAAGACGATCTTCGACGGCCGGATACCGTAACGCAGCACGTGGAACAGAGCGAAGTCATGCAGCGCGTACGGACCGATCGTGTCCTCGGTCGACTGCACCTTGCCGTCCTGGCCCGCCGGGACGAGCTCGGGGCTGATCTCGGTGTCGAGAACCGACTGGAGGACGACTTTGGCTTCCGGAGCGAGGGTGTCGTCGTCGGAGTGCGCGATCACCCACCGGATGAGGTGCTGGATGAGCGTCTTCGGCACACCGGCGTTGACCGCGTAGTGGCTCATCTGGTCGCCGACGCCGTACGTCGCCCAGCCGAGTGCGAGCTCGGAGAGGTCGGATGTACCGACGACGAACCCGCCGTTCTGATTGGCCAGTCGGAACAGGAAGTCGGTGCGTGCGCCGGCTTGGACGTTCTCGAAAGTCACGTCGTAGACCGGCTCGCCGTCGGCGAACGGATGCTTGATCCCCTTGAGGAGCTCACCGGCCATCGGGCGGATGTCGATCGTTTCGATCGTCGCTCCGATCGCCTCGGCGAGTGCGATCGCGTTCGACTTGGTGTGGTCGCTCGTGGCGAATCCGGGCATCGTGTACGCGAGGATGTCGCTGCGCGGGCGCCCCATCCGATCCATCGCCCGCGCGACGACGAGCAGGGCGTGAGTGGAGTCGAGTCCCCCGCTCACCCCGATGACGGGCTTCGGCTGCCCGATCGCCCGCATCCGCTGCTCGAGGCCGGAGACCTGGATGTTGAAGGCCTCATAGCAGTCCTGGTCGAGGCGTGCGGCGTCGTCCGGCACGAAAGGGAAGCGATCGAGTGGACGACGCAGGTCCGTGAGGGACGCCGTCGGCTGCAGAGTGAAGTCGAACTCGATGAAGTCATCGCGCGGGGTGTCTGTCGGGTCGAGCTCGGCGAGTCGGTTGTCGTCGAACGTCCCCTGTCGCAGCCGATCCTGCCGGAGTCGGTCGAGGTCGATGTCCGCCAGCGCCGTGCGTGGGCCGTCGGGGAACCGCTCGGTTTCGGCGAGGAGATTGCCCGCCTCGTAGATCATCGTCTGGCCGTCCCACGAGACGTCGTTGGTCGATTCGCCCCGGCCCGCGGCGGCGTAGGCATATGCCGCGAGACAGCGAAGCGATTGTGACTGCACGAGCGAGCGCCGGTCCTCGGCGCGCGCGATCGTGATCGGACTGCCCGACAGATTGACGATGACCGTCGCGCCGGCCAGCGCCGCGCGCGACGACGGCGGAACCGGCACCCACAGGTCTTCGCAGATCTCGACCGCGAGCACGAGCCCGGGCACGTCGATGGCACGGAACAGGAGATTCGTGCCGAACATGGCCTCGACGCTGCCGTCCTCACCCTCGACGCCCAGCCGGACCGGACCGCCGAACTCCGGGCCCGACGCGTACCAGCGACGTTCGTAGAACTCGCGATATGTCGGGAGGTAGGTTTTCGGAACCACGCCCATGACCTCGCCGCGGTGGATGACGACCGCACAGTTGTAGAGCCGATTGCGCACGCGCAGAGGTGCGCCGACGACGAGGACCGGCATGAGGTCGACGGATGCTGCGGCGATCTCGAGCAGGGCGGCTTCCGTCGCGTCCAAGACGGGGTCCTGGAGGACAAGGTCGTCGATCGCGTATCCCGTCAGGCAGAGCTCGGGGAACACCGCGACCGCCGCGCCATCGGCGTGCGCCGCGCGGGCGGCGTCGAGCACCGCGGCGGCGTTTCTGGCCGGGTCGGCGATCGCGACCGGGATCGTGCACGCGGCGACGCGCGCAAAGCCGTGACGGTACGGGTTCTCGAACGGCAGACTCTCGCTCACGGCACCAGTCTGTCAGTAGGGACAGCGTCGAGCGTGGCGAAAGCAGGCTGGATCGTCCGCAGACGCTCGTGTCGGGGCCGGATGTCGTCGTTCGCCCTGCTTCCGGCGCAAGAAGGCGATCCGCGGCGCGTGTCGTGGGCCCCGGCTAGGGTCGATCGCGGAAGGGTGACATGCGATACATCGAAGACGAAGGTCGGATCGTCTGGAGCGCGAGCGACCTGAAGAGCGCAGCGGAGTGTGAATTCGCCTGGCTTCGGAAGATCGACGCGAAACTCGGCCGCGTGCCGGCTGTCGTCGACCCGCAGGACCTCACTCTCGAACGCGCGGGAAAGCTCGGAACACAGCACGAGGTGCGCGTGCTCGAGCACTATCGGGCGCAGTTTCCGGGTCGCGTCGTCGAAATCGCCGCCGTTCACTCCTCCGACGTCGACGCCCTCGGCGCGGCGGTCTTGGCCACCGAGGCAGCGCTCGCCGATCCCCACGTCGAGGTCGTCTATCAGGCCGCCTTCTCGACGGAGGAGTTCGTCGGGTTCGCCGACTTCCTCGTGCGCGACTCCGTCGGCGAGGGTCGCCCCTGGGTCGTCCAAGACACGAAGCTCGCCCGGCACGCGCGCGTGACCGCACTCATGCAGCTGGCCGCTTATGTGGATCAGCTCGACCGGCTGCAGATCCCCCGCGCGGATCGGGTGGAACTCCTGCTGGGTGACGGCAGCACGTCGACGCATGCCGTCCGTGATCTCTTGCCCGTGTTCGGCCTGCGTCGCAACCGTCTGCGCGCCCTCATCGCCGACCGAGACCTCGCCGCCGGGGCAGGCGGCGCGCCCCTGGCATGGGGGGACGACCGGGGGAGTCTGCGTGTCGTCGCGTGCGGCCGGTGCGCCACGTGCGACCTCGAGGTCGTCGCCCAACGCGACCTGCTGCTCGTCGCGGGCATGCGGCCTGTGCAACGCGAGCGACTTCGCGCCGCTGGCATCCATACGATCGACGACCTCGCCGCGGCGCGGCAGGTTCCCGACCGCATGTCGGGAGACACCTTCGCGGGACTGCGGACCCAGGCCGCCCTCCAACTCACCAGCCCGGCGGGAGGTGTCGACGCGCCGACGGGCTCCGGCCCCGGCGGCCCATCGGTGCCCACCTACGAGGTCGTCTTCCCGCGCGCGATCGGTGCGCTCCCGCGCCCGGATCGCGGTGACCTCTTTTTCGATTTCGAGGGTGATCCGCTCTACACCGAGACGCCGAGCGCAGGCTCCGCACCCCAGTGGGGCATCGACTATCTCTTCGGCTGGGTCGACACCGATGAGCAATACACGCCGCTGTGGGCGCACTCGTTCGCCGACGAGAAGCAGGCGCTCCAGGACTTCCTCGATTTTGTGGCGCTGCGTCGGCACGCGCACCCGGCGATGCACATCTATCACTACGCCCCGTACGAGCCGACGCACCTGCTCGCGATGGCCGCCCGCTACGGCGTTCGCGAAGGCGATGTCGACCAGCTGCTGCGCGAGGGTGTCTTCGTCGATCTCTACCCGGTGGTGCGCCGCGCCCTGCGGGTCGGCTCGCGGTCGTATTCGATCAAGAAGCTCGAGCCGCTCTACATGGGTCCGGACGTGCGTACCAGCGACGTGCAGAAGGGTGATGACTCGATCGTCCGCTACGTCCTGTCCCGCGACCTTCTCGACGCGGGCGATGCCGCGGGTTCACAGGCCATCCTCGACGACCTCGCCGACTACAACCGCTACGACTGCGTCTCGACGCGGCGTCTGCGCGACTGGCTCGTCGACCGTGCGCGCGAAGCGCATCTCGTGCCTTCCGCGGACACCGATCCTGCCGAGCGCCCCTATGAACCGTCCCCGCGCGCCGAGACGCTCGGGAGGCTGGCGGCAGTGGCCGGTGACGACCACGAAGCCGCCGCGCTGCGGTTGGGGTCGGCCGCGATCGACTATTACCCGCGCGAGTCCAAGACGTTCTGGGCGACGCACTTCCTCCGCCTGCGTGAGCCGGTGTCGATCTGGGAAGACACCCGCGATGTCGTCGTGCTCGATCACGATCGGTGCCGCGTCCTCACCGATTGGCACCTGCCGGAGGGCGCTCGTGTCGCGCGCCGCGTCGTGGAACTGCGCGGCGATCTCGCGCCGGGCACCAAACTCACCGTCGGATCGGAGGCGTACGCGCTCTACGACCTGCCGACGCCGTTCCCGCTCGAGCCCAGCCCGCGCTGGATCCACGGAGCCCGAACCCTCAAGATCGTCGACGTGCTCGATGACGGCGTCATCGTCGAAGAGAACTCGATCCAAGGGTTCACCTGGGTGGAGCTGCCGATCGCGCTCACGCCGCCGTCGCCCCCCCATGCGGGCAGCCAGCAGACGGCGATCGACCAGTGGGCGGATGCCGTGATCTCCGCGTCGCCATCTTTCCCCGCCGATGCCGCCACCGATCTGCTTCTGCGGCGCGCACCCCGCACCGGCACGGGTGCGCTGCACCGCGGGACCGGTGACGACGTCGCCGACATCGCGCGCACGGTCATCGATCTCGACCACAGCTACCTTGCGGTGCAGGGTCCTCCGGGGACGGGGAAGACCTACGTCGGATCGCACGTCGTCGCCCAGCTGGTGCGCGAGCGGGGGTTCAGAGTCGGGATCGTCGCCCAGTCGCACGCCGTCGTCGAGAACATGCTGGAGCGCATCGTCGTCGTCGGCGTTCCCCGTGAGCAGGTCGGCAAAGCGCCGAAGGGGCCGGCATCCGACTCTGCCGCCTTCACGCCGATCGCCAAAAACGGCTACGCGGCCTTCGCCGAGGCGCATCCGGAGGGGTTCGTGATCGGCGGGACGGCGTGGGACCTCAGCCATGCCGGGCGGGTCCCGCGCGGAAGCCTCGACCTCCTCGTGATCGACGAGGCCGGGCAGTTCTCGCTCGCGTCGACGATCGCGGTATCGGTCTCGGCGCGACGACTACTTCTGTTGGGCGACCCCCAGCAGTTGCCGCAAGTGAGCCAGGGAACGCATCCCGAGCCGGTCGACACCTCGGCACTCGGCTGGATCATGGACGGTGCCGCTGTCATCCCGGAAGATCGCGGCTACTTCCTGGCACAGACCCGGCGGATGCGGCCGGAGGTCGCCGAACCCGTCTCCCAGCTCAGCTACGAGGGAAAGCTCGCCGCGCACCCCTCGACGGCGGGACGGCGTCTGGAGGGCGTGGATGCCGGTGTCATCCCGGTGGCGCTCGGTCATACCGGCAACGCCACCCAGTCGCCGGAAGAGGCGGCGGTCGTCGTCGACCTGGTGCGCGACCTCATCGGGCGTTCGTGGATTTCGGCCGCCGGCGTGGCGCCCAGAGCGCTCACCGAGAACGACCTGATCGTCGTGACGCCCTACAACGCCCAGCAGGTGCTGGTCGAAGAGGCGCTCGCCGCCGCCGGCTTCGACGAGGTACCCGTCGGGACCGTCGACAAGTTCCAAGGTCAGGAGGCGGCAGTGGCGATCGTGTCCCTGGCGGCCTCTTCCGGGCGGGATGCTCCGCGAGGGCTCGACTTCCTCCTGCTGCAGAACCGACTCAATGTCGCCGTCTCGCGCGCCGAGCACACGGCCTACGTCGTCTACGGCACGGGGCTCCTCGACGACCTCCCGCGGACCGCCGAGGGTGTCGCTCGGCTCAGCGCATTCGCCCGGCTCGTCGGGCGGGTGCCGTCGCCGCAATGAGACGCTGACGGATGCCCGTTCCTGCCCGATACCGCTGTCCCCGGCATCCGCGAGCGCGCTCTCCGAGAGCTCCTTCGGGCCTAGACTCGCCTCCACGACGAGGGGAGACATCATGGTCGACGAGGCACCGCGGCAGTTCGAAATCGATCTGCCCCCCGAAGCCATCCCCGGCAGCTATGCCGATTTCGCGAATGTGTGGCATACGCCGGACGTGTTCGTGATGGATTTCGTCTCGCTGGTGCGGCCGCCGCGAGAAGACGTGGATGCCGAGGGCACGACCGTGACGGTCGTCCCCGGACGGGTCGTTCAACGGATCCGGATCCCTCCGCAGCAGGTGTTCGAGCTGGCGAAAGCCCTCACCCAGCAACTCGAGTTCTGGGAGCAGGAGACCGGGCGTCGGGCGCCCTCGCCCCTCGACGGCCCCTGAGTCTTTACTCGGCGGTGCCGTAGAGGCGATCGCCCGCGTCGCCGAGGCCGGGAACGATGTATCCCTTTTCGTTCAGGCGCTCATCCAGCGATCCCAGCACGAGGGTGACATCGCGGTCGCCGACCTGCTCCTGGATCTTCGCGACGCCCTCCGGGGCGCCGAGGATGCAGATCGCGGTGACGTCTTGCGCGCCGCGGGCGAAGAGGAAGTCGATCGCGGCGCCGAGCGACCCGCCGGTGGCGAGCATGGGGTCCAGGACGAAGCACTGCCGATCGCTGAGATCGGCCGGCAAGCGCTCGGCATAGGTGACCGGCTCGAAGGTCTCTTCATCGCGAGCCATGCCGAGGAAACCTACCTCGGCGGTCGGGAGCAGCTTCACCATTCCGTCCAGCATGCCGAGTCCGGCGCGAAGGATCGGGACGACGAGCGGACGAGGCTCGCTGATGCGCACACCGATCGTCGTGGTGACCGGGGTCTGGATCTCGATGTCCTCGACCCGCACGTTGCGGGTCGCCTCGTAGGCCAGGAGCGTCACCAGCTCTTCCGTGAGCTGCCGGAACACTGGAGACGGTGTGCGCTTGTCGCGCAACACGGTGAGCTTATGGGTGATGAGGGGGTGGTCAGCCACGTGCACGCGCATGTCGCTCAGCCTACGCGGTCCGCGTACGCTGAGCGCGTGAGCCTGCCCACCGACCCGCACCTCAGCGCCGCGATGGAGCAGGCGCTGGTTCTCGCGGCGGAGGCGGCGGAAGCGGGCGACATCCCCGTGGGAGCTGTCGTGCTCGACGCGACCGGGGCGGTCATCGGCATGGGTCGGAATCTGCGCGAGGTCACCGGGGACCCGACGGCGCACGCCGAGGTCGTCGCCCTTCGTGCGGCGGCGGCCGCATCCGGATCGTGGAACCTCGCGGGGTGCACGCTCGTGGTGACCCTCGAGCCGTGCGTCATGTGCGCGGGCGCGATCCTGCAATCACACGTGACGCGGGTGGTCTTCGGTGCGTGGGACGAGAAGGCCGGGGCCGCTGGATCGCTCTACGACGTCCTCCGCGACCGGCGACTGCCGGTCCGCGCCGAGGTGGTCGCGGGCGTCCGGGCCGAGGAAGCATCCGCCGTGCTGCGTTCGTTCTTCGACGCGCGCCGCTAACCTGTCAAGCCGGGGCGCACTCGTTCCGCACGATACCCAGGGGGTCCCATGTCGGTCGGTCTGCTCGCTGTCGTCGACGATATCCTCACCGCAGCGCTCAAGGCATCCGCCAAGACGGCCGGAGTCGTCATCGACGATGCCGCCGTCACCCCCCAATACGTTCAGGGGATCACGCCGGCGCGCGAGCTTCCCGTCGTCGGAAAAATCGCTCTCGGATCGCTCGCGAACAAGTTCCTCATCATCATCCCGATCGCGCTGCTGCTGACGGCGTTCGCCCCATGGGTCCTCCCGTTCCTTCTCATCATCGGTGGCGCCTACCTCTGCTTCGAGGGTGCCGAGAAGGTGCTCGAGTGGTTCGGCTTCGCGCACGGGCACGCCGACGACGGTGCCCGTGACGAGAAGAAGCTCGTGCTCGGTGCCGTGCGCACGGACCTGATCCTCTCGACCGAGATCATGCTGATCTCCCTCGCGAGTCTCGACGCCGGCATGGGCATCTGGACGACCCTCGCGGTCCTCGCCGTGATCGCCCTGATGATGACCGTGATCGTCTACGGCGCCGTCGCCCTGCTCGTCAAGATCGACGACATCGGCCTCAAGATGGCCAAGAGCCGCGACGTCCGCGTGCGCCACACCGGCACGCGCATCGTCCGGTCGATGCCGGTCGTCTTCCGCGTGATCAGCGTCATCGGTACCGTCGCGATGCTGTGGGTCGGTGGGCACCTCGTGCTCGCCAACCTGGATGAGGTGGGCGTGCACGTCGCCGGCGACCTGGTCCACAGCGTGGAGCACCTGCTCGAACCGCTGGGGCCCGTGATCGTCTGGATCGGCGACACGATCGTCTCGGCGATCGCCGGGTTGACCCTCGGCCTCGTGATCGTGGGGATCGTGCTCGGCATCGGCAAGATCCTCGGCCGTCGGCCGAGCTTCAGCGAAGGTGGCGCATCGCCCGCCACGCACGGACGTGCGTGAAGGAACTCAGTCCCAAGAACTCAGGATGATCGCTTCGGTCGGTGGCGCCGGGGATGCCGGGTGCCCGATGTAGCCGATGACTTCCAGGAGCGCGCGCCGCACCTCGGCGGGACGCTCGAGGTGCGGCGCGTGGCCGACCCCGTCGAGGCTGACCTCGGTGACGGCGCCGCCGGCCGCGCGGTAGGCGTCGAGCACGTCGCGGGTCTGTGCGACCATCTCCTGGGCGGGCGCGACATCGGCGCCGGGCCACCCGGGGACGATTCCGACAGCGCCCAGATGGTTCAGATCGAAGTACGAAGCATCCGACACGATCGCGTCGGCGGTGCCGTGCACCCACAGGATCGGCGGCTTCTCGGCCAGGTCGATCAGCCCGGACGTGTTGAAATAGCGCGGGGCCATCGTGTTCAGGACGCCGATCGCGCCGGCTGCGAATCCCGGCCAATTCTCGCTCGCGACGCCGTCACCGGGATAGTTTCCGGTCGCGGTGGAGGTGGTGTTCATCGACTCGACCCACACATCTTCATGGTCGCTCGCGTAGCCCGGCGCGACATAGCCCGAGCGGAAGACGCTGCGCGGTGAGGTGGGGGACTCATCGGTCATGTCGCGATCGATGAGCCGCTGCACGAAGTCGGGATTGGCGCCACCTCCGCCGCATCCGGCGTCGTCCTCGGTCAGCCGGGAGCCGTCGCGACGCGTGCCGCCGAAGCCATAGGGCGAGACGGGTGCCTGCAGAGTGAGCGAGAGCACCGGATGATCGAGGGCGTACTGCATGACGACTCCGCCGCCCATCGACCAGCCGACCAGGTGCGCGGTCTCGATTCCCAGCGCCTCCAGCGTCGCGTGGACATCATCGCTGAAATCGCGGACCCCCCGTGTCGCGTCGACCGGCAGGCTTTCCGTCCCGCCGAAGCCGCGCAGGTCGATCGCGATGACGCGCAGATCGCTCGGCAGATCCTGCATGAGTTCCTGCCAGAACAAGCTGGAAGACACGTTGCCATGGATGAAAACGATCGTGTTCTCGGCAGAAGTCTCGGGGTCGTCGCCGACGCGCTCGAGGATGTTGACGCTCAATCGGTCCGTATCGATGAGGCGTGAACTGATGCCGTCGAAGAGGGTCATGACCCGACTATAGTCCTCCCGTTTGAAGGTGAATATGGCCTCGACAGGAGGGATGCCGACCCCTGTCAGGACGGCCGATGACAGACTGGGGGAATGGCGAATGACACCCTTCCCTCGATCGCGATCCTCGGCGCCGGCTCGATGGGTGGTGCGATCCTCCAGGGGTTGGTGCGCTCCGGTCAGGCGTCGCAGGTGACCGTCACCAATCGCACGTCAGCGAAGGCCGCTGCTCTTTCCGAGCTCACCGGTGTCACGAGCCTGTCGCTCGAAGCAGACCCGACCGCGAATGTCACGGCCGCGGCATCGGCCGATGTCATCCTCGTTGGCGTGAAGCCGGTCCTCGTGCCCGAACTCCTGCGCGAGATCGCGCCGGTGCTCCGCCCGGGCACCGTGCTCGTGAGTCTCGCTGCCGGTGTGACGATCGACACATTCGAGGAGATCGTGGGGGAGGGCATCGCCGTGCTGCGGTCCATGCCCAACACTCCGGCGGTCGTGGGCAAGGCAGTGACCGGAGTGTCGGCGGGGCCCAGCGCGTCGTCCGCGGAGGCGGCCCTCGTTCGACGCTTGTTCGAGACCTGCGGCGCGGTGATCGAGCTTCCGGAAGCGCAGATCGACGCGCTGTCGACGATCTCCGGCTCCGGCCCGGCGTATGTCTTCCTCCTGATCGAAGATCTCACCGAAGCGGCGCGCGGCAAGGGCTTCTCCGACGCCGACGCGCGCCTCATGGCGGAACAGACCTTCATCGGCGCTGCCGCGCTGCTGGCGGCGACGGGTGAAGACCCCGCCGAGCTCCGTCGCCGGGTGACGAGCCCCAAGGGAACGACCGAGCGAGCGATCGCCGTGCTGCAGGGCGCGCATCTCGACGGCGTCTTCGCCGAGGCGACGGATGCCGCTCTCGCCCGCGCGAAGGAAATGGCCGCCGGCGCCTGAGCCTCCTCAGCGGTCGAGGCCGGCGAAACGCTCGATGTCGCTGTTGGTGCCCGAGACGATGATGAGGTCGTGGTTGGTCACGACGGTGTCGGCCTCGGCGTACCGGAACGGCTTGCCCGGGCTCTTCACGCCCACGATGGTCACGTGGTACTTCGAGCGCACGCCGGATTCGTTGAGCCCGACGCCGCGGATGAACTTCGGGGGATACATCTTCGCGAGGACGAAGTCGTCATCGAAGCGGATGAAGTCCAGCATCCGACCGCTCACGAGGTGGGCGACGCGCTCGCCGGCCTCACGCTCGGGGTAGATGACGTGGTTGGCGCCGACGCGCGCGAGGATCTTGCCGTGGCTCTGCGAGACCGCCTTCGCCCAGATCTGCGGAACCTTCAGGTCGACGAGGTTCGCCGTGATCAGCACGGATGCTTCGATCGAGGAGCCGACGGCGACGACGGCAACCTGGAAATCCTGCGCGCCGATCTGCTTGAGCGCGTCGATGTTCTTCGCATCGGCCTGGACCGTGTGCGTGACGCGCTCCGACCACTTCTGCACGAGGTCGAGACTCTCGTCGATCGCGAGCACCTCCCGCTCGAGCCGGTCCAGTTCGCCCGCACAGGCGGCACCGAACCGACCGAGGCCGATCACGAGAACGGGGGCATCGCTTCGCAGCTGCTCAACCAACGATGGGCCTTTCCACGGGCAGCGAATAGTGCTGCGAACGGGACGTCGCGGCCACGGCCGCGGCGAGAGTCACTGTACCAACGCGGCCCATGAAGATGGTGGCGGCCAGGACGTAGACGGCCGGATCGGGGAGCTCTGCCGTGAGTCCCGTCGAGAGGCCGACCGTGCCGAAACCGGAGATGACGTCGAACAGCACTTCGGCGATGTCGGCTTGGGTGATCTGCGCGATCGTGATGGTCGAGATCGCGACGATCGTCGATCCCCATGCCACGACCGACAGAGCCACGCGCTGGACATCGCTGGGAATCCGGCGTCCGAACGCCTCGACGCTCTGTCGACCTCTCGCCTCGGAGAAGACCGCGAGGGCGAGCACGGCGAGTGTCGTCACCTTGATGCCACCCGCCGTCGACGCGGACCCGCCACCGACGAACATGAGCATCGAACCCACAACGAGCGAGGAGCCGTGCAGTTCACCGACGTCGACGACGGCGAATCCGCCGGAGCGGGTCATCGCCGAGAGGAAGAACGCCTGGAACGTGGTGTCCCAGGCCTCCATGGAGCCGAGGGTCTTCGGGTTGTTGTACTCGAGGAGCAAGAACACCGCGGCGCCCGCGATGAAAAGGGTCGTGGTGGTGATGAGGGTCAACTTGGCGTGGAGCGACCAACGCCGCACGTGGAAGTGGTGCTTCCACAGGGTGTAGATCACCGGGAAGCCGATCGACCCGAGGAAGACGCCGGCCATCAGAACGGTCAGAAAGAAGTAGTTGTCGGCGAACGCCGCCACCCCGCCGACGTTGGGGGTGAAGCCGGTGTTCGTGAACGACATCGCCGAGTAGTACAGCGACTCCCACAGTGCGGTGAGCGGGTGGACCCCGCTGGCCAGCATGGCGGGGTAGAGGAGCACCGCGAGGACGGCCTCGATCACGAGCGTGGACAGCGCGACGGTCGCCAGCAGCTGGCCGACTTCTCCGAGCCGCACCGTCTGGCCCTCGTTGACCGGCCCACCGTGAGCGCGCATCGGGTTGCTGTCACCGGCGGCGATGAGCTTCGCGCGCAAGCCGAGTCGCTTGGAGATGACGAGACCGAGGATCGAGGCGAGAGTCAGCACGCCCATGGCGCCGACATTCACGCCGAGATAGATCACGGCATTGCCGAACGGTGACCAGGTCGTGGCCATGGCCACTGTGCTGAGGCCCGTGACGCAGATCGTGGAGACGGCGGTGAAGAGCGCATCGGCGAAAGGAAGTGGACGCCCGTCCGCCGCAGCCATCGGCAGGGACAGCAAAGCGGTGAAGACCAGGATCAGGGTGGAGAAGACCAGGATCGCGAACCGTGACGGTGATGCGGTGGCGAGTTCGCGTGCTGCGCGGCCGAATCGGCGCAGCGTCTGAGCCATGGCGTGACGGGTGCGCACACCGACGGTGTCGCCCGTCATCTCACGCCCCTTTCGATCAAGATCGTTGTCATGGTACTCCGGGCGCCGCGCGGACTAACCTAATGTCATGGCGGACATCTTCGACGTGATCGCCGACGGAACCCGTCGGGATATTCTGCAGCTTCTGCGCGAGCGAGGGAGCAGCGGTGTGCGGGGGACGAGCGTGTCGCACATCGTCGCCGAGCTCGGTGTCAGCCAGCCCACCGTCTCCAAGCACCTCAAGGTCTTGCGCGAAGCAGAACTCGTGTCGGTGCGCGAAGAAGGTCAGCACCGGTTCTACAGCCTGTCCGCCGCCCCGCTCGACGAGGTCGACGACTGGCTCGTTCCGTTCTTCGACGACGGATCGCTCCTCCTCGACGACGGTGCATCGTCGCTTCCGGACTCCGCGGCGCACGCGGCGGAGCTCGTCGGGCGTGCGGCAGCGTCGGCCAAGCACGCGTGGGACAGCGCCCTGAAGAAGCTTCCCGGCCGGTGAGCACGGAAACCACATCCGTCTCATAGGTTTACACGCGTAGCGCTGGCACCCTAGGCTGTGACCAGCATTTTTCTACACACTGGGGGTCGTCGATGTCGGAGCTGTCTGACGTGCGTTTCTTGACGGTCGCCGAAGTGGCGGAGTTGATGCGCGTGTCGAAGATGACCGTGTACCGCCTCGTCCACGCCGGCGAGCTCCCTGCGGTGCGCTTCGGACGCAGCTATCGGGTGCCCGAAACGGCCGTCACCGCAGCTCTGCAACGTCCTATCGCCGACGTCGGCTAGACTGTCCCGAGGGCAATTCTCGGATTGCCCGATCCCGGACGCGAACGATCCGCGTCCAGACCCCTGACATAGTGAGGTTTTCCGTGGGTTCTGTCATCAAGAAGCGCCGCAAGCGCATGGCGAAGAAGAAGCACCGCAAACTGCTTCGCAAGACTCGCCACCAGCGCCGCAACAAGAAGTAATCGCGGCACGCACACCGAACGCCTGTCCTCACGGACGGGCGTTTCGTGTCTGCGGGCTGGCAGGATGGATGCTGTGACCACCCTCACGATCATCTCCAAGCCTGATTGCCATCTGTGCGATGTCGCACGGGAGATCATCGAGCAGGTCACCGCGGAACTGCCGGAGGGTGCCGTCGACATCGAGGAGTTCTCGATCCTCGATGACAAGGCGCTCTACGACCAGTGGTGGGAGAAGATCCCGGTCGTCTTGATCGATGACCGATTGCACGCGCACTGGCGCCTGTCCGCTGAACGGCTGCGGACGGCCCTCGACACCGCGCACGACAAGGAGCAGACATGATCCGACACATCGTCACGTGGGCAATGGCGGCCACCGATGCCCCGACGCGGGCCGCGCATGCCGCCGAGGTCGCTGAGCGGCTCCAGGCGCTGGACGGAGTCGTCGAGTCGATCCGATCGCTGTCGGTTGGAGTGAACGCGCTGGACATCGCCGGCAACGCCGATGTCGCTCTCGTCGCCGACTTCGACGACGCGGCCGGGCTCGAGGCCTATCAGACCCACCCGGCCCACCAGGCGGTCGTGGGCTTCATCCGCAGCGTGACCGGCAGTCGCTCCGCGGTCGACGTCGAGATCTGAGCGCAGGCCCGTTACCGGGCTCGCACGGTGACCGGCTCAGCGGCCACGGCGATCCGCACTCGCTCGCCGTAGTCCACTCGTTCGGTGGCGGAGTGCTGGATGCGCACGAGCGTGCGGTCGTCGGTGCGGACGAGCGTGCGTCGGTAGCTGCCGAGGAAGGTGCTCTCCTCGACGACGGCTGCGACACCCGGCAGGGACGCCGGCACGAGTCGGACGTTCTCGGGGCGGACGAAGACATCCACGGGGCCGTCGAGGGCTGCGCCGTGCACCGGAAGGCGGACGCCCCACACCGTCACCGCCCCACCCTCGGCAACACCGGGGACCACGCTGGAGAGACCGACGAACGCCGCAACCTGCGCCGTCGCGGGCCGCAGGTAGAGATCTTCGGGAGTGCCGATCTGCTCGATGCGTCCGGCATCCATGACGGCGATGCGGTCGGAGACGGCCAGCGCTTCTTCTTGGTCGTGGGTCACGAACACGGTCGTGATCCCGAGGCGAAGCTGGATCCGGCGGATCTCGTCCCGTAACTGCACGCGGACCTTTGCGTCGAGGGCGGAGAGCGGTTCGTCCAGTAGCAGTACGCGTGGCTCAGTGACGAGCGCCCGCGCGAGAGCCACGCGCTGCTGTTGGCCACCGGAGAGTTGATGCGGGAACCGATCGCCGAGGTGGCCGAGGCCGACGAGGTCGAGTGCATCCGCAGCGCGACGAGATGCGTCGGCGCGGCCGACCCCGCGGCGGCGGAGCCCGAACGCCGCGTTGTCGACGACACGAAGATGCGGGAACAACGAGTAGGACTGGAACACCATGCCGATGTCGCGTCGGTTGGTCGGCAGGTTCGACACGTCTCTGTCGCCAAGAAGGACCGCCCCTTCGGTCGCCTGTTCGAGTCCCGCGAGAACCCGCAGGGCCGTCGTCTTGCCGCAGCCCGACGGCCCCAGAAGCGAGACGAACTCGCCGGGTGCGATGTTCAGGTCGACGCCGTGGAGCACGCGTGTCGATCCGTAGTCCTTCACGATGCCGCGGAACTCGACCCGCGTTCCGACGGCCGGGTCGGAAAGGAGGGCATTGTCCGCGGTGCTCGGGAACGCTCGCGTGAGATGGTCGGCAGTGGTCATGCCCGGGCCTTTCCGGCGCGCGAGCGAGCCGCGCGACCGAGGAGGAGAAGAAGGAGGAAGACGAACAGAAGCGACAGCAGGGTGAACATCGCCGAGGCATATGGATCGATCTTGTTCGAGACCACGAGGGCCGTCTGCAGCACCTGTCGGTTGAGGAGCGACGCGATCGTGAACTCGCCCAGCACGACGGCCACCGAGATGAGGGAGGCGGCGAGCAGTCCTTGGCGGAGGTTCGGGATGAGTGCGTGGGCGAGAACGGCCGGCCAACCTGCGCCGAGCGATCGAGCGGCCTCGGCGAGGGTCTTCAGATCGACCGCGTCGATCGAGGCCTTGATCGACCGGTACGCGAAGGGGAGCACCGTGATCCCGTACGCGAAGGCGAGGGTCCACGCGCCGGTGCCGAGCGCGCGTCCGATCTGCAGATAGATCGGAGCGAGACCGACGACCAGGACGATCGCGGGGATCGAGATCGGCAGCAGCACGACGAACTCGAACATGCTCGCGAGCCGCGGGAAGCGCAGCTCGACGAGGATCATCGTCGGGAGGAGAAGCAGCAGCACGATCGCGACGGTGACGACCGCGAGGATCAGAGAATTGCCGAGCCCGGTCCAGATCGGCGTCAGTATTTGCGTATTGGCGGGGTCGAAGACTCGGATCCAGTTGTCGAGCGAGTAGCCGTCACCGTCGCGGAACGTGTACAGCAGCGTCGCGACGAGCGGGATGGCGAAGACGATGCCGACGCTCAGACCGATCACCCATCGCGTGGCGCGGGACGGTGCGATGCCCTTCATGCCTGCCACCTCGCCGCGCGGTTGCGGATGAGCGAGTACAGCCACATGACCACTCCGACAACCACGATCATTCCGAGTGCGAGCGCACCGGCGAGATTTTCTCGACCGAGCACGGTCTCGCTCGTCAGCGCCGCGCGGATCTGCAGCGGCACGATCTGTGAGCCCTGACTCGCCAACGCCGCGGCGGTTGCATACGACGAGAAGGCGTTGGCGAACAGCAGGAGGAAGCTCGCGAGGAACGAGGGGGCCAAAACGGGGAAACCGATGCGCAGCCAGAAGCTCGCCCGTGTGCCGCCGAGCGTCAGGTTCGCCTCGGCCCACTGCGGACGCAGTGCCGACAGTGCGGGGAGGAAGGTGATGACCATCAGAGGCACTTGAAAGTAGATGTAGGGCAGGATCAGCCCGGGCAGCGAGTACAACCAGGCGCCGGGCTGGATGTCGATTCCCAGAGAATCGCGCAGCGCCACAGTGACGACACCCTGGACCCCGATCGTCGCGATGAACATGAACGCGAGCATCACGCCGCCGAACTGCGCGAGCACTCCCGTCGCGGCATCGAGCATGCTGCGGATCGCACCTGTTTCCGGCAGCCCCAGCGCGGCGTAGCAGACGAGCGCACCGAGAACGGCGCCCACCGCCGACGTCAGCAGCGACAACCACGTCGTGTTCATGAAGGTCTGCACGATGACCGGATCGCCGAGCGCGGAGACGTTCGACAGCGTGAACGAGCCCTCGCCGTCGAAAAAGCCCGTCCCGATCGCCAGCGCAGTCGGAAGCGCGAGGAAGAGGAGGACGTAGACCGTGAAGGGTGTGAGGCCGAGCCACGCCCACGAGGGTCGTCGGTGTGAGATGGGCGCGCCCTGCCGGGCCGAAGCGCGGTGCTCCGGCCCGGCAGGGGTCACAGTGGTGGTGATCACTGAATCGCTGCAGCCCACTTCTCGCCGAGCAGCGTGCCGGCGGCCGTGCTCTGTGCTTCGGTGGGAACGACGGTCTCTTCGGGCACCTCGGGAAGTGCCGCGGCGAGGTCGGCGTCGATCGTGCCGGCATCCACCATGGCGTCCATGCGAGCCGGGCGTGCGCCGCCCTTCAGCCACATGTTCTGCACGTCGTCGCTGTAGAGGAACTCCTGCCAGAGGCGAGCAGCGGCCGGGTTCGGGGCGTTCTTGTTGATCGCCTGGTTGTAGTACCCGGCGTAGCCGGTGCCCGGAAGGACCACGACCTTCCAGTCGGCGTTGGTCACCGCGTGGCTCGCGTTCAGGTAGTCCCAGTCGAAGACGACCGGTGTCTCGCCGGACGAGATCGTTCCCGTGGTCACGTCGACCTTCAGGAGGTTGCCGGTCTGCTGGAGCTCACTGAAGAAATCGATGCCCGGCTGGAAGTCATCCAGCGTCCCCTCGGACTGGACGGTGGCGAGGCCGACCGCGGCGAACGCGGCCCCGGCCTGCGTGGGGTCGCCGTTGATGGCAACGGCACCCTTGTACGCCGGATCGAGCAGGCTCGACAGCTCGGTCGGCGCGTCGTACTTCGACGAGTCGTAGCCGATCGACATGTACCCGCCGTAGTCACCGACGAACAGGCCGGTGGGCTCCTTGAGGGCGTCGGGGATGTCCTCCCACGTCTGCACCTTGTACGGCGCAAAGTACTCCGTGCTCTGCAGCGCAACGGTGAGACCGAGGTCGAACACGTCGGGAGCGGTATCGAGGCCCTCGTTCGTCTTGGCGGCGGTGATCTCCTCGGCGCTCGAGATGTCGGGGGACTGCTCGTTGATCGTGATCTCGGGGTAGCGACTGGCGAACTCGTCGAGGATCTCGCCGTAGTTCGCCCAGTCGCGCGGGAGTGCGATGACGTTGAGCTGGCCTTCTGCCTTCGCGGCAGCTTCCAGATCGGCGAACGAACCGAAATCGGCGACGGTGGTGGCCGTCGCGGCGTCGACGGATTCGCCTTCGCTGCCGGACGCGGCGGGGCCTGCGCATGCGGCGAGCGCCAGGGCGCCGACCGTCGTCAGGGCGAACGCGGCGAGTGTGCGCCGCGGGGTGATGCGTGACATGGGTGTTCCTCTCGGGTGAGACCCGATGGCGCGACGCAACAGCGTTCAGGTCATCGGGGGATGAGCCGAACGTAGGGATTCCCGGTAACGCGCAGGGCGGTCGCCGGTGAACGCAGGGTGTCTAATCGTCGACGTCGAGGTCCGATCGCGCGCTCTGCGCCGCCGGCCGCACACCCGCGATGATCGCGTCGCGCGTCACGCCCACGGCATCCAGCAGCACGGCCGCGCACACCCCGGTGCGGTCCTTGCATGGCGACTCCGCCTCGCCGGCAGGGGTCAGGGCGTGCAGTGCATCGGAGCGATACAACACGCCGACTGCGGTCGTGCCGCCAGAATACGGGTCCGGGCTACGGCGCCAGTCGCGTCGGACCGCGGAACAGGAACGTGACCTCACGGATCGAGTCCTGACCGAACATCAGCATCAGCACGCGCGCGAGGCCCATGCCGAAGCCGCCGTGCGGGGGCACGCCGTAGCGGAAGAAGTCGAGGTAGTGCTCGAGGCCCTCGAGTGAGAGACCCTTCTCCGTCGCCTGAGCCTCCAGCACGTCGATGCGGTGCTCGCGCTGTGCGCCGGTCGTGATCTCGACGCCCTTGAACAGGAGGTCGTAGCTGTTGGTGAGCCCGGTCTCGGCATTGCGCATGTGGTAGAACGGCCGGATCTCGGGGTGGTAGTCCGTGATGAACACGAACTCGTGACCGTAGGTCTCCAGGGCGTGCGCCGAGATCTGACGCTCGCCCTCGGGGTCCAGGTCGCCGTCGGTGCGCGGGATCGCGTAGCCGCGTGCGGCGACGATCTCGCGCGCTTCTGCGAGGGGAATGCGCGGGAACGGGACGGTCGGCACGACGACGTCGATGTCGAACAGCTCCTTGATCTCTGCGCCGTGCTTGTCGGCCACAGCCTGGATCGCGGTCGCCAGGAGTTCCTCCTGCATGCGTGCGACATCGTCGTACGAGTCGATCCAGGAGATCTCGGCATCCACCGAGGTGAACTCCGTCGCGTGACGGCTCGTGAAGCTCGGGTCGGCGCGGAATACGTCGCCGATCTCGAAGATCTTGCCGAAACCGGCCGCCTGCGCCATCTGCTTGTAATGCTGCGGGCTCTGCGCGAGATACGCGGTCTGCTCGCCGAAGTACTCGAGCGCGAACAGCTCGGCGTTGCCCTCGGCCGGAGTCGACATCAGCTTCGGCGTGTGGAGCTCGACGTAGTCGTTCTCGACCCAGTACGAGCGCATCGCGTGTTCGAACGTCGTCGAGACGCGGAAGATCAGCGCGTTGCGGCGCTGGCGCAGGTCGATGAAGCGCCAGTCCATGCGCTTGTCCAGGCCACTGTCGGACGCGATCGGCGTCTCGGGCAGGGCGGCCGCGGCAACCTCGAGGCCCGCGAGCTTGATCTCCACGCCGCCGAGCTTGACGCGCTCATCGTGCTTGAGCTCGCCCGTCGCGGTCAGGAACGTGCCGGTGCTGAGCTCCGAGATCAGTGCCGTCAGCGCGAGCGCGTCGGCATCCTGCTCACCCCCGTCGGGGTCGGGGCGCGTCGCGGGGTTCACCAGTTGCACGGCGCCGGTCTCATCGCGGAGGATGACGAACTGCACCTTCTTCTGGTCACGGACGGTTTCGACCCATCCGGAAATCGAGACGGGGCCGTCTTCGCGGGACTGCAACTGGTCTACCAACACGCGTTCACTCACGAGAGACCACTCTACGTCGGCGGGCGATCATTCAGGTTTCGGCAACCTTGAGCACCTAGCGTCGAACCCATGACGACACCGGACGGTTCTTGGCTCACCGCGCTCGTCGACGGTGTCGTCGGCCTCATGGACATCATCGGCGCTCCCGGCGCCGGTCTCGCGATCGCATTGGAGAACCTGTTCCCGCCGCTTCCCAGCGAGGTGATCCTGCCGGTGGCCGGCCTCGCCGCCGCGCGCGGATCGTTCACGCTCTTCGAAGCACTGTTCTGGACCACGGCCGGTTCGGTCGTCGGCGCCTTCCTGCTGTACGGCATCGGTGCGTGGCTGGGGCTTCCGCGGTTGCGGGCGCTCGTCGAGCGGACGCCGCTCCTGCACGTCGATGACGTCGACCGCACGGTTGCGTGGTTCGGTCGTCACGGCGGCAAGGCCGTGTTCTTCGGTCGGATGCTGCCGATCTTCCGGAGCCTGATCTCCATCCCCGCCGGGGTGACCAGGATGCCGCTGTGGCGATTCGGTGTGCTGACGCTCGCCGGCTCCCTCATCTGGAACGGGGTCTTCGTGCTCGCCGGCTATCTCCTCGGCGAGCAGTGGCACATCGTCGAGGAATATGCCGGCATCCTGCAGTACGCCGTCATCGCGGCGGCAGCGGGCGCGCTGGCCTGGTTCACGGTGGTCCGCGTGCGTCAGCTCCGCGGGCGGAGCCGGTCAGCAGACCTGGCGTAACCGCCGCTCTCAGCCCGTCCACAGACCAGCCGCCCGTAGACTTGCGGAGTGCCCGCCGACCGCCTCCATCTCGTGCGCCACGGGGAGGTCTTCAACCCCGAACGCGTACTGTACGGACGCTTGCCGGAGTTCCGGTTGAGCGAGGCAGGCCGCCACATGGCGCGCGCCGCCGCCGATCACCTGCGAAAGCGGGAACGTTCGGTCTCGACTCTGTTCGCCTCGCCGCTGCAGCGCACGCAAGAATCGGCCGAGGCGTTCCACGACGTTTTCGGGCTCACTCCCGTGCTCGACGAGCGAGTCATCGAGCCGACGAACGTCTTCGAGGGCAAGCAGATGAAGCGCGCCGTCCTCAATCCGCTCAACTGGCGTCACCTGGTGCGCCCGTCCGTGCCGAGCTGGGGGGAACCGTACCTGCAGGTCGTCGATCGGATGGATGCCGCGATGCGCGACGCGTGGTCGTCCACGGCATCCGGAGACGTCGTCATCGTGTCGCACCAGTTGCCGATCTGGATCACCCACCTTTCTGTCGCCGGGGAGTCGCTGCGGCACGACCCGCGCAATCGCCGCTGCGCGCTCTCCTCGGTGACGAGCTTCGAGCTCGACGGGGATCGCTGGCGCGAAGTCGACTATGCCGAACCGGCCGCCGTCGCGGGCGCGATCGATGTGGGGGCGGTATGAGACGACGCACAACGGCCGCGCTCCTGCTCGTCCTCGCGCTCGGGCTTTCCGCCTGCACGAGCGCGAACGACGGGCTGATCGACTCGTACGAACAGGGTGGCGACACGGGCTTCATCTCCGGTGACGGCAGCGTGCAGGAGATCGCGGCCGACCAGCGCGGTGACGCCGTGGAGTTCACCGGGACGGCCGTCGACGGATCGACCGTCACGAGCGCCGACTTCGCCGGCGACGTGCTCGTCCTCAACTTCTGGTACGCGGGATGCGGCCCGTGCCGCGCTGAAGCGCCGACACTCGAAGCGACCGCCCAGAAGACCGGAGCGGAGTTCCTCGGCGTCAACATCTACGACGGACCCGAGCAGGCGACCGCCTTCGAGGAGACGTACGGCATCTCGTATCCCTCGCTCCTCGCGAAGGAGGATGCCGCTCTGAAGTTGGCATTCGCCTCGTGGACGCCATTGCAAGCCGTGCCGATCACTCTCGTGCTGGATGCGCAGGGCCGCGTCGCTGCCCGCTTCATCGGCCAGGTCGCGAGCGAGTCGATCCTCACGACGATCGTCGACGACGTGCGTGCGGAACAGTCGTGAACCAGATCGTCGTGGACGGAGCGCTCTGGATCGCCATCCCGATCGCGATGCTGGCGGGCCTCATCTCCTTCGCCTCGCCCTGTGTGCTCCCCCTCGTCCCCGGATATCTGGGCTTCCTGGGCGGTGCCGTCGGCGCCGATCCCCGCAGAATGTCGCCAACTCCGCACGATTCCGGCGATGCGGTGCGGAGTTCGCGACAATCTGCGGCGATCGTGACCGGTCGCGGGCGCCTCGTCGGCGGGGTGGCCCTGTTCATCGCCGGGTTCACCGTCGTCTTCGTGGCGATGGGGGTGCTGGCGGGAACCGCCGGCCGCTTCTTCCTGCAGTACGGCGACGTGCTCACGCGGGTGCTCGGCGTTGTGGTGATCATCATGGGCCTCGTCTTCCTCGGTGTCTTCGGATTCGCGCAGCGCACGTTCAAGCCCCAGGTGCGGAGCAATCTCGGTCTCGGCGGAGCCCCGCTCCTCGGCATCGCGATGGGCATCGGCTGGGCGCCGTGCATCGGTCCCACCTACACCGCGATCCTCTCCGTCTCCTTCGCGCAGGGCGACCCCTGGCGGGCCGTCGTGCTGGCGATCGCCTACTCGCTGGGCCTCGGCATCCCCTTCGTCCTGCTCGCGATCGGCTTCGGCTGGGCCACCCGATCCGTGGCATTCCTGCGCCGGCATATTCGCATCGTGAACATCATCGGCGGGCTTCTCCTGATCGCGCTCGGCGTGCTGATGGTGACCGGAGTCTGGACTTCGGTCATGTCGCAACTGACGGGGGTGATCGGCAGTGTCGACCTCCCCCTCTGACGGCTCCGAACCGCTCCGGCCGTCCGACCACGCAGATTCCCAGCCGGCATCCGGTGACGGCATCGCCCAGCCGAAGCTCGGTTTCGTCGGCTGGATGCGGTGGGGCTGGCGGCAGCTGACGAGCATGCGCACGGCGCTCGTCCTCTTGCTGTTGTTGGCGATCGCCGCGATTCCCGGCTCGATCGTTCCGCAGCGCACGGCAGACCCGAACGGTGTGGTCCAGTACAAGACCGCCAATCCCGACCTGTACCCGATCCTCGACACGCTGCAGTTGTTCGACGTGTACTCGTCGGCCTGGTTCTCGGCGATCTACATCCTGTTGTTCATTTCGCTCATCGGCTGCGTCGTCCCGCGGACGAAGCACCACTGGAAGGCGCTCCGCGCCCGCCCGCCGCGCACACCGGCGCGGCTGTCACGGCTCGACGATCATGTCGAGGTCGTCCGAAACCTTCCCGCCACGGCTGATGCCGGAGCCTCCGCGACGCAGGCCATCGATCTCGCTCAGACGCAGCTGCGTGCGGCGGGGTATCGCGTGGAGCGCTACGACGGCCGCGGTGGCGCATCGGTATCGGCGGAACGGGGCTATGCCCGCGAGACCGGCAACCTCGTCTTCCACGGCGCGCTCGTCGGAGTCCTGCTGGCCGTCGGGATCGGCGGCGGGCTCACGTACACCGGGCAGACCGTCATCGTCGAGGGAGACAACTTCGTCAACTCCCTCGGCCTCGGATACACCTCTTTCAACCCGGGCCGCTTCGTCGACACGAATTCGCTCTCGCCGTACGCGATCACCCTCGACAGATTCGAGGTCAGCTATGTCCCCGTCGGCGAACCCGGGCAGGGACAGGCCGGTGATTTCGCCGCGAACGTGACGGTCACCGAGCCCGGACAGAGCCCTCAGGAGGGCGTCGTGCGGGTCAATCACCCACTCGACGTCACCGGCGACCGCGTGTACCTGATGGGGAACGGGTACGCGCCGACGATCACGGTCCGCAACGCCGACGGTGAGGTCGTCTTCCGCGAAGACGTCGAGTTCCTCCCGCAGGACTCCAACATGACGTCGCAGGGTGTCATCAAGATCCCGGATGGGATGGCTGAGCAGCTGGGACTCATCGGCTTCTTCTACCCGACAGCCGCCACTCTGCATTCGGGTGCGTTCACGTCCGCGTATCCGTCGCTGGCCAATCCGCTCCTGACGCTCTGGGTGTACTCGGGTGATCTCGGCATCGATGACGGCACGGCGCGCAACGTCTACGCGCTCGACCCGACCGGCATGACCCAACTCGCCGGTGGTGACAGCGGAACCGAAGCGCTCCAGCTGGAGCCCGGCGAGACCGTCGACCTGCCTGAGGGCATGGGCACGATCACGTTCGAGGATGCGACGGCGAACCGAGCCGCCGAACAGGTCAAGCGCTACGTCTCGCTGTCGGTGCACCGTGATGTCGGCGCCCCGTTCGTGCTGGCCTTCGCCGTCCTGGCCCTCCTCGGACTCCTCGCGGCGCTCTTCATCCCGCGGCGCCGGATGTGGGTGAAGGCGACACCCGGTGACAGCACGCTGACGCTCGAGTACGCGGGGCTCGCCCGTGGTGAAGACCCCGTGACCGCTGCTGCCGTCGCCGACCTCGTGCGCACGCACACCGCCTCGCTCCCCGCCGACAGCCCGGAGCCCCGCCCGTAGAATGGACGCCATGCCTGAGACCGGATTGCAGCTCGACGATATCTCCGTGCTCCTGGTGTGGACCGCGGTCGGCATCTACACCCTGGCCTTCATCGCGTACGCGATCGACCTGGCGCGTCGCTCCGACCTCGCGGTGAGGGCGAAGGATGCCGCACCCGCTCGCGTGCTGGTCACCGCCGGTGGCGCCCAGAGCATCGACGACGTGCGTGCGCAGGAAGCCCAGGCCCAGTCCGACCTCGAAGCGCCGCTGAGCGATCGCCGCCGCTACCTGTGGGCGCGCATCGGCACCTCGATGACCGTTCTCGGCTTCCTCTTCCACGTCGCGGCCGACGTCACGCGTGGTTTCGCCGCGGGGCGTGTGCCGTGGTCGAACATGTACGAGTTCGCTCTGACCGGCACGATGCTGATCGTCGCGGTGTACCTCGTCGTGCTCCTGCGCTACGACCTCCGCTTCCTCGGAACGTTCATCACCGGTCTCGTGGTCGTGCTTCTGGGCGCGACGGCGATCTGGTTCTACACGGTTGTCGTTCCGTTGGCCGATCCGCTGAAGAGCGTCTGGCTCGTCATCCACGTCTTCGTCGCGTCGTTGGCGACGGCGCTGTTCGCCCTCGCCTTCGCCCTGTCGGTCCTGCAGCTGATGCAGGCCCGGCGTGAAAGTGCCGCTGCCGCACTCGTCGAGGCCGAGGCCGCGGCATCCCGCCCGGCGCGCAGCGGCCCGCGCTTCCTGCGCACCCTGCCCTCGGCGGACGTGCTGGAGTCGCTCGCCTACCGCTTCGCGATCATCGGCTTCATCTTCTGGACCTTCACGCTGATCGCGGGTGCCATTTGGGCGAACGACGCGTGGGGTCGCTACTGGGGTTTCGACACGAAGGAAGTCTGGACCTTCGTGATCTGGGTGCTCTACGCGGGATACATCCACGCGCGGGCGACCCGCGGCTGGCGCGGCACCCGCTCGGCATGGCTGTCGATCATCGGGTTCTCGGCCGTCATGTTCAACTTCACGATCGTGAACATGTTCTTCAAGGGCTTGCACGTCTACAGCGGCCTGAGCTGAGCGCTTCGCCACCTCCTCCTCTGGCGCAGGTCCGAGGGGCGGGCGTCAGGCGAGGGCGGGGGATGCCGTCAGCAACACGCGCGTGCTGATCGTCCGCCGGCGGACGACGGCGAGGACCGTGACGACGAACGCGAGGCCCGCCCAGATGATCATTCCCGCGAGGCCCGCTCCGATACCGCCGGCATCGGTCAGGGCGCCGAGCATCGCCTGATAGGCCGGCGTCGTCGGCATGAGTCCCGCGACCGAGGTCAGCACACCCGGTACCGTCGAGACGATCCCGGTCGCGAGGGCGAGCACCCCGATGAGCGCCGAGATCCAGCGACCGGCACCGCCGAACACGCCCACGAGCGCCTGGTTGACCGCGGCGAACGCGACACCGGCGACCATGGCGAGGCCCGCGAACGGGAACCACGTCGACCAGTCGTAGGACGCGGCGACCTGCACGATGCCGGCGAGGAGAAGGCCCTGGCCCGCGCCGATCGCGGCAGCGGGGACCAGGCTTCGGAGCGCCAGCACGACCGATGGGCGGCGCGAGCTGAGCGCGTGCCGCGGCACGGCCTGCAGTGCCACGAACGACGCGAGACCGCCGAACCACAACGCCAGCATGGCCAGCAGGGGGATCGCAGAAGCTCCGAAGAGGTTCGATCCGATACCGGCGGCGGTCACGGGATCCGCGACGACCGAAGCGAGGTCGGTCGCCTGCTGGTCGGTGTACGACGGCAGGGCAGTCGCAGCCTCGGTCAGGCCATCGGCCAGCGTGGACGTGCCCGTCGCGACCTGGCTGACGCCGTCGGCGAGTTGCGATGCGCCGGTCGCCAACTGGTCGGCGCCATCGGCGAGCTGGTTCGCTCCGGTCCCGAGTGCCGATGCGCCGTCGGCCGACTGATCGATACCGCCCGCGATCGTGCCGAGCCCGGATTCCAGAGCGGACGCACCGGAGGCGAGCTGGTCGACTCCCTGCGCCGTGGCTCCCAGCCCCTGCTGCACGCCGCCCGCGTAGCCGGCTGCGTACCCGGCGGCGGTCGCCGCACTCTGCACGTCGCCCGCGAGCCCGCCGAGCGCCGTGCAGACTGCGATCTGGTCCGGAGTCGTCGGCGCCGTGCAGCTGTTCTGCGCCAGGAGGGTCTGATAGGTGGTCGCGAGCGCGACGGTCGCCGCCGCGGCCTCGTTCGCGTAGCGGACGTTGGTCGCGGCAGTGCCGCCGAGAGTGCCGTCTGCGGTCGAGGTGAGCTGAGCGGACACCTGACCGAGACCGTCGGTGAGCGATCCCGCGCCGGCCGCCGATTGGCGTGTGCCGTCGGCGAGCTGGGCGAGTCCGTTCGAAAGGTCACCGGCACCGGAACCGATCTGGGCGGCGCCGTCGGAGAGCGCGGTGGCACCGGCCGGGAGCTCGGCCGCGCCGGTCGCCGTCTGTGCCGCGCCGTCGGCGAGCTGGTGGGCGCCCGTCGCGGCCTCGCCAAGCTGATCGCCCAGGGTCGTGAACCCGAGGAACACGTTCTCGAGATACACGCTCGACAGCTGCTGTCCCATGACGGATGCGGCGGCCTGCGCGACCTGCGCCGTGATGGCGTCATCGACGATCAGGCTGTCGGGTGCCGTCGCGACGGAGATGGTCGCCTTCTCGGGAGTGCCGCCGGAACCGTCGGAGGCGCCGGCTGTCGAGGTCGCGGCTGCAGAGAAGTTCGCGGGGATCGTGATGATCGCGTCGTAGGTGCCGTCGGCGAGGCCGGTACGGGCGTCGTCCGTGTTCGAGATCGTCCAGTCGAGGTTGCTGGCGAGCTCTTCGGATCCTTCGACCAGACCCGCCGTCAGTTGGCGGCCGAGGGGCACCATCTGACCGTCGAGTGTGACGGGCTCATCGTTGTTGACGATCGCGGCACGCATGTCGCCGAGACGTTCGGTCGGGTTGTACAGCGCAGAGACGAGGATGCCGCCGATCACGACCGGGAGCAGAAGGACGCCGATCAGGGTCAGCCACGTCACGGGCTTGCGGGAACGGGCGCGTTCGATGGGGAGAGTCATGAGGAGATCACCTGCGTGTCGGCCCCGGTCGAGGCGGGGTGTGCGGTCAGGGCGAGGGATGTCACGCCGGGGCGATGCGCCTCCGCGAGGAGATCGAGCGCGGGCCCGTCACGCCGCGCGGACGCGACCAGAGTGAGGGGATGCCCGTCGCCGCGGCGACGTCCGAGTGCGGCCTCGGCGGCATCCCGGAGGATAGCGGCGGCTTGGTCGCGATCGGGACCCGTGAGGGCATCGAGCCCGTCGATGACGACCAGGCTCGTGCCGCCGGCGACCGCTCGGCGGAGCTCCGCGAGCGGGTCGGCGGAGCCGTCGAGAAGGGCCACGCCGACGTGCGCGCGGACCCAGGCACCCCGGCCGGGCAGAAGGTGACCAGCGACGCGCAGGCGTCCGTCCGAGGGTTCGATCCGTCCGGCGACGGCCAACGCGAATGCGCGTCCGGCTCGGGCGTCGGGTGAGGTGACGAGCAGGGTCCCGCCCTGATCGAGCCGCACATCGGCCCCGTCGAACAGCGTGACCTCTCCCGTCTCGCGCCCGCCGTCGGCACGCACGGCGAGCGCGTCGGCCGCCAGCGCGCCGCGGTATCCGGGCTCCGGCCAGTCCCTGAGCGCCATCTCGCGTTCGACAGCCTCGCCCTCGATGTCGAAGTGGGGGAGGATGCGGTCGAGCCATGCCGGCATCCACCACGCCTTGTCGCCGAGCAATGCCATCACGGCGGGCACGAGCGTCATGCGTACGAGGAACGCGTCGACGGCGATGCCGACGGCGAGTCCCAGCGCGATCGGTTTGATCGAGGTGTCGCCCTCGGGGACGAATGCCGCGAAGACGGCGAACATGATGACGGCGGCGGCCGTCACGACCCGGGCGGATGCCGTGAACCCGCTTCGCACGGCCGCGATGGCCATGGCGCGCGCGTCGAACGGCTTGCCGGAGGCGATGGCGGCGCGGCGGGCGTGGACGAAGTCCTCCCGCATCCGCGACACGAGGAACACTTCGTAGTCCATCGCCAAGCCGAAGAGCACGCCCATCAGGATGATCGGCATGAAGCTGATGACCGGACCCGTGCGCGTCACGTGCAGCGCGTCGGCGAGCCATCCCCACTCGAACACCGCCGCGACGACACCGAAGGCGGCGAGAATCGACAGGAGGTAGCCGACGGTGGCCTTCAACGGCACCCAGATCGAGCGGAACACGATCATCAGAAGGATGAACGACAGGCCCACGACGAACAGACCGAACGGGAGGAGCGCGGCGCCCAGGCGGTCGGAGATGTCGATCGCGATCGCCGTGAACCCTGTGACTTTGAGGTCGACGCCGTAGGTCTCGAGCCATTCATCGTGATGCGAGCGGAGTTCGCGGACGAGGTCGGCGGTGGCCGGGTCGTCGGGCGCGGTCTCGGGGACGACCTGAATCAGCCCCGTGTCGGCGGTCGGATTCGGCGTGGCGAGAGCCACTTCCTTCACGCCGGGGATCTTTTCGACCTCGGCCTTGAGATCGGCCATGAGTCCCAGGGGATCTGTCGACGTGACGATCGTGCCGGTGAGGACGAGGGGGCCGTTCGAGCCGGGCCCGAAGTGTTCGGCGGTCAGATCGTAGGCCTGTCGCGCTTCGCTCGAGGCCGGTTGCATGCCCGCATTGGGGAGAGCCAGCTGCAGGCTCGCGGCCGGGATCGCCACGACACCGAGCGTGGCGACGACGGCGAGAGTCGTGACGATCGGATGCCGCGTGACGAGCATGACCCAGCGGTTGGTTTTCTTGGTCACGGCCGTGGCCGCCTCGGAGGTGTCTTCCGCCTCCGCGGTTTCCGGCGCGCGGCGGCGTCCGATCCGCGCACCGCGCGAGAGGCCATGACCCCATCCGGCGACGCGTGCGCCGACGAAACCGAGGAAGGCGGGTGTCAGGGTGACGGCGACGAGGACCGCGACGGCGACGGCGGCCGCGGCGGCGATACCCATCGTCGTGAGGAACGGGATGCCGGCAAAGCCGAGGCCGATCAACGCGATGAGCACCGTGACACCGGCGAAGACGACGGCGGAGCCGGCGGTACCGGTGGCGCGTGACGCGGACTCTTCGGGATCCATCCCCGCGCGCACTTGATCTTGATGCCGGGCGACGATGAAGAGCGCGTAGTCGATCCCGACGGCGAGCCCCAACATGATGGCGAGCATCGGAGTGGTCGACGAGACGGTGGCGAACGCCGTCGATGCGTAGATCAGCGCGATCGCCAGGGCGACTCCGATCAGCGCGCTCGCGAGCGGAAAGAAGGCCACCGCGAACGATCGGAAGGTGATGATCAGGACGAACAGCGCGATCAGCACGCCGACGGCCTCGACGATCGACAGGGCGGGGAGGGACGTCGAGAAGAGGTCACCGCCCACCACGACCTGCGAGCCCTCGGGCAAGGCCGCACCGAGCGTCGAGGACACATCCTGCAGCGCGGTCTTCGTCGCATCGGGGACGTCGGTGACGGTCCCTTCGAACTGCAGACGGATGAGGGCGGCGGTCTCGTCCTCGCTGACCGACCCGGTGACCATGTCATCGAACGGATCGGTCACGGCCAGCACGCCCTCGAGGCCCTGGAGCTCATCGACCGTCGAGGCGATCTCGTCGCTGTACGGAGCCTCATCGATACGGTCGCCCTCCGCCGTGACGACGACGTACTGCGCACTCGTCCCACTCGCCTGCGGGAACGTGCGCGCGAGGAGCTCGATGCCCTCTTGGCCCTCGGTCCCGGGAATCGAGAACGAGTTGTCGAAGCCCTTGATGGCGCCTGTCCCGATACCGAGGCCGACCGAGCCGCCCACGATGCCGAGCAGGAGGAGCCACGCGACGAGCACGCGCCAGGGGTGGCGGTACGACCAGTGGCCGAGGGACGAGAGAAGTGTGGACACGAGCGCTCCGGTTCGAAAGGAAGGAGGTCAGCGGATTTCGATACAACGCTGTATCCAATACATAGATGTATCCTAAGGGTGTTCGTCCTCGTCAGTCTGGGGACAAGGTGTGAAACTGGGCCGCGAGAGGGAGCCGCATGACCGACGTCACCGCACGGCACGGATCGCGCCGTCGTGAACAGACCCGGGCGCGGCTTCTGGACGCCGCTCACGAGGTGTTCGGCGACGTCGGGATGGATGCGGCATCCGTCGAGATGATCTGCGAGCGCGCCGGCTTCACGCGCGGTGCGTTCTACTCGAACTTCGAGTCGAAGGACGAGCTGTTCCTCGCACTCATCACCCAGCTGGCGGAAGAAAAGCTCGATGCGGTGGCCGGCCGCGTGCGAGAACTCGCGCCGGATGCGCTGTCGGACATGTCCGCACTCGTGCACCAGGTCGTCGGTGCGTCGCTGGGCGACCGCATGGAGCCGCAGCTGATCAGCGAGATCCGGACGCAGGCGATGCGAGATCCTCGGCTCGCCGAGGCCTACCTCACGTGGCAGAACGTCCTGCGGGATCGCGTCGAGGGCATCATTCAGCAGGTCGTCAGCACGTACGGGTTGCGGTTGCGGTTGCCGATCGACGACGCGGCACAGCTCCTTCTCGATGTCTCCGACGACACGTGCGCACGTGCCACGCTCGAGGGCCGCCCCACGGACGAGATCACGACTCTGCTGAATGCCCGCATCGAGCGGCTTGTGATGGTCCTCGTCGAGGCGCCCGCGTAGATCACCCGGTCCCGAGCACCGCGTGGCAGCGCTCGAGTCGCGCCAGCCACCACTCGCGGCGATCCGGCGCGGCGGTATGCCGCTCGAGCAGGTCCCGGTCGGGTGTGATGCGCCCGACGGGCAGCATTCCCGACTCCGGGCGGAGCGGTCGCGACGTCACATCGGCGCCGAGGAGCGACGCCGTCCCCAGCCCGCAGTCGTAGTCCAGTTGGGGGAGTGCTGCGGCCAGAGCGAGTCCCATCGACAGGCCGATGCTCGTTTCCAGCGCGCTGGACACGACGGCGGGAAGCCCGGCTTCGCCGACGATCTCCAGTGCTCGATGCACACCGCCGAGGGGTTGGGCCTTCACGACCAGGAGGTCGGCGGCTCCCGCACGCGCGACCGCGAGGGGATCGACGGCCTTGCGGATGCTCTCGTCGGCGGCGATCGGGATGTCCCAGTCGGCGAGGCGTTCGCGCAGCTGGACAAGCTCGTCGACGCTCGCACATGGCTGCTCGAGGTACTCGAGGTCGAACGCGGCGAGTTCGTGTACGGCGTGCTCGGCCTCGTCGACGTTCCACCCGCCGTTGGCGTCGAGGCGGATGCGGCCCTCGGGGCCCAGCGCTGCGCGCACCGCCCGCACGCGAGCGATGTCGTCGGTGAGGGTCTGACCGCGTTCGGCGACCTTGACTTTCGCCGTGCGGCATCCGTCGAAACGTGCCAGCACGCTGGTGACGTCACCGGCGGCGACGGCCGGGACTGTCGCGTTGACGACGATCCGCTCCCGGAGTGGCGCGGGCTGCGCCTGCCAGCCGAAGTCGATCGCGGCGGCCAGCCAGACGGCCGCCTCGGCGTCGTCGTACTCGAGGAAGGGCGAGAATTCGGTCCACCCCGTGGGGCCCTCGAGGAGCACCACCTCGCGGGTGTCGATCCCCCGGAAGCGGGTGACCAGGGGCAGGGAGATGACGTGCGCGACGGTGCGCAGATCGGACAGCGGAGGAATGCTCACGGCATCCATCCTGCCGCGTTCGCGTCGGAACATGTGGCTGCGGCGCGGGGGACTTCGCAGGTGTGCCAACGGTGCACTTCGACGACCACTCCTGAAGGCACGCCGCGCGCGCTGATCAGCCCGCTCGCCCGACCCTGCCCGCGTGAGAGAATCGCCCGGTGAGCCGCCCGACCGTTTCTCCCCGCTTCGCCCTCGACATCGAGGCGGTCCCGCGCGCGGAACGCGCGCAGGCACTGCTCGATGCGCTCGCCGAGCGGGTGGTGATCGCCGATGGCGCCATGGGCACCATGCTGCAGCGACACGACCTGTCGATCGAGGCGGACTTCGCGGGTCTCGAAGGATGCAACGAGATCCTCAACGAGACCCGGCCCGACGTGATCGGCGACATCCACGACGCGTACTTCGCGGTGGGGGTGGATGCCGTCGAAACCAACACGTTCGGAGCCAACTGGTCGAACCTGTCGGACTACGGCATCGATGGCCGCATCCAGGAGCTCTCCGCAGCCGGCGCCCGCATCGCGCGGGAGCGCGCCGAAGCGGCCGAGGTCCGCGACGGCCGGATGCGGTGGGTGCTCGGCTCGATGGGGCCGGGCACGAAGCTCCCGAGCCTCGGCCACACGACCTATGCGCATCTGAAGGAGACCTTCGCCCTGCAGGCCGAAGGGCTCATCGACGGCGGCGCAGACGCATTCCTCGTCGAAACATCGCAAGACCTGCTGCAGACGAAGGCGGCCATCGCCGGCTGCAAGCAGGCGATCGTGAGCCGCGGCATCCGTCTGCCGATCTTCGTCGAGGTGACCGTCGAGACCACCGGCACGATGCTGATGGGGTCGGAAATCGGCGCCGCCCTCACGGCGCTCGCTCCGCTCGGCGTCGACGCGATCGGATTGAACTGCGCGACCGGGCCGGCCGAGATGAGCGAGCACTTGCGGCATCTGTCGAAGCATTCGCCGGTCGCGATCGCGTGCATGCCCAATGCCGGGCTCCCGGTTCTCGGCGCGAACGGTGCACACTATCCGCTCACACCGGCCGAGCTCGCGACGGCCCACGAGCAGTTCGTGCGTGAGTTCGGCGTGGGACTCGTCGGCGGATGCTGCGGCACGACGCCCGAGCACCTCGCGGCCGTGGTGGAGCGGCTGCACGGGGAGCCACGCACACGCGACGCCGGCGCGCTGACCCAGGTCGACGTCGAGCCGGGGGTCGCGTCGCTCTATCAGCACGTGCCGTTCCAGCAGGATGCGTCGTACCTCGCGATCGGCGAGCGGACCAACGCGAACGGTTCCCGGGCGTTCCGCGACGCGATGCTCGAGGGGCGATGGGACGACTGCGTCGAGATCGCCAAGGGGCAGACGCGCGTCGGCGCGCACCTCCTCGACGTCTGCATCGACTACGTGGGGCGCGACGGTGTCGCCGACATCCGTGAGGTCGTCTCGCGGTTCGCGTCAGCATCCACCCTGCCGCTCGTGATCGATTCGACCGAGCCCGCCGTCATCCAGGCGGGGCTCGAGCTGATCGGCGGACGCCCCGTCGTCAACTCCGTCAACTATGAGGACGGGGACGGACCGACGAGTCGCTTCGGCCGGATCATGCCGCTCGTCAAGGAGCACGGCACGGCCGTCATCGCGCTGACGATCGATGAGCAAGGTCAGGCCCGGACCGCGGTCGACAAGCTCCGCATCGCCTCGCGCCTGATCGACGAACTCGTGGATGTCTGGGGCATGCGCGTCGAGGACATCATCGTCGACTGCCTGACGTTCCCGATCGCGACAGGGCAGGAAGAAACGCGACGCGACGGCATCGAGACGATCGAGGCGATCCGCGGGCTCGTCGCGAAGTACCCGGGGATCAATACGACGCTCGGCGTCTCGAACGTGTCGTTCGGCCTCAACCCCGCGGCGCGCTCGGTGCTGAACTCCGTGTTCCTGCACGAGGCGACTCAGGCCGGACTCTCGAGCGGAATCATCGACGCCGCCAAGATCGTGCCGCTCGCGTCGATTCCGGACGACCGGCGCAAAGTCGCCCTCGATCTCGTCTGGGATCGTCGTGAGTTCGACGCGGACGGGAACCTCACCTACGACCCGCTCGCCACGATGCTCGACCTGTTCGCGGGAGTCGACACGGCGTCGCTCCGCGACCAGCGCGCGGCGGAGCTCGCCGCACTGCCGGTCGGCGAGCGGCTCGAGCGGCGCATCATCGACGGCGAGCTCAAGGGACTCGAGGACGACCTCGACCTTTCTCGCGCCGGCGGGCTGAGCGCACTGCAGATCATCAACGACCACCTCCTGGAGGGGATGAAGGTCGTCGGTGAGCGGTTCGGTTCGGGGCAGATGCAACTGCCGTTCGTGTTGCAATCGGCCGAGGTCATGAAGACCGCTGTCGCGCTCCTCGAGCCCCACATGGAGAAGACGGATGCCGCGGGCAAGGGCACGATCGTTCTCGCCACCGTCCGCGGCGACGTCCATGACATCGGCAAGAACCTCGTCGACATCATCCTCACGAACAACGGCTACACCGTGATCAACCTCGGCATCAAGCAGCCGATCTCCGACATCATCGCCGCCGCCGAAGAGCATGGCGCCGATGTCATCGGCATGAGCGGGCTTCTGGTGAAGTCGACCGTCGTGATGAAGGAGAACCTGCAAGAGCTCTCGAACCGGGGGCTGGGTACCCGGTGGCCGGTGATCCTGGGTGGCGCCGCGCTGACGCGCGCGTACGTCGAGGACGACCTCGCCGGAATCTTCGAGGGCGAGGTGCGGTACGCGAAGGATGCGTTCGAAGGGCTCGCGCTCATGGAGCCGCTCGTGCGCATCGCGCGCGGTGAGGCTCCGGATGCCGTGGGATTGCCCGCGCTGAAGAAGCGCATCCACGCGGCGGGATCGCGCCTGACACTCACCGAGCCCGACGCGATGCCGGAACGCTCGGATGTCGCGCGGGACAACGCAGTGCCCGCGCCGCCGTTCTGGGGTACGCGGATCGTCCGGGGCATCCGACTGGCCGATTACGCGGCGTTCCTCGATGAGCGCGCGACGTTCATGGGGCAGTGGGGGCTCAAGCCCGGCCGAGGTGATGTGACGTACGAGGATCTCGTCGAGACCGAGGGGCGTCCGCGTCTGCGCTATTGGCTGGACCGGATCCTCGCGGAGGGGATGCTCGATGCATCCGTCGCGTACGGATTCTTCCCGGTCGTCTCCGAGTGGGACGACGTCGTGGTGCTGCACCACGGTGATGACGCGACCGGCGTGCTCGGCGTGCCCGGGCTCCTGGCTCCAGACGGCGGTTCAGGAGGGATGCTCGGGTCCGACCGTCTCCGGTTCCATTTCCCCCGCCAGCGCCGGGACCGGCACCTGAATCTCGCGGACTTCGTGAAGTCCCGCTCGTCGGGTCAGGTCGACGTCATGCCCGTGCAGCTGGTCACGGCGGGAGCCGCGATCGATGCCGTGACCGCGAAGCTGTTCGCCGAGAACCGGTATCGCGACTACTACGAACTCAATGGGCTCGTGATGCAGCTGACCGAGGCGCTCGCCGAGTTCTGGCATGCCCGCATCCGGTCCGAGCTCGGGTTCGCCGCCGAAGATCCGACCGACACGGCGGGGCTGTTCAAGCTCGAGTACCGCGGTGCGCGTTTCTCGCTCGGCTACCCGGCGTGCCCCGACATGGAGGACCGCCGCAAGGTCGTCGAGCTCCTACGGCCGGAACGCATGGGCGTGGAACTCAGCGAAGAACTGCAGCTGCATCCGGAGCAGTCGACGGACGCGTTCGTCTTCCACCACCCCGAGGCGAAGTACTTCTCGGTCTGAGCCCTCAGGCGACCTGCTGGCCGCACATTCCGCAGACACCGGTCGCCGGGACCTCCACGAAGCAGTCCGGGCAGAGCGCCGCGACCCGCTCGGGGATCGTCGGCGCGGCCGCGCGACGCGGCGTCGACACGCGCTCGCGCCGCACCTTCGCGGGGGCAGCGGGCGGTGCGAGCTTCGCCTTGGGGCGATGGTCGGCGCAGTAGAAGCGCACGAAGCCGGCCGGATTGTTCGGATGCCGGTGCTTCACCGCCCACAGCGCCTCGCGCGGGAACGGCTCGCTGTCAGGGCCGCACGTCACACAGCGCGTGGGTTCGCCGGGGACAGCCTCGGCGGCATCCACCGGAATGTCGAAGGGGAGGGCATCACGCCAGTCGGACGAGTTCGTGATCTTCATGGCGGTCCTTCCGCGGCATCCGTTCGGGTGGCTGTCGCGTGTTCCAGTGTTTCACGGATGCCGCACCCTGAGGTGGCGTCGGCGCTCAGCGCACCTCGAAGTCGCTTTCCGCTCCGGCGCGGGCAACCGGTTTCGCCCGCCGGAGCGAGCGGAGCAGGGCGCTGCCGACCGCGACGAGACCCACGACGGTGGTGATGGCGCGGAGCGTGTCCCAACTCGCCGTCGAGGTCAGGAGCGAATAGACGAGGAAGTTCGCGAGGTTCTCGCCGATCGGACCACCGGGGACATACGAGATCGAAGTCCCGCCGCCGACAGCGAACGGCCAGAACCACAGATTCATGAGGAGTCCGAACAGGTACGACGAGAGGATCCCGTAGACGCTCAGCATCGCGATTTCCGGGATTCCGCGCACGCGTCGGGGGAGCAGGCCGGCGCCGGCGCCGACCCACCCGCACGCGAACATCTGGAACGGCAGCCACGGACCGACGCCGCCCCAGAGGAGCGCCGACAGCGCGATCGATGCGGCGCCGAGGAGCAACCCGAACCGCGGTCCGAACGCGCGCCCGGCGAGGATCAGCAGAACGAAGAGCGCCTCGACCCCGCCGACACCCGTGCTCGCGATGCGGATAGCCGCGCCGATCGCGGCCAGCACCGCGAGGAGAGCGAGCGTATGCGCGGAGCGGATGGACGCGTCGAGGGCGGCGAAGATCAGGATCACCGCGAGCGGCGCGATCGCGATCGCGATGTAGGGCACGGCAGCTTGACCCTGCGCTGGCACAGCGCTCGCGGCGAGGGGCCACACGAACGCGGCCAGAGCGACGAGATTGGCCGCGATCATCGCGGGGACGCGCCAGCCGGGGCGTGCGCGACGACGCTCGCCGGTCGCGCGCTGCGGGGGGAGGTCGTGCGGTGCGGCAGGAAAGAAACGAGCGACGTGTTCGCCGGTCGCGACCTCCCGTGCGGGGCTGCGCTGTGCGACCGGGGAGCGGAGCGGGGAGGGGCGGAGGACACCGGCATCCATCGTCAGCCCGCGCGACGCGAGGGACTCGGCGAATGCCGCGTCGTGGGTCGCAACGAGGACGGCGGTGCCCGCGTCGGCCTGAGCGGCGATCGCCCGGGCGACCAGATCGCGTGCGCGGGGGTCGAGGCCGCGGGTGGGCTCATCGATCAGCAGCACGCGCGGAGTGGATGCCGTCTGAACCGCGATCGCGAGGGCCCGCCGCTGCCCCGCCGACAGGTCACGCGGGTGCCGGGCGCGCAGCACGGCGAACGCGTCGCCGGTCGGATCGAGCCCCAGGAGCGCAGCGAAACGATCGGAGGTCGAGGTGGACGCGTGGCGATCGGCGCGGCGGCACTCGGCGGCGACGGTGGCACGGACGAACAGGTCATCGGAGGCATCCGGGACGAGGGCGATCGCGCGGGGCGCGGGCGGGAGCCCGTCGATGCGCACGTCGTGGTCCCTACCGGGCAGCGCGATCCCCTGGAGCAAGGTCGACTTGCCCGCGCCGTTCGGTCCCGACAGCGTGACGATCTCCCCGGGTCGAAGGTCGACGTCGGCGCCGTCGACAGCGACGCGCGTGCCGTGTCGCACGGTGATCCCCCGCGCGGTCAGCGCTACCGCGCGTACCGTCTGCAGGACGGACGGGCGCGCACCGGCCATGTTGGGCCGATTTTCGGGCGGGGCTGCGACGTCGTCCTGCATACGGTTCAGCTCGGCGACATCACCGGCCTCCACCCGCAGTGATCGGTCGGCGATCCCCGCGAGCTCGGCCACCCGGTGCTCGGCGACCACAACGCACATCCCCGCATCGTGGGCGAGGGCGCCCAGAAGCTCGACGATCCGCGCACGCGCCGCGGGATCGAGGTCGGCCAGCGGCTCGTCGACGAGCAGCAGGATCGGTCGCTCCACGATGGCGGCCGCGATCGCGACGAGCGTTGCTTCCCCGGCCGACAGGCCCCGCAGTGGCCGGTCCACCAGTTCGGTGATCCCGACGCGCGCGGCCACCTCGCGTACGCGTGCCTCGCGGATCACCCGCGCGACGCCGCGCAGTTCGAGCGCGAGGCCGATCTCGTCCGCGACCCGCTCCGTCGCGAACGCCTCGCGCGGATGCTGCAGCACGACCCCGACGGTGCGCGCAGTATCGCGCGGGGGCGTCTCGGCACGGTCTGCTCCGACGACCCGCACGTCGCCCGTGACGGTTCCGCCGTCGACGTGCGAGAGCAACCCGCTCAGCGCGCGCAGAAACGTCGTCTTCCCGGCCCCCGTCGGTCCGGACAGGACCGTGAGAGTGCCGGGTGCCAGACTCAGCGCCCCGACCTGGATCGGGTCGGCGAAGCCCACGGACGCGTCCCGCACCTCGACCGGATGCGCACAGTCACCGCTCATGCCGCGCCCGGCATATCCGCGGATCTCCAACGCTGCGGCGACCGCCGTCGCCCGCTCGAGCGTGCGTTCCAGCACGGGTGCGAGCAGGCGGACGCCGGCGCGCTCGCCGCGCAGCCGCTGCGCGTACCGCACGTCGCGCACGGCATCCGCGAGGGCCGGAAGAGTCGCCCACGCGATAGCGAGGGCGCGCCCGATCCCCTGGAACGGGCCACGGCGTGCGGCGCGGGCGAAGACGCGCGAGAGATCGAACAGCGCGTTCACGAGACCGAACGCCAGGAACATCAGTGCGATCGGAAGCGCGCTGACCACGGCAGCCCACAAGCCGTCGGCGGTCACCGGGCCGAACATCACGACGTGCGCGAACGGTGGCGGCAGCCGAAGCGACGGCAACGACAACAGCACGATGCCGTCGCCGTCAGCCCCGTGGAACAGGATCCGGTAGATGATCCGGACGGCGATGAAGCCGACCGCCAGAGCGGCGGCCGCCTTCATCGGTCCGGCCCGGAAAGTCATGCGGATCAGGCGTCGGGCGAAGCGGGAGCGCCGTCGAGCGTGAAGAGGAGCTCGATGCTGTCGCCGGGCGCGAGCTGCAGCGTCGACACGCCTTCCTGCGCGTAGTCCCAGCTTCCGCCCGCGGGCTTCTGCCACAGCGACCAGTACGCGAACGCGGCGGGCATCGACTCGCACGCCTCGACATAAGCCGGGTCTTCGGTCGAGCCGACCGGCTCGGACGCGGAGGGCAGTCCGTCCACGCGGCAGATGACCTGGTCGCCGTATTCGGTCGTTCCCTCCAGCTCGACGCCGAGAGACTCGAGCGCATCCGCCGCGGCCAGCGGCTCGTCGGTGACGATGCACGCAGCCTGGTCGACGGACTCTCCACCGGCGAGATCGCCCGTGTTGATGTAGACGCTCACTCCCTCGGCGCTGGCGCAGCCGCCGTCCGCAACGGCGCTGGACGAAGGTGCGGGAGTCAGGGAGACCGACCCCTGCGGCTCAGGCTGCGCGGTGGCGCAGGCGGTCAGGCCGAGCGCGAGCGCGCCGGCAGCGAGGAGGGTCAGAATACGGGGAGTCGAAGTCACCGGTCCAGCGTAGGGCCCGCCAACGCGCCCCCGCGGCCGTGTGACGGGGCGCGCGTAGGCTGGCACCGTGAGTGTCTCCGAGTTGTTCGACCCGTCCGAGTGGGTGCCGGCGCCGGGAGCGGCCGCCTACACCGATATCACCGCGCACACTTCGACCGATGGCCGCATCGCGCGGATTGCGTTCGACCGGCCGGAGGTGCGCAACGCCTTCCGACCGCACACGGTCGACGAGCTGTACCGCGCGCTCGACATCGCGCGTCAAGATCCCAAGATCGGTGTCGTGCTCCTCACCGGCAACGGACCGAGCGCGAAGGACGGCGGATGGGCGTTCTGCTCCGGTGGAGACCAACGCATCCGCGGGCGTGACGGGTACACCTACGCGAGCGACGAGGCCACCGCGCCCGATCCCGCGCGCGCAGGGCGGCTCCACATCCTGGAGGTGCAGCGCCTGATCCGCTTCATGCCGAAGGTCGTCATCGCGGTGATCCCGGGATGGGCCGCCGGCGGTGGGCACTCCCTGCACATCGTGTGCGATCTGTCGATCGCGTCCGAGCGGGCGAAGTTCAAGCAGACGGATGCCGACGTCGGCTCGTTCGACGCTGGATACGGGTCGGCGTATATGGCCCGTCAGGTCGGGCAGAAGGTGGCGCGCGAAGTGTTCTTCCTCGCGGAGGAGTATTCGGCGCAGCGTGCGTACGAGATGGGTGCGGTCAACCGGGTCGTCGCGCACGACGACCTGGAGAAAGAGGCCGTCGCGATGGCGCGCACGATCCTCGGGAAGTCGCCGACAGCAATCCGCATGCTGAAGTTCGCGTTCAACGCTATCGATGACGGCATGGTCGGTCAGCAGGTGTTCGCCGGTGAGGCGACCCGGTTGGCGTACGGCACCGATGAGGCGGTCGAGGGGCGCGACGCGTTCCTCGAGAAGCGCGAACCGGACTGGTCGCCCTACCCCTACCAGTTCTGACCCTGCAACCGGCACCGGAACGGGCGATGCGATGAGGCTCGAGGCGATCGACGCGCAGGACCCGAGGGCCGTTCTGCGGGCTCTCCGCGGCGCTGTGCTCGGTTCCGGCCCCGCTGTCGCGCTCGGCGGGCGGGTGGCCGCACCCGCGACCGACGTCCCGGCCGGCACCGCCCTGATCGTCACGACCTCCGGCTCGACGGGATACCCCAAATCGGTCGCGCTCAGCCGTGCGGCGTTGACCTCCGGTGCGCTGGCGACGGCGGCCCGCATCGGCGAGGGCGCGTGGCTTCTCGCGCTGCCGGCGGGGTACATCGCCGGGGCGCAGGTGCTTGTGCGCGCCCTGGTTTCCGGGCGCGAGCCCGCCGTCCTGTCCGGCACGTTCTCTCCGGCTGCGTTCGCCGCGGCAGCCGCCGGGATGGCGTCTTCGGTGGGCGGCACCCGCGTCCCGGCCTTTACATCGCTCGTTCCGGCGCAGGTGGCCACCCTGCTCGACTCGCCGGAAGGCGCGCGCGCACTCGCCTCGTTCGAGGCCGTGCTCGTCGGCGGTCAAGCGTTGGCGCCCGCGCTCGCCGACCGCGCTGCCGCGGCCGGTGCCCGCCTCGTCCGCACATACGGTTCGAGTGAGACCGCGGGCGGGTGCGTCTACGACGGCGTGCCGCTGGACGGCGTGGGTGTGCGCATTGCGGCGGGTGAAGTGCAGGTATCCGGCCCGACCCTCGCCGACGGCTACCTCGATGACCCCGATCGCACGGCCGCCACATTCCTCCGCGAGGACGGCGTCCGCTGGTATCGCACGGGGGATGCCGGCTCTTTCGACGGCGTCCTGCGTGTGACCGGTCGGTTCGACAACGTCATCGTCTCGGGGGGCATCAACGTCTCGCTCGACCGAGTCGAGGCAGTCGTCCGCACGCTCCCGGGCCTCGTCGCGGCGGCCGTCGTCCCCGTCGCGGATGCCCGATGGGGCGAGGCCAGCGTCGTGATCGCGGAGGCGGGCCCGCGGACCCCGCCGCTCGCCGAGATCCGCGCCGCCGTCGAGACTGCGATCGGCGTCGCCGCCCGCCCGCGCGCGATCATCCGCATCGATCGGATGCCGCTTCTGCCGAGCGGCAAGCCCGACCGCTCCGCCCTGCGGGAGCTGGCCGCCCTGCGGGAGTCCGACCCGGACAAGGGGTGACGCGCCCGCCGCACATCGAAACGCGGCATAGGATTCCCCTCGTGGCAGGCAGCACCCGAAAGAAGAAGCACACCGCCCCGCGGAAGCCGCACGGCAATCCGCAGAAGGCGCACGTCTCGCGCGACCCCGCGCACACCGACCCGGCGACGCTCGGCGACTGGATCGGCGCCGCGCGCCTACGCACCCTGCCGCTCGCAGTGACCCCGATCCTCATCGGCACCGGCGCAGCGCTCCTCGTCGATCGCGCGTTCCACTGGGTCATCGCCCTGGCCTGCCTCGTCGTCGCCGTCGCGCTGCAAATCGGGGTCAACTACGCCAACGATTACAGCGACGGCATCCGCGGAACCGACGATCACCGCGTCGGACCGGCGCGACTGACCGCATCGCGCAAAGTGAAGCCGCGCACCGTCCTGATCGTCGCACTTGCCTTCTTCGGGCTCGCCGCGGTCGCCGGACTCGCGATCATCGTGCGCACCGGCCACTGGTGGATGCTGCTGATCGGCGCCGCCTGCATCGTCGCAGCGTGGTTCTACACCGGCGGCAAGCGACCCTACGGCTACGCGGGCTTCGGTGAACTGTTCGTGTTCGTCTTCTTCGGCCTCGTCGCCACGATCGGCACGGCGTTCGTGCAGTCCGGAACCGTCAACCAGGAGGCCTGGCTGGGCGCCGTCGTCGCGGGGTTCCTCGCGTGCGGAGTGCTGCTGGCCAACAACCTGCGGGACATCGACCAGGACCGGGTCGCCGGCAAGCGGACCCTGACGGTACGTATCGGCGCCCGCGCGACGCAGGTGCTCTACACCGTGCTCGTCCTGGCTGCCTTCGCGATCGTGGCGTTCCTGGCCCAGGTCTATCCGCTCGCGTGGCTGGGGCTGCTGGCATTGATCCCTGCCGCCGCGGGGATCCTGATCGTGTGGACCTATCGTCAACCGCGCGAACTGGTCGTCGCGCTCGCGCTCACGTCGCTCACGTCGCTCGCGCTCGGTGCTGCGCTGCTCTGGGCGTTCGTCGGCTGAGCCGCACGCTCACTCGGGAGTCGCCGCGTCCTCGGCGTCTTCGTCGGTGACCCGCTCGCGGCGAGCTCGACGCGATGCGATCTCCGACGTCATCTCCGCGAGCGGCTGGCGGAGGAACAGCATCGACAGGCTCAGGCCGATCAAGGCCGCGAAGATCGCCGATAGCCAGTAGTACTCGCGCATGACCGGGAAGAGCATCATCAGACCGAACGGCACGAGGAACGCGAGAAGTCGGAGAACACCGAACACCACAGCCGAACGCGCACGCATGGTTCCAGCTTACGTCGGGCCTCGCGCGCCGCCCGCGCCGCGCCCCACCTAGAATGGATGTGTGGTCCGGGTTCTCTTGCCGCTGGCGCTGCTGCTGATCGCATTCTGGGTCTACAGCATTGTCGACTGTGCCCTGCAGCCGCCGACCCGCCATCGCGGCGTCAGCAAGCCGGTATGGCTCCTCATCGTCGTGCTCCTGCCCGTCGTCGGCGGGATCCTCTGGCTCGTCGTCGGACGCAGTCGCCCGCGGCAGGCGCCGGTGTTCCGCGCTCCCGACGACAACCCTGAATTCCTCGGCCGGATCGGTTCCATCAGCGACCAGGACGAACGCATCCGGCGCCTGGAGGAAGAACTCGCCGCTCTCGATTCCGAGGACGAGGACCCGACGCACCTGCCGGACGGCGACGATCGCCCCGACGCGCGCGCCTGACATGACTGCGACGCGCGTACCGGCCACGGATGCCGCGGCGGCCCTGCTCGGTCGCCTCGTCGACCGGGGGATCGAGCACATCGTCCTCAGCCCCGGATCACGGTCACAGGCCCTCGCGATCGTCGCAGCCGACCTCGAGGCGCGCGGCAAGATCCGTCTGCACGTACGCATCGACGAGCGCGTCGCCGGCTTCACGGCGCTCGGCATCGGCCGGGAGACGGGCATGCCCGCTGCCGTCATCTGCACCTCCGGCACCGCCGCCGCCAATCTCCTTCCGGCCGCGCTCGAGGCGCACCACGCCGGCATCCCACTGCTGCTGTTGACCGCCGATCGGCCGCCCGAGTTGCGCGGTGTCGGTGCGAACCAGACGACACGCCAACCCGGGATGTTCTCGCCGAGCGTGCGGCTGGAGGCGGACCTTCCCGTGCCGGAGGACATCGATGAGGACGGCACCGGGGAGCAGACCGCGATGTTGCGGACGATCGCCGACGATGCCGTGGTCGCGACCCTCGGCGCCGGGACGCGCCAGGCCGGACCCGTGCACCTGAACCTGCCGTATCGCGATCCGCTCGCCGGCGCACTGCCGGACTGGCTCGGGATGCCGGTGCCCCCCGCCCCGTCGGCGATCGACGCGCTGGACACGATCTCCGACGACCCGGCCGAGCCGGAGCCGTCCGGCGCGCTGTACCAGGGTGGCGGGGGCATCGGTGAAGCGGATCAGCCCGCCGAGCCCGACCACGACCCGCTCGTGTTGCCGCGGGGTCCGCGCACGATCGTCGTCGCCGGTGCCGACGCGGGGCCCGCGGCCGCCGACCTCGCGCACGCCGGGGGCTGGCCGCTCGTCGCCGAGATCGTGAGCGGAGCCCGCTATGGCCGGCAACTCGTGCACGGCTACCGCGCGCTTCTGGCCGACCCCGAACTCGGCGGTCGCATCGAACGCGTGATCGTGTTCGGTCACCCGACTCTGAGTCGTGAGGTGACGGCGGTGCTCGCCCGTCCCGAGGTCGAGGTGCTCGCCGTACGCGGACCGGGCGAACCGCTGAACCTCAACGGCGCCACGACGGCGGTCGACGGTGTGATCGCCGCCATCGGCGACTTCGATCGTGACTGGTTCGGAGCGTGGATGCGGGCCTCCCGCGCGGCCGCGGTCGATCTCAGCCCGGCCGCGCCCGACACCGACGCGCTCGCCTCCACCGTGCCCAGCGAACGGCTCGGCGCGATCGCCGCCGAACTGGGCGTGATCCGCGCACCGCTCGATCGCGCCACACTGGTCGACGCTGTCTGGCGCGCGACGTGGCCGCACGACCGGCTGCTGTTCGCGTCGTCTCGTCTGGTGCGGGTGGCCGATCAGGTGCTCGGCGGGAAGAAGGTCCCCGTCCACGCCAACCGCGGTCTCGCGGGTATCGACGGCACGATCGCGACCGGAACCGGGATCGCCCTCGCCAGCCAGGCGGCAGGTGCGCCGGGAGTCACCCGCATCCTGCTCGGAGACCTTGCTTTCCTCCACGACGTCGGAGCGCTCCTCCTCCCGGTCGGCGAGAGCGCGCCGCGCCTGCAACTCATCGTCGGCAACGACGGCGGAGGCACGATCTTCGACGGACTCGAGGTCGCCGGTGTCGCTTCGGCCGAGGCGATGGAGCGGGTGCTGTACACGCCGCAAGCGGTCGAGCTCGAGCCCCTCGCCGCGGCCTACGACTGGGACTACGTCCGTGTCGGCACGCGCTCCGCGCTCGACCAGGCGTTGACGGCACCGCTCGGCGGCCGCCAGCTGATCGAAGTCGTCCTGGATCGCTGAGCCCGGCATCCACCATGATGGCTCTATGACCGCCACGAGCCAGCAGAACTGGACCGGGGATCCCGCTGACCTCCTGCGTGTGAGCGAGGGATTCCGCCTCAGCGCTGTCGATCCGGACAGCACTCCGGGATACGCGGGCGGGAAGAAGGCGGGACAGTCCGATCTCGAGGCCGGCGCAGTTCAACTCGACGAACTGCAGGAGCGTCTGTTCGCGCAGAGCCGGCTGCAGGATGATGCTCCGGCCGTTCTGCTCGTCCTGCAGGCCATGGACTCGGCGGGCAAGGGTGGGATCGTCCGCCATGTCGTCGGCTCGGTCGACCCCCAGGGAGTGTCGCTCGTCGCGTTCAAGAAGCCGACGCCCGAAGAGCTCGCGCACGACTTCCTCTGGCGCATCGAGAAGCACGTCCCGGTGGCGGGTTTCATCGGCGTGTTCGACCGTTCGCACTACGAGGACGTGGTGATCGGCAAAGTGCGCGCGCTCGCCGACGAGGCCGAGATCGAGCGTCGCTACGGAGCGATCGTCGACTTCGAGAAGCGGCTGACCGATGCCGGGGTCCGCGTCGTCAAGGTCATGTTGCACATTTCGCCCGACGAGCAGAAGGACCGGCTGATGGAGCGCCTCGATCGGCCCGACAAGCACTGGAAGTACAACCCCGGCGACGTCGACGAGCGCCAGCTGTGGCCGGCCTACATGGATGCGTATCAGGCGGTGTTCGACCGCACCTCGACTCCGAACGCCCTGTGGCATGTCATTCCGGCGAATGCCAAGTGGTACGCGCGGCTCGCAGTGCAGGCACTGCTGCTGGACGCGTTGGAGGGCATCGATCCGCAGTGGCCCGCCGCCGACTTCGACGTCGAGGCCGAGAAGGTGCGCCTCGCGGCGACCTGATCAGGCCAGCGCATCCACGATCGGTCGGAATTTCACGCGGGTCTCGAGCATTTCGGCTTCGGGGTCGCTGCCGGCCACGATCCCGGCGCCGGCGTGCGCCGTGAAGGGGATGCCGGTGTCATCGGCGGCGGTCAGATCGAACTGCGCGCCGCGCAGGGCGATCGCCCACTCGCCGTCGCCGCGCGCATCGACCCAACCGACGGGGCCGGCGTAGCGTCCGCGGTCGAACGGCTCGATGCGGCGGATCGCCGCGAGCGCGGCAGGAGTCGGAGTGCCCGCGACGGCCGCCGTCGGGTGCAGGACGCCCAGGAGATCGAGCGCGGACGTGTCGGCGGCCGTTGTCGCCTCGACGTCGGTGGCGAGGTGCCACACGTTCGGCAGCGGCAGGGTGAAGGGCTGCTCAGCGGCCGCCAACGCGGTCGTGTGCGGGGTGAGCGCATCGACGAGGCTCCGCACGGCATAGCCGTGTTCGGAGAGATCCTTCGCGCTCGTCGCAAGTCCGAGGGCGGCTTCGCGGTCGTCGTCAGGGTTGGCGCCGCGCGCGACGGTACCGGCCAGAACCCGCGCGGTGACCTGCCCGGCCATGACCGAGACGAGGGTTTCCGGGCTTGCGCCGATCAGGCCGTCGACGGCGTAGACCCACGTGTCGGGATACGCCGAGGCCAGCGAGCGCACGAGCCGGCGGAGGTCCGCGCCGGCGGGAACCGTGCCCACGAGATCTCTGGCGAGCACGACCTTGCTGACTTCGCCGGCGGTGATCGCGGCGAGGCCGCGCCGCACGGCCTCCTGGTAGCCCTCGGGGGTCAGTGCTCCGGGCCCCACTGCCGCCGACCAGTGCGGTCCGAACCCGATCGGGCGCGGCTCGGCGGGATCGGGGCCGCCGGCCTCCGGCAGAATCCACGTCGCCCAGGTGCGTCCGTCGCGGTGTCCGATCGCGAGTTGTGGCACGGTGAGGACTGCCGTCGCGACGGACTGCTCATCGAAGGGCAGGGCGCCGAAGGCGACGAGCCCGGTCCCGGGGGCACCGACGTGGTCGTCGATCTCAGCCGCAGCGACGGCGTCGCGCCAGCGGGCGGCGAGGCCGGCGACGTCCGCGCCGATCGCCGTCAGGGTGAGGGCGGTGCCGACGCCGACGAGCCAGGCGCCGCGGCGGGTCCAGACGAGCGGATCGGCCGGATCGGCGTACTCGAGCAGGTCTGCGGTGTCGGCGATCTCGCGGGTCACCGCGCGCAGCCGGACGGGGCTGGGGACGGTCTCACTCACACCTGCCAGCCTAATCCGCCGCCGTCGCGGTGGCCGCGCGTACCGTATTCAGTCCGCACGCGCCGTGGGCGGGGCGCGATCCCCAGGTTTCCGCGGGTCGCGCGGATAAGGGGCCACCGGCGAGACTGAATACGGGACGGCGTAGGCTCGCCAGCGTGATCGCACGCCCCGCTCCCGGTACCCGCATGATCTTCCGCTGGCGCAAGTGGGATGGCGCGCCGCACTGGGAACACGAGAGCGTCTTCCTCGGCAGTGACCGGCACGGCGACTGGGTCGGTCAGCGCGACGGCTGGCGGAGTGCCCGGCCCGGCGTCGAGGCGCCGTCGCACGGCGACAGCATCACGCTGATCCCGGCATCAGGCGAGTACGCCGCGACGATCAACGACACGCACCCGCGTATTCGCGTGTACATCGACATCGCCTGGGATGTTCGTTGGGATGCCGGTGAGCCGACCGGCATCGATATGGATCTCGACGTCGTTCGTGCGCTCGACGACCGCGGCGTCTTCATCGACGACCGCGACGAGTGGGAAGAGCATCGCGTGCAGTACGGCTATCCCGCCGACATCGTGCAGCGGCTCGAGGCCGTCGCCCTCGACCTCGAAGCGCGGGTCGAGGCCGAGGCCGCGCCGTTCGATGACGCGACTACGGCGCACTGGTTCGGCGTGCTACGCGATCTAGGATCGAATGATGACTGAGCACACGGGCGAGACCACCGCCGGCGACACGCACCGGGCCGATCTCGGCAAAGATCCCGACCGGGTCAGCGGAATGTTCGACGAGGTCGCGCCCGCGTACGACCGCACCAACACCGTGCTGAGTCTCGGCAACGACCGCCTCTGGCGCAGGGCGAACACTCGCGCTGTCGCACCTCGACCCGGACAGCGGATCCTCGATCTCGCCGCCGGTACGGGGGCCAGCTCGGTCAGCCTCGCTCGCAGCGGTGCCGAGGTCGTCGCCGCCGACTTCTCGCCCGGCATGATTGCGGAAGGGCGCCGGCGGCACGGCGACGTCGCCAACCTGTCGTTCGCCGAGGCCGACGCCACTGCGCTTCCCTTCGCGGACGGCGAGTTCGACGCGGTGACGATCTCATTCGGCCTGCGCAACGTCAACGATCCGAAGAAGGCGCTCGCCGAGATGCTGCGGGTGACCGCGCCGGGCGGACGGATCGTCGTGTGCGAGTTCTCGCATCCGCCGTCTGCCGCCTTTGCGGGTCTCTACGGGTTCTACAACAACCGCATCCTGCCGGTCGTCGCGAAAGCCGTGAGCTCGAACGCCGACGCCTACGACTACCTCAACGAGTCGATTCGCGACTGGCCCGATCAAGCGACCCTCGCCTCGTGGATGCGTGATGCCGGGTGGACCGATGTCGCCCACCGCAATCTGACGTTCGGGATCGTCGCGCTCCACCGGGCACGGAAGCCCTCGTGACCGGTCGCGGGTAGGCTGTGAGGGTGACTCCGAGCTCCTCCGCTCCCGGCGCGCGCCTGTCAGCTCAACTGGGCCTGACTGAGCGCGTGCTCGCCGGTCCGCGCATGCGGAAGCTTCTGGCGATCGTCGAGGACGGTCTCGACCGCGTCGAGGAGACACTCGCCCTCGAACTCAAGGTGAGCGATGCGCTCGCGGATGCGACGACCCGCTACCTCTATGAGGCCGGTGGCAAGCGCGTGCGGCCCATGCTCACGCTGCTGACCGCTCAGCTCGGCACCGGCACGACCGAGAACGTCATCGCCGGCGCGACGGCGCTGGAGATGACCCACCTCGGATCGCTGTACCACGACGACGTGATGGATGGCGCGGATGTCCGCCGCGGGGTGCCCAGCGCCCACGCCGTCTGGGGCAACAACGTCGCGATCCTCACCGGCGATCTCCTGTTCTCGCGCGCCAGCCAGCTCATGGCGCAGATCGGCGAGCGGGCGATCCGGCTTCAGGCTGACACATTCGAGCGCCTCGTCCTCGGCCAGATGCACGAGACCGTCGGCGCGCAGGCGGGCGATGACCCGGTCGATTTCTATCTGCAGGTGCTCGCCGACAAGACCGGTTCGCTGATCGCCGCCTCCGCCCAGGCGGGCGTCATCTTCTCGGACGCGCCCGAGGAGTACCGTCTGCCGGTCCTCGAGTACGGCGAGAAGGTCGGCGTCGCGTTCCAACTCCTGGACGACGTCATCGACCTGTCGGCGGATGCCGCCGAAACCGGCAAGGTCCCCGGGACCGATCTCCGCGCCGGTGTTCCCACCATGCCCTACCTCCTCCTCGCCCGCGCCGGCGACCCCGCGTCGCGCGCGCTGAAGGCGACGATCGACGACGGCGTCGCGCGGATCGCGGATGGCGCAGACCCCGGCATCCTCGACGAAGCGATCACTCAGCTCCGTGATCATGCGGTGACCGCCGCGACGCGTCAGCAGGCATACGACTGGTCGGATGCCGCCATTGCCGCGCTCGCTCCGCTTCCGGACGGTCCCGTCACCGATGCCCTCGTCCGGCTCGCGCACGTCATCGTCGACCGATCGAGCTGAGTTTCGACAGGCTCACGCACCACGCTTCTACAGCTCAGGGACCGTTCGCGGGGCCCGCAACGCAAAGGAACACCACATGACCAAGCTCCGGCTGGCCATCATCGGCGCCGGTCCCGCCGGGATCTACGCGGCGGACATCCTCCTGAAAGCCGAGCGTAAGTTCGATGTCGCGATCGATCTGTTCGATCAGCTTCCCGCCCCCTATGGGCTGGTCCGATACGGCGTCGCCCCCGACCACCCGCGCATCAAGGGCATCATCAACGCGCTCCGCGACGTGCTGGACCGCGGCGACATCCGAATCTTCGGCAATGTCCGCTTCGGTGAGGACATCACCCTCGACGACCTGAAGCGGCACTACAACGCCGTCATCTTCGCGACCGGTGCGATCAAGGACGCCGATCTGGACATCCCCGGGATCGACGCGGTCGGTTCGTACGGCGCGGCTGACTTCGTCAGCTGGTACGACGGTCACCCCGACTTCCCGCGCGAGTGGCCGCTCGACGCGTCCGCGGTCGCCGTCATCGGCAACGGCAACGTCGCCCTCGATGTCGCGCGCGTGCTCGCAAAGCACGCGGAGGATCTGCTCGTCACCGAGATTCCCGACAACGTCCACGCGGGGCTCGTGGCATCGCAGATCACCGACGTGCATGTTTTCGGCCGCCGCGGCCCCGCGCAGGTGAAGTTCACGCCGCTCGAGCTGCGGGAGCTCGGCGAACTCCGCGATGTCGACCTCGTCGTCTACGACGAGGACTTCGACTATGACGAGGCGTCCAAGGCCGCGATCGCGTCGAACAAGCAGGTCATGGTGATGGATCGGGTGCTGCAGTCGTGGCGCCAGCGGCCGAGCGTGAACAACGTCGGGGGCGAGGCCAGTCGCCGTCTGCACCTGCACTTCTACGCCAAGCCGATCAGCGTGAAGACCGATGAGACCGGGCGCGTCTCGGCGCTCGTCTACGAGCGCACACGGCCGGACGATGAGGGCGGTGTCGTGGGGACGGGGGAGTTCCGCGAGGTCCCCATCCAACAGCTGTACCGTGCGGTCGGCTACTTCGGTTCGCCGCTCCCCGGGGTGCCGTTCGACAAGAAGCACGGTGTGATCCCGAACCACGAGGGCCAGGCGATCCGCAAGGACTCGAACGAGCGGGTTTCCGGCGTGTACGCCACCGGCTGGATCAAGCGCGGTCCGGTCGGACTCATCGGACACACGAAGTCCGATGCGATGGAGACGATCAGTCACCTGATCAACGACCAGGGTTCGTGGTGGACCCCCGAGGATCCGGCGCCCGAGGCCATCGTCGCCCTCCTCGCGGAGCGCGGCGTCGCGTGGACTGATCTTGAGGGGTGGCATCGCCTCGACCAGCATGAGATCGCGCTCGGAGAACCGCACGGGCGCGCGCGTGTCAAGGTCGTCGATCGTGACGAAATGGTGCGGGTCTCGCGCGGCGAGTAGCCGCATCCGGCCGGGCGCGCGGCGCCGTAGGCTGAGCGCATGGCATCCGAGTGGGCACCCGACATCCTGGGTCGTCCGTTCCAACAGCTGACGCTGGAGGTGGGGGAGGATGCCGGGGTTCCCATCGTCGCGACCCTTGTCCGGTCGCATCCTGCGGCGTGGGTAGGACTCACCGGCGCCCTCAGTGACGTGGATGTGCTCTATGTTCACGGCTGGTCGGACTACTTCTTCCAGACGGAGCTTGCCCACTTCTGGAACGACCTCGGCGCGCGTTTCTATGCGCTCGACCTCCGGGGTTACGGGCGGAGCCTGCGCCCGACGCGACCGCCCGGATATGTCTCCTCTCTCGATGAGTACGACGGCGACATCGCGGCGGCGCTGGAGGCGATGGCATCGGGGCGGAGACGCATCGTGCTGCTGGGACATTCCACGGGTGGATTGACGCTGTCACTGTGGGCGGCGCGTCACCCGGGTGTCGTGTCGGCCGTCGTGTTGAACAGTCCGTGGCTCGAGTTGCAGACGGGAGCCTTGGCCCGGCAGGCGCTCGCTCCGATCGTCCAGGCGCGCGCCCGCTTCGATCCGCTCGGCGCTCATCCGGCCGTCGACCTCGGGTTCTACACCCGCGCGCAGCGCGAGCTCGGATCGCTCCCCGAGGCGCCCGACGGCTGGCGACCCGAGCGGGGGTTCCCGACGCATCCGGGATGGTTGGCGGCGATCATCGCCGGGCATGCCCGCGTCGCATCGGGGCTCGATATCGACTGCCCGGTGCTGGTACTGCTGTCGTCACGGGGGTCGAACCCCCTCGCCTGGTCGCCCGAGGCGGTCTCGTCCGACAATGTGCTCGTCGTCGACGACATCGCCAGAGCGGCGACGAAGCTCGGCGCCGATGTCACGCTCGCGCGCGTCGAAGGCGCCATTCACGACATTTTCCTGTCCGCTCCCGAGCCCCGAGCGAGCGCGTACCGCGCGCTCCGCAGATGGCTGACCGGAGGTGCTCTTGCCCGCTGACGTCCCCGACTCCGAAGAATATGAAGAGTCCGAAATCGAGCAGGCAACAGCCTGGCTGGAGAAGCTGACGCGCGATCCGCTCGCCGACGCGGTCCGCGGTGTGGCGACGATCGTCACGATCGTGGATCCGTCCGGCCGAGGTCGCTACCGCGAGTATCGGGTCGGCCTCTCGGTCGAAGGCCCGGGCATCCCGCCGACGGCCGTCGAGCAACTACTGGTCTTCGACAGCAGGATGCCGCCGCAACCCGGCGTGCGTCTTCCTGCGCGGGTCTCGGTGAGCGACCCGCAGGCCGTTGAGGTCTCCTGGGAAGCGCTGCCGCGCTGAGGCTGCCGTCACGGCTCTATGCCGGATCGGAGAATCCGATCCGGCGCTCACACCGAATGATCATCGCTTTCGTGCCGATGGGCCTACTACGCGTTGGTTCCGGGATCGCTCGATCGCGTCGCGAAGTTCTTCAGCGGTAGTTGACGGACCGCATCGGCCCGATGGCGGATGATTGGGATGGGGAGAGATCCGCGGAATCACGCGGATTTTCGGTGGCTCTTGGGTGGGTCTTGGCGCCCCGAAATGAGTATTCTGCGGACTTTCTGCGGACTGGATGGAGCCCCAAGCGGCAGCGGTCGTCCACTCGGGGGTATGGAGGGCCGAACAAGCGCCCGGGTGATGCCCGCGAAGCTGCGAACCCACGGCGCTGCGTTCGTCCAGAAATTATCCCGTATTGTTGCATGAATCCGCTTCTGACCCACGAGAGAGAAACCCGTGAGCCACCGTCGTAACTCCCCTGACCAGGAGGGTCGATCAGCCGGCCCCCTCACTTTTCGAGGGGGTGAAGTTCGATGCTCGAAGCGGCGCTGACACTACTCGTCGGTGTTCTGATCACGCTGGCGATCATCGCTGCGTGCGGGTTCTTTGTCGCGCAAGAGTTTGCGTACATGTCCGTAGACCGGTCCCGCATGGCGGCGCGCGCCGAAAAAGGTGATGCGCAGGCCAAACGCGTTCTTGCAATCACCAAGCGCACGTCGTTCATGCTCTCCGGAGCTCAGCTCGGCATCACGGTCACCGGTCTCCTTATTGGGTACGTTGCCGAACCGCTCATTGGCGAATCGATCGGTACCCTCCTGGGTGGAGTGGGGATCGATCCCGGGGTTTCGGTGCTGATCGGGACGATCGGCGCCCTGCTGCTGGCAACGATCGTGACGATGATCTTCGGTGAGCTGTATCCGAAGAATCTCGCCATCGCGAACCCTGAACCGCTCGCCCGTGCTCTCGCGATGCCGACGCGCATCTACTTGATTGCCTTCGGCTGGCTGATCACTGTGTTTGACGTCGCCGCGAACGCGTTGTTGCGTCTGCTCCGAATCGAGCCGCTCGAGGATGTCGATGAGAGCGCGACCGCGAGTGATCTCAGGTCGATCATCGAAGAGTCGCGAGCAAGCGGTGACCTGCCGGACGATCTGTCGATGATCATCGACCGCATCCTCGATTTCCCGCAGCGCGACGTTGAGCACGCGATGGTGCCGCGCTCGCGCATCGACTCGATCTCCCCAACCACCACGGTCGCTGAGGTGCGGACGTTGATGGCGACCGGGCATACTCGCTATCCGGTCATCGGTGACGAAGACAACCCGGTCGGGGTGGTCGAGCTCATCGATCTGCTGCGCAACCGCCACGCTGATAGCGATCCGGTGTCGATCGTAATGAGGGAGGCTGTCGTCATTCCGACGACAATGCAACTCCCCGTCGCGCTCGAGCGAATGCGGCAGACCCGCAACGAACTCGCGTGTGTGGTCGACGAGTATGGCAACTTCGATGGCATCCTCACGATCGAAGACCTCACGGAGGAGGTGATCGGCGAACTCTCCGATGAGCACGACATCGACATTCACGAGGTTGTGACCGTTGGAGAAGACCACTGGACCCTACCCGGCGACGTACATCTCGACGAGGTCGAACGGCTGATCGGTCACGACCTCCCTCGAGGAGACTCCGAAACGATCGCTGGCCTCATCATCAGTGAACACGGAGATCTGGTCCCCGTCGGTGTCACCGTGCGCATCGCACTTCCTGAGAAGGCAGCGGAGACGATTCAAGACATGCACATCGAGCGATGGCTCGATGTTGAGGTCACCGAAGTGGAGCGCCATGTTCCGTCGGAGTTGATCGTGCGGCTCAGCGAGAGAGACCTCGATCATGAGGAAGGCGCCGTCGACGGCGAACCTTCGCTCGGGGATGCACGCGAGGAGGAGAGCCGATGAGCGGGTGGATGGTCGCTCTGATCACGACCGGACTCATCCTGGCGAGTGCGTTCTTTGTCGTCGTGGAGTTCGCTCTTCTGGCGGCGCGACGGCACCGGCTCGAAGAAGAATCTGACCGCAGCGCCTCCGCGCGAGCCGCGCTCCGAGGAATGAACGAGCTCACCGTCATGCTCGCGTTCGCCCAGCTGGGCATCACGGCGTGCACGTTCCTGCTGGGTGCGATCACCAAGCCTGCCATCGACTACGCGCTCGCACCGGTCTTCGCACAATGGGGCCTTCCCGCAGTTCTCGCTGACGTGATCGCGTTCATGCTCGCGCTCATCGTCGTCACCTTCCTCCACCTTGTTATCGGGGAGATGGCGCCGAAGTCTTGGGCGATCGCGCACCCTGAGGTCGCTGCGAAGGCGACGGGCATCGCGGCCCGGGCGCTGACCTGGCCATTGCGCCCGTTCCTGTTGTGGATCAATCGCATCGCTAACCGTCTTGTGAAGGCGTCCGGTGTTGAGCCCGTCGAGAAGGCTGCCGCGGGAGGTCAAGACGCGGACACCATCCGTGAACTCGTGGCGCACTCACGGGCGGCCGGCACGTTGGACGAGCAGTTCTCCGGACCGATCGCGCAAGCCATCGCCCTGAGCACCCTCACCGTCGGGGATATCGTGCGCACTGATCGAGTGCCGACTGCCGTGCCCCTCACCGCCACGGCGGCCGATGTCCAAGCGGTCGCCGCGGCATCCAGCCACCTTCGCATTCTTGTTGGCACCGGTCCGAGGAGCCGAGTCGCGCATGTGCGGGACACGCTCGCGGTCGACCCGAGTACACCCGCTGTGGACGTTGCTCGGGATGCTCTCGTCACGGCACCGACGGTATCCGCCTACGACGCTCTGACGTGGATGCGGCGTGATCGGGTGCAGCTCGCAATCGTTGTGGAGGAAGACCGCCTGCTCGGTGTCGTCACGATGGACGATCTCCTGCGCAAAGTGTTGCCAGGACCTGCCGAGGCCCGACAGCCATGACACCAGCGTTCGAGTAAATCACTGGTGGGGATTCGGCAAACCTGACCCAGCAGATTACGCGGAGGCAGACGCCTGGGACGCTCGAATGCGAAGGGCCGATGCCACCGCGGCGGCGAGGGCAATCCAGGCAAGAGCGGCCAACAGTGCGGCAGCGCCAACCAGGCTGATCCCTCCGAGCCACCCGGCAATCGGGTACGCGATCAGGAAGCACGCGTGCGAGAGGGCGAACTGTGCGGTGTACACGAGGTTGCGATTCTGCACAGTGGACGCCTCCGCGAGGAGCCTCGATGAGGGCGTGTTGACGAGTGAGGTCCCCATCCCAAGGACGACCCACGTGGCGAGCAACGCCGGCCAGCCCAGGGGAGATTCGCTGAGAAGTCCCGTGACGGCGACAGCGGCGATCAGCCCGACAACGATCAGGCTTCCGCCGGCGAGCATCGGTCGAATGACGCCGAATCGATCCACGATCCATGGAACGCTCAGGGCGGCGAGGAGGGAGCCGACGCCATAGCACCCGAGGGCAATCGCGAGCGCGGCGTCATCGAAGCCAAAGACTCCGCGTGCGTAGACGACGGAGTTCACCATCACGAGGGCGGTCCCAGCGGCGACGATGATGTTGGTCAGCATCACGAAGCGCAGTGTCGGCGTGCGGAAGAACACGCGCACCCCGGTGGGTAGTCGTTGCCAGAACGTGTCCGCTGAGGTGTCGCGTTCGCCAACGGGAAGTGGTGCGCTCATGACAAAGACTGCTGAGCAGGCGAAACCAAGCGCGGTCCCAAGGAACAGATCGTTGTAGGCGATGAACGTGAGGAGCGCGGCCGCGATGATCGGGCTGAGGAGGGCCTCCAAGTCGTACGCGAGCCGGGAAAGCGATAGGGCGCGGGTGTAGTCGCGCGGCTCAGGGAGCACGCTGGGTATGAGGGATTGGAACGCGGGAGTAAACGTTGCGGATGCTGATTGCAGAACAAACACGAGAACGTAGATCTGCCAGGTCTCGGTCACCCACGGCAACGACAGGGCGATCGCAAACCGAATGGCATCCGCGCCAACCAGCACGATCTTCTTCGGAAGGTGATCCACCAGTGCCGCGACCAGCGGTGCCACCCCGACGTAGGCCCCCATCTTGATCGTCAGGGCAGTACCGAGAACAACGCCGGCGGCACCGCCGGCAATGTCGAACGCAAGTAGCCCGAGAGCCACTGTAAGTAGGCCGGTCCCGAGGAGGGCGAGGACCTGCGCAGAAAACAGGAGGCGGTAGCTGCGGTTGCGAAGGACGCTGATCACGCGTGGTGTCCGGGGTTCTCGTCGACTGCATGTTCTGCCTGTCTAATGCCCTCGGTCACGAGCTGTATCGCATGCTCGTCGGCGAGGCGGTAGTACGACTTATTGCCGTCCTGACGAACGCGCACGAGCTTCCCCCAGCGCAGCTTCGCGAGGTGCTGTGAGACCGCCGCAGGGCTGCGATCTACGAGTTCGGCCAGATTATTCACCGACAGCTCCCCGCCGCGCAGGGCGAGCACGATGCGAATACGCGTGGCGTCCGCGAGGAGCCGGAACACTTCGACAGCGACCGGAATGTACTCATTGGTCGGTGTGAAGTCACGATCATCCGTATCTACGTGCATACGCAGATAGTAGTACAGGATCGGTTCGTTCGGCCGGGCGATCTCAACGCCCGGCCGAACCGCGCCTCGCGCAACACGCCGCGAACATCGTTCGTTGCTACTCGAGGAGGGTCTCTCCGATGTAGCCGCCCTTCGCGCAACCCGGCGGAATGGCGAACACGGCGGAGCCGATCGGCGTGGTCCATTGATTCAGAAGGTCGAGTTCGTCGAGTCGCCGCTGGATAGGGATGAATTGACGTGCGACGTCGGCTTGGAAGCTGGCGAAGATAAGCCCCGCGTTCGAGATTTGCCCCGGCAGCGGGGTGTCGTCGTAGTTGTACGAGCGCCGAAAGATACGTTCCTCCGCACTGTCGGAGCGTGCTCGGCGCATGTGCGAGAACTCAGGAATGACGGGGAATCCGATCGGGGTGACCGCAGCGAAATCAGGTTCGTCATGCTCGCGGGTGCCCGTCAACGGTGCGCCGGTGTCAAGCGTGCGCCCCACGGACTGTTCCCGCGCCGGGCGGTCCAGCTCGTCCCAGGTGTCAAGATTCATGCTCACTCGCCGCACGACCATGCTGGTGCCGTTGGCTAGCCAGCCGCTGGTAGCCCACACGACGCGCGTGAAGTCGTCGGAGTCAGGGGCAGGGTTGACCGTCTCGTCGACTTGGCCGAACAGGTTGCGCATGGCTGTGCCGCTCGCGGCGGTGCCATACGCGCGACGGAATCCGGTTTGCACCCACCGCAGCTCCGCGAAGCTGCGGGCATCCTTCAGGAGCATCCGAACCGCGTGGGCGACGGTGATCGGCTCATCGGCGGCCACCTGAATGAGTAGGTCGCCATGCGAGAACTGGTCCTCGAGTCGGTCGATCGAGAACGCGGGCAGCGGCGACAACCAGCCGGGGACCGGCGCAGACGCTCGCCGCACGAGATTGGGGCCGAATCCGAAGGTCACAGTCAGGCCAGCCGGCGCTGCCGCCAACTCCGGCTCTGTATCGGCAAGAGCGGGTTCTCCCCTCGTGAGACGAGAGGCGTCGTCGGTGAGCAACTTCATCATCGACTGAAGCTGGACCCGACCAACGTCGTCATGCAGATCGAGCGCGACGAAAGTGCCGTGCGCTTGCGCGGGTGTCTCCACCCCGGCTTGATGAGCGCCATAGAACGGAGTTACCCGCACACCGTTGATCGCGTCGGCGCCGCCGGAGCGGCTGAGTGTCGCCTCCTGATTGGCTGTACTCACGAGTTGTCCGGCGCCGACCGCCACGGCGGCGCCCACGCCGGCGACCGCTCCTCCTAAGAGGAACTGTCGCCGGCTGCTGGTGGCCTTGGGAGATTCTGGCGAGGTGTCTTCGGGCATCACTCGTCGTCCACCTCCATATCCATATCCATGTCCCCGTTCCCGTTCCCGACGTAGTTCTCGTTAGCCCCGGCGTAGTCCTTCACCACAGCGGAGAAGTCGAGCGTCGAGCCGTCAGAGAACTCGAGGGTAAACGGGACCTCGTCGCCAGCGTGCAGCGGACCAGTGAGCTCCATCAGCATCAGGTGGTTTCCGGCAGGTTCCAAAACAAGCACGCCGGATGCAGGGACAATGAAGCCGCCCTCGATCCGGCGCATCACCATCGCACCCGCCTCGTCCTCAACGGTCTCGTGAAGCTCGGACATGGTTGCGGCGGTTGTGGCGACAGAGACCACGTTCGCGTCAGTGCCGCTGGAGTTCTCCACCGAGCCGAACGCCGCGGTCATACCCTCATCTGCGGTTTTGACCCACGCATCAGTGACGGTCACGCTGTCCGCCATCGCCGCCTCACCAGATGGTGAGGACGACGAGGGCGACAAGCTGTCGGCACTGCAGCCGGCGAGGACAGCGAGGGACGCGAGGGCGAGAGCGGTGAGGCCGAAGTGACGAGTGTTCATGAGAGTGCCTTTCGTGGCGAAAATGTGGGATGGTGACGAGCTGTTCATTTGTTGCCTCTTCGAACAAGGCTGGAGACGGCGAAATAGATCCCAGCGGCGATGATCGCCCCGCCCAGACCCAGACCGATAAGCCCCCAGGCAGGAAGCCCAGGACCGTCCGCTGCCGGACTCCGGGACCCCTCTGACTCGCTGCTGCTGTTCGTCGCGACTGGGGTGGGCGCAGTGTCAACGAACGGTCGTGCATCACCGATAGTGAACGGAATCTTCGACGAGATCGGGTGGCCGTCACCAGACACCACCCGCCAACGAACCTGGTAACCCGCTTCGGGCATGCCCGAAGCCAGCGTGGCGGTCACAGTCGCACCGTTAAGTACGACCTCACCCTCCACCCAGTTTTTGCCGGACTCATCGATCACGACGATTGCGGCGCCCACGGGGAGTACCTCATCGGTGAACACGAGTTCAATCTCTTGCGGGGCGCTTGCGTACTGCTGACCCTCCGTCGGAGAACTCGACACGAGGCTCTCGTGAGCCGCAGCTGGGGAGGCGATGGAGGTGACGATAATCACTACGAGGACCGAGGCCGCAGTGCCGCTAAACAATCTTCTATGCCACATGGGCATCCTTTCGGGGGCCCCGCAGGGCGCGGGGACGACTTGCCCGTCGCGGGAAGTGCGCACGGGAACGCGCCGCCTTCTAGGTCGACGCGTGGGAGAGAATCAGATTCCCGAAGTCGCTGGCGGACCGCGCCGCCGGTGTGTGGTCAGAACGCAGAGCGAGCGCAACACCCGCACGTCCCGAACAATGGCGCCAAGGGGGCGTTCAAAAGCAAGTACCAGGCCGGCCACCGCGACCGTGACCGTTCGCGAAAGCCAAGCTTGTGCCGCTGCGACAGCTACTGTGGCGACAGCAGTCGATCGTTCCCCGATGTAGATACCGGCGACGGTGACCGCGGCAGCGAACGCATGGGCGACCCACATGAAGCTACCGCCGTGCGCGTGATCTGCCACCGCACCCAGCGCGCTCGCTGTCGTGATCCTGCCGGGGTGGTGCTCATGTGCGCGGAATAGGTGAGAAGCATTCGGCGCTCCGAGTGTGAACAAGGAGTGGAACAGCAATTGGCTGAGAACCACCGAGACCATCAAGCGCCACAACGACAGCTGACGTCCAGCAAGAACCGTGGAAACGGTGGCCGCAAGGGACAGCGGCGCAACGATCCCTAGCCATCCCGGCGGCTGTCCACCTGCGGCTATGTGGGACATCAGCGCAATAAACGTGGCGAAAAGAGCGACGAGGACACCGCGCGCAGCGCGGGCACCCCGATTCGGACTCATACGGCGATTCTCGCTGATCACACCCGGCGAAGCGAACGCAGGACGGGAATCGGCGTTGGACATCTGGGCCGACCGCCAGCACTCCCTTTGTCGACCGCGCGAGGGCTAGCGGCTGGCGATCCGACATGTCCGGGGTCGTTGTCGCCGGCGAAGGCAATCTCGCCGCTCAGTACGCGAGTTTCTGGTGGCCGCAACATGCCAACATCCGCGAAGGGCCCCGCCGAATAGCGAAGCGAGCAGCTCAAGAGGCCACGATCGACGAAGTCCACGAAAGAGCGAAGGATCAAGGAACACGAAGAGAAAGAGAAGCAATGCACGCAGGCATCAATGATGTTTGCTAGTTGTGCGCGACTAGAAACGCGCGTAGCGTGCATGACATGCGCGGCGGACTGGAGCGTTGGAAGAGAGGCGGCGATTCGCGCGGAATTCGACAGGCCATCGCATACGCGCTTGAGGGCACGTGTGACGCCCACCTGCAGGTCGGAGCCGATGCGCTCGAAGCCTACGCCGGAGCAAACGACACCACCGTGGCGCGTTTCACCATCCAAGACCGTGTCATCGTTCGCGACGAGCTTTCGGCGGGAGGGCTGCGGGTCTGGTTGACCGGGCATGACCCGATCACGGGTGAGGAGAGAGGACGGCAGCGCCTGAGTGCTGACGCCGACTTTGTGCTCGATGGCACCCTCAATCATCCAAAGTCCTACAGCGTCGCCGCCCTTCTTCACCACGAACTGGCAGACGAGTTCGAGGCGCTGCAAGACCGGTTGCGCGACCGCGTGCTCATCACCTGGCAAACGAAACTCAACGCACGACGAGGGCACAACGGTCTGATCCGTGAGGACCTCGTCCGGATCGAAGTAGTGGAGCTTCTGCACCGCCGCTCGAGAGCTCTCGATCCGCATATCCACCGGCATCTGTGGCTGAACGTAAAGGTTCTCGGCGCCGACGGGAGGTGGTCGAACGTTGACTCGCGCGTCGCGATGAAGTTGCAGACGCTCATCAACGCGGAGGGTGAGCTTGCCGCGCGGACCGACCCGGCATGGATTGCCGCACTTGCCCGGCACGGATACACGATTGATGCCGCCGGCGAGATAGCCGAGCTTGCGGCCGTCGTGCGTCCGCTCTCGCGACGCTCGGCGCAGATCGAGGCCAACCGGGCGCAGCTATCGGCCGAATGGACAGCAGCACACAACGGACTGCTGCCGAACGCGGAAGTCCTTACGCAGATTGACCGGCGAGCGTGGGCGATCGCGCGGCCCAACAAGCCGCCGTACGTGGATGAGGCGACCTGGGAGGCGATGGTTCGTGACGAGATCGCTCAGATCAATCCTGCCCTCCTAGTCGACCGGTCGCCGCTCCCCGTGGTCGCGACCGCGATGCGGGACCTCGACCTCGAGCATCTGGCGGCCGTCGCCATCGTGCGCGCGGATGAGCGGTCAACGTCGTCTGGTGGCCGATTCAGTATGTTCGATCTTCGTGCGGGAGCAACGAGGGCTGTTGCCGGCGCGGGTGTCGTTGCTTCGCGTGATGAGCTCGGCCACCTGATCGACGAAGTCACGTCGCGAGCACGTGCCGGCGTGCTGCTGATGGTTGGCGTGGAGCCGCCAGAGCACGTGAAAGCACTCATGGCGACCGAGACAGCGCGCCAGAAGATCAGGCTCGTGGCCCATCTGGATGCGCTCGCCATGCCTGGTCGGGCGCTGCTGGTCACGGAACTTCGACGCGGCGCAAGGGAGGCTGATCTAGCGACCCTCGACGAGTCCCAGATCGCGGCGGCCTGCGCGATCGCAGGCTCGCACGGCCTCGTGGCGGTGAGCGGGCCTGCCGGCGCCGGGAAGACGACCATGCTGCGTGTCGCCTTCCAAACGTCAACGTCCCGCGGCCGGCGCATGCTGGTGGTCGCTCCCACGCGGAAGGCTGCCTCTGTGGCGTCGCGAGAAGTAGGAAGCGCGGCGACAAGTATTCACGCGCTGCTTTTCGATCATGGGTATCGCTGGGCCTCGGACGACACGGGCGCGGTGGTTTGGAGCCGGCTCGCGCCCGGCGATGTTGATCCGACGACGCAGGACGTCTACGGGGGAGCAACCCACTATGTGCTGAGCCCCGGCGACCAAATCGTGGTCGACGAGGCCGGAATGGTGGACCTCCAAACAGCGAACATCCTTGCGGAGCTGGCCATTCAGCTCCGCCTCCGAGTCGCAATGGTCGGCGACCCCCAGCAGGCGATGCCGGTTGGACACGCTGGGGCGATGGGGGCAGCAATCCGGCACGCGAACGCATCGGTCGAACTCGACATCGTGCACCGATTCCGCGATGCGGTCTACGGCGTCCTTACCCTCCAGATCCGGAGCCCACGAGATCGCGATCATGCTCTCCAAATCGCTGACAAGCTCCACCAACGTGGCCATCTCGAACGAGTCGGCGATCACGACGCAGCACGGCAGCGCATGGTTGACGGGTACTTCGATTGGCATCGTCGTGGCAAGCGGGTCGCGATCGTGACGAGCACGAATGCCGAAGCAGACGTCATTAACGCCGCAATTCAGCAGCGCCGGATAGACGCCGGCGAGCTCGACACAAACAAGGTCGCGTGGGGGAGAGATGAGCGTCGAATCCTGATCGGAGACACCGTGCAGACACGACGCAACGATCGGCGGACTGGTGTCGAGAATCGGGCTCAATGGACGGTCTCCGAAATACGCGAGAACTACATTGATCTCACCGCGGTAGACGATTGCGGGCAGCGCACGCGGATCGCCACCAGCTATGCGATCGAACACCTGCAACTTGCGTATGCGTCAACGGTGCATGGAGCCCAGGGCGAGACTGCAGACGCCTCGATCGTCGGACCAGATGTGAACGCGGCGGGGCTCTACGTTGGACTCACGCGGGGTCGGATCCACAACCTCGCCATCGCTGTCGCCCCGAGCCATGCAGCTGCACGCTCGCTCGTCGCGGATTCGATGCTCAGAGGGCTCGTGGAGCTCACGATGCAAGATGCTGCACAGGCGGCGGAAGCAGAGCTTCGATGGGCGGCAAAGGATCGAGCACAGGCGTCGACGGCTCCGTTCGCCAATCACGAGCGTGCCGCCGCGTCACCGTCGATCTAGTCCCGCAGGGCGCGGGCGTGTGCGCCTCAGCTGTCGGAGTCAGCGAAGGCGTCAGCGATAAAGGTCTCGACGTCGGACTCGCGCCAGCAACGACGCCCGCCGATCATTGCGGATCTCGGCGCGGCGCCCGTGTGCAACATCCAGCGCAACTGCGCCGGTGTGCGCCGCAGTCGAGCAGCTACTTCGTCAATGAACAGAATTCGATCCATCATGTCACCCGCTTCGCTAGTGGTATTCAACTGATATTTCTAGTGAACCAGGAATTCTAGTCGTCTGCAATAGGGATTCGTTATAGACTCTGGATATGGCCACAGATGCAGAGATCGGCACGAACTTGACGCGAATCCGGGGGAGCCGCAGTCAGAAGGATGTCGCGGACGCCATGCGCGATCGTGGATTCAAGTGGTCCCAGGCGACGGTCTGGTCGGTCGAGAAAGGCGAGCGCCCGCTGCGCCTCACCGAAGCGCAAGCGCTTGGATCTGTGTTGAGGGTCAACCACGACCTCCTGTTGGCGCAGCCCGAGGAGCTGGACCTTCACGCTGAAGCCGTGTACTTCACCGAGATGCTCGAGGACATTCGCGACCTCGCGTATGAGTCCTACTCGGCCCAGCTGCGTCTCGCCCGTGCCGTCGACGATCGCCCCGAGTCGGAGCGCGCCGGCATTACCCTCGCCCAGGTTGTGCGCAATGCCATCGACGCGGCAGCGGAAGGACTCGCCCGCGCGGATGAACACGCCCGTACAGCGAAAGCGAACCACGAATGGACGAACTCGTTGAATGCTGGCGGGAGCGAATTTCGAGACGCGTTCTTGACGCGGATTCAGAATGCGACCACCACCCTCGCCCAGACGCCTTCCTACGAGATCGGGAGCAAATCAGATGGCATCGATCAAGCAGAGAGTTGACGGCGTCTGGCGCGCTCGCTACCGCGACGATGGGGGCAGAGAGCACTCTCGTCACTTCAAGCTGAAGCGGGATGCCCAGCGCTGGCTCGACGAAGTGGCGACCGCCGTCGTGACCGGCCAATACGTGGATCCTCGCGCAGGGAAGGTCACGTGGGCGGAATGGACCGACGCATGGATGGGGCGTCAGGCGTGGGCTTCTGGTACGCACGAGGCAGCCAGAACCGCCGTGCAATCGGTGCCGTGGATGCAAGCTGCACTGTCCTCGGTCAAGGCCTCTCAGGTACAAGAGTGGGTGTCTGGCGAGTCCAAGCGAGGATTGGCGCCGTCCACGATCCGCACTCGACTCAACTATGTGCAAATGGCCTTCCGTGCAGCCGTCGCCGATCGGCTTGTGCCGACCAGCCCAGCGGTCGGTGTGAAGCCGCCGCGGCTTCGCCGAGCCGAGTCCTCGATGCGCATACTCACCATCGACCAAATCAGAAGTGTCATGGCGGTCGCCGGGGACTTCCGTGTCTTCGTCGAAGTCTGCCTGTACGCGGGTCTCCGTCTCGGCGAGGCCGCGGGCCTCCAGCTCGGTGACGTCAACTTCCTGGGGCGCTCGATGTCGATCGCGCGTCAGGTCCAGGGCGCCACGCACAAGTCGGCGCACCTGGTGGCGCCGAAGTACGGAAGCGAGCGCACGGTCTTTGTTCCGGCAGAGCTCACGGCCTCGTTGGCTGCGCACGTTGCTCGGATGCAGCTCGAGGAGTTGGACGAGCAGGTGTTCCGCACAGAGCTGGGTCGACTGTGGAATCGCAACAATGCGAGCGCAGAGTGGCGCCGCATTCGTTCGGAGGCAGGTCTGTCAGACGAATTCACGCTGCACGCCTTGCGCCACACCTTCGCATCAAACCTGATCGCATCCGGTTGTGACGTCGTCACTGTTCAGCGTGCGCTCGGCCATGCGCAGCCGTCGATCACTCTCAACGTTTACAGCCATTTATGGCCATCTGCCGAAGATCGCACGCGTTCTGCAACAGCTGCCTTCATGCTCGTCGTGGCAGATTCTGCGGACTCGTTGCGGACTGAGAGTGGAAAACCCCAGGTCAGCAGGGTGCCTTAGCGGTAGTTGACGAACTGCAGATCGAGATCGAGGTCGGCCGACTTCAGGAGGCGCTGGACCTCCTGCAGGTCGTCGCGCGACTTCGACTGCACGCGGAGCTCGTCGCCCTGGATTTGAGACTTGACCGACTTGGGGCCCTCGTCGCGCAGGATCTTGCTGATCTTCTTGGCGTTCTCCGACGAGATCCCCTCTTTGAGGGTCGACGTGATGCGGTATTCCTTCGATCCGACTACGGGGTCGCCGGTCTCGAGGCTCTTCAGCGAGATGCCGCGCTTGATGAGCTTGGACTGGAAAACATCAAGGACAGCCTTGGCTCGCTCTTCGCTGTTGGCTTTGATGACGATGGCGTCCCCGCTCCAGGCGATGTCGGCATCCGTGCCCTTGAAGTCGTAGCGCTGCTCGACCTCTTTACGCGCCTGATTGAGCGCGTTGTCGGCCTCCTGGCGGTCGATCTTGGAGACGATGTCGAACGAAGAATCAGCCATGCGCCCAATTTACTCGACGGATGCTCCGCATTGCGCGGCGTCTGGCGATCAAAAAGGCGGAGTGTCTGCCGGATCGGTCGGCGCAGCGAGGAACCGAGCCCACCGTGGTCGGCCAGCGACGGCGACCACGACGGGAGGTGCATTGTTTCGATATCTTCGCTTCGTCGGCGAGATGAACTCGAGCGTGCCGCCGCCGAGGTGCGTGACCTGCCACAGCGATGCGTGCTTGAGCGTGTGATGGTGTCGACACAAGAGCTCGAGGTTTCCGGCGCACGTCGGCCCGCCGTCCTCGAACGGGATGGTGTGGTCGGCGTCGCAACGCTGAGCGCGGCGGCGGCAGCCCGGCCATCGGCAGCGTTGATCGCGCGCATTGAGGAGACGGCGAAGACGTGTGGTCGACCGGTAGACGTCGATTCGTAGCGGCTCTTGGGTGACGGGATGGATCATGACCCGTTGCCAGCACCGTGCTCCCGCAGCGAGAGCTCGCGCGGTGGTGGCATCGATCGGACTCTCGCCGTCGAGGAGGGCGGGCTCGTCGTCTAGCCCGGCGAGCGTCAGGATGGGGATGGTTACCTGCACCGTCGCGCGGATCGCGCCGAGGTCCGTGTCGGCGTCGGCCGTCGGTGCGCCCGTCAGCATCAGGTCGCACATGATGTCGGCGCGCCGTTGATCGAGGGTGCGCGCGTCGGGTTCATCCGCTGGCTGGCCGCCGGGGTCGTCAGGCTCGGCAGGGGCGTTGTCGGCGTCACGCTGCGCGACGCCCATCGCCGTCAACCGGTCGAAGATTCCGTGCACGAGCGTCGCGGGTGCGTCCAGCAGAAGGCGGGACATTCCCTCCTCGATGTCGAAGGCTCGTACGCGGCGTTCCGCCAACGCCCGGGAGCGGGCTTGTTCGGTGATGTCCGGCTGCAGCCGCGCCGCGATGATGCGCGCGTAGTGACGCGTTGCCGGCGCCGTTTCGGCCTCGGCGATCGGCAGGATCAGCCGCTCGTACTCTTCTCGGTTCGGCTGACTGAGCGGTGCACCGCCATCGATGATGGCCGATGCATGTCGATCGTCGATGCGGCCGGCGCGGAGAGCCGCGAGCGTCGCGGTGTAGGTGTGCGTGAGGGCGGCGCCGTCACCCAGCCACGCCGAGATGGTCCGCTCTCCCACGCGGAGCGCAGTCGCAAGTTCCGCGGTCACTTCGCGTAGCGGGATCGTGTCGCCAATTTCGCGTCCCGGACGAGCAGCATCGCGCTGCGCGACGCGCGCCGCAACGAGATCGAGGGCATCCGCGCAGAACTCGGCCCGCTCCGCCAACAATCGCGCCATCTCGGCGCGATTGGACTCGGCGCGCGTGACGAGCGCAGAAAGCTCGACCCAGTGCGGGTCGACGAGGGTCGAATCTTCCATGGCAGTCCTGACGTCGATCATTCAACGTCCGGTTGCTCTGCCGGCTCATCCTTGCGGTCGCGTGAATGGTGCGGCCGCCATCCCCAGTATAGAACATAAAGACGATAAAGGGAAGAGGTTGATAGGATAAATGTTCGATACGCTCCGGCCCTGATATCCCCGCGCGCGGGCGCGACGTGCGGCACACTGAGCGCATGGGATCAGCGTTGACCACCATCGGATTGCCCGTCGCCCTCGGCATCATCATGTTCGGACTGGGCCTCAGCCTCACTCTGGCGGATTTCGCGCGCGTCGCGCGGCATCCGAAAGCGGTGATCATCGCCCTCGCGTGCCAACTCGTCCTGCTGCCGGTGATCTGCTTCGGGCTGGTGCTCGTCTTCCAACTCCCGCCGGTCCTCGCGGTCGGCATGATAATGCTCGCGGCGTCACCGGGAGGGACGACCGCGAATCTCTACAGCCACCTCTTCCGCGGCGACGTCGCGTTGAACATCTCGCTGACCGCGATCAACTCGGTCGTCGCCGTCGTGACGCTGCCGATCATCACGAATCTGGCTATTGCCTACTTCCGACCGTTCGATGACGAACTCGGCTTGCAGTGGTCGAAAACGGTCGAGGTCTTCGCAATCGTGCTGCTCCCGGTCATCGCGGGCATGATCGTCCGTCGACTGTGGCCCCGCTTCGCCGACAGCATGGACCGTCCGGTCCGCATCATCTCGGTCATCGTTCTCGTCGTCGTGATCGCCGGCGCGGTCGCGTCGAACTGGGCGCTATTGGTAGAGAACGCGGCTGGACTTGCAGCCATCACCGTCCTCTTCTGTCTGATCTCGCTGTCTGTCGGATATCTCGTGCCGCGCGTATTCCGCGTCGAGCAGCGGCAGGCGATCGCCTCGTCGTTCGAGATCGGCATCCACAATGCCACCCTCGCGATCGTGATCGCCCAGACGGTCATGGGCTCGGTCGAACTCAGCCTGCCGGCCGCGGTCTACGGGGTGCTGATGTTCTTCGTGGCTTTCGGATTCGGTTTCCTCCTGCGAGCGCGGGCGGGGACCGGGGCGAACGCAGCTTCGTAGACTGGCCGGATGCAGCCGCTCACCGAGGACCACGTGCGCTCGGCACTGGTGAATGCGACCGCCGACGAGCGGGCACGCCTCGCCGTACCGATGTCCTTCGTCCTGGCAGATTGGGACCACCTCGACTTCCTGGCGTGGCCGGATCCGACCAACCGCGGACGTGGCTACATCGTGATCGAGCAGGACGGTGCGGCGATCGGAGTCGTCGTGCGCGCCGCGAGCGGCGCTCGCTCGCACGCCGCGATGTGCAACATGTGTCACACGATGCAACCGGGGAACCAGGTCGCGCTGTTCACGGCGCGACGAGCGGGGGATGACGGGGATCGCGGCGACAGTGTGGGCACCTACATGTGCGCCGATCTCGGCTGCCATGAGAACGTCCGATTGGCCGCACCGTTGGCGCCGAGCGAGATCCGGGCGAGCGTCGACCGTCGTATCGATGGGACCCGGCGACGCGTCGAGAGCTTCGTGGGACGGGTTACCGGCACCGAATAGCGACGTTGGTTTTCAGGAAGACGCGTGGACAGGTAAGATAGTTGATCGCGCCTCCGATCGACTGGAAAAGCCGGGCGGATGCGCACCTGGCGAGTTACCCAAGCGGCCAAAGGGATCTGATTGTAACTCAGCTGTCATCGACTTCGGGGGTTCGAATCCCTCACTCGCCACCATTCGATTGAAGCGCCCCCTCGTGGGGCGCTTCGTCGTTTCTACCGGGGTTGCGTGTCAGGATGGGGCCACATACCGCACCGGAGGAGGACCCCACCATGACCGAACAGACCGCTTCGCCACCGAGCAACAGAATCATGCGGGCGGCCCTGTGGGTGGCGATCGGTGCACTCATCGCGGCAGCGATCGTGTGTGTCATCTGGGTGCTGATCGGCGATGCCAACGGCATGGTCGGCAAGGCGTTCCTCACGATCCTGCTTCTGGCCGGTTTCGCCGGGGTCGCGATCGCCGAGGCGAACATGGCCCCGCGCCGACCGGACTGGCTCACCCTGACGAGCATGATCACGTGGGTGGCGATCCTGCTGATCGGTGCCTTCCTGATCTGGATGCCGGACCCCACCGACTACTACTACGGATTCGGCGGCGACCGCTTCTTCCGCTTCATCCTGATCGCCCTGGTTTTGCAAGGCGCACTCCTGCACGTGCGGCTCTATCTGAAAGCCCACCAGCGTTACGAGACGACCTTCACCACGATCGTCACCTACGTCACGATCGGTCTGGTCGCGATCCTCGCCGTCATGCTGGTGCTGCCGTTGCTCCTGTCGCAGGAGGTGAACTTCCGTCCGATCTACTGGCGGGTCGTGGTCGCCCTTGCGATCCTCGCTGCGGTCGGCACCGCGCTCGTGCCGCTCGTGAACGCGTTGTTCGCGCCCAAGAAGCCTCGCCCCGACGCGCCGGTCGCCTACGCGGCTCCCGCCCCGGTGGCGCAGTGGCCGACCTACGCCGACGGCGTGACCCCGTTGCCGGTCCTCCCGGACGGAGTCACCCCCGATTGGAACGCCTACTACACGGGACAGCCCACCTACGCGGCGCCCGAGAAGGCCATCGACGCACCGCGCTCCGGGTACGAGGGCTTCCCGCCGCCGCCGCCCCTCCCGCCGCGCACGGCTGATCCCGCATAACGGGCCACGTCTGTCGCCGCCCGCCCAGGATGGCGACACAACGTGCCCGCAAGGCGCCGCTGTAGCGTCAGCCGAGGAGTTCCAGCGCGGCCATCGCGGCGTTGTGGCCCCCGATGCCGCTCACTGCGCCACCACGGCGTGCACCGGACCCGCACAGCAGGATGCGGTCGTGTGCGGTCGCGACACCCCAGCGCTGCGCGGGCGTGTCGAGTGGTTCCTCATCGGTCGCCCACGGCCACGACAGGTCGCCGTGGAAGATGTCGCCGCCGACCATCCCGAGCGACTCCTCGAGATCCGCGGTCGTGCGGGCCTCGATACAGGGGGAACCATCCGGAGCTTCGAAGACGCAATCGGCGATCGGTTCCGCCAACACCGAGTCCAGAGACGATTGTGCGGCGGCCAGAAGCTCATCGCGATGCGCCGTGGGGTCGGCATCCCGCCCCAAGCGGTGCGGCACCTGCAACCCGAAGAGCGTGAGCGTCTGCGCGCTGGATGCCTGCAGTTCGTCCCCCAGGATCGACGGATCGGTGAGGGAATGGCAGTAGATCTCCGCCGGCAGCGGGGAGGGGATGCTGCCACCCACGGCCGCATCGTGGGCGGCGTCGAGCTGCAACAGCGTCTCGTTCACGTGGAAGGTGCCGGCGAAGGCCGCCTCGGGGGAGACCGTCTCATCGCGCAGTCGAGGGAGCCGGTGCACCAGCATGTTGACCTTCAGCTGCGCGCCCTCGGGTGCGGGACCATCACCCTCACCCAGGAGGCGACTCAGCAGAGCAGGGCCCACGCCGCTGAGCACGAGTCGCCCGTGCAGCGTCTGACCGCCCTCGAGCGTGACCTCACCGTCGGGGGCGATCGCCGTGACAGTGGCGCCCGTGCGCACCTCAGCACCGGCTGTGCGCGCAGCGCGTTCGAGCTCGCCGGAGACGTGGCCCATGCCGCCGACCGGGACGTCCCAGTCGCCGGTGCCCCCACCGATCACGTGGTACAAAAAGCACCGGTTCTGACGCAGTGACCGATCATCTGCGCGCGAGAACGTTCCGATCAACCCATCCGTCAGGGCGATGCCCCGCGCGATGTCGGACTCGAGCCCGGCCCGCAACAGGTCACCGAGCGGACGCGTCGTGACGGCATCCCACAGTGCGACGTCGGTGACCCGCGTGCGCACGTCGCCGGCGCGTTGCAGGGGAGCGGTGACCGTGGGGAAGAGCTCCGCCGCGAGGGGCAGCGTCCGATCGGTGAATGCCGCGAACCGCTCGGCCTCACGGGGATCTCCGACCGTCCGGACGAAGCTCGCAGTCGTGGCCGACGCATCCCCGTTGTCGATCAGGATGCCGCGGCCCGGGTCCGTGGGATCTGGAGTGTACGACGAGTAACGGCGGCGGCGCAGATCGATCCGCAGATCCAGATCGTCGATGATCTTCCGGGGCAGCAAGCTGACGAGATACGAGTAGCGCGAGAGCCGGGCATCCACCCCCGCCCACGGCCGTTCCGACACGGCTGCGCCGCCGACGTGATCGAGGCGCTCCAGGACGATCACACGCTTGCCGGCGCGCGCGAGATACGCGGCGCAGACCAGGGCATTGTGTCCGCCGCCGACGATCACGGCATCGTAGATCTCGCTCATGCCCCCACGGTAGTGCGCGTAGCGTGGAGGCATGCAGGAGCTTCTGGAACTCGCCGAAACCATCGCCCGCGAGGCGGGGGAACTTGCTCGTATCCGCCGCCAGGTCGGGGTGACGATCGCGGCATCGAAGTCGTCGCTCGCGGACATCGTCACCGAGGCCGATCGCGAAGTCGAGGCTCTCATTCGTGAGCGGCTCGCGCAGGCGCGGCCGGGCGACGGCTTCTTCGGCGAGGAGTCCGGCGCCGAACGGGGAACCTCGGGGGTGACGTGGATCGTCGACCCGATCGACGGCACGGTCAACTACTCCTACGGCATTCCGCACTACGCCGTCAGCATTGCCGCGGTCACCGGAGAGCCCACGCCAGACGAATGGATGCCGGAGGTCGGTGTCGTCCACAACCCCGCGACGGGTGAAACCTTCACGGGGGCGCGAGGGCAGGGGGCCTGGCTGGGGAAGACGCGACTGCACGTGTCGACGCCGTCGCCCGCCGGGGCGCTCCTGGCAACCGGATTCGGCTACGACCCGGCGCAGCACGAGGGCGACCTCGAGCGTGTCCGCGCCGTCATGCCGTTCGCGCGCGACTTGCGGCGCGCCGGCGCCGCGTCACTCGATCTCGCCTATGTTGCGGCGGGCCGCCTCGACGGCTATTTCGAGAAGAACTTGCAACCCTGGGATCACGCGGCCGGCGGAGTGCTGGTCACGGAAGCCGGTGGTGTCATCGGTGGTGAGCCCGCAGGACGGCCTGGTCGCGAGATGGTGATTGCCGCCGGCCGGGAGACATTCGACCGGATACACGCGGCGATATACCGCTGACCGTTCATCGCATTCTCAGATTGCCCCCTGTAGTGTTTACCCGATCGTTATCTTTGCCACCCGAATGGCAGATGGTGATCTGAAGCCCCCCGAGTACTTCCCCGCTCCCTGCGGAGCGGCCTGACGAGAGCCTGCGATTTGACGCTCGATGCCCCCTTGGCTGACGCCGCGCTCACGCGCCGCGACGGCCGCCGACCCTCTGCGCTCACGGTGCCGGCGGCATCGGGTGTCTTGACGCGTGCAGAGTATCGCCGGTTGGCTGCTGCGGCATCCGAAGAGATCGCTCCGGAAATCACCCCCGCCGCGGATCTTCCCGCGGACTCGGCGTTCACGCCGACCGCCGAGCCCGAGTGCCTGGTCGACGAGTTCGAGTTCGCTGCACGGCTCTTCGCCTTCACCGGCGAGACCCCGATCCAGGCGTCCCGAGTCGAAGACGACGAGGTGCCCGTACCCGTCGCAGCGATCGACGTTCACCTCGTCCGCCGCAAGACGCGCCACCGCGCCGGGGCGATCGCCAAGCGGCTCGCCGCCGCATCCTTCTCCATCGGCGTCATGACCGTGGTCGGACTCCTCGCTGTGGGCACGACGACCCCCGCGGCCGCTGCCGCCTCGGCGAGCGACGTCGCCGCCGACCTCACCGCCTCCGCCTCGGCGACCAAGATCGCGCCGGAGGAGATCCAGGCCTTCATCGCCTCGTCGGATGCCGGCGCCACGGACCTCGACCGCACGGAGTCGTACGACGTCGCCTCCATGGTCGATGTCGCCGCAGATTCGGGCGTCACGCTGTTCGCCGGCACGTGGGTCAACAACTCCGACGCGCTGATCCAATGGCCGTTCCCGGTCGGTGTGCCCGTGTCGGCCTCGTACGGTTCGACAACGTACCTTTCGCAGTTCGCGTCGCCGCATCGCGGCGTCGACCTGACGCCGGGCGCCGGCGCCGAGGTCCACGCAGTCGCCGCGGGCACCGTCCGCATCGCCACCGAGGCGGGCGCGGACTACGGCGTCACGGTGGTGATCGACCACATCATCGACGGCCAGCTCGTCTCCACCCGCTACGGTCACATGCAGTACGGCTCGCTGAGTGTCGTTCAGGGTGACACCGTCGCCGCCGGAGAGGTCATCGGCAAGGTCGGTCAGACCGGCAAAGCTACGGGTCCGCATCTGCACCTCGAGGTGTTGCTGGGCGGAACGACGCACGTCGACCCCATGCCGTGGCTGTACGAGCACACGACCGGGTCGCACACGGTCGGCTGAGCGGTTTTTTCCGATGCTCCGGCTCTGATAAACTCTTCTAGTTGCCCGTGCGCGGGCAGTTCGCCCCGATAGCTCAGTGGTAGAGCACTTCCATGGTAAGGAAGGGGTCGTCAGTTCAATCCTGACTCGGGGCTCGCAGCATCCACATCTCGCCGTGTGGATGCGGCGTGGCAGGGTAGCTCAGCTGGTCAGAGCGCACGACTCATAATCGTGAGGTCGCGGGTTCAAGCCCCGCTCCTGCTACCACGAAAAATCCTCGGTTTCGACCGGGGGTTTTGCGGTTTCCGGGAGAATCCATCCTTGCCGATGTCGCCGCACCGTTCCGGGTGACCGTGACGTGTCCCGGCCATCCCGCCGACCCGACGAGCGCGCATCGCCGTTCGTACGACGGCACCTGGACCGTGGCGGTGCCCGTCCGGGCGTGAAACCCGTCGGTCGCGTGCGAGTCGGCGGTCAGCGTTAGCATGGACCGTCCCTCTCCTCGCAGCAACGGAGTACGCGCATGCTCGGAAAGCTCCTCGTCCGCTATCTGGGCGCGTACAAGTGGTGGCTCCTCGGGGTACTGGTCTTTCAGTTCATCTCGGCGATGGCCTCGCTGTATCTCCCGCGTCTGAACGCGGACATCATTGACAAGGGTGTCGCCGCGGGCGACACCGCCTTCATCTGGTCGACCGGCGTCATGATGCTGACGATCTCGCTCGGCCAGATCACCGCTGCGATCATCGCGACGTACTTCGCGGCCCGTGCGGCGATGAGCGCCGGGCGCGACATCCGGCTGGACGTCTATGAGAAGGTGAGCGCCTTCTCGGAGCGTGAGGTCTCGACCTTCGGCCCCGGATCGCTGATCACGCGCAACACGAACGACGTGCAGCAGGTGCAGATGCTCGCCATGATGGGCGCCACCATGCTCGTCACCGCGCCGATGCTCGCGATCGGCGGCATCATCATGGCGCTCCAGCAGGACGTCGGACTCAGTTGGCTCATCGGCGTCTCCGTCCCGATCCTGCTGGTGCTGGTCGCCATCATCATCAGCCGGATGGTTCCGCTGTTCCGCAGCTTCCAGACGAAGCTCGACGCGATCAACCGCATCTTGCGCGAGCAGCTGACCGGGGTGCGCGTCGTCCGCGCCTTCGTGCGCGAAGACATCGAGGAGCAGCGTTTTGCCGGCGCCAACCACGACATCATGGTCGTCGGGCGCAAAGTCGGCTCGTTGTTCGTGCTGATGTTCCCGCTCGCCATGCTGGTGCTCAACGTCACCGTGGTGGGCGTCATCTGGTTCGGCGGCATCCAAGTCAACGAGGGTTCCATCGAGATCGGCACCCTCTTCGCCTTCATGCAGTACATCGGTCAAATCCTGATGGGCGTCTTGATGGCGACCTTCATGACCATCATGATTCCGCGGGCGGCGGTGTCGGCCGAACGCATCGGCGAGGTGCTCGAGAGCGAATCGACCCTCACCCGGTCCGAGAGCGCGACGAGCGAGTTTCCGACACCGGGGACCGTCGTGTTCGACGACGTCGCGTTCACCTACCCCGGGGCCGAATCGCCCGTGCTGCACGGCATCAGCTTCGAGGCGAAGCCTGGTGAGACGGTCGCGATCGTCGGGTCGACCGGCGCTGGCAAGACGACGCTCATCTCCCTCATCCCGCGCCTGTTCGATGTCACCGGCGGATCCGTCCGCGTCGGAGGAGTCGACGTGCGCGAAGCCGACCTCGACCATCTCTGGACGAGCATCGGTCTGGTCCCGCAACGTCCGTTCCTGTTCACCGGAACCGTGGCCTCGAACCTGCGCTTCGGTCGTGAAGAGGCCACCGACGACGACCTGTGGGCGGCGCTGGACATCGCCCAGGGGCGCGACTTCGTCGAGGAGATGGAGGGGAAGCTCGAAGCGCGCATCTCACAGGGCGGAACGAACGTTTCGGGAGGCCAGCGTCAGCGGCTTGCCATCGCCCGCGCGATCGTGCACCAGCCCGACATCCTGGTTTTCGACGATTCATTCTCCGCGCTCGACCTCACGACCGATGCACGATTGCGACAAGCGCTGTGGCGAGAGTTGCCCGAGGTCACCAAGATCGTTGTGGCGCAGCGAGTCTCGACCGTCACGGAAGCCGACCGCATCGTGGTCCTCGAGGACGGTCAGATGGTCGGCCTGGGAACGCACGAAGAGCTCTTGACAACCAGCGAGACCTACCGAGAAATCGTCGAATCGCAGCTGGGGGTAGAAGCGTGAGTACTCCCGATGTCATCAGCGAGGACGAGCGCCTCGAGATCGAGCTTGCCGAGCAGGCTCGTCAGAACTCCGGCGATTGGGACAGCGTCGCACCCGGTAAGGCCGCGAACTTCGGCAAGAGTTTCGGCCGCCTCGTCGGGCTCCTGAAGCCGCACGCGGTCGCCTTCACCCTGGTGTCGATTCTCGGCGCCATCGGCGTCGTCCTCGCTGTCATTGCGCCGAAGGTGCTCGGCAACGCGACGAACATCATCTTCGAAGGGGTCACGTCTCTCGCTCTGGTGGGTCAGTTCCCGGCCGGCACATCGCAAAGCGACGTCGTCAGTGCGCTGAACAGCGCCGGACAAACCGACATGGCGAACATGATCGGCGCAATGGACGACTTCGTCGTCGGTGCGGGTGTGAACTTCGACGCGTTGAGCCGCGTCATCGTCACGGTCCTCGCCATTTACGTCGCGTCCTCGGTGCTCACCTGGCTCCAGGGCTATGTCATCAACATCATCATGGTGCGCACGATGTATCGGCTGCGTGAATCGGTTGAGCGCAAGATCAACCGATTGCCGCTGTCGTACTTCGACAAAGTTCAGCGCGGCGAGCTCATTTCGCGGGTGACCAATGACATCGACAACATCACGCAGACGATGCAGCAGTCGCTCTCGACCGTCGTCACCTCTGTGCTCACGGTCATCGGTGTGCTGTTCATGATGTTCACCATCTCCTGGCAGCTGGCGCTCGTCGCACTCGTCTCGCTCCCGCTCATGGCGGTCATCTTCGGCATCATCGGGCCGAAGTCCCAAAAGGCGTTCGGTATCCAGTGGCGCAAGGTCGGACGACTCAACGCGCGCGTCGAGGAATCGTTCTCCGGCCACGCTCTCGTCAAGGTCTACGGACGCGAGAAGGACTCCCTGGAGAAGTTCCAGGAGGAGAACGAGGAGCTCTACCAGGCGGCCTTCAAGGCGCAGTTCCTGTCCGGCATGATCATGCCGGGAATGACCTTCATCGGAAACCTCACCTACGTCGGCATCGCCGTCCTCGGTGGTCTGATGGTCGCTAGCGGAAACCTCCGCCTCGGCGACGTGCAGGCATTCATCCAGTACTCGCAGCAGTTCACCCAGCCGCTGTCGGAGCTCGGCGGAATGGCCGCGGTCATCCAGTCCGGCACGGCGTCGGCAGAGCGTGTCTTCGAGCTTCTCGATGCCGACGAGCAAGAACCGGATGCCGAGGACGCGCCGGAGGCGGTCGACGGCAAGGGCGTCATCGAGTTCCAGAACGTCAAGTTCGCCTATTCGCCGGACCGGCCGCTGATCACCGACCTGTCGTTCCGCGTCGAGCCGGGGCAGACGGTCGCGATCGTCGGCCCCACGGGCGCCGGCAAGACGACGATGGTCAACCTGATCATGCGCTTCTACGAGCTGGACGGCGGACGCATCCTTCTCGACGGCCAGGACATCGCCGAACTCAGCCGGGACGACGTGCGCTCGCGTACCGGCATGGTGCTCCAAGACCCGTGGCTGTTCGCCGGGTCGATTCGGGAGAACATCCGCTACGGCCGGGAGCCGGCGACCGACGACGAGATCGTGGCGGCCGCGACGGCGACCCGAGTGGACCGGTTCGTCCACTCACTCCCCGACGGCTACGACACCATCCTCGATGAGGATGCCTCCAACGTCTCGGCGGGAGAGAAGCAGCTCATCACGATCGCCCGTGCGTTCGTTGCCCGACCCTCGGTGCTGATCCTCGACGAGGCGACGTCGTCCGTCGACACCCGCACGGAGTTGCTGCTGCAGCACGCGATGGCGGCGCTCCGCGAAGGACGCACGTCGTTCGTCATCGCGCACCGCCTGTCGACCATTCGTGACGCAGATCTCATCCTCGTGATGGAGCATGGTGACATTGTCGAGAAGGGGTCGCACGACGAGCTCATCGCGGCGGAAGGGGCCTACTGGCGCCTCTACCAGTCGCAATTCGAGCACGCATCCACCGAGGTCAGCCCGCCGCAAGACGACCACTCTCCGGAAGAGTCGGGCGTGGCTGCGGCGGAGGAGACCGCGTGAGCGGGCGCCGCTCGCCACGCTTCATTTTTTCGTGCGTGGGGATTGGCCTTGCTGCAGGGTTGTTGTCTGGCCTGTTCGGCGTCGGTGGCGGCACGGTCATCGTGCCGATGCTCGTCCTGCTTCTCGCTTTCGATCAGCGCCGCGCAGCCGGCACCTCGCTCGCCGCCATCATCCCGACCGCGGCGGTCGGCGTGATCTCCTACGCGGTGCACGACTCCGTCGCCTGGATCCCGGCGCTCATCCTCGCCCTCGGCGCCGTCGTCGGTGCCCAGGGGGGGACGTGGCTTCTCGCGCGCGTGCCGCAGAACGCCCTTCGCTGGGGCTTCGTCGGATTCCTCGTGGTCGTGATCGTGATGCTCTTCATCGTCGTCCCGTCGCGTGACGCCGAACTGCTGCTGACGTGGGGGAGCGCGCTGGGACTGCTCGCTCTGGGGGTCATCACCGGAGTCTTGGCCGGTCTGTTGGGCGTCGGCGGCGGTGTCGTGGTCGTCCCCGCGCTGATGTTCCTCTTCGGCACGAGCGACCTGATCGCCAAGGGCACCTCGCTGCTGATGATGATCCCGACCGCGATCTCCGGGACGATCGGCAACATCCGACGTCACAACGTCGACCTGCTCTCCGCGGCGCTCGTCGGTGTGTCCGCCTGCACGACGACGGCCCTCGGCGCGTGGATCGCCACGCTCCTGAACCCCCTCACGGCCAACATCCTGTTCGCGGCGTTCCTCGCTTTCATCGCGGGGCAGATGGCGCTGCGTGCGATCCGGGCCCAGCGCGGACGCTGAGCAGCCTCGGTAGGATCGAAGCGTGTCCGTGAATACTGAGCTGGTGGGTCGTGCGTTCGCGCCGACCGAGCCCTACCTGGTCGGTCGTGAGAAAGTGCGCGAGTTCTCGCGGGCTGTCTTCGCCGACGATCCGCAACACGTCGACCCGACCGCAGCGCGCGCGATGGGTTACCCCGACGTCGTCGCGCCGCCGACGTTCGCGATGGTGATCCAAGACCTCACGCTGCAGCAACTGCTGGCAGAGCCGGATTCGGGCATCGCGTTGGAGCGCACGGTCCACGCGGAGCAGCGCTTCCGCTACACACGGCCGATCGTCGCCGGGGACGAGCTCGTCGCACAGTTGCAGATCACGAACGTCCGGCCGTTCGGGAAAGGCGCCATGGTCACCAGCGTCTCGGAGATCACGGATGCCGCCGGCGCCCACGTCGTCACCGCCACGTCTATTTTGCTGATTGGGGGCGAAGTCGCATGACCGTGCTGACTGTCGGCGACGTGATCGCCGAACGTACCGTCCACCTCACGCGGGAAGCACTCGTGCGTTACGCCGGCGCATCCGGGGACTTCAATCCGATCCACTATCGCGACGACGTCGCCACCGAGGTCGGTCTGCCGGGTGTCCTCGCGCACGGCATGCTCACGATGGGCGTGGCTGCCGAGACGCTCGTTCCGTGGCTCGGCGACGCTGGCCGCATCCTCGAGTACGGAGTGAGGTTCACCCGTCCGGTCGTCGTCGATGCCCGAGAGGGTGCCGATCTCACCGTCTCAGCGAAGATCGGTGCGCTCGAAGAAGGCGTCGCGCGGATCGATCTGACGGTGACGTTCGGCGAAACGACCGTTCTCGGCAAGGCGCAGGTGCGTGTGCGCCTGGACGAGTGAGCGTGATGACATCGGTCGCGCGTGAGATCACGCCTCGTCCGCTCTCGGAGCTGACGACTCTCCGCGCGGGTGGTGCACCTGCACGGATGCTGGAGGCCTCGACTCGCGACGAACTCATCGCGGCGATGACTCAGATCTGGGCAGACGGAGAGCCATGGCTGGTCGTCGGCGGCGGATCGAACCTCCTGGTCGGGGACGATGAGTTCGAGGGAACCGTTGTCCTCGTGCGCAATCGCGGCATCGAGAGGGTGCCCGCAGAACGTGACGGTGTGGTGCGACTTCGCATCCAAGCCGGACATGACTGGGACGACCTGGTCGCCTACACCGTCGCGGAAGGTCTTCGCGGCATCGAAGCGATGTCCGGCATTCCCGGTACGGCCGGCGCCGCGCCGATCCAGAACATCGGTGCCTACGGCCAAGAGATCATCGAGACGCTGGTCGAGGTCGAGCTGCTCGATGAGGCGACAGGCGAGCTTGAGACCGTCTCGGCGGCTGAGCTCGAACTGGGCTTTCGCACCTCGGTGCTGAAAGCTCACTACGGCGTCGGCGCGCGGCGGAGCGGCGTCATCGTCTCCATCACGCTGGAGCTGACCGATGTGGGCCACGGTGCGATCCCGGTTCGCGGTGCACAATTGCGTCAGGCCCTCGGCTTGACCGCGGATGCCGAGGTTTCCCTCGAGTGGATCCGCGAGACCGTGCGGACAACGCGTGCCCGCAAAGGCATGGTGCTCGACGAGAACGATCCGGACACCTTCAGCGCCGGATCGTTCTTCCAGAATGCGGTGGTGTCGGCCTCCTTCGCCCGCACGTTGCCGGACGCGTGCCCCCGGTGGCCGCTGAGCGTCGAGGTGGACTCGGTACAGGTGATCCCACTCGAGTCGTATGACGGACTCGTCGTGCCGCCGGCTTCCACACAGCCCGACGTCAAGGTCAGTGCCGCGTGGCTCATCGAGAACGCCGGTCTCCGTAAGGGATTCAAACTGCCCCGATCGCGCGCCGCGCTATCGACCAAGCACGCCCTCGCGCTGACGAACCGGGGCGGCGCGACAGCGGGCGAACTGGCAGAGCTCGCCCGCTACATTCAGCAGCGCGTGCAATCCGAATACGGCCTGCTGCTGCAGCCCGAGCCCGTCCTCATCGGCGTCGATCTCTAGCGGAATCACGCGGGCAGAGACGCGACACGCCCGGGCGGCAGGCAGGATTTGGCAGGCACGGGGGCGCCGCGTAATGTTCTTGTTGTTCGCCCCAAAGGGGAGAGCGGAGAGGCTAAGAGCCCCGCAACCCTCAAGCAGTGAACATCCCCCACCAACTAACAAATCCTCGCCTGAGGGTGTGCTAGGGTAGGGAGTCCGGTTCGAGAGAGCCAGGTCAGGGACCACTGGTCGACGAAAGTCGAACGAAGCGCCGATCTGCCGACATCGAACGGACAAAAGAGAAGTTGCCCTGCGGGCGAGGCTGAGAGGCTGAGCAGTGGGAGCGTCCGATCCTTGAGAACTCAACAGCGTGCACTTGTCAAA